>Ga0307514_10000208_pt1 | contig 160645 bp, 161 predicted proteins | sample 16_EM_MG_FD_203088 | JGI IMG/M metagenome (GOLD analysis project Ga0307514, IMG submission 203088) | Populus trichocarpa ectomycorrhiza microbial communities from riparian zone in the Pacific Northwest, United States - 16_EM | ecosystem: Host-associated > Plants > Roots > Unclassified...
TATCCTCTCCCACTGATCTCGGAGATGCTCGACAGGACCTAAGGAATGCCTATCACCTCATCCAAATCAAGGAAGGCGACGAGTACAAAACCGAGCTACAATACCAATTTGAGGAGATAAGTCGTCGTCAGAGCAACGACCTTGAAAGAGAGGGATGACCTTGCAGGAACCCAAATCCTCATATACTACGACCCTACCGGAGATGCCGGAATGAAGGACCAGCGTGCAATTATCGACAGAGAAGTCCAGCGGCGATAGATGCACCCAGAAAGCGGGGATAAGCGTACCAGAAGAATCAACATACGCACCTAGCATCTGGAAGACGATAAGCCCACCTAGAGAATTCACGGCCAAAGTCCGAAGAGACGTCGAAAGGTCAAGGCGAAGCAAGTCGCAACACGAAGCTAGTCGAAACACGAAGCAAGTCGAAACACGAAGCAGGTCAACAAGAAAGGCCAAAGCAAGTGGAAAAACGAGACGAAGCAAGTGAAGTCGACCAAGACCAGCCAAAAGATAAGCGAAGTCGAAGACCTCCAAAATCCAGCGACGAAGGCTGCCGAAAGACGCGTCGGTCAACAAAGATCACCAAAAGTCTACCGAACCACGACCGCAATCAACAACCGATTTGAGTGTAAGTCGTCGACAGGGCGACGAACCTCAAAAGGGGGGATGACCATGTCCAAAAATGCGTCCTACCGACAAGCCAAAAGCCCACCGGGAGGCAGTCTACCGAGACACACTGAGACGTCCACCAAGAAGTCTACTGAGGAGTCGAACAGTCAAGTCCTACCGACAAGCCAAAAGCCCTCCAGGATGCAATCTACCGGGACACGCACCGAGAAGTCGACCGAGAAGTCTACCGAGAAGTCGACCGTCCACCGGATGGTCACCGAAGCGGACATCCAAAGTCGACTACCTAGTCAAGCAGCATCTGGAAGTCAATGCCACTTACCCATGACTACCGCTTGAGAGATATTCTACGAAGTACTGTACGAATGCTCAAGAGAGCGCAGGCACGCTTGAACTTGGTAAGTACAACCATCTTAGAGAAGCTTACGTGTTAGATATCGACGAATAAGACGCGATTGACCTACACGATTGACGGCTACGAACGATGCCGGCAGGGGAAGCTCCCATCGATGCCAAGTCACGAGCGGAAGCTCTACCACCCTGAGAATTTCAACAAAGACCTACGCCGAGATACAAGCTACGGGAGTGATGGTCGTTGGAGCGTGGGTTAGGAAGTTGAGATAGTGGAGGACGGGATCACTTGTGGAGGTTTTCTTCTTTCTCTCTTCTCTTCTTCTCTTCTTTGGATCTCGGCCTGGTATATATTGCGTCGGCACGGGTTTTTACCACCTGTTAATGGAAGTGGAGTTTCCCCGTACGCCGGATCCGCCGAAAGGTCACCATTCAGCTGTACCAATCGGTAGCGGGACTTATGATTGCGTACGAGTACGTACGCGGCAAGAATGTATAATGCTTTCCTTTCCTTTTCTTTCCTTTTCTCTTGTACGGTTTGTGCAGCCCAGGAGGTGTGCGCCTAAAGAGAGGGATAATGTAACGGCGACACGTGACTGTGGCCGGGTAACGGCCATTCTATATAGTCGGCTCGCCACGAGACTGAGATCTCTAGCGATAGTCTTACCTATACACCTATTTACTATCACTCGAGTCCACTTTTGCAACCGTATACCTCTAATTACCATACGTATGCCTACAAGGCCGAACGCTGGCGTACGTGCCCTTACACAGTGACCAAGATTTTGTTAATCCACGCAGTTTGTGTGGTTCCTCACGGCTGGATGCCCTGCCATTGCCTCTCACCCTCTTCCAACACTCCTTGAGCCAGAACTGCTCTTCCTCAAGAAATCCTATTCGATGCATTGAATGGTACTGGGCGAGAGTTGCCATCTCTTTTGCTGCCGACGTCCATATACTCCTTGTATCTCACATGGATTGAACCTCCATCATCAGTAGATACATAACCTGTGGCAGCATCTGTGCATTAGCCTGTATCTCCGACTGCGGGTTTGGGATAATGTTGGGGAAAGAACACCAAGAACCTGCGGAACAAGCGGTTGGCCCAGGAATGATCCAAAACCCAATACTCCAATAGCCTCTAATTGTGACTCGGCGAGCTGGTAGCAGTCATTCAAGTATACCTGAGTCAGATTCCTCTTCTGATGCAACTACTACCACTTCTCACTTCTTTCTTGTGCAGTGCTTGGGTTGAGAGTCTCAATCTCACCTGGATCTTCCAAAGTATTGCCCTCACAGTCGCTCACGATAGCCACTGCATTCCTCACTCATTGAGAGAACGTCAGATCAACCTCTCATATGCTTTCAGTTGTTCATCATATGTGGTATACCAATATATTTCGGATGGAGGCAATGACCTCACTGCACTGCACATGCCTGCTTACTGCATACTTAGGTGTTCTCGGGAGTGTATCTACATGTTCCGGTACACTGTCGCCACCTCGTGGCCATGGTGCTGTACTTTCATCATTATGTAACCTTCCTTGGGCAATTATGTAATTACATTACCTTTGTGTCTCTCCGTGGACTGAAATTTGCAGAGATTGAGCGACCGGCAGTTGCGAAGTCGACCTCTGAATTACGGGATCGAAACCTACTGATAATATACTATCTGCATAGCGGAGCTCTTTACCAGAGTGACCACCACTAACAATCTGAGACCGGGAATCAATCATAGAGCTCATCACGTTCCGCAAGCCCAATGGCAGCCACACTACGAGTTTGTCAACCGCAGTAGTGTTTATTGTACAGAAGTCGTGTGCGGGAATGTCAACTAGCAGTGGTAGGATTGCCGGGTGTATTTGAGCACATTCCAGTCATTCATGAGCTTTGCCAGCCCGTGCCGTATGATGACAGGCAGTACATAAACAGTATCGTGCAGTCATTCTAAAGAATCATCATTACCTCCGGTTATGGTTACTTGGTTTTTGTAAGCACTTTGTGGCCCTCAATACAATAGCCGGATCTGCGTAAATAGGCTAAACCATTTGTCTCTTTAGTAGGCATGCTTAAGAATTGGTTTCTGCGATAAGAATACAGCCGAGCATTGCCCTACCTGAAAGTTTGCAATCATAAGTGGATGTGATGGTAGAAAGCAGCTTTGTTGCCTTCTATATCTATTTCACTGGACTTTGCTGGGAATTAACGCATTTAGTGGTAGGATGATCATGTAGACTTGCACAATGGGTACTCGATGCAATTGTTGGTATTTGAACGTGTGTCTGTCTACTGTTAATTGACGGAATTAGGGTTACTGCGATAGTACAGATGTTTCTGCATCATCATTTGCAGGGTCACCATCTGGGATTGCACGGAAGCAGAGTTGCGCTCAGGTTGTGGCCAAGAACGTGCCTCAGGGCATGTTCGCTCTCCATAGTGTTTTCTTCGTACTTGTGATAACTCCTGTCGTAGATTGCATTGTCCTGAAGCACGGAGGATCATCGGTTGAGAGTAGGGGTCATTTGGCCGAGGTAATCATAGGCTTTCCATGCTTGAATTTGGACTAGATAGGCAGATTTGATGTCAGGCTGTATTTCTAGGAGGCATAGTAGATGATTGATAGTAAAAGTCAGGCACAAGCAGTTGGATTTTTCTCCTTTTGGTCGTTTTTTTGACAATTGGGGTATAACCCGTGTATCTTCATGAGCGAAACATATCCCATATTTGAAACATTAAATATGATGTGAATGGACGTACACCTACCCGTTACCGCCGGCGTAAGGTGTAGTGATATATGGTAAAACACAAGTGCAAGTGACTACAGATGGTGATTATAGTGGTAAGATAGTTCATCAAGATCAAAGTGCCGTAGCCGTGAGCTATAGACACCGGTGCTGTCCGGGCCTCAGTGTTACGGCACCGAGAAACGATGTGGGTATTTGGGAATCATGGAGGGAAGTTACGAAGGGTGTGGAAGGAAATGTGTTACAGAATGGCAGGGAGGTTGGGAGATGCGGCGGAAGCGGCGAGATGGTGGCGGTATTATTTAGGAAGAGAAGGATGTGGACTAAGGTGTTGCGATGTCGGATGATGTGGCGTGGTTGTCGTGATAAGGAGTGGTGTTGCTGGTGTGTAAAATCATCGGATAAGATTCAGATAGTATATGGAATCACCAGGAATGGTTCGAGGGTGGTAGACGAATTGTATCTAAAGAGACTGCTGTTGGTATTGGAGAAATTCCTTTTCTTCTCTCTTTAGTCATTCTCTTGTATAGCAAAGCAAGTTAGAGCTTTAAATAGCTTGGACTTATGTCATGTCTTGGTTTTCTCGATATGAACTTCGAGTACTTCTTGTCTTCCTTTCTGATATCACATTTAATTCACCAATATCATCTACGCCCAACTCTGCTCGTTACGCAAGAATGAGTCCTACAATATTGTACCTGCTATTGAATGAGCGTACATCCCTCAACAGTGTGTATGGAATGTTTGGAACCTTCTTCTGTTTCTTGTTGGGGTTACCTAGCACCAAACCATCGTTGGGAACACGTCTGCGATAATTTGGTTGACTAGTTATTCCGACTTACTGGACATGATATCTGTCAGTACCTACATCGATCATCATATTAGAATGCACCAGTACAATAGTAATTGTACTTCCCGAACAAATTGGTTTGACCTTGCTGGAACCCTGTGTCTGGTGTTTGAACCTGAACCTTTGAACGCTTGCGATAGTAGCGAAGAAGTACTTGGAGCAACATTTCAATAGGACCCAGTGGAAGCTTACTTTTTGGGAACACTCTGACGTTCCCTCACCTTGGAAGCTGTATTGGACAGCCGCAGCCCGAGAAGGCAGCGGTCTGGATATTAATGATCTATTGTTTGGACAACATTGGACAAAGAATGGAAGATTGCATCAGGGATAGTTGATAGACTGTGACCCCGAGGAACCCTGTGATTGGGAAGAACATACCTGCGTTGGGGCACAGTCAATGATTGGACACGCAGCAGCAGCAACAACAACAGCTAAGGCTCGTGGGATTCCGCTGATATTTATAGTACCCCAGTCGCCGACCCGCTCGGAAATAGACGCATACAGTTGGCACTGGTAGATGTGCTTGATCCCCTGCCATGTCAGGATAAATAGAACCCCGAGCAGCCCTGGTGTCCCCCGAGGACCAAGGCACCATAATGGCACTCATCGATCTACAATGAGATGCCATTGGACTGGACGAGCTGAGGCACGTATTGATACAAACACAGAAGATGCTGATGAGGGTGGCACAGTACTCACCGCTCATTCGGGAAATATAGATGGTGTGCAACAATCCAGAACACATCATCAACCTGCAGCAGCAGATCACAGACCTGTAGGCGAAGCAATTCCTGACTATGCAGTGCGATCATATCGAGTTGGAGCACTGGATATAAGCTCTGACGAACGACCACGACGAAGCCACGATGTGGCCAGCCGCACCAGGAACAGCTGAAGAACTTTGGCAGGAGTTGGCGGACATGGTTTTGGACGCAAGACAATCTGGGGAGGAAGCCTGCATTGCGCAGAAGCAGGTAGTGAACGCCCTGATGTTAGCAGCAAGAGCTGCCCCGGCTGCTCTCAAAGCTCCGGAAGACAGAGTCCAGAAATTTGCCCACTTTCCGGACTATTGAAGATCAGATCGAACTCAGTTGAGAGGCTAGATTGGTTAACTCCGGATGGTAAAGCGAGACAAGGCTGGCAGCTATCCTGATGAACATTGGATGATGCAGTACGCATTCAACCACCTGAGGGGAGTAGCCTTAGACCAGATTTTGCCACATGTCCAGGAGGACGGAATGATACCGCTGGAAGACCTAGCAGCTTTTATACAACTCCTGGATGCAGTATGTGGAGACCCTGACCGTGTAGCCACCGTCGAACGAACAAGGTGGGAGATTAAACACAAGAACCTTGAGTTCTCTCAGTATTATGGTGAGTTTGAAGAGATCGCAGCAGATCAGGATTGGAATTCTTCGTCCCTATGGAACTTCCTATGAATGAGGTTGTCTGAGGAAATGAAGGATTTGTTTACCTAGAGCAATATGCCTGTGGAGCTTCACGCGTTTATGATTGTATGCCAAAAGTGGCACAACCAGATTCGCTAACAACAAGCAGAGCAGGCAGGGCTGAATATTGGAGGAGGTGCAGGTTTTGCATCCCCCAGGCCTTCTCTCCCCCCAAATGCTCGCGAGACGGCCCCGGCTGGAACCATCGCCAGTCATACTGGACCTGCAACCATGGACATCAGCGCAGGCAAGGGAAGAATCTCTGCTGAGTAGAGGGTGAAGAGGTTTGCAGATGGAAGGTGTTTGTACTGTGGAGGGTTTGACCATAGGCCGGCAGAATGTGCAGCAAGAAAGATGGCTCAGATGTTCACAGCATCTGGAGCGGATGTTATCGAAGTAGGAACCATAGAAGATTTCGAGTAATCGGGAAAAGATCAGGTCAACCCAAGCAGGATGGTGCTTTGGTTGACGGACAAAGTTTTGTTTTAAATGCTTTGAAATGTTTTACAATTTCCCGATTATCAGTTAGCAAGATGGAAGTACTCGAAGGAACACTGGAACGCAAACATTTAGTTATTACCTGCTGATTGAACGTAAAGGATCAAGAGATACCTGCACAACAACGGAATGATTGCGGAGCTACCGGCATTGCATTTATGGATAAAGATTTTGCTCCCCATTATCAGATACCCGTTCAGGAGCTGAAGGAAATGAGACAAGACGAGGTGATCGACGGAAGGCCTATTGAATCTGGTGCTATCACCCATATCGCCAAGCTTGGCTGGAGAATACAAGACTATTAAGAACAACTACCTAGGTTCATTCCAAAGTTAGATCATTATCCAATTGTCCTCAGAATACCTTGGCTACATTTACATGATGTTGCAGTACGCTTTTCATCTAATACAGTTACGTTTGGGTCAAAATATTGTATTACACATTGCCATGATGCACATGTAACAATCCAGGGAGTTACAGAGGTGCCCCCGGAACTGGTATATCAGGTCCGGTATATTTCTCAACCAAATATTCCACCTTTAAGGTTGTTACGAGGGGATATTGTGATGATTAATGGAGCTTGGTTTTTTCGTACTGTTAGAAAAGGAAGACTTACGGTGTTTAAAACTTCCTTGTAGGATAATACCAAGGCTATTGAAGCGAAGGATTCGAAAGAACGTCCTTTGGAGGAGATTGTTCCTATTCAGCATCATGACTTTCTTCCGCCATTGAATATTGTACTGGTAGATAGGTTACCGCCAGATCAACCGGGGATTGATCATGAGGCCTGATTAGAAGAAGGACAGACACCAACATGGGGACAATTATATTTTTTGTCAAGAGCTGAGCTGCGTCAATTAACAGAATGGCTTGAGGAGAATATGTCGAAGGGATTTATTCGACAATCGTCATCACCATGCGCTGCTCCAGTATTGTTTGCAAAGAAACCTGGGGGAGCACTATGATTTTGTATTGATTATCAAGATATCAATAGTAACATGTTAAAAAATCAGTATCCCCTTCCATTGATAAAGGAAACATTGAATCTCCTAGGAAATGCTCGAATATATACTACACTGCATGTACAAGGAGCATATAATTTACACCAGGTTAATGAAGGAGATGAGCATAAGTCAGCTTTCAGGACAGGATATGAGCCGTACGAACCTACTGTGATGCAGTTTGGGACAAGAAATGCATCTGCGGACTTCCAGGGATATATTAATAATGCTATCAGGGATGTTTTGGATGATTTTGCATTGGTATATTAGAATGATGTCGTGATGTATAGTGATTCCGAGGCAGAACATGTTGGCCATGTTAAGTGGAATATTCAATGATTAATGGGAGCAGGGTTGTACTTGAGACCAGAGAAATTCGAATTCCATAACGAAATAGCAAGGTACTTGGGGTTGAATATATCAACAAACGGTATCTCGATGGATGAGGATAAGGTTGAGACCATTCGGAACAGGAGCCAAGAAAAGAAGATCGAGAATGGACGAGTGAATAATCTTTTTGACATTCAACATATTGTGGGGTTGTGTAATTATTATCAACAGTTTATTCGTAAGTAGTCCGAGAAGGGAGAACCATTGACGAGGGTTACCAAGAAGGATGAACCATTGGTATGGTAATCAGAACCTCAGTTGGCTTTGGAGATTAAGGTGACTACATGTACAACAGCACCTATACTGCGACATTATGATCATGAGAGCAAAGTAATTATTGAAACTGATACTTCCGATTATGTAGCGGCAGGAGAATTGTCACAACGAGATGATAAGGGAATGCTGCATCCAGTGGCATATTGTTCAAAGAAACACACCCTTGCTGAGTGCAATTAAAATATATATGATAAAGAGCTGATGGCTATTATTAAGGTACTCGGAGAATGGAGACCTGAGTGTAAGGGCGCTGTGCACCCCAGACAGTTAATAACTGATTATAAGCATCTCGAGTACATTATGACAAAGCAGGTTTTGAACAGGAGACAGGTACAGTGGTCCGAGTCTTGAACAAGTTTCGATTAGGAGATTGTATATCGACAAGGAAAATGGTATCGGAAAGCAGACCCTTTGACCAGGATGCCGGGAGACCTCACTGCAGAGGGTGATGAAAGATTAAACAATATGGAACAGGTAGTTCTGAAGCCACAGAATTTGCCAGAACTGTTGCAGTTACAGGGATATGATTTACCCATACAAGAGCTTTCCTCGTTTTCCAATCTCTTTGATCATGCATGACAGGTTGATCTGCTAATAGGACGGATATTGAAAGCCATATGGGAGGGAGGTAGCTTAGAAGAGATTACGATAGCAGAGTGTGCGGAAAAGGATGGATGGGTGTTGTATCAAGGAAGGCGTTATGTCGCGGAAGGGGTTGTGTTGTGGCTAGCATCGATACACGAGCAATATGATACTGCGTTGGTTGGACATTCAGGATGGGGGAAGACTTTTGATCTTTTGGATAGACAATATTACTGGAAGGATATGCGAAGACAGGTTGACCAGTCTGTATGGAATTACCATAGCCGCCAATGATCAAGGACGTCGAGGCATGCAACATTTGGGGTCCTTTGGCCTTTACCTGTGCTAGAGAAACCATGGGCAGATATATCGATGGATTTTGTGGTTTGGCTACCAGAGTGCGATCGGTTTCATGCAGTCTGTGTAGTAGTGGATAGGCTTTCGAAGATGCGTCACTATATCGCTTGCCATACAATGATAGATGCAGTCAGATTGGCAAAGTTGTTTCTTCGAGACTTTGTACGTCTTCATCGCTTGCGAAAGACCATTGTCACGGATCGAGGACCCCCATTTGCTTCGACCGTTTGGGGATATATAAGTAGCAGATTAGGCATCGATCAATGAATATCTACCGCATTCCACCCAGAGAGAGATAGCCAGACCGAATGAATGAATGCGGGAATGGGACAGTATCTCCAAGTGTTCATTAACCATCAACAGGATGATTGGGTGCAGTGGTTACCATTGGCTGAATTTGCTGTGAAGAATGGAAAGTTGGAGTTAACAAAGTGTACCCCATTCTTTGAAGTTCATGGCGTGGATCCACGGAGGTCATTCCACGGAGAACCAACACAGGAACCAGATCAACAACACCTGGAGGCGGATCAAATTCAAGCTACAATGCAACAGGTTCATTAGAACCTGCAAGCTGAGATAACACGGAGCCAAGCGGTTCAGGAAGAAAGTGCAAATCGAGGACCCATTCCCGATCCCAACATACAAGCTGGATTGAAGATATGGCTGGATGCCCGCAATATACCTACTATCAGTCCTACCCAAATATTAGATTGGAAACGCTTCGGATCTTTCTGTGTTTGCAAGCAAGTGTCCCCCTATGCCTATGATTTGGAGTTGCCTGCATCGATACAAATTCATCAAGTACAACCTGTTTCGCATTTAGATCCGGTAGTTGAAGATCATTTGGTGCGACGAGGATTTGGACTCTCTGCATCTGTAGAAGTTGCTCGAGAAGAGGAATATGAAGTATCCAGGGTTGAGGATAGCTGGGAATATCGGAATCAGTTACAGTATTGATACGACGGACTGGATATGATTCGTTGACTTGGGAACCAGGGAAGTTTGTAGACAGAATACCAGCGGTTGAGGAGTTTCATCAACTGTAGCCTGATAAACCAGGACCATTGGGAAATGTTCTAGAAGGGGCTTGAACCTAACGAGGGGATAGAGTCACGGCGCTGGGAAAGTATGCGAGTATTTGGGAATAATGAAGGGAAGTGATCAAGGGTGTGGAAGGAATTATGTTAAGGACAGGCGGAGACGTTGCGAGATATGGAGGAAGCGGCGAGATGGTAGCAGTTTTATTCAGGATGATAAGGAAGTGGACTGAGGTTTTATGACATTGGATAATGTGGCGTCGTTGTAGTGATCAGGAGTGGTGTTGGTGGTGTGTAAGATTAGGTGATAAAATTCAGATGGTATATTGAAGCATAAGGAATAGATCGAGGGTGACTGAGGAATTGTACACAAAAAAAATTGTTGTTAGCGTTGGAGAATTTACATTTCTTCTCTCTTTACTGGTTCTCTTATATAGCAAACCAATTTACGATTGTGAAATAGCTTCAACATTTGTCTGGTCTTGGTTTTGTCGCTATGAACTTAGAGCGCTTCTTGTCTTTCTTTCCGATGTCACATTTAATTTATGAATATCTCCTACGCCTGACCCCGCCCTTTACACATAGAGAGTAACATGAGCCAATGTATCGCTGCCTGTGAAGGCGAACCTCCCTAGACGACAAGGGCATATTTCCCGCAAGCCGGCAAAATTGAACATCTCGATGACGTAAGTTCTGAGATTGTCGGAGACGAATTGCGTGATAAATATCTTGGAAACAGTTGAAATAGACTGTTTAGACCATAGTGGAGGCTATGAAGTCATATATGGTTGAGGTAATAGCCAAATCTCACTTTTGACACAGCAACTAATTCCTTATGGGTTTTCAACAGATCTGCTACTATGGCAAGACAAGGAGATCCAACGGTGACGAATGGTAGCGGGGGGGGAGCTCCGCCATCTGGCCGGCTCGCCCGGCGGCAGGGGAGATATCAGGGTCCTGTCATACTCTAATTAGAGTCAATACAGTATGATTAAACAAACAAACAAACAACAACGACAAGGAGATCCAGTACAGCTTCAACAGTCTGACATGTGTCTTGCCTTTCAGATGGCCAAAATGGCCAAAGGTGGGATTTCACATGCCTCGAGAGAGGACATGCATCACTGAACCATGAAATCTTTTGCCGAAGTGAGAGAGAAGAAGACACACTGTCTTTGGATTCCAGTACAGCATTAGAAAAAAAAAAAATCGGTCTCGGCGGACTGGCACCGACAGAGTGGACGCACTCTGCGAGAGACGTCAGATTGACCTTGGTTGTGAATTGCTCCACACCCAGTCTGAATTTCACCTTCTGCGTTGCATATCGCTCTCCAATCGTTGTTTCACCAGATCTTCTTGCTGTGACTAACTCCTATGTGAAACGAACACTCTGGTGTTGCGGCCTACTCTGCCCATACGTCTCAATGGATTCATTGGGTATACCCATGCATTTAGATTGCAATGCAATGGGTGAAGTTCCGAAAATCACTCCTCTCATTCCTTCTACTGGTGTACAAAATGCAATTTTCTCTTTACTAATTATACACATCATTCCAAGTCGCCAGATCTATTGGGCTATTAACAATCCATCGCTTGGTTTGTCCGTGCCCTGCCATACTAGTAGCAGCTATCTCTGGACTTACGAGCGCGCAGCCGACAATGTTTCCCACTCTGAAAAGTAGAAACACAATGGCTGCCGGTGCATTTCTCACCTGGACAAATTCCGAGACGGGATCTAAGTTTCCTGAGTTTTCAGGTATTGTGGTTAGGGTCAGAGCTAAAATGTACTCAACAACAGCTGCATCCATGTTTTGGAGTGTGATTTTCAATACTCGTTGCAGTAGCCACAGTAGACGCCCATTCACTGCATCATCACACCTCCATGGGCATTGCTTTACCCACACCCAGTCATTGCGTCGATCCGCTCCACTCTCCCTCTGGGTCTCTCTCCATTGACACATCTGAGTTATGTGTTCACGATCCAAACCCTCAAGTGGAATCCTAATGTCATAGTAAATACTGAGCTCCATTGCGTGCTGTTATTCATTTGATACATTCAACTTTTTACGACTCGTATGGTTGATATCTTCCCGCTTGCCACAGTATATTACCACGCGGTGTGTTGTATCTAGCTTATTGTCGAGTAATCCTCTGTAGTCTTTGATCATAGCATCAGGATGCATTGTATCATGGCAGTATAGGGGTCCCATGAATTGGGCTTCGCATATGACTGGGAACTCAGGGGGGCTGCCAGATCAGCACCGGCAGCGAAGACTTTGCAGGCGGCAGTGCTGTTCTCCCAATACTGTGCAAGAGCTTGGAGATTCAGCTCTCTGATTTCGAAGCAGAGAATTCAATGCTGAAAGGTGATTACTTGCGCCAGGTAGTTGCCATTGTGATTGGAGGTGTTCCAACTGTCGCTGAGGTTTGGTTAAGGTGCTTGTTCATGTCTCTCAGTAGAATACTGTTGCAAGGCTCCTTATCAACGAATCTGTTCGGCCCAATGAGATATCAAGTGGATCTTCGGAAAGTTAAAGTCGATATCAAACTCCTTGGAAATATCTATCTTGTGGCTGATACGATCCTGCCAGGCATTCATTTCGCCATTCGTCTTTGATGGCATCTTAGAGAAAGCATTTGATTCCTCGTCTACCTTCCGCTTCATCGCGAGCTCACTTCTGAGGGCATTGGCTGTAGCCTTCGCCATCTGCCTGCTCGCCCGATTAAAAAAGCTTCTTCGAAGGTGTGACAACAACGGACGGCATCCTCCATGTAGCCCAATGTTGCATCATCATGGGATGTATATCGAGCATACATAGTGAATACTAAGAATGCCCGTGTGCACTCAATTGCGTGATTGAATATGAGATGCTGAGTGGGGCTTCCGTCTCGCAGAGACTGGGTTACAACGCTTAGCAAGTACCAGTTCAGTTGCCACATCGCCTTCCCATTGCATCCAGAAACTGCTTCATATGACTTATTTTTTGATGTGCTCTCCTGGTAAGCAGGCATGGATAACAAGATCGCATTGTACTTCATGAGCCATTCATGCGTCTTCATGAAGTGGAAAATCCATTTCTGGAGGTGGTTAGCATGCCGATCTGCATTGTATAGAGGAGGTGAGGCATAGGGAGGTCTCTCAAAATACAGCAAATAGTGTGAAACACCTTTAATCCTCGATGAACCTTACATGACGAGAGTTCAGCGTTGGCTCCAATCATCTTGGCATCGCTGAGCGTTCTATATTCCTTACAATCCGGCCGGAGGTGTTGCTTCTTTGTACACACATAATCTCAAAGTTTGTTTTTTGGACACTCGTACCAAAACCAGACATGCCACTTGAAATGATGTAGGTCGCTATACTCTAGGCAATGTGCAGGCCATGCTGTCATAACCGATTTGCAACGCCTGAGGTTGCCTTCTACACAGAGAACGTTGTAATACCGGCTCTTGGCGCTGGGATTTTGTTTCCAGGTGAGTGGGTGGAGTCCCTGCCAGGGTACTTCGTTGAGTACCTCTTGGTTTATTTGCCACTGCTCTGCCAGCTGCTTCTGAGGAAGATGGCAGTTGTTGATCGGAATCGGTAGCAGAGTGACCATTACAACAGCGTGCATTGAAGGCATCTGGCGGAATTTCCACGAGAGATGGCCAAATGTCATATATACAGGCAACTTTTTCTTGTCTCCAGTAAAATTCAAGAGATGTGTTGCATCAGACATGAAGATCACAGGAACCAGTGTATCCCGCACTCAGTGCGTTATCTAACCATCAATTACCACGTTATTGTCCTTGAGAATTGTACCTTACCTGTGTCTTCCACGAGCAGTCTGCAGTCGGCATTTCAGTAAAGAGGAGTTGCTGTGGCGTATCGCTGTTAGAGTAACCATGAGCAGGGTAAATATGATTCGCTGCATAGGTGGCCTGCCGAAGTAACTATCTCATGCTTTTGATGATGTTTAGACTCCAGTATTTGATAGAGCGTTGTTGATTGTCATTAGATTTCATATCCTCAGGAGTGTGTAGTTCCCACTGCCTGGGAGAATAATCATCCGGCATGGTAGCTACGAGCTTCTGGATGCGATCTCCGTCTTTGAGAGTTGGGAAATGCAGAGCGGTGTGTTCTTCCTTCAGCATGTTGTCATAGTACTTCTTCAAATTCTTCTTCTCGATCCCACCCTGGATGTATTTGTACTCTCCACTCGTTGCAAACGGGGAGTAGGGATTGTCTTTGTAGGTTTGACTGCAGGCAACCATGAGTGTTACATTACCAGAGCTCAGCAATGTAATCGCTCAGCGGAGGGCCAGTGCCGGGGTATGTTTGCGTCTGCATCAGAGAGGTTGGCAATGGTTGAAACTCCAAGTCTGCGATGTTTTGAACGTGTTCGAGGTAGGGAAACACGTTCAAGTTTTTGACTGAATCTTTGTTAGTATTGCGTTCACGATGCTGAGCAGGTTCAATTGGTCAGGGTGCACTGCGAATAGTAAGATTCATATGGTGTGCAAGTTGTAGGTGTTCAGGATGCTACATTTTGATAGATTTAAGTTGGCAGCTGTCACAGGTGAACTTCTTTTAGCATGAAAATTAGCGGCAACGGAAAGGGGTCTTCCCTGGCGTTGTCAACGACACAGGAGCAGTGAAGTATACCCAGTAGAAAGTGTAGAAAGTTGGCGCTGGGCCTGAGCAGCGTCGTGTGTAAGCTCACGACACTTTCAGCTAACTTATTGAGCCTCAACAGAATCGCAAGGAGGTTCTTTACATGCCAGGAGTTGCAAACATGCTGCATGCCCGATGTACAATAATACTATGAATAAACTTACACCCATAAAAATAAACTCAGTATGAAACCCATCAATATAATAAACCTTGATCTATCCAATAACCTAGTGACGCGTTTAATAATCAATGCCTTAGATAAATACATTAGAACAAAGGAAACAAACAACACAAGAACCCAACACTCACCTGAACGCAGCAACCATTGCCTCCTATGCAACGCGAGGACTGGTTCACTCCTCGCCTGTCGAGCCAGCATGGCGCCCCTCAGGGAGGCGGACGTCGTGGAGACGGACATCAGGGAGTGGGACATCAGGGAGAGGGACATAACTGAGAGAGGTATCAGGGACAGGGACATTGGAGAGACTGTGGCCACCTGCCGATGCTATCACCACCGGCTGATTCACATTCACATACGAGATGTTTTATGCTGCCTGAGCTTCTCGCAAAGTTGGCACCACCAGCTGAGATTTGTGCGGCGTTACAAGCCCCAAATGCTCCAGCCCACTGAGGGGACGAGTGTCCGCAGTTCGTAGTAGTGGGCGAGGTTCTGCGGTTTGTGGCCCCTGTGGCAGGCACTGGAGGTTGTGGCCATGGGGTATCCTCGCGCATCTCCTGGCCTTGCTCAGGTAGCACAATTGGCTGATCGACTACTATTGTATCTCCATCATTGGCCGATGTAGTTACCATTTCTCCCTGGCCAGTCATCCAAGGTTCTTTGCCATCATCCTCATCCTCATCCTCCTACTCCTCATCTTCCTCTTGTTCATCTTCCTCTACTGTATTGTCACCATCCCATTCCATATCCACATGGCCATATAAAACAATGCTGTCCGGTGTGTCCACATTATCCTCCATGTGCATATCCACATCAGGATCAAGTTGTGAGTCAAAGTCACTGTGTGACTCCTAGGTAGAGTTGGTGTCATCATGTGAGGTAACTGACACGGTGGGTGATGCTTCCTGCTCTAAATATATCCTCTCTGGTTTGCCCTCTGTGTCTGAGCCTGCCTCATAAATTTCCATCTGCGACTGCAGCACAACGGCCCAAGAGATATCCTCTTCTGCTGGTGTTTGTTTCATAATACCTTTCCCTTTACTGTTTTCCTTCCCCTTCCCTTCCTCTATTGCCTTTCTCTTCCCATTCCCCTTCCCATACTATGTACCCTTCCCTTTCCTGGTCCCTTTCAGACAGCTCTGCATGTCCTTCCCACCCCTACTATCGTCAATGTCATTGGGATTGCCTTGACCGCTCCTTCCACTCCTCTGACCTCCGGAATCTGCCCAGATCTCATCATCATTATCCTCGTCAATTATCTCATCCCAATTCAGTGGTCTAATGGCCAGGAACTGGCATGCCTTGTACTGCCGGCAGCGTGGTTGCTCAATGTTTGCCGTCAGATCAGCGCTACCAGACCAAGAGAAATGCTGGCCGGTGCGTTTTACCTTCCTCAGGCTTGTTTTCTACTGATTGGAGAGATCGACTTGATCCCCGAAGGCACGGGCGTTGTCCCACCTCCAACTGTTCATTTGGTCGCGGGTTTTGTCAAACATTTCCCCCATATACGAGTGGAAGGGTGCCCACCACTCCTGGAAAGGTGATCTCCTGCTCCTGTGGTACGGCCACATCAGCTGGAATTGTGAACAATTACAAGTCATGACTGGATCCGGTAAGTTTATATCAGACAAGAGGTCCCATGCCCTCTCATTCTTTAGGCCGCCAACATTGTATACTTGAATGAGTCCACAGATGTGTTCAGAGATGAATCAGTTGATATGTTTGCGATCCAACGACAGGCGTCGATGTATAACCGATTTCGCGATTGTTGCCCCAGCAGTTGCCCTCTCTTTTCCTCTGTGCCTGCCCTGTGATGCCATCACTGCGAGTTGAAATTGAATGTACACCGGACGCATTAGCAGTATGATACAGTTGAATGTAACAGAAGGAAGCACAGAGGCAACGAACAAAGTTGTGAAGGTTATCGAGTGTGTTTTGGAACGAGATGTATTGTTTTGTGCAGGTCACGTATTACCGAGTCAGTTCAGCATCCTGGCAGTGGGTTCAATCCTGGAAGAATACGGAATGGAGGGAAACGCGGGAAGATGAGATATATATCCTCGAGTTCCTGCGATATTCTGGTTCAATTTATTTTGCTGGTTATCAAACACAAAACAACCCGGTCAACATCTTGCAGAACCATGTGGCACCTCATGAACGAAGAGCTTCAAAAAGAGATTCATTACTCTCGGTGAGGACAATATACAACACTGGGCGTTCCATTGTCATCTCGTATCACTGTTACCACTGAGACCCCCAGCATCTCGGTGTAAACTGACTAGTTCTCTGGTTATCCCAGCTGTGCAACCATCTAACATGGCTACCAATGCCTAGCAGTGGACAAAGCACACGCAACAAATCTCATAGAATACAGAATACATCATTGTTCCGTTTGCAATGCTTCTAGCTTACCCAAAGGGGGATTTCCATTGGGAAGCGGAAGATATACACAATCTATAGTTGGATGTATTGTCCCAAGAACAAGTGCAATGCTGTGATAATTGCACGAAGAAGGCATCGATACCCTTCAAGCGGTGCAAATAAACCTTCAGACGTTGTAGTTACTGTGAATGTGAATGCTGAGTTTAATCTGATGCCAGTTAACCCCATAATTGAATGATTTTGAAGGGATCCCATCCCTGAGCATTGTCAGGTTTTAGATGCTAGTGTAATCTCCACCGGACCTCCCAGTCTTGTTGAAGGCCTCGATGGTCGCACAAATAGGAGCGTACCTCGCCTGCCGTTGCAAATGCATGCAAATGAAAGTATTGCTACTTGCTTAACATCGAACATCTATCTCGGACTATTGCTTACTCAACCCCTCACCCTGACCCAAATCCGGTCGTACGAAATATTGAAAGTCTTCCCAATAGTCAGAATCAACACAAGTGAGAGCGTTCGGGATATTCTCAACTTCCACTTGCGAAGAGATATGTTTCCGTACCGGCTTGCAAGAGGAAGGCCTCTCATGTGGGGAGTTCTGTACAGTCTACAATCGAAGGTCAGAACTCCACTGCCTCATTGTCACCGAACAATTCCCATGTGACAGATATCACTTAATGCGGGGCTTTCACCCCGTCCGCAACACTGCGATGGGCAATAAATATTACAACCGCCACACGGGGTATAAGCAGTCGTAGCACATCAGCACCTGGAGGAACCTTACAGACTGACTGAACTCGTCGCATTGTATCCAGCCCTGCATCCGGAATTGCCAGCACTCCTACACCTCTCAGCGGTCTTGAAAACGTGCTTACCCCCATACCGAATCCTGAAGTCCGCACGATCATTACAACCCACTGTGAATGCGAGCAACTGATAGTTATGAGACATAGAGGCAGTGTCAATTGCAACTGCAGACAGTGTCTACACCATGATACATGGTCTCCAGTAGTCGCAGCATCCTTCAATTTGGTCACTCAGACATGATGACTCTTGAATTTGCAATGGGCAGACTCCAGGAGTTCTACATGGGGAACCAATGGCTGTTTATCTGTGCAAGCGACATGGAGATGGTAAGTTATGCAACTCAATGGGTTGCAAAAGCATTAGCTGAAGGCCCACACTAACAGATAAAAGAGATGTACTGGAACACCACTATGCAGCAATACAACATTTGGTCCATAGCATTCGAGGAATGCACAAAGGTGATCATGCAAGCGGTAAGCTGAATCAACGGCCCAAGTTCGATATTACACACTCAAACCGATACCAGGTTCGAGCCCATGTCGATAAGGTTATATGTCATATTATTCATTGAGCAAGGGACATTGTTGCAGAGCTTTAAGATCTCCACCATGTTGAATCCGCCACAGAGCTTTTGGAGTTCATTGATTCCATTCTGGCAGACAATGAGTATCTTTTTCCTATGGCCGAGTGTATGGAAGGTGGTGTACGTGGTCCAAATGCAATGCAGAGAGAGTCGAAAGCTGCTAACTAATGGCTGGCTTCCACTGTACTTGCTGATTGAAGTAATCCGATGGTTTGGCTATATCAAAGTGTATCATCGGGTGAATTACCGCGGTAAGTATGCTGCTGGATTTTATTAATCCATAATTCACAAGTAGGACGGTCATATACCCTTGCAACTGATCATGCTTACCTGCACTGCGTTGCGCCATGCTGTCCTCCAGTGGCAAAAGAACATAGGTGTTCATCCGAAAACCTGCAAGTCAAAGCTGAAAGCGTACAGTACTGATGGCTGGAACTACTTCAACTGCGAGAAGGATGGTGGTATGATCGTATCCTGCTGCGCTGTAACGGGTCGCAAGTTGTTAACCTCGCCTGGTGTTGCACACACCTAGATATTGTTGATGAATACCTGGAACACACTACCGGAGAGCTACCAGCAGAGTGTGTATAACAACACTCTTGCCACAGTCAATGGTCAGATTCAACAGGCCGAGAACCCAACGCCTGCTGTGGTGATCAGGGTAGAAGCAGCCCGTGTTGACAATGTGATTCATCTTGACAATTTGACCTCAGAATTGGTGCTTGAGGAACCTGAGATCGTAAGCACTCACCCAAAGATCCCGATAGACAACAATTGCACTGATGAAGAGCTGCATTTCGGGTTGCCTGGGGGCAGCTGGGATATCAAAGATGAAGGTGACAAAAGGGATGCAATCCCTACTGCCAGCCGGCGTCAACGAGCTGCAACATATCTCAAGAGGTCTGACCTCGGAACCACTGATGTCAATGGGTATGAGAGCGAGGATGGACAGGATCTGGATGCGGATGAGGAGGAAGCAGCATCCGAAGCCAATGATAGATCGACGCAGAATGTAGAGGATTAAGGGTATAGTAGGTTTGACCTAGGAACTAGAGATGTCGAATGGTATAAGAGCGAGGATTGCGAGGATGTGGATGAGGAAGAACAAGAATTGCAAGACGATGATGGATCAACGCAGAATGTCGAGGACTGACGCCACAGTCCTAGATAGTGCGAAGTTTGGACGGTATATTGCAGATATGTAATATACGATAATGGCGAAGCAAATGCAATGGCAAGCGATGGATCCGAAGCGCAGACTGTATTGCAATACCTGACAAAATCTCAAATCTAAACTTAAATGAGAGTACAGCATGTGGCTATCGGCTGAAGAAATGCATAAACATTGCCAGGCGTTGTGTGAACAGCTACTGAATAACTGCAACCCCTGCGAAGAGTGTAACTTATGTTGCGTTGGGATAGTGCTTAAACATCACCACATTCCGGATGCAAAGTGCCGGAAGCATTATGCCGGAGCGCGAAGCGTAATACACAATGTGATCCGTCGCAAGAATGAGAGGCACGGTATAATAGCCACCGCAAGTGAGGAATGCAACGTGACCTGTGGCTTGTGCGCCGGGTGGCGTTTGTTTCTTGACAGTGGGAACGAGGTTCCGCAGGAGCCGTCGAAGCCTTTCGGACCACCTGGCAGTTTCAGATTTAAAATAGGGTTGTTGCCAATGATATTTCAGTAAGCACCAGGATTGAAAGACAGCCACCAATGGTTGGTTAAAATCACACAGACGGATGTCTCCGTTGTCCCAATGGTACTGCACAGAATGAGTCAGCGAATTGGAGGCCTAATAGCATAGGTACACCTCTGGTATGATGAGCACCATCCCGACCTGGCATGGCACCTGCCCGACCTGATCTTTCTGAGAGTGCTCAATCCTCCTGAATTGATGGCAGGCCCTCCCGATATGTGTATATTCACACTCCGCCACCCAGCGCGCGGTTGTTCAATTCTAGTCCATCTGGCAATGATTCCATGTGTGGAAATGATTTCATTCAAAATTTGCTGACTGAGGATTGTCAATCCACATGTTGGTATGCTATCAGCTGTGCGATCATATAGCGTACAGTCAGTGTGTAGATGACAGCAGCCTGTTGATTCAACGTTACAGCAAAGACCAGTGTTGACTGAAAGGAAAGTGTTTTTTGAGAATTTTCATTTTCTATAATTAGCAGACACTTTAAAGTATATTTCAAAGTGCATATTTATATGCATCATGATAGAACAATGTAGTAATACAGGAGAACATACTTGAACAGCACAGAATGGCTGCAACAAGGCCAGATTTGAATTATTAGACCACAGTGAATCGTTTCATGTTGCAGATACGCCTATGGCATAAGTAGCATCCACAGAGTGTCAATCATTATTAGTGCTGCATGACGGGAAGGAGCAACATGAATTAGTCGTTGTTATATATAATTACAGTATTGTATGCCTTTATCGGCAAAACATATAGTTTTATACTCACTGCCACATCTCGTCATTGAGTGTCAACAGAGCGACAACCATTGTTCTTCTTAGATTTTCGGTAATTCAATTTACAAATGATCCGTGACATTTATATATTGGTAATATGCGAATATTATGAGTGAATAATCAAGCGATACTCGCACAACAGCCTTGCGCGGAATCCCAATTCACTATATTTTCAAATCTTCGACTCAGTGATTTTGAGAGATGTAGCTTATGTAACCAATCTCAACTTGGTATGTAGCCAATACCGAAGACATCAAGCTTTGATTAACTCTGTTGGAAGGGGAAACATTGTTGACGCTCCATTGACCTGAATATTCAGGATTGGGCAGGAAGCGGGTCACAATCTTTTTCACCTATAATTGTGGCCAATAATTTGAGTTTGCATTAAAACAGCCAAGTCTCTAGTCAATTACTGGTCTTACATGACAACAAGTCAAGGATGCTCTGTTGCCGCAGAGTTTCAGAATCAGGCAGGGAGCATATCACATTCTCTTTTGCCTGACCAGGCAGCCTGGACATCATTAATGATTAGCTGCAACCAATCACCATGAAGAGTATCCATGTTGCAAAGCCAAACCATGTTGACACACCAAGGATGCAAATTTGCCGAATGGGGCAGGGAGTGCATCACTTTTCTTTTGCTGATAAATGCAGCCTATACCTCATTTATGAATGTCTACATCCAATTGTCTGTAACGGCGACACGTGACCCGAGGCCGGGTAAGTGCCATTGTATATTGATCCCCCGGTACGACACTTATATCAGTATCGAATATCTTACCACTATACTCTCCATCTATACTCAATCGCTCTCTTGTGCAACCGTATACCATCTCATACGTCTGCGGCGAGACGTAGGCGTATGTGTCATTCCATTATATTCGATTTTCAATTATCGGATACGTTTCATTCACGAGAATATAGGAGTTTTACCCCTATTGTCAAAAAAACGACCCAATCGACAGGAAACGAACAGCTTGCACATCAATTCTACCATCAATCGTCTACTATGCCTCCTAAGACAGCTGCCAGAGGTCAATTGCTCTTGGCTAGTATACGTTCGAGCACAGAAAACCTACGATCACCTCTTGCCCGAGTAACCCCTATTCTGAACCGAAGAGCCTCCGTACTTCCGGAGGATGAGATCCACGACGAGGATGATTAGGACGACGAAGAAAACACTACCGACATGGAAGATGCCTTGAGCGACGTCCTGGGCGACAACCTGAGCGATGACCTGGGCGACAATCCCAGCGAGCCCGAACCTACCACGCAATCCAAGATCGCGTCAATGCGAAAGATGATGGAGGAACAGCGAGAAATGCTCAACAATGCCATTCAACTGAATACTCAACTATGTGTGCAGAACGCCGAGCTGATGGAAGGAAACCGGGAATACCACAGAGAGTCCATTCGACCGGAAGCAACGAAAGCGAAAATCTTCGATATGACCCATCCAGAATGGTACTGCGGCGGAGCAAAAGAGCTTGATAACTTCCTCAACACCTTACGATCTAACTTCCAATCCCACGCGCACTTATTCCCACACGAAGATCCCGACAAAGTCAAATATGCAGCGAGACTTTTCAGCACATGGAACAATCACGCGGACCCAGCACAGAGACAGACACAGACGACCGATCCGGTAGAGTGGCTTCGAGACCTACGGGGAGACTCAGATCCCTGTTTGGAAGACTTCGAGGCCTTATCGGAAGAAATGCAAAAGATGTATGGCGACAAGGTCCGAAAACTCAACGCGGCAATGAAGTGTATGACCGACTTCCTCCAAGGAGCGAATGAACCAGTGCGAGTCTACGCCAATCGAATCAAAGCAAATTGGAGAGCAGCGGGATAGCTCCCGCAGGACAACAAGCACCTTTACGAAATCGCCTGGAGCAGACTACGACCAGGAGTTATGTCCAAAATATAGCCGTTGACCCCAAACAACAGAAGGCTCGACAGTATGGAAGAGCTTTTCGACCGCGCCGCCGATTCAGAAGTCAATCCGGACAGCAAAAAGCCTCAACCACAGCAGCCACAACAACAGCAAAGGCGGTCAGGGGAGTCATCATCTCAACAAGGCGGCAAGAAACGCAACTTCCAACCATCTATATCCGAGCCGGCTGAAGCACCAAAGCCTGACAAGTCAAAGTCGGACAAGGATGATAAATGCACTCCAGCCCCATGGGTTTCGCCAGAGCTCTACGAAACTCGGAAGTTGGAAGGAAAATGCATACGCTGCGGATCACCGAAACATAAAACATTCCGGTGCACGAAATATACACGCGCCAACTTCCCCGAAAACCTTGCTTCCCCAGAAGACGGAAAACAAATCAAACGCCAGCGCTCCTTCGATAGTCAACAACCAAAAAACTAGCCTACCTCTCTCGGTACCTAGCTTGGCGGGAGAGGATGGACGAATGGGAGCTTGGATTGCTGTCATTGGGTACGAGAGCGTTGATGGCTACATTAGACGAAATTCAACCGCATCGGATTTCACTAAGGCCGAGGGTTGTCTTAGAGAGTCCGAAAGCTCTCATATCAAGTCACTATTTTTGTGGAACGGCAGGACCGGACTCATCGCACATTATCCATGAAGTCCAGATATGTGATCAACACGGAGAATTGCAGCGAATACGAGCACTCATTGATTGCGGCACTACAAGCATCTTGATATCTCCACAACTTCTCAATAGACTTGGACTACCCCACGAAGCAGCGCACATCACAACTCACGGCCTCGACGGTTAGGTGATCGCGCATGCGAGAGAGAGCCGCGAAACGGCGATGATGGTCCAATATATGTATCATTTAGCCCCGGTCCACGAACCGGAGGTGCTAGTCGTCCCAATGAGGGCATACGATCTAGTACTGGGATTACCATGGTTCAAAACCCGCAAGCCAGAGATCAACTGGGCTACCGGCCGATTAACTTCATTAAGTACCCAAGTGGCCAAGGGGAGGCACACAGATCAGGTATGATAGTGCAGTGGTACGAAGGTCGGTATGACGAAAGTACAAACGTACGGCTGCCAGACATTGGTGGGAGTACGCTGACGAACAACTCGACGTCGGAGATCCCTGTGGATCCACATGGAAAACCAAGGGAGAGCGGTGAGGACAGTCCTACTCCAGATATCGAAATACTCGGAGCAACCGCATTCAACGATCTCTTAGCTAGCGACGAGACCATCCAGACATTCGCCCTACGAATTGGGGAATGCAGTGGACTGCTGGGAGCGACTATGGAGGTCACCACTTTGGAAGATCCAGGTGAGATTGAGACTATCAACCCAAAGGGCTGGACAAGTGAGCAGGGAGCAGCGGCGGTAGTTGCGGCAGAAGAGGAACCTCACTCAGGTATACTTGAATGACTGCTACCGGCTCGCCAAGTCACGATGGGAGGTTGCTGGACTAGCGGGGTTTGGCTCGTTCCTGGGCGAACTGCTTGATCCACAGGTCCCTGGTTTTCCTTCCCTATCATCTTCCCAAATTCCAAGTCGGAGATAGAAGCTGATGTACAGATGCTGGAGCAGGTACTGTACCTACTGATGATGGAGGTCGTATCCCCGTGAGATACAAGGACTATGTGGACGTATTCAGTAAAGATAGGGCAGAGACTCTTGCACCGCACCGGCCAATGGACCACGCGATCGATCTGGAACCGGACTTCAATTTACCATATGGCCGAATCTATAACCTCTTGGAAGTCGAGTTGAAAACCCTCAAGGCCTACATCGAAACAAACCTAGCCAATGGATTCATCCAGCGATCATCGTCGCCTGCAGTAGCACCAATCTTGTTCGCAAAGAAGCAAGATGGCGGACTGCGGCTGTGCGTGGACTACCGAGCTCTCAATATAGCCACAGTGAAGAACAGATACCCCCTCCTACTGATATCGGAGATGCTAGACAGATTGCGAGGAGCCCGGATCTTCACAAAACTGGACCTCAGGAACGCCTACCACCGTATCTGAATCAAGGAAGGCGACAAGTACAAAACTGCGTTCCGCACTCGGTATGGGCGGTTCGAGTACCGAGTCATGCCGTTCGGGTTGACAAACGCACCAGCTACTTTCCAAGCCTATATCGACGATTGCCTATGGCCTTACATTGACGACTTCGCTGTGTGCTACCTTGACGATATACTGATCTACCCGACCAACGAGGAGGAGCACGAGGAGCAGGTACGAAAAGTGCTGGAACGACTAAGAGAATTTGGCCTCTACGGCAATGCCGAAAAGTGCCGTTTTGGAGTCTCAGAGGTCGGCTTTCTCGGATTTGTCATTATGCGCGATGGGATTGCCATGGAATCGGACCGCATATCAACGATCGAAGACTGGCCAACCCCGGAGTCCCTCCGGGATGTACAGGTGCTCCTTGGATTCACAAACTTCTACCAGCGGTTCATCGGGAAATATGCAAAGGTAACAACGCCGATATCAGATCTACTAAAGAAAGCAGAAAACCCCAGGACGTCTAAACAGGTCAAATGGGAATGGACTTGGGATGCCGAACTTGCCTTTCGGAAGTTGAAAAGGGCCTTCACCGATGCACAAATTCTCAACCATTTCGATCCGGCAAAGCCGATTATTCTGCAGACCGATGCAGGCGGCTGCGCCATAGCCGGCATTCTCAACAAGTATGACGGTTTCGGGATTCTCAGACCGGTCAACTTCTATTCTCGAAAGTGCACAGGTGCCGAACAGAACTACGACACGTACGATCGGGAGCTCTTGGCCATCGTGGAGACTATAAAGCAATGGCGCCACTACCTCGAGGGAGCAAATCATAAGGTCCTCATACAATGCGACCATAAGAACCTCGAATATTTCCGAACGTCAAAAGTGCTATCCCGGCGGCAGACTAGATGGGCGGAGATCTTTTCTTTGTACGACTTCGTTATCGAACACCTGGAAGGCAAGAAGAACCCAGCAGACGGACCATCGAGATGACCCGACTATGAGATCGGCTATGAGCATATGACGGCAAAGCTCCTGGCTACCATAGCAGCGACTACCATCACCGAATCTTATGATGACCTTCTACCGGAAACCAAGACAGCCCAAGACACCGACTTTTTAGCCACAGAAATACGGCCAACCTTGCTCGATGTTTCAACCGCAGATCAGAGTCAATGGAGATCAATCGACGGAGCTCTGACCTACGAGAGGAGAATATACGTGCCCGCAGCACTCCGCAGTAGTGTGACAAGCCTTTTCCACGACAACCCTGAATCCGGTCACTTCGGAGCCCTGAAGACTGCCGAGCTCGTATCACGAGATTTTTACCGGCCTGCGATGGAGTCAGAGATACGGAAGTACGTTGCCAGCTGCAAGTTGTGCCACAGGATCAAAGCACCGCGTCACGCACGCTATGGACTCAACATGCCTCTGTCACCGCCTTCTCGTCCCTGGGAGGGACTCACCATGGATTTCGTTACCGACTTGCCAGATTCAACGGCATCGGGATACACCGGGATCTTGGTAATCGTCGACCGTTTGATTAAAATGGCGATCTACCTCCCCTGCAGAAAGGACATTGACTCCCCAGAGCTAGCACGAATATTCTTCGAACACATGATCTGCAAACGAGGTTTACCAGACAATATCACCACCGGTCGCAGCAAAGAATTCACCAGTCGATTTTGGGACAGAGTTTGCTCCCACCTCAGTATCAATCACCGCCTCTCGACCGCCTTCCACCCGCAGACAGACGGTCAAACCGAGCGGCACAACCAAACGATGGAGCAGTACCTCCGAGCCTTTTGCAACTACGAGCAGGACAACTGGGTTGAATTGTTACCACTGGCGGAGTTTGCTCACAACAACTCCATCCACCATTCCACACTGATGACACCCTTCTGGGCGAACTACAATTACCATCCTACGATGCAGTTTAAGCCTCCCAAGGACCCCAGTTTCACATCACAGGTGCAGGCCGCCTCCTGGATGACAGGCGTGGAAGAGACTCACCGAATTCTCCGGGAAAACATAATCGAGGCTCAGGAGCGACAAACAAAGTACGCCGGCGGAAAAGAGCTGACTTTTGCGGTTGGAGACAAAGTATGGCTATCGACCAGGAACTTGAAAACATCCAGGCCTTCAAAGAAGCTCGATTACAAGCGCAAGGGACCATATACGGTAAGTAAGATCATCAATAAGAATGCTTACAAACTAGACTTACCGTGTACGATGCGGAATCACAACGTTTTCCATGTGTCCCTTCTCGATCGTTACACACCGCCAGTCGGAGGTCAGCCATTTTCAGAACTGCACCCAATGATAGTAGAGGAAACAGAGGAATGGGAAGTCGACCGCATACTCGACTCCAGGCGGCGCTATCGGAAGCTGCATTATCTCGTCCAATGGGCCGGTTACAACCACATACGCACCAGCTGGGAGCCGGCGGAACACCATAAAAACGCCCGAGATCTAGTTAACGAGGTTCACCAAGACCGTCCGGATCGGCCACGGGAGTAGGGGTATAGAGTCGGGGGCGGAGATATGGAGGACACGGAAGCAGTTTGGACATTTCATTGTATTGTTTGTTCATTTCCTTCTCTTCCCTTTTGATTGGATTCGGCCCGGTATAATGGCGTCGGCACAGGTTTTACCACCTACCAATGGAGGTGGAGTTTCCCCGTGCGCCGAATCCGCCGAAAGGTCGCCATTGAGCGTACGGATCGGTTGTGGGACTTATGGGTTCGTACGATTGCGTATGTAGGATGATTGTTTCATTCTTTGTTTCCTTTCCTTAGTTTCTCTTATATACTGCCTTTGGCAGCCCAGGAGGTCTGCGCCTAGAGAGGGGGATAATGTAATGACGACACGTGACCCGAGGCCAGGTAAGCGCCATTGTATATAGATCGCCCGGTACGACACTTAGATCAGTATCGAATATCTTGCCACTATACTCTCCATCTATACTCACTGGCTCTGCTGTGCAACCGTATACCATCTCATACGTCTGCGGCGAGACGTAGGGGTACGCGTCCTTACATTGTCACTCAGATTAGCAACGATTCAAGTCAAACAATCTTTGACACAGCATTGACTCGCATGTTAAGGATAGGGCGAGGAGCAATTCTCACTTGTTGCCGATTGTAAACGTGACCAATACATCCGGAAACGAAAATGAGCTACCAATGGTAATCGTTTGTGATTTGCAACAGGATATCTAAACGCAACAATTAATGGAAATGATCGAAACCCGGAACCGGAGATTGGGACCGATAGCGATCGCAAAATCTACCAAGCTCGGTGGGTAGGCTGGTCGAGGTCACGGTCTAGGGTTTGCCCAACGAATCGTAGTCGCAATTGGTGTGGGTAACTGAACAGTGGGTTAGTTGTTGACCTGCGGTGTGGCTTGGTTTGGCTCCAGACCCGGCCAATAACCCAACCCGCTTTGCCTGGGCAGGACTGTTACCTGGAGCAGACATCAACCCGGGATTTCCTTGTCAGGGTTGGAACTGGACTGCGGTTCCATCTTACGGTTCGTTCAACTTGGGCGGTTCTTTCGCTGCAATTAAGATTTTTGGTGCTAATCAAATCATGACATGAGCAGTACATAGACTGTTCAGTGTTCACAGCTCACTCAGCTCCTGCATTCAGCATCGAGATGCGACCAATATTCTTTGAGTTGCTGTGATGTCACTCCAAATTCGATCTGAAAATCACATGTTTTCCATCATGATACAACGGACATTGTTCATATTGCAATTCTGAAACTGCAAGGTGAATGTGCGGCTAATGATAGATAATCTTTGTAGTGATCATGTCACGATACGATTAGAACTCAGATGCTTGATTCGAATGCACGGTCTGGGTTTGAAATGCCGTCTTTTTCATGAAAAAGCCTGCTCAAATGCATTGGGCAGGGTGTTCTTGTGCGAAGATCCGTTGGAACAGTGCAGTTACGGTTTGAAACTGGAATTGGAACAAAAGTGGTAATTTCGACCTGTTGCCAACCCTACCGACGAAGAGGCAGTGTGTCTGGTGTATTGACCTGATCGGAACTGGTCGGAAGAGGTGTAGCGGGCAAACACCGGACAGCTCACACAATTCCTGGATCCATTCGTAACATTTTTAATGGTCAACAGATTTCAATCAAGGTCGGCAGCGATGACTTCATTCTGAGCATAATACTGACAGAACTCATAGAGCTTTGTCTTAATTTACATTATTTTCAGTTTGGGTGTGGCTACTAATTCAGGGTCTCGAAATGCTGTTTTGAGTAGTTATATACAAGCTGGTCAGTCTGTCCAACCTATCATTCTGTCCTCCTGGGTGTAAGTCCGAGTCTGTGTAGAGTACGTCAACACGTGGCTTTGGGTTAGGGCTGGCAGCTAAGATGTATATTGAAAATCCGCTCAACCCCGGACCTGAGTCCACCCTATGGCAGAGCAGCCAATATGTTCGTGTCATTCTGTATATAGAGATACCGCTACAGTAGAGAGAACAATATCATTTTTGGACTGTCTCACATGGCCTGCTCCCATGTTCAGCAGGTTATGAGCCCTAACTGCGCAGCGTCTAAGTCAGTCTGAGACTTTCACTGCCATTCTGTTTTGAGGTCGACACCAGACCTTCCGTTCTTAGCTTCCCACCAGGGAATGCCATTCACAGAAATCACTACTCAAGGTGAGCTTCTGATTAATTTTCTAACGTCCAAACTGGATCTTGCATGAGCTTCCTACACGGCTGGGAATGCTACCTTACTTTTGAGATCTTGTGATCTCCCGTCTCCGACTTAGCAGTTCTTGCGGCTTTTCTTCTCTGTTCTCCGAACTTCCTGTTAAGTTGTTAGCAGTGATTCTCGCGGTGGTGCTAGTTGTGCAGCCGCCAGTGATAGTGGTGCTGCCACCTAGATCACCCCTGGGCACCTACCGCGCTACAGTGACTTTCCGCACAGAAAGACCTCCCAAACAAACTTTCTTCTAGCTCCCCATCCAGGTGTTCCGATCAACTGGCATTCGGTACACAGTTGGAACACATTCTGATCAATTATTTGACCAAAGGAATGCTTATGTAAAGACCTCTTGCACCCTTCTTGAATCTCGTGGAACTCATCTTCGTACATTCCAATTCCACCTCACTGGCTCTGACATTCTTCTTTGCTCCTATCCCTTCCTCACTTCTTTAATCACCCCTTTCACGTTTAGTATCATATTCTACTGTCATATCCTGCTGAAGATGACTTCTGATCTCTGTGCTCTGGCTTCCGTTGGCTTCATCAAGGGTCTCAGCTCTCATTCGGATTTTGCGAATTGGCTACTGGCTGCCACTGACATCTTTGCGGAGAATGATTGTGTTGCACTGATTGCAGGCCAGAAACCATAACCTTCTGCCACCAAGCAGGACACTGGATGGGCACCAACTTACTCGACTCCACCTGCCTTCACCGCCTGTGTTACCTTCATCTAGATGAATATAAATGAGAGCATCCAGGCATGGGACATGCAAGCCACTAAGCTTCGTGGCCTTCTAGGACTAATGCTGGATGCCAACCACAGAGTGATGTATTAAACAGAGAGAAAGCCAGTGACTGTGTGGAAGATGCTTCAGGAGCCGTACCAGGGGAAGGACAAGAAACGAATCTGGTTGCTCAGGAGTGAACTGTCTAAGTTACACTTTCAACGGGAAGATATGGCGGAGTATAAGTCCAAACTGCAGAAGCTCTTCGACCAGTTTCTCAGTGCTGGGTGCACAGCCTCTGAAGACGATGACAAGATCTTCCTGCTGCTTCACACTCTACCATTTGAGTACCACTCATTCAGAACTAGCATCACTAATGCTGTGTCCCTGACCTTCAAAGAGGGATCATCCTGGCTGATCCTGGAACGTGAGAAGCTCGCTCAAGTGAAGGATGCTTCCTCGAACGAAGTTGCTTTTTACGCCGAGAATAGGAAGCCTTTACAGGTGGTACACAATCAGCCACATGAGAACCGCTCCAAGAACACTTGCAACTACTGCCAGATCAAAAGGGCACCAGGTGAACCACTGCAATGAGCGGATTTCCAGGGAGGATTGACGTGGCCATGGGCCTGCCACCATGAGGCAGGCTGATGCTTGGACGGCCCAGGTCAATGCACTGGAATAATGCGTACTGCTCTCCTCACACTGTGGATCGAGGGATTGGTGATAGTCGAGCCTTACATCATATGACTTCCCAGCAGGGTTACTTTATCACCTACTATCCTGACTCAACCGCAGTCACTCTGGCCAATAACACCATTGTGAAGGCCACAGGCAGGGGAGAAGTGGTGCTGCTCTTACCCTCTGGTGATATTACACTCAAAGATATAATCCATATTCCATTAGTTGGATTCAGCTCGCTTCTCCCTCTTCGTCTGATCCACCAGTCAGGGAGCCAGATTATATTCAAACCAACTGGTTCAGGACCACTTAATGGAGATTTCGAGGGAGCTGATCATGTCATGCACATTTTGAATATTCCTCATATCTTAGCAACTGTGACATTGATTCGACACTCATTTGTGGTTCACAGCAAGGGGAATATGGATGTTCATGCTGCTCTCATCGCAGCGTTGGTGCCCATCAGATGTTCACCCATCCCGTATGCTCAAGAAACTCCGCTGATTCCCTGTTCCAATTGCATCTTTTCCTTGGGCATATTGTATTAGAAGGAATCAAACAGCTCGCCAAGAACCCAGCCTCTGGTATCAAATTTACCTTCACAGCCATCAAGGCATGTGATGCATGTCTGCAGGAGAGGCAGACCCGACATCCATCATCCAAGTCAGCACAACAGGCCTCAAATCCACTCTATAGGGTCCATTCGGATCTCTCTGGACCAATGACTCCACACTGTTAGGGAGGGGTGAAGTATTATATCATTTTCAGGGATGATGCAACTTCTTGGAAGGAATTGGAACCCATTAAGAAGAACAGTGATGCTTTTGGCAGCATCAAGAAGAACTTTGCACAATGTGAGGCCATGCATGGAGTGAAGATTAACGCATTTCGCTTTGATAATGGTGGGGAGTTCACATCTCATGCTTTCAAGCAATGTCTGGCCAGCTGTGGATTCAAGCATGGGGTTTCTGCTGCCTATTCCCAGGAGTAGAATGGAGTTCCAGAGAGGTTCAATGAGACCAGTGTTGGGCGAGCAAAGGCCATGCTGTATGGGGTGCAACTTTCTCTCTTTCTGTGGGCTGAAGCAGCAAGAACTGCTTTTCATAATATGAATCGAACTCTCACCAGGTCTCAAATGAATACCCCTTATGAGTTATCCACTGGGAAGCCTAACCAATTGCTAGGCCATCTACAGCCCTTTGGATGCAAGATATGGCATCATGTTACAACAGACCTTCGAAGAAAGTAGAAGTCCAATGCAATTAAATGACATCTTGTGGACAATGAATGCAGATATCAGTATAGAATGTACTGCAACCATTCGATAATCATTACCAGGGATATTGATTTTGTACCCCCAGTGCTAGCAGCATTGCTATATCCACCTGTTGAAATCATCAAGGAAGATCAAGAGGGGGACTCAGGAGTTGCCTTAAAGCCATCGAAGGCAGAATCACATGTAGATACACCGCCATCAGCACAATACAATCAATGTGAGAACACTGAGGAATCCATTGAATCGATTAAAGTCAAGACTCCTGCTCCAAGGAAAGCAGTCGATGATGAAGCAGCCAGAGAAGTTCTAGCAGCATCAAGAACACAGAGCTCGCAAAAGGATGCTGGCATATTCTATACCCCCCAATTCCACGATCAACAGTCACATTCTGAACTCACTCAGTAGACCGGCAGCTCCAAGGAACACGCTACAGTAGCCCCAGAAACTACATCCACCTATGAGCCTCGGACTTGGGAAGAGGCTATGAGTTCGCCCTAACGAAGTCAGTGGCAGCAGGCACGCAAGGAGGAACTGGCATTGACTTGGAACAATAAAGTCTGGACTGAACGACATCGAACCCAAACTGAGCATCGATATATCATCATATGCAGATTGGTCTTTGAGATTAAGTATGGACCAAAAGGAGAGCTCCAGCGGCACAAGGCATGACTGGTAATAAAGGGATATACTCCGTCATATAGCATCAATTATCTGGAAACATTTTCTGCAGTGGTCACGTTTCAAACGCTTCGCATTCTACTACTTCTTGCAGTATTGAAATACTTTGAAATCCACCAGATAGATAGTAAGACTGCATTCCTTCGAGAAGATCTGCGCGGTGACAAGCCAAGCATATACATGGTGCTGCCTCCAGGCATTTCGAGGGGGCCCTAGCAGGAAGTGGTCCTCCAACTATGCAAGACTTTGAAGGGCTTGAAACAGTCGTCTCATCGTCTCAACAAGGCATTCGATGGATTCTTTGCCCTGCTTGGTCTGAAGCCAGAGGAAGCAGATCACTGTGTATACTTCAATGCATCTCGAACTCTCTTCTTTATGGTCCATGTGGATGACCTTGTGTTGATTGGTGATTTGGAAAGTGTCCAGTCAATGAAGAAGAAGTTGAATATTCCTTTTGAGATGTCAGATCTTGGTTCTGTCTCCTGTTTTCTACGATTTGCAGTTACTCAAGATAAGAATGGACTTCTTCAATCACAGGTGCTGTATGCTAAGGAGATTCTTTGACAGTTTAAGTGCTCCTCCAGACACCCTTCTAATACTCCATTCAGTCCTGGTACAAAGCTTACATAAGAATGTGGAGTTCTTCACTCCCAGCATGATTCCACTCTTTATTGAAGATTCGTTGATTCGATCATTTACCTGATGCTGCCTACCAGGCCAGACCTCTCATATGCAGTGAGAGCAGTCTCTCAGTTCTCCAGCGTTCCCAGCGTCGATCATTTTGCAGCCCTCCTTCACATCTTTAGGTTCAGTCGAGGATCTGCACACCTGCAACTGCACTTTATGAGGTGTTCCGCATTTGAAGTCATTCCCAAGGCGAGCTACTCCACATCTCCCATAACTGAGCCACACTATACAAAGATTGCATGGAATACAGGGATCACTGGCCACGATGACAGGGACTGGGCTGGTTGTTTAGATTTGCTCAATAACTCCGCTGTATGAATTTTTCTGGCTGGTCAATCGCCAGTCTCCTGGTCTACCAAGAAACAGGCCACTGTGGCCTTGTAATCCACTGAAGCTGAGTATATGGCACTCACACAGGCTACTCAGAAAGCAATTTGGCTTCGCTTTGTCCTCCTCAGTGAGAGTCTGGATCGCCAGTACAAGAAGCTCCTTTCCATCGTAATGTTTGCAGACAACCAAGGATGCATAGCAGTTGCGCACAATACCAAGTACCATACTTGCACCAAGCACATTGATATTCAGCATCATTTCGTTAGCGAAGTGTTTGCAGGAGGAGAAGTATATCTGTAGTATGCTCCCACTGGAGTTATTATATTAGACTGTTTTACAAAAGATCTTACAAGGGAGAAATTTGTGCAGCACAGTGCCAGTATGGCATCTATTAGTTTCAGCTGCCACTGTGTCTCATTGTCTTGTTTGTTAGCTGAGTTGTGGTTGATTTTACTCATTGATGGCTGTTGACTGCAGGTGGTTGCCACTGGAGTGACATTGAGCAGGGTTAGGGTTGCAGGGGGGTCACAGATCTGGTGCAATCATTCTTTGTTGTTTTTATTTAGAAGCATCAGGTTGATGCCGAGTCTGTGTCATTTGTACTTAGTCTTGCTTTCTTACTTTCTTTTGTTCTTGTACTTTTGCTCTCTCTATCTTTCACTTTTGAATGGGCAGGGTATTCATGCAGTGGGAGTAGTGGAAATCCACTGAACATTGGGCCCGAGTCAGCCCGATGGTGGAGCAGGCAATGTTTCCTTGTCATTCATTGTGTAGGGAGACTGCTAGAGTGGAGAGAAAGATATCGCATTTGGTTCTTCTCATAGTGCCTGGTACCATTTCCAATATGATATAGGCAATGCATCATCTTATGCTTGAACTCAGTCAATCAATTGTGTCAATAGGATGAGCACAACAGCTTATGAGAATGGGTAGGACCACGAGCAGGATACCATATTCGACAACTATTTAACAAATAATGGTGGAATCCCAAACTTTCATACAAGCGAGGCTACAGAGTCCGCGATGCGTTCCCAACGCATTTGATATCATGACAACCTAAGGACTCAGGACAACGATTCAACAATGAAAACAATACCTCCTCTGAATGAAATCTCACTCAACTGCTTAGAGGTCTGCAATGGCTACAATGGCTGCAATGGCTGCGATTGCCTCGGTGTTGAGTTGTATGGTTATACGAGATTACGTCAACCAAACGTCAAGTTGCCGGGACACTTTCGGGATGAGTATAGAGAGCAGTTTGGCAGGTGTGCAGGATGAGTTCCAGTCAATATCGTGTAAATACCCTCAGAGGAGTTCGGGTCAACATCGGAATCATCAGGGTGAGTTCGGGTCAACATCTGGAGCATTAGGATGTGTTCGATGCCATGTCGTAACAGGTCAACTGGTGGCCCGCACAGCTGTTCAACATGCAGCATGGTTTGGATAGTCCATAGGCAGTGGGCGGGTAATGGACTGCAGATACTTGGGAGATGTCGGCAGAAATACACTAAACCCCTGTGGAGATTCGCGGTTGGTCCCCTACCATGCGCTGGGTCTGTGATTTCCAACAGCCTCCAGTGACTGGCGGTGGCAAATGTGGCCATCAATCCAAGAAGTCTATGGACTCCTCTACTGTTTGAACAAGAAAGCATTGTAAGCTGTACACTCTGTACCTTCCCCCTTTACCTTCAAAGAAGACAACGCCTCCTCCACCTGGGAGGCTGAGTACGGGGATCCATGCTCTATGGGGATGAGTTTCCTGGGGCTAGTTAAGACCGAGCAACCTATGGAAAAGCGTCTCCAATTCGAATTGCAGCCCTGGAGAAGCATCTTCAATTTCGAGCTTCCGACACCGTCCAACAGCATATGAGCACTTGCGTTTAAAAAGAAATGATGATCAACAATTCCACTTCTTTTGTTGAGGGGAAGTTAACATCGCCACGCAGTAGCATCTTCAATTTGGATGCGCCATGGTACAGCAGGTAAAGCCAATTTTGACAGCGACGCTGAGACCAACTCCGACACATACTCGACTAAATGCGCAGTGGCCACCGAACATCCCACTATGAACCGATGTAATTACATGGGAATGATCAATCAACACATCCTCTTCGTTTGTCAAGCGGACTTCCACATCGCTACAGAGATGAATCTTCACTCTCGACACCGACAGCACAACCCATGATTTGGACCCAGAGGCTGCGTTTGAGAATTAACAACGTTGCAGCTGTTTGAAGCTGTACCTTCGATACATTTGTTTCACACGGTACCGACAATGACATCAATGATCCCGATATAACAGGACTTTTTGTCACCTTCGGAGGATTGGATGACTGGAAGTCATGACAGTTGAAACTGACAGCACAGTCAACCACTGAGTGTAGGCTTTGGCCCATGATTGACGCTTCCAATGGCATGTGTGGGAGTTATTTCGAAGGAGCTCAGGGCATAGCATCATCAGCAAAATGTAATTCGGTCCGGAAGCCATACGCAAACCTCTCAGACACTCCGGTAGCCCTCGCCAGTGCTTCTAAGTACTTCCAGATGCTCCCAGCCCCCCCTGGAGCTTGGCAAAATGCTCTCAGACTGTGCAAGAGCATTCTCACGTGCTCCTGAAAGCACCTGCAGTGATGGAGGTGCATTCAGGATGCTACGAGATTTGACTATTAGGATAGTCAAATTTTGGAGCTGCGGAGACCTCTGCGCAGGTCTGCGGGAGACTTGGTTCCGTATTCTCACACCGGTGGTTCTTAGGGTTCCATAACCACAAGGCATTTCATCGATCATATTGGTCTTTGTTACAGTCACAAGATTCGCTACATCATAATATGGCATGTATTATCTAAGTCTCTATATATATACATTCGGAGATACAGGAATAACGGAGATGGACTCAGCGACAGGCAGTATATATTTCGGGGTAGATAGACATCTCATTATACGAAATACACACTCTATCTTGCCGAGCTTTGAGGTGCGCCTGAAAATGACGATCGAGTGTTCTCAGGGATACACTCCGAGGCCGTGATCGAGCGACTTTGGAGATGCACTTGGAGGCCGCGATTGAGCGAGTTTGGAGATGCACTTGGAGGCCGCGATCGAGCGAGTATGGAGATGCAATTGGAAGCCGTGATCGAGCGACTTTGGAGATGCACTTGGAGGCCGCGATCGAGCGAGTTTGGAGATGCACTTGGAAGCCGTGATCGAGCGACTTTGGAGATACACTTGGAGGCCGCGATCGAGCGAGTGTGGAGATGCACTTGGAGGCCGCGATCGAGCGAGTTTGGAGATGCACTTGGAGGCCGTGATCGAGCGAGTTTGGAGATGCACTTGGAGGCCATGATCGAGCGAGATTGGAGGAGTACTAGGAGCCCGTCAATCTGGAGGCGGTAAGTTCGGGAGGGAGGCGCGACGGGAGCGGAGACTCTATTCATTGGTTAACTCGTAATTGTGCGAATGTAGAGAATTGAGTACAACATGGTCTGCCGAGAGATGAGACTGGCTGGGAGCGGGAGACAGTCGATCTTGGGATGATGCAGTACGCGGTGTATGCAGTACTCAGTGAATGCTGTACTCGGTGTATGCTGTACTCGGTGTATGCTGTACTCGGTGTTAACTCTTGATTATGGCATGGAGAGATAGAGAGGGATGACTTAACTTCGTGTTCTTAGGTGATGGTAGAATTGAGGACAAGAAAGAGAGAGATGAGAGGGTACGGGGGAAATCATCATGAGAAACTGGGACTTAAGATAATTTCGTGTGCGAGTCAATTTACCATCCCCGATACAGCAGGTACGAGTCCCGATCCGGCGTGTAATTACACCGATACGAGGTCATCCCAACCCAATCTGGCAAGTTGTACCCCTGATTACTCATATCCACTCGTATCCTCCCCATCGTTCTCATCTTCATCCCTCATCTCTACAATCATCGCAGAACACAAAGTTAAGTCATCGCTCTCTATCTCGCCATGTCATGATAATGAGTTGGCACCGAGTATAGCATACACCGAGTACAGAGTACACCGAGTACAGCATACACCGAGTATAGCATCCATCCAAGATTGTTTGTCTTTCCTTCATTCTCATGATTACAAGTTGACCCCTGAATGTAGCTTCAGCTTCCGGCGTGCCTCTCCATGAGAGCTCAAAGGTAAAGTCACATTGTCACATTCCCACGGTTGCGAGTGAACTAACTGATGAAAACAGTCTCCGCACCCGGCGCGCCGTCCATCGACTGCCTCCCAGTACTCGTCCAAACTGGCTCGATTACGGCCTGCGAATGCATCCCCAAACTCGCTCCATTACGGTCTCCAAACTCGCTCGATCACGGCCTAGAAGTGCATCTCCAAACTCGCTCGATCACGGCCTAGAAGTGCATCTCCAAACTCGCTCGATCATGCCCTCCAAGTGCATCTCCAAACTCGCTCGATTACAGCCTTCAAGTGTATCTCTAAACTCGCTCGATTACGGTCTCCAAAGTCGCTCGATCACGGCTTCCAATTGCATCTCCAAACTCGCTCGATCGCGGCCTCCAAGTGCATCTCCAAACTCGCTCGATCACGGTCTCCAAAGTGCATCTCCAAACTCGCTCGATTACGGCCCCGGTGTGTATCTCTGAGTTCACTCGATCGTCATTTTCAGGCGCACCTCGAATTAATCAAGCACCGCCTGCAGCCAGTCCAGATATACCATGTGTAGATGGGTAGCTATATAGATACATAGATACATAGATGGGAATACATTTTGCTGACGATGGTTTGGCTTCTGTCATCGGTCTTCTGTTGGTTTTCTGTCAGTTATCAATGGTATAGTTGTTGAAAGATCTGGTAACGGCATGGAGGAGTGTAAGACCGAGTCTTTGTAGAGTACTTCATCCTGTGGCTTTCGGTTATGGCTGTCAGCTGCTATATAGGGTGTGTGTCATCTGAGACCTAGACTCAATCAATCAATTAACCCGACAGGTTTGTCACAACACTGGCCATTTGGTAAACACTGGCCCAATGCGTGGCACATCGACCGGATGAATGCATATCTCATGGTGGACTGTTCGTCGGAACGGTCGCTGATGTTGTTGACACGAGAAGGTAATCAATTGTCTGCCTATCCAAAGAGAAGAAAAACTACGCACTTATATATGAAAGAGACAGAAGGAAAACCCAATGCCGACTGCCAAAGCCGGAGCCCATTGCCGAGTACCAGTGCCGTGCCCTCATCCTCGCCATGGGGGCAGGCGAGGCCGACAGGGGCAAGCGAGGCCGATGGGGGCAAGCGAGGCTGGTGGGGGCAGGCGAGACCGGTGGGGGCAGGCGAGGCTGGTGGGGGCAGGCGAGGCCAATTGGGGCCGTAAGCCACCGGGCCAAACCCCTAGTCAACAGTTGTATTGTATTACCATCCGGAGTGGAAAAATACAGCCTCCCAACTCGGTTCAATCCAACCCTGAGTTGTCTGGGGTGTTGGGAAACTTCCGGCCTCTATCTTCTGTAACCAGGTAAGCAGCTGGAGCGGCCCCGGCTGTCAATGACAAGCCATTCGCTAACGCCACCCTCCCACCACGGACTGCCACTGCTGATTGCTGTCAGTCTCGGGTCGTCGCTTCCTGTTGTGATTCAAGCTACGCGTCTATTCTGATGGCCGCAGGGCTCTGTATTGCTTCAGCACCATTGTTGTTCAGCGTTGATATCCGTTGCACCAGCTTGGGATGATTGAACTCTGGCGGCAGGAAATGTTTCATCTGTAGATCTGTTATCTGTCGTTGTAGATCGATGATTGATTGTGGGTGGTTGCAAATCATCATTACCTCTCGGCAGGGCTGAAAATACTGTGCCACACTGGTCAATACCTGATGTGTCTGACCGAATGCCTTCTTAAGTTTATCAAATGCAACTGCATCCCTCTGAAAGTTGATGTGTGCCATGACTGTCCCGTGATCCTCGTGGGCCACATTGGCAGTTTCGGATTCCGTTGACCCTGACATGGTGGCAGATCGAGCACCTTGACAAATGCCAAAGATACATGTCAATTGCGGATGGGCTAGGAGACAGGGATACTGCGACGATCAATGGAATCCTCCAGGACTTCGATGATATCGCTGCTGCTGCAACCTGTCCAATCGTGGAATGTGTTTATGCGGACTGATGTCCTTTGCATTCACAAGGTTCTCCCGGGTCACAAGGGAACCAAGAATGGGCTGCCAAGTATGGTGTCCAGTGTGGTCCAAACACTGGGTCTTTAATCTCAAGTCGGCCGCCATCTATAGCTGCCTCTGTCCAAAATGTATTCTAATAGGACGCATTATTCAACTGTTCCCAAAATGAGACTATGATGGGTTCTTCCTTGAAGGTTACCACAAGTATGACTCCGATATTCTTGAAAGCATTCAGTGGTTCAAGATCAAAAACAAAGGATGGTCTGCCAGTCGGATCAAACCAGATTGATCAGCACTTAAAGGAACTGTTGTACTTCTGCATCTGAGTGTCGTGATCGCTGTGGGTGTTGTCGGATTTCAAATCCGTTAAGTCAGTGTAACTTGTCATCGCAATCATCACAAAGGTGGAGGCAATGATGGTCTGGTGCAATGTAAACTCAACAAGAAACAGAGCCAAGTTCGCAAGAAATACTTACACACTGTCAAGTAATGTAGGCACATTCACTATCATGTATATAATGATAAGACACAGTCTGGTGTAGGTGAGAATGGACACTAGGAACTGATCTCGAAACCAAAACAAGCGGTGCTCCATATTCCTACAGAGGAATTCAAGTAAAGATAAATGTCCAAGTGGTTTCAAAGCTGTAACTGGCTTTGAGATACCAGAGACCAAGTAACGAGAGAAGAAAAGGAGATCCTCCAGCACCAGCGACACTCTCTCTTTATACGATAAGTCTGCCACTCTCGAACTATTCCTCAAGCTCCGATGTATCATCTCAATATCATCTTAGGACCTTACATGCCATTAATGGAACTCTGTATTGATATAACCAAGCCACATCCTCCGATGTTGCTACACCTCAGATTATATCGTTTTGGACAAATTTATCGAGCTACCATCTCGCCACATCCTCCACCTCTACCGATGTTCCCGCCTTTGCTTCAGACCATTCCTCCCTCAACACAACCGGATTCCAGTCATTATTGCTCAAGTACCTTCATACCTCTTCAGATCATGGCACCTGTATTGGAATAGCCTTCAATCTTCAATCACCTAGTTAATGATAGTTCAGTCATTGTGGGTTGGATTGTGTGGCTGGTAGTGGGTGCATTTTAGGCTACACTGGATCTAGTGGGTGAATGCTGGTACTCATTAGGGTAACTTAAGCAAATCCAATTTCGAATTTGACATTGTTCTCACATCTCTAATACACAGCACTGCAGTGTGTACTCTCACATTGTATTCATCAATCAACTCCTTTCGGTGGGCCAGTCTCAGTGTAATCAATTCAGACACCATACACAATTACACGCAAGTCTGTTCATGACCATCCAATATTACATGTAATACGCAAATGTTCAGATTTCTTTTCCAAATCTCGTCTCATGGCTGACGGTGTGTGGATTCGAGGATTACCATCTTGCAGAAGTCTTTTATTTGCCCAGATGTCTGTTTATTCATTTCCTCCACATTGCTGATCGCTCTGATGGGCTGCTCAAGATATGGAATATGCCTTTTACACGAAGAGAATTGATGAATTCAGCATAAGCAGGATTACTGATAAGTGTCATGCGTTGTAAGTCGTCTCCAAATGCAGGCCACTTGATTCCGGAGGCTTTAAGAGTTGCCTGTAGTTGATCAGTGATTCAGTGGGTTCAGGAAGCATTATCCGTTGTAATTTCCAGTTAACTGCCATCTATAAGCTCCAAACCATCAAGATCATGGTCCAAATATATGTCTAGCCTTGCCTTAGCATGGTGACCGTTGGCCAATTAACCTTTTCCGATTTTCAAATAGTATCTGAGTGTGCAATCCACCTCATCGAAGTGAGTTAAATGGTCACAGTGCACATCAGCAATGCATACAGTAAGTAATGATTGCCATGATGGTGACATTATTTGTTAAAGTCCACTTATTGAAAGCTAAATGCATTACATTACTTGGCAACAACTTTTCTTTATTACATTCAATCTCAGTGATAATTCCATTCAGCAAATATTGATCAGGGTGTTGGCAGATAGTACAACCAACTTGCTGGGTAATATACTATTTCACCATGGTAGCAGGAGGTGAGAAAGTGTATCCATGTAATAACACAGGCCGAAACATATCATAACATGAAGTTGTGATTTCTGGTCGCTTGGTGATATTTGGCAATTAGATTATCCTTGACTGCGTCTTTGGAGCATGTTGTCTGTTACTTCTGCCAATATCCATAAAACCTACATGTCAAATATGAACTTCCATTGCAACATACAATGAGAATTCTTCGACTTCGTTACCTCCTCAGAATGGCCAAATCTTGTTCATCAATTATTAAACTTATCAATTCAGTATCTTGTGGCAATGTTAATTCACATAACTTGGCATGGTACTCAATTGCCACGGTATCATTGTTTATTGTGCTGATCCCAAAATCTAATGGATTGCGAAGAACCAAATGACACACGATTGAACTGATATCCCAGTTGCTGGTCTGTTCAGCTCCGAGGTGTATATGGAACTGTTGCCACATCGTATATCTAGAAGTACTCCAAGCAATTGGTCACTTTGAGCCCACATTCATTCAAGCGCTCAATGCATCATATAAGATTGTTCAAGCAAGGTTGCTCTCCTGAAGCATAAAGACACATTCAATGTTAGGTGATATCAAAACCTCGTGCAAGAACATATATACAGATATCAGTGGAGAATTTTGATATCTACATATTTCAACTTAAGAGACTTTCGAATGCAATGTTATAGTTGAGTTGACAGCTGGTTGTAGCATATGGATACTAGAGCTACAAGCAAGAAAATAGAAGGACCTGTGAGATATTGCAAGCATATTTTTGAAGATTAATATATGCAAATATTAAGCAGAGTGACCATTTCAAACGAAATTTAGTAATAATTCAATACACTTTGTTGCTGTGTACCAACTAGAGCCCCCACAATCACTGTTAACGTTCTGTTAACCCTCAGTTCAAGAAATTGCTAGAGTCAGCACCATGTAAGCTGCATCTAACAATGGTAGCTATTAGGTTGATTATGCGTTATTTGAATCAATCATCTTATGGTTATGCAAGATGTGATAGAACAACTTATTCACGCTCCATCAATGCTCATTGTGTGAAGGTGGTGATGATACTTCCTGTATCATTGTTGAGCTGAGATGCGGCGAATACTTCAAGCATGACTAAATGTTGTTGCACAGCCAAGTAATTATCCGATTTGCAAGAAGAATAAGCATTGACGCTCTAATGATGCTCAATTCTCGGAATGGGTAATGAGCATGTAGCATTTGTTGTTACCTATAAAAACCACCCATCCTTCAACTTTCCCAGAAAGTGACAGTGCAGCTTATTGATTGGCGAATTGGTAAGTGTAATGATCATTGACACTCCATTGGTTCTCACCTTCAAGTCATACAAACTGTAATTGCATCCTCAACAATTGTATGTAAGCTGTATACAGTCATTTTGGCAGCCAATAAATCATTTGAATGTATGATCAATTGCACCCAAAAGCATCGGTGCCTCTCAATTTCTAATCCACCACTGTAAACATTATCACATCCATGAATGATTTCGCTGCATCAAGTCTCCTTGCTTTTGGCTGGCAATTTACTTTATATAATTGGATCAACCAGCTTTTGACATATGAAGCCCAGCTTCCTCATATTTCTTTATCCAGTTCATTATTCCCCATTTCCATGACACACAACAATCAAAAATTAAAATCTCGACCATGTGATACAGCTCTAGGCAGTGAGTTACTCAGTTGGATGCATGGATTAATGCTTTATAACAGTTAGTGTTAGAAGCGGGTCCAAAATCCAGGTTTGGTTCCGGGTCCGGTTCCAACCCCGAACCAGACCATTGCACTGGATTTCCACTGAAAGGATGGCATTTCAAATCTACAATGTTGCTTCCAATTAAGTATGTCATTACCGATGGTATTGTGAGATGATCAGTACGTAGACTGTGTAGTGTTGGCCCCTCTGTCCCCTTCCGCTCTCACATTTGTGGTTGGACCAATGTTCATTGAATCACAATTGCGAACCTGCACTTTTCGGCCCAAATATCACATTCTTTCACTGGGATTCAATGAATATTGGTCCAATCGCAAATCTGGTAGCGGGAGTTGACAGAGGGGCTTGAGCTCCACAATGAGCATATTGATCATGTCATGATATAATCAGAACCCAAATGCTGAATTGGAGCTTGAGTTGCATTGATGGTAATATAGAACAGCGGTCCGGTTCCAATCGATTCCCGAACCAAGTAGGTATCCCTCTTTGTTGAGCAACAACTAGGTCAGGACCATCCGGTCCGGTTCCAATCCCGGTCTGCTGCAAGGTACCACCGACCTGTTGCCGACACAAATGACTGTTGATAATCCTCTGTGTGTTCATTTGGCATTGACTACTTCCACTCACACTTGTTGGACATCACTGTCTTAAATTTTGTTCGCAAATCTTTTCACTATTTTCCAATTTGCTTCCTCACTTAAGTGAAACAGACAATGATATCAAATTTGTTCGGAGTTTTTCGAGGTAACTTGAAGTCTAAAACTATTGCATACTGTGTATAACCCTTGCACATGAACAGATGAATGATTATGTATCATGATTTGGTCAACATAATCTAGAAGAGATTGACATTAACCAAGCTGGTACCTGAATTGCTTTTGAATAAGATTGCTCTTCAATAAGCTACATCGTCAAAAACACCTATTTGGCACTCTCTATATCAGCAAAATTTAAATCTGTTCAGAAGCCATAGGCAAATCTCCCAGACACTCCTGTCAACCTCACCAGTGCTCCCAGTTCCTTGCAGATGCTCCCAGACCCTCCTTGAGCTAAACACAGTTCTCTGATATTCTGCAACACCATTCTCCAGTTCTTCTGAATGCACCTGCACATATGGAGGTGCATTCAGATTGATCCAAGATTTGACTTATAGGATAGTCCAATTTTGCAGCCGCTGAGACATCTGCGCAGGTGTCAGGGAGAAAATGAGAGTATCTGAGATGACTGCGCAGCTCTGGACAAAACTTGCTACCATCTTTTCTTCGCAGTTGTTTTCAAGGTTCCATAACCACATGCCCTTTGATTTATCAGATTGTCTTTGTTACCATCATAAGATTTGCTACATCATAATTTGGCATTCATTTTCTGAGCCTCTCTATATATATACATATGGTACTGGAGGGTAATCACAGGAGCACATAGAGACTCCGATGGTGGCAACTTAGCGATTCACTCAGTGGGTGTTGTGGTGGTACAATCAGTTTCTCACCACCACTGCATGTGAGTGTGGCATAGGGAATCCAACGGGAGTTTCCGAAGATACAATGATAGCAGAGACAGATATCCAGAGAACAGAGATATCGGAATGGCTATGACAGACTCACTGGCAGAGAATACATAGTTAGAAGACTCCGGGGTGGATAGATATCAGCCCATTATACAACCTACAGACACTATCTTTGACAGCTCTTGTTTCCACACACTCATGCCATCCTGTCATACATCCTTGCAATTTGGAAACCGCCTTGTTGCCAGGTACCCCTGTATATCCTACCCCTCTGTTCTAATGCGCATTGAGCCATAACCCAGCTTATTCATGAATTTCCATCATATGCCGAGCAAGGTGCAGCTGAGTGGCCAAATTGCGCTACCTGCATTGTAGCCAAGCCATTTCACCACACTGCAGTCATGCAAACATCGAAACATACTTTCGGTCAGTGAGTGAGTTAGTATGGAGATGCAACCCGAGTCCTTAATCAACCGAGTTGAGGATTGCACTTGATGGGCTTGACCTAGTCAATATAGAGATGCACTCGAAGGAAATGATCGAGCAACTTCGGTGATGCGCATGTTACCCATGATCAATCCAGATTGGAGGAGCACATTGTGGAAGTTGATCTGAAGGCAGTCAAGTAGGGAGAGGTAGATCTGGCGGTGGTAGATCAGTAATGAGGTACGATGAAAGCAGAGAATGAATTCATTGTTTAGGTTGTAATTGTTCAAATGTAGGGATTTCAGTTCAACATGGTCCGCCGAGTGATAACTTACTGCCTGGAAGCGGAAATTTAACTATCTTGCCATGATACAGAAATCGGTGTGTGGAGTACTTAGTATATCCAGTACCTGGTGTATACCGGACTTGGTGTATACTGCACATGGGGGTACCTCTTAATCATCCATGGAGAGATTGAGAGGGATCACGTCGCTTTCTGTTCCTAGGTGATGATAGAGGTGAGGACAAGAAAATGCGAGATTAGAGGTGATTGGAAATCATCTTGGCACTGTGGAACTTACGACAATTTTGTGTTTGAGTTAATTCACCATCACCAATTCAGTAGGTAAGATTCCGGATTTAGTGGTAATAACACTGACACAATGGCTTTTGGACCTAATCAGGCAAGTGGTAGTCCTGATTTCTCTTATCTGGTTGTATCCGTCATATTGTGCGTATCTTCAACCCCCAGCTCGGACTTTCACCGGCACCCCACAATCAATGTCAAAGAACAGAAATTAAAGTCTTGAATAACTCTCGCTTGATTCCATGATCATAAGGTAACAGCAAGTTCCATATAACACAGATTGCAGCATACACCGAGGGCAGCATACACTAACTGCTGCATGCACCATCGCAACATAAACCAAGTGCAGTATATCCGGAATATAGCATACACTGAATACACTATTCACCTAATATTGTCTGTCTCGCCTTCATTCACATGATAATGTGTTGACCTCTGAATGTGGCTTGAGCTCCCAGCGTGCGTCCCTACAGATTGACCGCCACCAGCCAGCTCCCCATAAGAGTTTCAAGCTAAAGTTACCTTGTCACATTCCCACTGATACTAGTTAACCAAGTATGGAATAGAGTCTAATTAGCACCCGGTGAGGCTTCCATCGACTGCCTCCAGTTCGACCACCTCCCAGTATTCAATCAATCTTGCTTAATCATAGCCAACAAGTGCATCTTTAACCGCCCTCCATCACAGCCATGAAGTATGGGAGGAAGTTACCTTGATCCTGGCCTCCAAGTGCATCAACCAAAGTGCTAAATCATGGCCGCCAAGTCCATCTCTGACATCACTTGATGCTGGCCGCGAAGTGGATCTCTGAACTTGCATTATCATGGTGTCCAAGTGTATCCCTGTGTTCACACGATCCTTGGCTCAATGCCCATCTCTGAGTTCACTTCCGCCTGGTATCCTAGTGCATCTCTCAACACGGTCAATCACAGCCTCGAAGTGCATCTCTGAGTTTACTTGATCTCGGCCTTCTAGTTCATCTCTCAACTCCCTCTGTTATGGTCTTGGCATGCATCTCTGAGTTTACTTCATTGTCAACTTCACGTGTAACTTGAATTACTCTCAATCACCACAACCATCCAGTGCAGACATATCCAATGTTGATGAGTGAATATCTCGATTATTAGATGAAAATAAAATCTGAATACATGAGTTTTATAAATCGTTGAATCATATGCACAGGGAAATGATTCAAGGTGGACTGCAGTGTTCTGAATAAAGAGGTTATTTTTCCCAGATCACTCTATTGTGATTCAATATGCTCCAAGACTTGTGATAGCTGCTCATCAACCTGGTGATGATCCTTCCAGATGCTCTCAACCTTGTGCTTAGCTCTTCCAGCTGCTCTGAGGTGCACCTGATACTCACTGTATCAGTCCAGTAAACCCTAGGATTTGACCACCCTGAGATTCTAGTCCGAGAACCCTTACTCAGTCCCAGATATTCCCAGTGACAATAATTCATTTTGCTGATGGTGCTGGCTCATGAAGACACTAATCCACAGCACTAGATAGATATAGGAAATTGGTTATGATTGGGTTATGAGGTGGCTGAAAATAATATCTCAAATTTCTTTGAGGCCAGATATGCTGGGAATTCTCTATTTTCAAATTCCTCAGATGTGGTTATTCCTTCTTCATTTCAGTCTCAATGTGGAATCATTATTCAACAGTTTCTTTCCAGATGGAATATAAGGTATCAGTGACGTAATTCTCCATTGCCTATTCGAACTATTGCTGTGATTCTTTGGCTCCTTCTAATAACGTATCCTGCTATTGGAGACAAACAACAAGGTTTGAAGTATTTTGCACAAGGTAATAATCAGGCCATCCAACATACAATATCATCCTCGACGATCCATCAGATCATACCCTCTTCCTGGACCTCTTACAATTCAGATGGTTTGGTAATTAGATTATCAGCCAAAATTTGTTTAGCATTGAATTGTCGCAAATAAATTCCTTACCCGGTATGGCAGGTTACATACATCATTAACTTCATCTGGCCCAAACCAATACGATGCTACAGAAAATGATAACTTAATCGCTCGAGGTTAACATAATCGTCTGATGTTCCATTGCATACTAACACAAGCAAAAGAGCAGGGTTCATTGCACACTTATAGTATCAATTGATATCATGTATTCTTCAGTCACATTTTGATAAAGCCAATACAATTCAGTATATCTGGTGTGTACCCAGGTTGGTTCATTCGCATGTAGAGGCTGGCCTGATGTCCAACATAATCGCATTGTAGTGTTAATTGCCTAGTATTTAAGTCAGAGTAGTCTCCAGTCAAATCCTACATGTCCCACTACTACAACAGCAATATCAATTTTAGTCACCAGAAGCTTCGAAGAGTGTCTGTAAGGATGTGGAGTGTAAACTTGAAAGCGTCCATTTCAGAAAAGTATCAGACCAAAGAAGGGGGCTGCTGCCAGCTGTCAGAGCAACTGGGATATGAAATATGTAGTACAGAAGTGCGACACCAGTAAACCTGATAGGACTCGAACCACCTCAGAGCACCGCAGAAACCTTCTTGAGTTTCTGGGACCACCTGGGAGTGTTGGCGACGAGCCTGGGCCCACAGGTGTCAACCCTGATTGCCCCAGTGACCACTCAGCAAGTACCACAATTCACATTAGAGCAGTCTGAAAAACATAACATCATTGTTCGCAAAATAGCTGGTGCACCTGGATACCATAACAACTACATATCATTGAATTATTATTTAAACTCCAGTATTCACTTTGTTTTCTAATCTATCAATCTATATAGCTACTCATCTATACACAGTATTTCTGGGCTGGGTGCAGGAGGTCCTAGAGAGCAATACAAAGTGTATCTGCAAATGACGATCATGGGAACTCAGATATACACTCTGAGGCCGTCACCGAGCCTGTTGCCATGTACTTGATAGCAATGATCGAGCAGATTCAGAGATACACTTGGCGGCTGTTACCTAGTTAACAACAAAATGCACTGGGACATTGCAATGAAGCAATGTAGGAGATGCATTTTGAGGCAGTGTTGGAGTGACTTTGGAAATCCGGTTGAAGCATGTGATCAAGAGAGTATGAGGCCATAATTGAGCCAGTGTGCTGATGCACATGGACTCTCGGATTGTGCAAACCTGGATGCCATACAAAATTCTTTGTCGACCTGTACGTGGAAGGAGTCCATAAATGGCAGGCCATGTGAAGTGACTTCATTGATTGGTTAGTTAACGCGCAACTGTTGGAATATAACGAGATCACTGTATCTTTGAGTTCACAATGAGCGTGGGCTGCTGGTGATTGATTGTTTCAGGAGGCACCGCAGAAGGTGAAGCTACATTCAGAAGTCCGCTTGTAATTTTGAAAATAAAGGGACATCAAACAACCTTTGGTGGATGCAGTACTCAGTGTATGTGGTACTCGGTGTCAACTTATAATATTGACATGGAGGTATAGCATGGGATGATCTAGCTGGGTGTTCTACAAAGATTGCAGAGTTGTGGACACGAAATGCGAAGATGGACAGTGAAGATGAGAATGATATCAAGGATACATGCAGAAATGAGAAATGAGGGGTACAACTAGCCAGATTCCGTTGGGCAGACCTCCCATTGGTATGATTGCATGCCGGTTAGAAACTCATACCTGCTGAATCACGGATGGTCTAATTACTTGTACATGACATTCCCTTAAATCACAGTTTGTCATGATACATTCATACATCTACTCTCATCCCTCTTATTCTCATCCTTAACACTGCCATTACCTAAGAATTCATGGTAATGATCTGAGTCCCAATCACTCCATGCATTAATCAAGAGTCAGTACTGAGTAGGGTATACACCAAGTACAGTTCACACCAGTTATTCCATACACCCAGTGCAGCACGTACCATGTACTGGATCATACCAAGATGGACTGTTTACTGCTCCCAGCCAGTCCCACATCTCTCGGCAGACCATGGTGTGCTGAATTTTCCAAATTACCACAATTACAAGTTAACCAATGAACTGAGTTGCAGGATCCATCATGCCTCCCTCCCGAACTACTGGCTCCATATTCAAAGCCTCCCACTTCAGCTTCAATCTCGCTCCATTGTGGAATCCCTGTCCGTCTCCAAACTCCCTGGTTCACAGTGTACAAGTGTATCTCAAACCTTACATAATCACGGCAACGAAGCGCATCTTCCAGCCCCTTTGATGATGGCCTCCTTGTGCAGCCACATGTTCACATGAGGATGACCTCCAAGTCCATCTATAAAATTTATCTATCACAGCTTCAAAGTATGTAATCAAGTGATATTGCCGGGTGTACAGAGATATTGTGGTAATGGAGGTTGACCACATGACAAAGTGTATATATTTGGCAGACCCCGCAGTCTATTGACATTAGCTCATTTCCATCTCATTTTATCCTACAATGAAAACTCACACAGTATTATTCAAAAATTATGGTTGGACTCACTGTGTCGGACATTGCATGGAATGACACAATTCTGTCGATTCTTCATACAATGTAGGATTATATCTTCCCACCCAATTGATACCCTTGGCAGCCCAGAATAATACTTTCTTATGTATTCCCATTTGATGTTGTGAGAGGTTCTGGTGGAGTGTTGAAGGTGGACTCTCTGCCTTGTAGCTCCATTGTTGAACCACAATTGCCTCCATGTGGTGCATATCTAAGTTATCTCAATGGGTGTATCCTGGTGCTCCTCAGAATGTGGTTGACAACCATCTGCAGCCAGATTGAGCATATGTAGATATAGATTGAGACTGAAACAATGCATGTGGTATTATCATGTAGCTTATCATGAGACTGGAACACTGGCAAATATGATAAGATAAAATGCTGTGCGGTTAAGTAACTACTACTGCTGTGAGAATTCCGCTACAAGTCTCCCACAGTGCCACCAAATGATCTCAACAGGACTAAAAGTCTCCTGCAGAGCTGTGAAGCGGTTTTAGCTTGTCTTCATGTTTCCCACAAACCTGTTTATTGGCTTCTGAAGCTCCAACATTTGACTATCATATCTGTGCAATCAAGTAGCATGCTGAATGCACCTTCATAACAGCCGGTGCGTTCAAGAGCACATGTGAATGCTCTTCCAGAGTATGTGACCACATTGCTTCGCTCAAGGGGGGTCTGTGACGATCGAAAAGTACTTAGATGCACTGGTGAGTTCACCCAGTGTGTCTTGGAGGATTGGGTATTTCTTCCAGACCACTTTACATATTGCTGATGAATGCATCCCCCTACCAAGAATTACTGTCTTCAATATTGCCGGCAATCCATTGTCACTTCTTCACAGTTCTATAATCCTGTATGTCACGGCTCGGAAATGAGGCAGAGGTCCCGACGGGATTTGGGATCTAGTGCAACCATTTGTATTACAGACTGCTGGAAATTTTCCAAAGCGCGGAGAATAAGGTGCAGTGGAGGCGGTATAATTTGTCACAATGCAGCAAGTAGTCTGAGGTGTTATAACCTCGGACAATGTGGGGTTGAAGAAATGATCAGTATGTATGCTGGTGGTGGCTAAGACGGTCATAGAATGCGATTCGGATGGTATCTTGGAGAATGGAAAATGTTTTGTACGTGGTAGACGAATTGTATATAAAGACACAGTTGTTCCTCTGGAATTAATCTCTTTTGTCCTTTCTTTATTCGTTCTGTTGTATTGCAAAGAAAATTACAACTTGGAAACAACTCAATCTGTGCCATGCAGTAATTGCCGCAATAAAAACTTCGAGTTGCTTGTCTCACTCTCTAATATCAAATTGCAGTTCCAAATATCACCTATGCCCAACCCTGCCAGTTACACTAGGCCATGTCTTACGATAACATGCCCAATATTCAATGTGCCTACAGCCCACACCATGGTATAAGTTTTTATCAAACATTGCTTTGCATCATGATCGGTCGACCTAACATCAAACAATCTTTGAATACATGCTTATGACAATTTTCTTGAGATATTACGCCATCTGACGAGATTGAATGTCCAGCAGTACCCACAACGATCCTTATATAGGAATCCAAAAGTACGACAGTAATTGGAGTTGTCAAACGAATTTGTTTGATCATGCTGCGACCACTTGTGTTGTGATTGAACCTGAACGGTTGAAGGTGTTCAAATGTTACAAAGTTATACACGCAGCAACCTTCGAGTTGGAACCCCTCAAAGCATTCTGTTTGGAATCCTCAGCAGTTCCCTCACTTTCCAATTCATCTCGGACAGACGCAGCGAAAGAAGGCGGCAGGCAGGATATTAATGATCTACTGTTTGGGCCACAGGGGAGTAGATATTTGGGAGTAAATAAGTCGTTTCCTTGTGATCCTGAAGACCCGTGCAGTTGCGAACATTATAGCTGCCCTGGTACACATTCGACGATCAGATACATAGCAGCAGCAGCAACAACGGCGAAATCTCTGGGGATTGCACTAAGTGTTACAGTACTACAGATCCCGACTCCGTCCGAAATTGATCAGTTTTATTGGCATTGCTTGATATGCTTCATCCACTGCCATGTCAAGATCACCACAATGCCGCGGGGCCCATGTTTCCTCAGTGGACATGGGGAGCAACATTCAGCTTATCACCGTTGTGAGGAACGCTGTAGGATTCGAGGAACTAAGAGAGGCGTTCTGCCAAACACAAAAGGTATTGACAAGAGTGGCACCATACTCACAGCCCATCTGGGATGCACAGAGGGTGTGCAACCACCCACCTAAAATAGTTGATCTTCCATGACAGATTAAATTCCTACAGACTCAATGGTTCCTTCACCGGCTGTGCGATCATCCCGTGTGGGATCACCAGACACAGACTCTGACAAACGCATCGGATGAAGCCATGTGCGAACTTGTGGCTGCCCAAGCTGATACAAAGGTAAAAAGAGAACTGAAAACAATGACCCGGGACACACAACAATCGGGAAAGGATGTTTGAAGTTTCTGGACACAGTTAGCCAATGCACTTACTTTGGAGGCCAGTGCGGCCTCAGATGCTCCCCAGGCTCCGGCAGACAGAGGGCAGAAATTTCCCACCTCCCAGGTATTCTCAGGGTCAGATCGAACTCAGTTGAGATGCTGGGTTGCTCAACTCTGGAGGCCAGATAACAACAGCCCGCCTGCTTTACCAACGAACAGTTGTAGATACGGTATGCATTCAACTGCCTCAAGTGCGGAACCTAGGAGAAGATTTGGCCATAGAGAGTGGAGTAAGGAACAATAGGAGTGGAAGACTTACCACCATTCGTGCAAATCCGAGAAACATCTTTGAGAATCCCGACTAAGTAGACAATGTAGAACGGACAATACCGACACTTAGGCAATAGCACAGTATGGTCCCTCAGTAGTAAGCTGAGTGTCAAGCGACAGCTGCCGACCATAATTGGAATCCTGCGACCCTACGGAATACCCATCAGAAGAAGTAGTCTGAGTAAATCTACGAATCTTGCATATACAGCGATATGCCTGTGGAACTTCCTGCGTATATTACGGCAACCCAGGAAAAAGAAAATCATATCCATCAGTGACGAGCGGACAGAGCTGCACAGCACAGTGAGGGAGAGACAGGTTTGGACTCATCCCCCAGTTCGGGCATACTTCTGAGAGCTTCCAAAATTGATCTAGCTGGAACTGTTGCTGGATATACTGCACCTCTACCCATGGACTGCAACATATGCAAAGGAAGATTTCGGCAGAGGAAAGGCCGCAGAGATTTGCCGCTGGGAGGTGTTCATACTGTGATGGATTGAACAATATGGGGCAGAATGTGTGTCTCGGAAGAAGGCTCCGATGATCAATGGGGCTGGAGCACCAGGTAAGGACGTTTGGATCAAGGTGGGTTCGATGAGATCTGGAAAAGATTTGGTCAACACAAGCAGGATGGCGCTTCGGTTGACAGCACAATTTTAATTTTAAATACTTTACAATGTTTTGGAATTTCTCAATTATCAGTTTGTAAGGAGGAGGTAGAGGAAGAACCAATATAAGGGAAACATTTTGTTATAACCTGCACAGTGACAGTGAAAGACAGTGATACCTACTGATCTACTGAGTAAATGCGGAACAACAGGCATTTCATCGATGAATCAAGAGTATACTCGTCATCATCAGATACTGCTTTAAGATCCGAAGGGGAGAAAGCATGTCGAGGTGATTGACGGACAAGCCATCACGTCACGACATATAACAAATATTGCTAAAGTGGGCATGAAGATATACAACCCTGGAGAACAATTGCTGATCCTCCATACGAAATTGGGACAATAGCCAATCCTTTTCGGAATTCCCTGGTTACAATTCCTTGACATAGTTGTAAGATTCACGTTGAACACTGTTACGTTTGGATAAAATTATTGCTTTACACCTTGTCCGTATGCACCAGTGATAGTGCAAGGTGTTACAGAGGAGCTTTCCCAACATGTTTATTCGGCTAGGGATATATTGGAACCTCAGATTCAACCACCGAGGACGTTGCAAGAAAATACTGTCATGGAAAAGACATGTCCAGTCTTTTGAGCAGTAAGGAAAGAATGATTTACTATTTTCAAGCCACAAATGTCTGATATCCACAATGCGACTCAAGCGAACGATGTAAACCAGGACGCCATCGAGGACATGGTTTCCAAAGAATACGATCAGGTTCTCCCATGATTCAGAAATGCGCTTGCAAATGGGCTTTCACCTCTTCGTGGTGGGTTTGATCATGTGGTAAGTATAAACAAAGTATAGACACCGATCTGGGGACCATTGTATTCAATTTAAAGGGCTGAGCTGGTGGAACTCAAGCAGTGGCTTGACAATTATATGTCAAAGGGGATTACTCGACTATCATTAACCAAGGTTCTAGCACCAGCATTGATCAGAACGTAACCAGATGGACGGTTACTATGCTGCATTGAGTATGGAGTTATTAATAGTACAATTATGAAGAGTCGGTATCCCCTCCCATTGCTTAAAGAATGACTGAATTTTCTAGGCACAGCTCAGATATATATGAAGCCGGATGCGCATGGAGCATACAATTTTCCCCCAATGCCGGAAGGAGATAAACATAAGGCACCATTTCAAATTAGATATGGACTGGTTGAACCAACAGTAATGCAGTTTCAAACTACAAATTCACCAGCGAACTTCCACGATAACATTGATAATACCAAATAGGGGGCTCTGGGTGATTGTGTGTTGGCTGGTCTGGATAATGTTCTGATATATAGTGAGTGTGAGGAGGAACATGTTGGCCATGTTAAATGGGTCATACACCGGTTATTAGAGTCAGGAGTGAATCTGTACTCAGAGAAATTCAAGTCCTACAAAGAAACGGTAAGATAGTTGGGAATGAGTAAATGAACAAACGGCATTTCTATGGATCAGGATCAGATTGACACTGTTTGAAATTGGAGCTGGGAGAAGATGATCAATGGGCGGTTGAATAACCTTTTCGAAGCATAATATTGGCTTGACTTTTGCAATTACAATAGTTGGTTCATCACTAAGGATTCCGAAAAGGCAGAAGCACAGACAAGAATAACTAAAATTGATGAATAATTGGGATGGCAATCAGAACAACAGTTGGAGATTGACAGCATGAATATCGCCAAGCCAACTGCACCGGCTCGTTGTCATTGCAATTTTACAATAGAAGCAATCCTCGAAACAGACACTTCAAATTTTGTGGCTCTGGGAGTGTTGTCACAGCGGAATGACCATGGTGTGCCACACTGTGTAACATATTATTCAAATCAACATACACCAGCTGAATACAATGATGATATGTAACCTGAGGGATTGATGGCTATAATTTAAGCACTCAAGGAATTGGAACATGAGTGTGAAGACGATGCATCTCTGTTGAAGGTTTTAACTGATCATAAGAATGTGAAAAGATTTATGACAATGAAGCTCCAGAATCAAAGACAGGCCCGATGGTCCGAGTTTTCCACACTTTGTAATTTTGAAATCGTTTATAGCCCAGGGAAATCGAATGGGATAGCGGATGCTGTGACAAAGAGCCCTGGAGACCTCCCTGAGAGGGGGGATGACAGATTGGGAAATATTGAACAGGTCTTCCTAAAGCCAGAGAACCTACTGGAACAGTTGGTGTATTCGTGGATGGCTCTCTGGCGCAGGGCCATCCCTCTATATGTGATCTTTCAATCATGCAAATGAGAAGAATCGCCTACCAGCAAGGATACAATAGGCGATACGAACCAATGGCAGACTTAAGCAGATCACTGTAGTGGAATGGATTGATCAGAATGGGAGGATTCAATTTCGAGAGAATTGTGATATCCCGGAGGGTGACCAGATACCACTCCGATTAATACTGGAAGGTCATCTACCCTTGCTGGCCGGACACCCATGGAGGGCAACAATGTTTGACCTTGTAGATCGACAGTATAACAGGAAGGATTGGCGGAGCCATGAAAATCAATCTTTATGGAATTATGATGATTGTACGTGATCCAAGACATCTATAGTTGCAACTTTCGAAGTGCTCGAACGTGTATCTGTATGGGAGAAGGCATGTGTTTACATTTTGATGAATTTTTAGGTTACGTGACCTGTGGGAGAAGAATTTGATATATAATTGGGATGGTAGTAGATTGATCTTCGAAGATGCAGCATGTTGTTCCATGCCATCCAACCAGATATGCCCTAGGGTTGGCCCAGCAGTTGGTGCGGGAGGTTATACCACTTCATAGGCTACCAGCAACAATGGTCTCAGACTGGGGACCTCAGTTTGCTTCTGACATTTCGGGACCGTTATCCAGCTGGCATGGGATAATTGTCTCAATGTTCATGGCGTATCTTCAACAGAGCGATTGGCAGACTGACCGGACGAACACTAGTATGGAGAAGTACCTCAGGGTGTTTGTGCATGATCAATGTGTCAATTGCATCAGCAAAAAATATTGCCGTCCGGGTGCAATGGCTCCGTCAGAGTGGACGCGATCTGTCAGAGCCGTCAGAAACACCGGAGTGGCGGATAACACCGCACCCGGCGTCAATTCAATGGGTCGCGTTCCATATTACCCTTTGATTGCGGTTTCACCGATTCTTCTCGTTCTGTCGGTCTCCTATTTTAAACGATCACTCTGGCATTGTGCCTAACTGGGACTATACGTTGGAATGGGTTCATTGGGTACACGCCTGCATCGGGTTTGCAATGCGATGGGTGACGATGCAAAAATCTCTCCTCGCATTCCTTCTACCTGCGTGCAAAATGCAATTCACTCTTGACTGATTATACGGAATTGCAAGGCAATGGGTGACGCTGGGAATATCTCTCCTCGCAATCCTTCTACCTGTGCACAAAATTCCATTCTGTCTTTACTAATTATACACATCATTCCACATTGCCAGATCTATATGGCTATTGACAATCCATCATTCGTTCTGTCCGTCACCTGTCTTACTACTAGTAGCAATCTCTGGAATGATGTGCGCGCAGCCAACAATTATTCCCATGCTGAAAACTTGCAAAGCAACGGCTGCCAGTGTTTTCCTCAGTTGTACAAATTTTGAGATGGGATCCATGTGACCTGAATTTTCAGGTATTGCGGTGCGCGCCAGGGATAACCAGTACTAAACGAAAGCTCTATCCTCGTTTAGGAGTTTGATTTTAAATAGTCGTTGCAGTTGCCACAGAAGACGCCCATTTAGCGCGCTATAACACCTCCCCGAGCAGAGCTTTGCCCATACACAGTTGTTCCGTGGATCTCCTCTGCACCAGCTCTGGCTTCTTGTGCATCAACACCTCTGAGATATGCGTTCACCATCCAAACCCTCAACTTGACCATTAATACCATGGTACATACAGAGCTGCATTGCATGAAGTTGTTCATCTGATATATACGTCTTGGTACGACTCTTATGCTTGATTAACTCTCACGTGCCGCTGTATATTGCCACGCACTGTTTTGCGTCTTGTGCATTCTCGAGTAATGCTTTTCATCACGGCGGTTTTGGAGCCCCATGACTTCTAGCTTCACATATGACTGCGAGCCCAGACGGGCAGCCAGATTAGCACCGGAAGGGAGGACTTTACAGGCAGCAGTGCTGTTCTCGCGACGCTGAGCGAGGGATTGGAGATTGATCTCCCTGATATCGATGCAGAGAATGTGATGCTAAAATGTGATTACTTGCGGCAGGTAGTTGAATTTGTAATTGGAGGCGTTCCAACCGTCCTTGAAGTTCGTTTTATGTGCTTGTTCATGTCTCTCGGCAGAATACTGCTGCAAGGCTCCGTATCTACAAACCTGTTCGAGACAATGAGACATCACATGGATCTTCGGAAAGTTGAAGTCGGCATCCAACTCCTTTGAAACATTAATCTCATGGCTGATATAATCCCTCTAGGCGTTCATTTCGCGCAGCATCGTGGACGGCGTCCAAGTTGCAGCATTTGTTTCCTTATTTACTTTTCGCTTCTTCATGAGTTCCGTTCTCAGGGCATTGGTTTTGGGCTTGGCCTGTTTCCTGGCTCGGCCAAGTAAGAAAACATCTTTGAAGGCGTGAAAACGATGCAAGGTGTCCTCCATGTAGCTCAAAGTTGCATCATCGTGAGATTTATATTGGAGCATACATATAGAATTGTAACAATGCCTGTGTACACTCAAATGCGCAATTGAATATGGAATACTCACCGGGGCTGCCGACTTGTAGAGACTGGGTTACAACTCCAAACAAGTACCGTCTTATTGCTTTCATCTCCTTCCCATTCCATTCAGAAACATCCTCATATGACTTATTTTTTGGTGTAAGTTCGTCGTACCCAGGCACAGATGAACAGAATTAATTGTACATGACAAGCCGTTCATGCGTCTTCATGAAGTGGAAAATCCACTTCTCGAGGTGGTGAAGAATGCCAATCTGCATTGTATCGAGGAGGTCGGTGTTTAGGAGGTCGCTCACGATACAGGGAATATGGCGATACAGGTTTAATCCTCGGTGAACATGACGGGACGAGAGTTCGCCATCAGCAGCCTTGGTGATGACATCGTTGAGCGTTCTATATAGGTTGTGATCCCGCTGCGGGTGTTGCTTGTCAGAACGGATATAATCTCCAAGTTCATTCTTTGGACACTCGCACCAAAAGCAGACATGCCGCTTGTGATGATGTAGGTCGTTATACTTAGGGCCATCTGCAAGCCATGCTGCTAAAACTGGTTTCAACACCTGAACATGCCATCTGCACAGAGAACGTTGCAATACCCACTTTCGGCGCTTGAATTCAGTTCAAAGATGAGAGGCTGGAGTACCCGCCGGAGTACTTCGTTCCGCACCGCATGGTTTGTTTGCTGCTGTTCAACCAGCTGCTTCTGAGGAATGTTGCTGTTCTTGAGTGGAATCGGTAGGAGAGCGACCATAACGACGGTATGCGCTGAGGGCATCTGGTAGATCTTTAAAGATAGATAGCGAATTGTCATATATACAGGCCACTGTTTCTTGTCGCCAGTAAAATTCGAGAGCTGTGTTCCATTGGACATGACGATCCAGGGAACCAGTGGATCCACCAGTCTCAGCGTTGCCTTAACATCGATTAGCACGTTATTATCCTCGAGTATCTCTGCTTACATGTGTCTCCCACCACCAGTCCGCAGTGTGCATTTCAGTATAGAGGTGTTTCGGTGGCATATCACTGTTAAAGCAACGCTGAGGGGCGTAAACGAGATGCTCGGCATAGGCTGGCTACCACATCAACCATCTCATTGTTTTGATGATGTTTCGACTGCAGTATTTGATAGGCCGTTGGTGATTGTCATTCCATGCCATATCCTCGACAGTGTGTAATTCCCACTCCCCGAGATCCTGATCATCTGGCAAGCTAGCCATATGCTTCTGGGCGCCATCCCTGTTTTTGAAGCTTGGCAAACGCAGACATCAGCAAAATGTAAAATGGTTTGGAAGTCATAACCGAACAACTCAGCAACTCTGAACAGCCACACTGATCCTTCCAGATGCTTTCAGATGCTCCCAGATAGAATGAACGCAAAGGGATGTGCTCTCAGGTGCTCCCAGACTACATCACCGGTGCTCCTGAATACTCCGGAAGATGGGGAACAGAATCCAAGAATATCCTGAAGAGTGTATTGTTGTGTTCAAAATGCTTCGAAATCAAACTATTAGGATGTGCAAATTTTGGAGCTATTGGGAGTATTGGCCGCGTCTCCAAGAGTACTGCGGTGCACCTCAAACCTGGAGCCATACTCTATGGGAGTGATTATTATAATATTTACACCAAATAGTACAATTCAATTAACTATCTTCTGCACACCTTGATTCAGGAATTGTCACTTTAATACACTGCCCAGTAGGTATCTAAATCCACATGATTATTTCCAAGCCATACATTATCGATTCAATCTGATGCAGCATTATTCTCTCGCACCAAATGTGCAGGTCCAACAATTGCTCCGACAGGTATAATATGCATCTTATCAGTCTGTTTGACAACCCGGAGCAACCCGTCAACACAATCAGCCCAACCATGCAGCTCTTTGTACTTTGTTGGAATCACCACCACATATTCTTGAGGTTGAGGACGTGATATCCATTGTTGGGCCTTCTTGCATGTCTTAGAGAAGGTGGATATCGATCTTCCAGTGGGCAGGCGCTCCTGAAATTGGAGGATCTGCTTCTGTGGAGTCCAGCTGAAGTATAATACAGGAAAAGAAGGAACTCGGCCTTGGAAGGTGTTATTGAGGTCACTGTCCGTATATTGGGCCCAGATGTTATGAGATCCAGGCATGATCCCTTGGTTGGCATCCGTATATGCTACCTTCCAATCAAGTCCCAGACGCTCAACAGATGTAGGGCAGTGAAATGGTTGACGGTAGTACAACAGGCCATTCTGGAGTTCAATAAATAGACTGTCTATGAGTACATTCTGATCATATCCGAGTACCCGTCCACTGACCTCATGTCCCCAGTCAACTTCAATTTGTGTAAGGAATAGCTGTGCAAAGTTGCGCATTCCGAAATCGACTGCTGCATCTCTGAGTGAAGTTAATTTGATACATCTCCATCCGCTGCGGATATGAGTTTCTCTCAAATGATGTACCTGTTGTGATACGGGGCGGAACAATAACTCTCTCAGACAATGGTGGAGGCGAAAAAGATTTGGCTCGGCGCGTATATCGCCATTTATTGGCAGCTGATAGTAGGGTGAAAAATTTCGCAGAGTCAATATCGTACCAGCCTTGAAGGGCAAGATATGACAGTGTCTCCTCCATATAGTCAAGACCGGTACACTGGTCATTGTGGTTGAGCATCTGTCGAATGTAATTGTCTTTGTTGGAAGATCCTTGTGCCTCTTTCACATTGCTGATATGTAGCCATTCAGAAAAATCGGTCGTGGAATTGTCACCGGAACCCATGCGCCGAATTGACTGTGATACATGGCTCACACGATGCATCTTGCAATATCCGAAATGGAATACATACTGTTCAATGGATTTCCGGAGCTCCTGAACACTGATTGCTTTCCACCAAGCTTCAAACTGGACCAAGCGGATGGTGAAATCCTTTGTGAACCGCATCTGGTCTTTTCTGGTGATACCACAAATCTCTCTCTCGAGCTGATTCACAACGCGGTCTGAATCAGCGATACTCCAGGTGTTTGCTTCAATTTCAGCATCGGATAGACAGACCTGAAATTGCACACGCTTGACAGCGGTTATGTTTACCACCCTGTAAACCACTTCTTCTGCAGCAGTCTTCATTTGAACCAGATTTTTGGCGAATATGCTTCTGGGACCAGTTGCCTTAGTCCCGACTTCCTGCAATCGTTGTCGGTCATGATGTTGGAATAATTTATCGAAATGCTTGCGTTTAGCAGGTGTCACGTGATGGATTTCGCGCTCCAATCGCTCAATTACCCTCTGCCGATCAGCATCTGTCCATATGGTTGCCGCTTGTCGAGCTCGATTCAGGCGCACCTGAAATTGCCTTTATTTCGATGTAGGAAGCTTTTCAGCCCCGTACAGCTGAACGTCCATTGCCGCACGGATTTTATTAATCTTTTGTTCTTGCAAACGATCGGATTCTCTTGCCAACAGTTCATCCACTTTGGCCTTCGCAGACTTCGACATGTTCTCATCTCGAAAGGCATCCATCTTCTTGAAAAATCGCTTCAGTGCATCGTCTAGTGCTGTGAGGGATAGATCGGAGTGATTTTGTTGGCTGACATGGCGAGAGAATTCACATAATGCCCACACTGCTCCCATTACCATTTCATCAGAGGCTGTTTCCGCCATAGTTTTCCCGCCATCCTGGGAGCAGTCAAGAATTGAAGCGCAATTCACTGCCAGTGTTCGGATCATGCCCCGGATTTCTTTTCACTGCCAGGAGCCGCATTTCATCGAATCGAGTGGTTTGGAGAAATGCTGGAGCCCTGGATATCGTGGTACTGATGTGAATCGATTGTCAAATTGATACTTGAGATTTCTAGCTTTCAGGTATTTGAGCAGCCAGTGCAATAAGTCTTTAACTAAACCCAAGAGCAGCTGATGCAATTCATCACGCTGCCAAAGGCGATAGACATTGCAGAGAGGGTATTGCCAGAACTGGTTGCGGATTGGATGAACACCAAGAGTGTGCAGAACATCGATATTAGTTTTGTCCAGCAGCTCCAAGTAAGTATACTCATCTCGTGGGTTATCAAGTGGTCGAAAAGTTGAATGCCCCAGCGGCGCACCTTTAGGAATTTCACACATCGGGCATGAGCCATATGAGACTAGAGCAACCATGACTTGTTCCGGATAATCCCCGACCCAGGCAGCCAAAAGAGGATAACATTTTCTCTGGAATCCATCAGCACAGTCCCATTTCAAGCCAGGGCCAGTGATGTCAAGATTCCGGAGTGGGGACAGCACTGTTCCAACCGCGGAATGCCATCCCTTGTCAGTGTTTTTGGCACCTTGCGGAGGACAGGGGATCAGCCCAACAAGAATCCAGTAGCGCGTGTTAGGTGTAGGGCAGATATCTTTTCGAATATTACCGATCATGAGATACAGCGGCCAGGCATCCTGATGGCCCAAAAAATTTGTTCAGTGGGTCTAGTCGGAAGCACAAATGACTGGCACAATCGTCACTCCAGCAGGAAGCTGATGTTGCGTATCCCACCACCAATCACCTGTGTTCATCTCGCTGTACATTCGGCGACTTTCTGAGTCTGCGAGATGCACCGGTTCAAAATCGCGCTTCGCCTGAAATGGGAGATGTGCCACATGGAACTGTATTCATTTGAAAATATCCCGGTAGTATAATGTTCTGAAGATGTGCGAATGATCTTCAATCCAACTATCATTGCCGAGCCCGAAATCGAGTCTAGAGAGGAGGTTCCGTAGAGCATCTGCTCATTGAAATGATTTGATGTTGAAGTTGTCCAGTCCACACCTCAGATGTTAATCTACTCACGTTTTCGTTTGCTGGCTAAATGATTGAGCTTGTTGAAAGTCGTGTGCTGACTGAAAAGGATGCAATGGATTCCATTGTTGTGAGTACTTGCGATTCTTGTTGTACAATCTGGTTGCTTTGCCATATGCTATCCCCCCCGCATTTTCCACTCCAACTACCTGCATATGAGCCCACTTCTTTGTTGGATCAGGGGTACCAGTCAGATGAGGTTTCTGGGGGTCTATCGTTTCTTCGTCGGGAGTATCTTCAGGTGGTGGTGCACCAGGTACATTGTCTATGGGTAGATGAATTAGTTAACTAAGCTCATCCATGGCCATTCAGGTGCACCGACTGAAGTCGAACGATCATCGCTCAGGTTGATCGCAGCCTGCAGGTGGTAAAATCGCATCGGGTAATAGCCCCTCATTCACCGATATTGGGTGATATTGTTGATAGCGAGGCTCTAGTCGGTTCTCGTCGAATAATTTCCTTCTGCAGGTAAAGCACATAACATGTTTCCGGCGAGTGTTGACCATATTTGAGAAATGGTCACTGAACACGTATTCGGATACATCACGATGATGCTTCAGGTGGTGATATAGAGCGTCAGCAATATTGGTTTGAAAGCAAGATAACTCAGGTTAGCGTACCACATTCACAGCCGTATCGCACTCCGCCAAATATGGGGGGGAGGTTTCATTTGTCATCACTGCAATCACCAAATGGGGCCTTATACTATATCATTGTGAGTTATGGCAAGGCTCGAGCCTCCGAGTAGATCGTCATAATACAATCAATAGGTGAGTTTCCTAGCTAGCTGGATGTCCGGGCATTGATCATCGACAACTGATAAGGCTGATGGGGTGTTTTCTTCAGTCACGATCCTTGACTGGAGTGTGGATCATGAGGAGAACTAAGATGTATAGGCAAGGAGCTCAATAGGATGCAATCACTGTTGCTGCTCGACTCACAGACCTTCTATTGAATCAGGTTGCATGGTCGTACACGCACAACATATGTGTAATATCCCTAGTCATGCTAACCTTCATACTGGATATTGTTCTTGTTGGGTTCCTGGAGATATCATATCATATCCCTTGTTTGACCAGTAAAGTCATCGATACGTACGATGGTGAGCACCTATGCAATATGCTAGTATATGAATTCGAGCACATAAAAAACAAAGGCGGGATGCGTGTGATTAAGGTTTCTTTTTCTCAAGGCCTGGGTTGGTTTCATGGATCAGGGGTGAAGTGAAAAACCACTGATCGTGACAACAGAATAGGAAATAAGAAGCCTTTCATTCCGCCGAAGGTCACTGCTACCGGCAATATACTCCACTATACTCTGATTGATTCTATATCTCATCTTGCATCTATAGTAGTTTACCACTGTCTTTGTTTAACAGAGCATGTCAACGGAAGGATCTCCACCGAAGACAGTGAATATGGCTCCACCTGGTGGCCTATTTGGCTCGGAACAAAGCGGAGACGACAATTCACAATCACCGGATAAAAGTTCACGACATGCCACTCACAAAGACAGTCAATTTGGGATACACACCAATCAACCTCATCCGCCGCAAGGGTACGGTTACCCTCCTTCACAGCAGCCATTTCCAGGTGCTCCGCAGTTTTATCACCAGTCTCCATTCAACATGACACACAGTTCACAACCTACCAGCAGCACAAGACAATGATATCCAGGTTATGGGCCTCCGTGGCTAGGATATGACCTGCACCAAGGTGGGTATGGCAGGTCTCAAATGTTCCCCCCTCCGGAGTTCCCCGGACAAGGGCCGTCATCACCAGATGCACCGAGAGTGCCTCCAGGACTGACGGGAAATCATCCTGTCAATTTGCCAACATCTTCCAGCTCGACTCCTCCACCTCAAACTCCTCCCAGCGCACCTCGGCGATACCCCATAAGTCTCCTGACTAAAAGATTCCAGCCACCAGCGGAACCGCGGAAAACAGATGTCGCAGGGGTTGCTGACTTACCCCAATTGCCCAAGTTATCCTACGACGAATATGATGCAGATGAGGAGAGCGACAATTCGTCGGACTTGGGCGGTGCTGATGGCAAACCCTCAAATACCCTGAGGCAAACAGAGTTCTCCTTGAAGCAATTTGCCAAAAGGATGGGGCAGGCCAACTATAGTGTGTTCAACAAGTGGAAGAAAGTATGGGTGGCGGAGTTTCTCGAGAAGAAGAATCGGTCCATTATCCGCGGGCAGAACCCATTGAAACAAGTTCCAGATGGACCCCTGCATTGGTAGACGGCGGTCGCAGATTTTTTGGCGACATTCTAGACCTCGCTGCCATTGGTTAATTTCGATAATGCTGAATGGATCCGCCGGCAGTGGGTGGTGAAGATTTTAAAGAAATGTGCAAGTGAAATTCGAGAGGCGAAGAAAAACGGAAGGCGAGGCAACAAGCGACCGGTGACGGATTTGGGAGAGTGCCCGGGCCAAAAGGCGAGAAGTAACCTCCCAGAGTTGCCAAATACAACATACACGGTTATCAATAGCTGGGTGTCGAATGGGAAGGATACGGTTCTGGCCACGAAACAACTCCAAGCATCGTACACAGATGTGAGGCAATGGGAGGAGTTGGTTGATTTCATCGACAAAAACGGTGGCCCGAAAGAGCCATACGTTCTCAAATCGATGTTCAGGTGCACCTTGGAGCAGGACTAATTGGAAGAAGAGTATATCAGAATATACAAACAAGGCCAAATGATCAATGACCCCATATATGGCCAGATTTCGTACAACTGTTGTCTTTCTAATGCTTTCAAGTTGCAACTTGGACATAATGTGAAGATATTTGTGTCAGAGATGAAGAGAGCGACAGGGAAGGAGATTGCCGAGCATATCATTAGGCCGACAAAGGTAATCATGCTAGCCGTGTTAAGGCTAGACGTGAGTAACTGCTAATCATTATATAGACTTTGGAAGGTTCTGAAGAGGGTGGAAGAGAGGGAGATGAGGAGGGAGAGGAGGATGGTAGGCAAGAGAATGATACTTGTATTAATGTAAGTTCTGATTGAAAGAATAGAATTGATTATATTCCATCCACATGTATTCGTTCAAATGGTTGCTTCGCAGTGAAATACCTAACATTGAGATGAATTTCAGGAGTGCCGGAATATAAGCTTCTCTGCCCAGCTTATATCCGCGCAACTGAAAGAAATCATTGAGGACCAAAAGAACATGGACAAAAGTGCACGAGAGGTTCAGGAGCAAGTGTTGGATGGTAAGGAGGTCCTCGATCCAGAAAATACAAGCGTAGTACTGATTACGGTTCTCAATACAATCAAGAACGAGTTTGAACACGACTCTCTCGAAGAAGCAGTCAGGCTGCTGAATGAGTGTCCTATTCGCCAATCACCAGATGACCGTGTTCCAGGCCACAAGTATTCAATTCCAGGCCTGCCCGGCACTAAGTTTTTGGCGCACTAGGTTTGGGCCATCTGGTTCATTGTGAGGAGATGGGTTTGGGAGGCTGATATGCCAGGAGGACTTGTGGCGGATGAAATGGGTCTTGGAAAGACTTTCACCGAGGTTGCTGCCGCAATGCTTTGCAAATTGGTCCCCGAGAAAGTTGTAATGAGGTAGCCACTTTCTATTTTATGGGGGAATACCCTTGAAGAGTGGGTGATTTTGGCAAACAACAAATTTCCTGGCATTGTCGGTGAAGCACAAGAGTGGTATCCACTCCAGAGATTGAATTCTGTGCCCCGCCGCCTGTTGGAGATCCAGTCAACACCACCCCACAGCCATCCAGCACTGATTTCAGCCCTTGAACCAATCCTGGCGGTAACAATGCCCAGAGCGGCTGAGACCTTCAAAAGTGTTATCAACAAGATAACATTTGGAACCAATTTCAAACTTGTCAACTTGTTGCCCGCCGACAATGCGAATCTCACCCACGAGGATCTGAACACGAGTATTGATGAGCCAGAAAACCGATGCAATATCCACCTTGTGTCGTATGATACCATATCATCCAGAGCGAAACCATAAAGCAATGGCCAACTCTCTTACTGTTCATGGAGTTTTGGGATTTTTGATGAGTCCGATCGGTATAAGGCTAAAAACAGTGTGGGCTGGCAAATTGCAATGAATGCGAAAATTCGATTCAAACTTCAAGTATCTGCTACCCCGGGATTCCATTCACTCTATGACTGGGGTTTTCAGACGATGTGGCTGTTTTCAGGTGTGCCTGAAGATCCAGAAGATGATACTCTGACGGAAATGCATGGTGCTGAGGCATTGTATTCAGCTGTGAAGAGTTTCATGCATGCTATCTGGACTAAAGACGAAGAAGCTCAACAGGATTCTGCGCACCAGATGATTCAGATTGCAAAGCCACGGATGATCTGGCGGTGGTCAGAATCGAAACTCGCCAATTGAAAACTACTCGTCCGAATACCAAATAAAAATGCACACCTCATTGATCTCGAGTGGACTGAGGATGAGCAAGCACATCTGAAGACCCAGGGGGAGAGATACACTTTGCGGGGTGCTTCGGGAGCATGGAGGGTTCATATATAGCGGCTAGCATGTTTCTCATTAGTGTTGGGAGAGACCGAGGATCGCAACGATGTGTCTCGACAATCGCACGATGAATGGCCACTCCATCCTTGGGTGGAATCTCCGATTTTCCGTTGGCTGATGGAGACATTTTTGCCAATGCTTGGCAAAGAACGTGCAGAGTATCCCGAACCTGACCAGGACGATGCATCAAGAGTGACACTCCTTCCAGAAGAGAGAAACGAAAATGCACCGCCCACTGCACCTCCTCCACAAAAGGCAGTGCTATTTTGACCTCTTCCTGGCCAAGTACGTCAATTGAAGTGGTGGTTAACAAAGTTTTTTGCGAATAATGTGGATATATTGCACATGTATGCCGAAATAGGCAATGATAAACGCACAGAAGTGCAGCTCAAATTCCAGGATTCACGAAATCCCGCTGTATTCATAACCACACCCAAAGTGGGCGGGACAGGCCTAAATCTTACCGCTGCAAATCATGCAGTAATAACTCAGACATTTTGGGTATTGAATGAGCAGCGACAGGCATTTGCACAAGTTGTCCGGCTAGGGCAAAACCGAGTACCACACACATGATTAGTGAATACGGGTCCCGGTGGCTACGATCACAGTGTGAGTGATCTCCACCAACATTCTTCAGTTGCGCAATTGAGTGTCCTACATGTAACGGGCGTGGTCGGGCGTAGGTGATATTGGTAACACGAATGTGATATCAGAAAACAAGACAAAGAGCTCGAGATTGGTTTCGAGGAAATCAAGACAAGACAAGAGTCGAAGCTGTTTCAAAGTCGTAACTTGCTTTGATATACAAGAGAACGAGTAAAGAGAGAAGAAAAGGAAATCCTCCAACGCCAACAACACTCTCTTTATATACAATCCGTCTACCACCATCGAACCATTCCTCATGCTCCGATGTACCATCCGAATATCATCCTATGATCTTACACACCACTCCATTATCTCTTATCGTAACAACTGCGCCATATCATCCGACGTCGCAACACCTCAGACCACTTCTTTATCTTACTGAATTATACCGCCACCGTCTTCGCCGCTTCCTCCGCGTCTTCCAACGTCTCCGCCTTTCCGTAACACAATTCCTTCGACACCACCAGGAATCATCCTCCATTATCCCTAAGTATCTTCGTACCTTTCTGCGCCGTGACAGTATCCCCCCCTTAGGCTCGAGGTCCTCCGAGAGCCTTTTCCAATGGTCCGGGTTTCCCTGGATATTGTTTATGGAACTCATCCACGGCTTGTAACCCATTAACGAACTTCGCTGGCTCCCAAGTAAGAGAGTCATAACCCGTCCATCGGATAAGGTACTGCAATTGACTCCGATACATTCGGCTGTCCTCAATGCTTGACACTTGATATTCCTCCTCGCCATCAACATCAACAGAAGGTGGGGGGAGTACTACCTGTCCCTCCAATGGATCCTCAGCCACCGGATCCAGAAGCGAAACGGGTTGCACTCGGTGGATCCTTATTGACGCAGGTAACTCTAACTCATAAGCATAAGGGGAAACTTGCTTTCGTACCCGAAAAGGTCCCAAGCGTTTCCAATCCAGCTTTCGAGTAGGCCGAGTAGTTTGTATATTGCGTGCATCCAACCACACTCTAGATCCGACTTGAATATTAGGTGCGGGAACATGTCCTCTATTTGCGCCTTCTTCCTGTATTGCTTGACTCCTCCTCATCTCAACTCGTAGGTGTTCGTGAATCTGTTGCATCGTAGCTTGGACTGGATCGGCCTTACAGCGTCGTTGATCATGTTCCTGTGTAGGTTCTCCGGCAAAAGACATCTGTGGATCCATTCCCTGAACTGCAAAAAATGGAGTACACTTTGTTGATTCCGACGTCCCGTTATTCGCGGCAAATTCAGCAAGGGGTAGCCACTGCACCCAATAGTCCTGTTGATGATTAACGAATACACGGAGGTACTGTTCCATTCCTGCGTTCATTCGTTCAGTCTGACCGTCTGTCTGTGGGTGAAACGCAGTAGACATTCGTCGATCTATCCCCAGCCGGCTACATACCTGCCCCCAGAAATTTGAAGCAAACTGGGGTCCTCGGTCCGATACGATAGTCCTTGGTAGGCCATGGAGGCGTACAACTTCTCGGAGGAACAGCTTGGCCAACCCTACCGCATCTATCATTGTATGGCACGGAATAAAGTGATGCATCTTTGAAAGCCTATCCACTACTACCCAAATTGCATCAAACCCCTCGCACTCAGGTAATCCTACCACAAAATCCATTGAAATATCATCCCATGGCTTCTCTGGTACTGATAATGGGCGAAGGACTCCAAACGTTGCATGTCTTGAGGTCCTTGAATGTTGGCAGCTATGGCAATTTCATACATACTGATCCACCTGTTTTCGCATATCCTTCCAGTAATACGTCCTATCCAGAAGATCGAAAGTTTTTGCTCGTCCTGGATGTCCTGCCAACGCAGTATCATGATGTTCCTGTATCAGTCTCAACCGTAACTGATCTCCTTCCGGAACGTAACGTTTTCCTCTATACCATACTTGTCCCTCCTGTTCCGTACATTCTGCTACTGTAATATCCTTCGGGCTACCCCCCTGTTTTATAGCTTCTAATATTTTATTTGGTAGCGGATCATCACTGTATGCTTGAGCAAAGAGATCGGATATCGGGGGGACTTCCTGTTCAGGCATCTCATTGGCCGATATCCTCAATTGTTCCGGAAGATTATGCGGTTTTAAAACCACCTGTTCCATATTTTTTAATCTTTCATCCCCCTCCTCAGGGAGGTCTCCCGGCCTCCTTGTTAAAGCATCCGCCTTTCCATTCGATTTCCCTAGCCGGTAAACAATTTCGTAATCAAACCGTGTCAGAAATTCGGACCATCGTGCTTGTCGTCGGTTCAGAAGCTTCTTTGTCATAAAATATTCGAGGTTTTTATGATCGGTTATCAGCTGTAAAGGATATGCGGCACCTTCACACTCAGGTCTCCATTCTTCAAGTGCCTTAATAATTGCCATTAGTTCTTTATCATAGATATCATAATTGCACTCTGCCGGTGAATGTTTCTTTGAATAAGACGCCACAGGATGTAACACTCCTTCGTCATCTCGTTGTGACAATACTCCTGCGGATACATAATCGGAAGCATCAGTCTCAATGATTACCTCCCTCTCATGATCAAAATGTCGAAGGGCCGGTGCTGTAGGAAACTCGGTTACCATCGTCTCGAAAGCGAGCTGTTGTTCTGACCCCCATACAAATGGCTCATCTTTTTTCGTAAGCCTGGTTAATGGTTCTGCTTTCTCAGAATACTTAGGGATAAACCGTCGATAATAATTGCAAAACCCCAGGAATTGTTGTACTTCAAAGAGGTTATTTAACCGTCCGTTCTCCGTCTTCTTTTCCTGGCTCCAATTCCGTACGGTTTCGACTTTATCCTCGTCCATAGAAATCCCTTTAGTTGATATAATCAATCCCAAGTACCTCACTGTTTCCTTATGAAATTCGCATTTCTCTGGCTTCAGATATAGCCCGGCTTCTAGCAACCGTTGCATGATCCATTTAACATGGTTGACATGTTCTTCCTCGGAATCACTATATATTAGGACGTCATCCAAATATTCCGAAGCAAAATCATCCAGGGCTTCTCTAATAGCATTATTGATATAACCTTGGAAATCCGCTGGTGCATTCGTTGTGCCAAACTGCATCACCGTGGGTTCATATAATCCATATCTTGTCTGGAACGCTAGCTTATGCTCATCTCCTGCCTTAACCCGGAGTAAATTATAGGCTCCTCTGACATCTAACTTCGTATATATCCGAGCTTTCCCTAAAAGATTCAACATTTCCTTTATCAGCGGGAGGGGGTATCGATTCTTTATTGTTTTGCTATTAATATCCCGATAATCGATACAAAACCGCAGCCCTCCTCCAGGTTTCTTTGCGAATAATACTGGAGCTGCAAAAGGCGAAGATGATTGTCGAATGAACCCCTTTGACATTTTCTCCTCCAGCCATTCTTTCAAGACGATCAACTCAACTCTTGACATCGAATACAATGGTCCCCACGTTGGTGTTTCTCCGTCTTTTACGCAGACTTCGTGATCAATTCCAGGTCGGTGTGGTGGCAGCCTATCTGCCAACACCTTATTGAACAGCAGGAGAAACTCATGATACTGTTCCGGAACAATCTCTTCAAGTGAGCGTTCTTTCAAATCTTTTGCCTCGATGGCTTTATTAATATCATACAGGGAAGCTTTAAACAACGTAAGTTTTCCCTTTTTAACAGTCCTGAAAAACGAAGCTCCGTTAAGCATAGCGATATCCCCTCGAAATGGCCTTAGGGGTCTAATCTTTGGTTCAAATATATCCTTAACTTGATATACTGGTTCTGGCGGTTCTTCTGTGACTCCTTGTACCGTTACTGACGTATCGTGGCAATGCGTGATGCAATATTGGGAACCAAACGTAACCGTATTGGATGCAAAACGTACAGCTACATCGTGTAGTCGTAGCCAGGGGATCCCAAGGACAATTGGATAATATCCTAATTTTGTAATAAACATGGGTAACTGTTCTTTATGTTCCTGTATCTTTATTCCAACTTTGGCGATATGCTTAATATCTCCGGATTCAATAGGTCTCCCGTCGATGACCTCCACTTGTTTCCTCTCCTTCAGCTCTTGAAGTGGTATCTGATGATGGCGAGCAAAATCTTGATCCATAAATGCAATGCCAGTAGCTCCGCAATCAATCAGCGCGTGCGTAGGTATCTCTTGGTTATTCACGGTCAATGAACAGGTTATAACTAAATGTTTGCCTTCCATTGATCCTTCCAACACCTCCACCTTGCTAACTGATAATCGCGAAATTCCAAAACATTTCAAAGCATTTAAAACAAAACTTTTTCCGTCAACCAAAGCGCCATCCTGCTTGGGTTGACCTAATCTTTTCCCGATTCCTCGGAACCTTCCCTGGTTCCTACTTCCTTAACCTCTGCTCCAGACGCCTTGAACATCTGAGCCTTCTTCCGTGCCGCACATTCCGCTGCCCTGTGGTTAAACCCACCACAATATAAACACCTCCCATCCGCAAACCTCTTTGCCCTCTCTTCTGCCGAAATCCTTCTTTTGCCTGTGCTGAGATCCATTGGCGCTGGTCCTCTATATCCGGCGACTGTTGCTGCAGGGGCTATTTCGGGGGCTTTCGGAGCCGGGGGGGGCCTGGGCGAAGCGAAACCTATCCCGCTTCCTTTATTGTGTGCTGCTTTCTCCGCATGTCGTTGTCGTATCTGGTTATCCCGCTTCTGACAAACCGTCACAAACGCGGGAAGTTCCTCAGGCATATCGCTATAGGTAAAGGAGTCTTTCATTTCCTCAGACAGCCCCATCCTCAACGCATTCCGAAGGGCCGAGGGATTCCAATCCAGATCGGCAGCAATAACTTGAAACTCAGCATAATACTGAGAGAACTCACGGTTCTTTTGTTTAATCTCCCGCATCTTTCGTTCGGCGGTGGCTACTCGGTCGGGGTCCCCAAAAGCTGCTTCCAGGAGTTGTATAAAAGCTGGTAGATCTTCCAACCATATCGTTCCGTCCTCCCGGACGTGTGGCAAAATCTGGCCCAATGCTATTCCCCTCAGGCGGTTGAATGCGTACCGCATCTTCGACTGTTCGTCAGGAAAACTGGCGGGTTTGTGTCGTATGACCATCCGGAGTTGAGCAATCCAGCCTCTCAACTGAGTTCGATCCGACCCTGAAAAGTCCGGGGAGTCGGGAAATTTATGGCCTCTGTCTTCCGGGGTCTGGGGGGCAGCTGGAGCTGTCCTGGCTGCCAACGTGAAGACATTCGCTAACTGCGTCCTCAAATCGCGGACTTCCTCTCCAGATTGCCGTACGTCCCGGGTCATATCGTCCAGTTCCTGTTGCAGGTCATCGTTGGCTCCGGGAGCCGCTGGCCTCCTCAGGGCTTCGTCCCGTTCGTTCCTCAGAGTCTGTATTTGTTGTTCCAGTCCGGTGTGATCGCACTGCGGGGGCAGGAACTGTTTCGTTTGCAGGTCTGTAACCTGCCGCTGTAGGTCGATGATCTGTTGTGGGTGCTCGCAGACCCTCTGCACCTCTCGAATTGGTTGGGAGTACTGTGCTACCCGCATCAATACCTCCTGTGTCTGTGGGAACGCTTCCCGCAGCTGTTCGTATCCTGTATTGTCTTTGTCGACGTCGATGTGTGCCATGATGGTGCCCTGATCCTCGACGGATACCAGGGCCGCTCGGGGTTCCGTTGAACTTGACATTGCAACGAACTAAGCACATCTACCAGTGCCAGTTATATGCGTCGATCTCGGAGGGGGTCGGGGTTGGGGGTACTACAACAATCAGCGGAATCCCAAAAGACTTTGCTGTTGTTACTGCTGCTGCTGCGTGTCCGATTGTCGAATGAGTTCCGGCGCAATTATGGCCTTCGCAATCGCACAGTTCTTCGGGATCGCACGGAAACCAGGAATGTGCTCCTGTATACCTGGTCCAATGTGCTCCGAATACGGGATCGTGAATTTCGAGTCCGCCGCCTTCCCTGGCTGCGTCTGTCCAATAAGTATTCCAAGGGGAGGGGACAGCTGACTGTTCCCAAAAATAAACTTCCAGAGGTTCTTCCTTGAAAGATTCTATAAGTATGGCTTCGATACTCTCGAAGGCGTTTAGAGGTTCGGGTTCAAACACAAGACAAGGCGTTCCAGCGAGATCAAACCAATTCGTTCGAGAAGTACAGTTACTATCGTACTGGTGCATTCGAATATGGTGATCTGTAAGGGTACTGACGGATATCAAATCCGGTAAGTCGTTGTATATCGTTGACGCAATCGTCACAAACGTGTATCCAACGACGGTTCGATGCTAGGTAAACCCAACAAGAAACAGAGCAAGGTTCGGAACAATACTTACACCCTGTTGAGGGATGCAGGCACATTCAATATCAGGTACGATGTTGTAAGACTTGTTCTAATGTAACGGGCGTGGTCGGGCGTAGGTGATATTGCTAACACGAATGTGATATCAGAAAACAAGACAAAGAGCTCGAGATTCGTTTCGAGGAAATCAAGACAAGACAAGAGTCGAAGCTGTTTCAAAGTCGTAACTTGCTTTGCTATACAAGAGAACGAGTAAAGAGAGAAGAAAAGGAAATCCTCCAACGCCAACAACACACTCTTTATATACAATCCGTCTACCACCATCGAACCATTCCTCATGCTCCGATGTACCATCCGAATATCATCCTATGATCTTCCACACCACTCCATCATCTCTTATCGTAACAACCGCGCCATATCATCCGACGTCGCAACACCTCAGACCACTTCTTTATCTTAGTAAATTATACCACCACCCTCTTCACCGCTTCCTCCGTGTCTTCCAACGTCTCCGCCTTTCTGTAACACAATTCCTTCGACACCACCAGGAATCTTCCTCCATTATTCCTAAGTATCTTCGTACGTTTCTGCGCCGTGACACTACAAGGCTTGATGAGTCGACCACACATCACGACGTCGATGATATACTGGATTCTGGAGGCTCGTGAGGACCATACGAAGCGGCTGACAGAGAATGGTGACATGTTGCAGTCTGATAAACCATTAATTTTAGAGTGTTTGACGCTTCATCAAGGTATGCCTCTTTAGACATTCAAGCAACATAGTCTTCTTAACTAATACATATAGTCAAAAACGATGTTTGTAAGGGACACTACACTGGAGAGATGAATCCTTTCTGTCTTCAATGTTGAAGTGAATCAAAGTTCTGATGTTGGAATTGATGTATCTTGAATTAGAAATGGCTAGAGTGGGATTTCATTGGCGTTCTTTTTTATTATTAATGACCATTTGAGATGAAGTGAATTGATATGCGGCATTAGAAGTTCTTCTGGCTGACCTATTGCATGATCAATGGCATCATAAATGGCATGATGAATGGCATGAGTCTAATTGTGAGAATGATGCAGCAAAGGAATTCAAGGAATCGTCGGTCGCGAATTTGAGGTGCACCGGAAAGCCTGAGCCCACGTACCTATTTCGAATGAAAAAGCCAAATCTGTCAATTTGCAGGTACACCGGAGTCTCTTTGGCAAATGTCATATGAGTCGTTATGACAGATCCTGCCCTGCATATCTGCCAATCACATTTAGCAATAAGACTGTCTAGGTGATATTCAAGTACTTATGTCTAATTGTAAGATACAGCTCGCTTATTTGTGGCAAAGCGGGAGCTTTTGCACGGATATGGTCGAAGTTCAGGTGCACCGAAGAATCTTGCGCATATCTTCGTGCCAGATCCAGCACTGCATATTCGCCAATCCCATTTGGCAATCAAAACAGACAAGACGATATTGAATGCTTGTGTCAAAATGTGAGACATGGGCTGACTTATTCATGGCAAAGCGGTAGCATTTGCAGGCATATCATTGAACTTCTGGCACACCGCAGATCCGCATCCCAGAGGGTCCGGAATCTGAGACACGGCACGGGTATTCTTGGCTCAAATTCCCCTTTTCAGTTCCGGGGTTTTCCTGGCCTATGATTGAAGATCATTCAGAACTGAGATCTTCAATCATGTCCAGGATGAGCTTCTTGGATATGTATGAAGCCAACTTTGACTAGCTGCGAGTCATTATGGATGTTATCATTACAGCCCAGGCACACCTCAAGAGCCACAAATAAGCCACCAATGCGCATGTACTTGCAGTATGTAGTCAACTTTGTATATTATAGGTTGCTTTATTCTCATCATTGTTTTGTTCGACTTTGAATCAGTGGACCCAGTCCACACAAGATCCATCAAGACAACTTCACCTTTAGGTGCAGGCGGCTCATCCCGCTCCACGCCTGCTAGGATATGACCCTATGCTTGATCAGTATGTTGAAGGCCGCCGCTAACATGCCTTGAACTGTCAGCTCCGTGTCAACTGTCCATTCGAGGAAGGTTGCGACTGCGCAACTAAACCATAAATGCACAACCCCGGCCAATTAGTAACCCCACTTAACTCAATATTGACTAAGTTGTATGTTTGGACCTCTACAAGTTCGGGCTCTGTCAAAAGAGCTGTGGAAGCTTAAGAGCTAGAATCTCAAATGACTGATTCTGCTCAGCGACTCTGCAAGATGGCCGCCACCTCCCGCTCACCCATGTACCACGCTTACTCAATGAGGCCTAAGTTCTGCAATCTTTGAATCAAGACTTAACTGTATTGTGACTAAATGAATGTTTGGGCCGCCAAAACTCATATCCGAAAATAGAGTATCTGGACTGAAATTCTTCGAGAGAACCTCCGAGATAGAGAATATTGAAAGCTCGAGTTTATGAGAAGACAGCTACGAAGAGTGCAATTAACTGTCAGAGCAAAGTGAGCCTGCAATCCTCAGCAATTGAATCCAAGCGTATAACCATTTCAACTTCGGTGCACCTCAATTCCCCAGAACTGCATGCATGCAACCATTATTACTCTGCCCACTGTGACATGACGTCTCACTATACTCATACCATTGTAGAATATAGCTTTCAACCACAATATTATATTTTAAGTCAACATTGTAGTTGTGAGATTCATAATGAATGTGTGATTTAACTGTGTGCGATTTACTAGATATTAGGCGCAGAATCAGAATGTGAGTGACACTTTATAACCCATTTGTTAGCAATCTTGGCATTGATAAGTGCTTGAATCATTAAGACTACCCCTGAATCATCGTACATTACCATTCTTCATCTACGCCTGGATCTCTCTCCTTTGTGTACCAAATTCTCTCCCTCTTCCATTAACTGCTGCAACATTGTCGTGAAGGCAATTCCGCAGACACGGCCCAGATGAACGCATGAAAGGGAAGTTATGCTTACAATATTGCCTTATTAACTGCTAACTTATCTGCTGCATCCTAATACAATAGAATATCGTGAAAATCTATCTGTCCTTCTGGCAGATGTACCACATATGGAGATTCATATTTCTCCTTGCTCGATAACAAACTCCAGCATTGAACCCTTGCAACTCAGCCGTCACTCACATGGTCCCAACTAAATCTATCGAGTTCTGCAGATTCTCAATGCTGCACCAATTGCTGTACTATGCGGTGACCGCAAATGCTCGACCTTTCACGCATAATGCCTACGTTTAGAGGAGTCATATGCAGGGGCTCATGTTTTCATTCAGGTTCTCAGTGCTCAATTTGTGGCCAGCACCAAGGGTTAGTTGATGTCGCAAGTTGTCTTCCGGTGCGTCTGGTTCCATTCTCTATGTGTGTTGGCTCTAGCGAACCTCCAATTCTTGCATCCGTATAGAGTGCTCATAGGGGGTGCTAACATTCGGCATCAGGAATCCATCTATTCCGGCGCACCTGACAAGGATTCCGTCTATTCTGGCGCACCTGATAATATCCGAAATCACAATACGGACCGCCGTCCTCGATGTAAATATAAACCGGTGAAGTCATCTCTCCTGAACCGTTTCAAGGTGCGCCTCGAATTGCATCTTCCTCGATTATGTGCAAATTCTTGCAGCATTTATCCTGTTATTGTATTGCACTTAATCTTATATTTCCAGCTTTTACACTCCCACCCACATTCCCCAACTTTAGATCTTGATTACAGCAAATGGAACCTACGCCCAGCCAGGTAAGGAATCACTATTCACAGAAGAATCAAGAAGCACACCTAGAGAGAGCACTCGCTTTCAAGAAAGCTGCAAATTTTCATTCTCTCTCAAATGATTGCGTTCCAATTATCTGCCTTCCTGGATCGTATTGGGGATGACTAATATCCCTGATTTCAGTAATGAATCAGGATGATGAGACTAATCAGGAGATGGGTGATGATGAAATTGAGGACACCGGAGAGTCTACCTTATCATCCGACGTTGAAGAAGACCATGTGGATCATCAACAGGAGGTGCTTCATCTAGGTCAGGTGCGCCGGGATATAAGTTATTACGCACTATAAGGGTTCCACTGCCAATGAACCGGAGCCGTGCCGATACTGTCATTGCACGCCCTCTGCTTCCAAATTCCCGAAATCTACCTGCGGCAATGGCACCACCACTACTGAAACGCCAAAAGTCAGCCCTCCTCAACAAATTTTCCGAGTCTGACCGTGCACCATCTCGCCGGGCACTGGTGCTACCCAACAAGTCTAGTGGGGACCAGAATATTCGACAACCCAAGGCCAGTAGTGATCAGAACGTTCCCCAACACCAAAAGGCGACATTTGAGGTAGCGAAAAGGTTCATGGAGGCAATGGTATTCACGAAGACTCCTTGGACAATCTTATCCGATGACAAGTACTCGATGGTTGAAGAATCTTCGAAACCAGCGATTGAAGCCCAGCATCGTCAGCGGGCATTAGCAGGTGCACCTGTAGGTACACCATCTGTGTGTCAATTGCCCGGTGGTCCATCTTTCGAAATAGATCCGCAAACAGGAGAAGCTGTAAGTGTTCAATTGTGTTTAATGCTCCTCTATCAGACTTACGGATATTGACTTCCCCGAAAATGTACATTGTTGAAACTGAACATTAGTACCATTTGACGACGGTTGGTAGATGGGGCACGTCGAACTGTTGTCCCTAGTGACTGGTTGGATGTGGGATCTGAGACTGAGCATCAGATGAAAGTTAAGGAGCTCTTGTTTGATGATGCTTACCTCTCAAAGGTGGTCGATGATAAGAAGTCTTGGTTCACGTGAATGGAAGTGCTTGATCTCATTTACCACCAATTTTCTTCACCGCCAATAGCTTGGGACGCTAGCCAACAACATCACAATATTTCCAACCTCTTGCTCCTCAGACTTTAGCGTTGGTAGCCACAGCTATTCATTGTGCGCTGTCTGAATACACCAGTGGAAAGAAGGCCACGGTAATGTTTTCTCAAGATGAATATCGAGGTACATTTGGCCCATGCCCTGTGATCAATTTTACTCTAGAAGCCACTACACAATCAATCACACATCAGCAGCCGCATCACACATCCCCCCCCCTGCGGCGTAACTCCACTAGAATAGGTGCTCCTCAATCCTTGTTGGAGCTCGTCAGCCTAGATTGAACCTCTTCTATTTCATTCGACAATGAATTCCTCCTCTCAGCACTCCTCTATCCCATTCTGCACTCTAGAACCCCCCTATCTGCCCTCCTCAGCCCGGGATGAGAGCTCCTCAATTCCCTCCGGCGCTCCTATAACGCATTCCAAACTCCTTACCCCACCCCTATTTGGCGCTCCTCCTCTGCGATAAGCACTCCTCAATCCCATTGGTGCTCCGCTGTCTGGATTACCTCTTCTCAATTTCATTCCGCACTCCTACACCCTCCTCATTCAGCGCTCCTCAATTTGCTTCCTCACACCTACACCCTCCGCTTTCGGCGCGCCTAAATTTCATTCCGTACTCCTTAACCCCTCCTCTTTCGGCGCTCCTCAGCTTCAACTTGATGCTCTTCTTTTTCATACTGCGCTTCTGCAACACCTTTTGTGGTACTCCCCTTTTCCACACAACAGTCCCCATCTGGCGCTCCTCTTTTCCCCTGGTAGTTCCCATTTTTCATCCCAATGTATTATATTGTCTCTCATACCCCCATTTAGATTCGCAGCTAGCTAACATCTCATTACACCAGTGGTAAATATCACAAATCCAGCCAAACGACATCGGAATTCCATTTCATCCACTCGCCAGGAACGAATAATCAGCAAATACAAGCAGCGCCTCCAGCTTTGCACCGTTGATAAATTGTGTGTTCCTGCTTTCGTTGGCCTTGATGAGATGGGAGATGGAGTGGATGACATTGACTCCATGTTTCATTGATATTTTTCGATAGCTTAGTTGGGTTATTGTTTCGGTGTACCAGTCTTTATGTTTGAATCTGTTGCCTTCTTCTTTCGTTTACTTAATGTAGCGATGCACAATGTACAATGTTGAAGGAGATGACGGCTAGTATGATTCAGAAGTGATGATGAACAATAATCCATGCATCATATTCGATGTTGAGGGAAGTCCATTGCTCATGTACATCCGCAGAGTCTCAGATAACGCCTGCAGTCCTCCTACTGAACATCCATAAGATGCCAGGCATCTCTCAGAGTTTGTTTGTGATTTGGGGCGAGACTCCCAAGTGCACCCAAAGTCCTCTCCGGCTCTCCGATGTGCTCCCAAACTTATCAAAATCACTCCAATCATACTCGTGTACCCGTCATCAGAGATCCCAGTTACTCCTGTAGCTGTCGTCACAGATCCCAGTTACTCTGAAGGCTGGCCGGAATACCCTCCAAGGGTCTGATACTCTCCTGAAATTGACGCTTCTAAGTTTACACTCCACATCCTCTCAGACACTCCTGGAGTCTTCCAGAGAGTAAAATATGTTTTGCTGATGGAGCGGTGTCTTCTTCTTTCAGTACTTTGTCATAGTACATCTTCATACCCTGCTTCTTGATCCCACACTGGATATATTTGTACTCTTCATGCGTCACAAACGGGTAGTAGGGATTGTTTTGTAAGTTCATCTCAAAGTACCCCTGAGAGTCATTTGCCATGGCTCAGCAATGAAATCGGCCAGAGGAGCGCCAGCGCCGGGGTATGTTTCCATCTGCGGCAGAGGAGGTGGAGGTGGTTGAGACTCTGAGTCAGCGATGATTTCAATGTGTTCGAGGTAGGCAAACATCTCTAAGTATTCAACTGAATCTTTGTTACCTTGGAATTGACAACATTTAGCGGGTTCAACTTATCGGGGCACGCTGCGCACAGTCAGATTGTTTGCAACTTGAATGTATTCTGGATGGTGTAATTTGATATGTTTAAGTCGCAAGCTGTCTGAGGTGAACTTCGTTCGGCATGAAAATTGAGGGCAATAGAATGGGGACTTCTCTGTCATTATCGATGACACGGGAGGATTGGAGTATTCACTGCAGAAAGACACGAAAGTGGGAGCTGGGCCTGAGCAGTCTGGTGCAGGTATAAGTTCATGATACTTCATTGATTCATTGGGCCTCAACACTATCACGCCAGCAGTTGCAAAAACACTGCCTGTGCGACGTCCCATAATACTATCAATAAATACAAAATAAACCCTGAGCAATCTTAAAACCTCGTGACACGTGAAATAATCAATGCCTGAGAAAAATAGATTTGAACAAAGGAAATGAACAAGCCCACAACCATATCCCAAATGAACAAAACACCTCCACGCGTTCCTTAACCAGTGCCTGAGATGAATAGGTTACAGCAAAGGATACTCGCAGCACAAGAACCTGACTCTAACCCAAACGCCACGCGAGGACTGGTTTACTCCTCGCCTGCCAAGCCATCCACACGGGCGTCAGGGAGAGGGACATCGGGGAGAGGGACAACCAGCAGAGAGACATCCAGGAGAGAGAGATCTGGGAAAAGGACATCTGCGATAGGGACATTGGGGAGACTGTTGCCACCTGCCGATTCGCCGAGTAGCTGCTGCTCCATATCGACATCCGAGGTGTTTCCTGCTGCCCCAACTTCTCGCAGAGTTGGTACCACTGGGCGAGGTTTTTGAGGCGTGAGAAGCCCCAAAAACTGCAGCCCACTAAGGGTATGAGTCTCTGGAGTTCGTGGTCATGGGGGAGGCTCTGGGGTTTGTGGCCATGGGGCAGGCACTGTAGGTTGCGGCCATGCGGTATGCTCGCCCATCACGTGGCCTTCCTCCCGTTGCACGGTTGGCTTATCGTCTACGATGGTATCATCATCGTCAGCCGATGTATGGAACATCTCTCCCAGGCCAATTGTCCAAGGTTCTTTGCCATCATCCTCAACCTTATCCTCCTCCTCATCTTCCTTCTCTTTATCTTCCTCCTCTTCATCTTACTCATAATCATCGTCACCATCCCTTTCCATATCCACATCACAGTCTGAATCAACGCCGTCCTGTGCTTCCACATCATCCTCCATGTGCATATCCACATCAGGGTCAAGTTCTGAGTCATATTGGCTGTCCGACTTCTCGGTATAGTAGGTATCATCACTTGAGGAAATTGACACACCGGGCGATGCTTCCGGCTCTAATTATACCCACTCTAGTCAGCCCTCCATGCCCGATTTTTCCTCATACCTTTCCTTCTACAACTGCAACTCAACGGCACAAGAGATATCATCTGTCCCAGGGGCTTGTTTAACAATAACTTTCGCGTTATCATTTTCCTTCCCCTTGCACTTCCCTTTCCCCTTCACATCCTTTTTTCCCTTCCGTTTCTTTGTCCCTTTCTTATCTCCCCGCGTGTCCTCCTCACCCTGGCCAAAGTCATTGTCATTGCCATCGCCAAGACTGCTCCTTCCATGGCTCGGCGCTCCGGAATCCGCCCAGTTCCCATCATTGCCAGCCTCGCCGGTTATCTCATCACAATTCAGTGGTCTAACGGCCAGGAAGTCGCCTGGCTTGTACTGCCGGCAGCTAGGTGGCTTAATCTTTGCCCTGAGACCATCGCTACCTTACCAACAGAAAAGCTAGCTGGTGCGTTGAACCTTCCTAGAGCTGGTAACCTGCGGATTGGAGCGATCGACTTGATCCTTGAAGACATGGGGGTTGTCCCACCTCCAATTGTTCATTTGGTCACGGGTTTGGTCAAACATATGCCCCATATCTGTGTGGAAGGCAGCACACCACTCCCAAAAAGGCGAACTCCTTGTCCGGTGGTGTGACCACATCAGCTGGAATTGTGAAAAGTGGCAAGTCGTGACTGGATCAAGAAAGATTATATCATAAAAGAGGTCCCATGCTCTCTCGTCGGTAACTCCGCAAACATTATATATCCATATAAGTCCCCATATGTGTTCTGAGATAAATCCCTTTATACTGCCCCGATCCAACGACAAGGGTCGATTTAAAACGGATGTTGGCATATTTGGCCAGCCTTCCCCTTTCCTTTGCGGCTGCCCTTTGGTGCCATCGTTGTGAGTTGACAATGAATCTACATCCGAAACGTCAGCATTATGCTACTGTTCCATGTAGCGGAAGGATGCCCATATGGAAAGTACAAAGTTGTGTAGGTTATTAGGCGTATTTTGGAATGAGTGGCGTTGTTTTGTGCAAGTCACGTGAGGTCAAGATCAGGATGCTGTCGGTGTGTATTACACGGGAGGAAAAGAGAATGGGGGTTAAGGCCAGAAGAAGGGATATAATTTTGAGTGCCAGCGATTTCTTAGTTCAACTTGTGAGTTGTGTTAGTTAATGAACACACAGTGCCCAGCACTAACCTTGCGGAACCACCAGGCACCTCATGAACGACAAGCCCCGAGATGAGATTTAGTACATCTGGAGAGTACAGTTTACAAAGCCTTGCGTTGTGTTTTCATCACACACCATTTTCACCTCTCAGACGTCGTCCATCTCAGAGGAAACTGAGTAGTTGTCAGTTTGTACCAACTGTGCAACCATCCAACACAGCTACCATCGCCAAGCATTGGAAAACGCACACCCAACTGATATCACAGGATAGAGAATCGGTCATTGTTCACTTTGTGATGCTTTTAGATCTGCCAACGTGGCATTTCCACTGGGAAGCTGAAGATATACAAAATTGATGGTTTGAAGTATTGTGCCAAGAACGAGTGCAATACGCTGCTAATCGCGCCACGATGGCATAAACACCATTCAAGCGGTGCAAATAGACCTTCAGACGTTGCTGTAACAGTGAATATCAATGCTGAGTTTGATCTGAGTTTAATCTGATGGCAGTTAACCCCATAATTGAATGCTTCTGAAGGGATCTCGCCCCCGAGTATTGTCAGGGTTTAGAGTGTAGTGCAGTCTACACTGCGCCTCCCTGTTTGGTTGAATCTGTCCATGGTAGCCCGAATAGGAGTCTACCTCGCCTGCCCTTTCATATGCATGCAGAGGATATTATTCCTACCTGCCTATCGTCGAACATCTATATCGGAATATGCCTTCCCATAGAACTCACCCTCATACAGCTCCGGTCATACAAATGTTGGAAGTCTTGCTAATCGTCAGAAATAATAAAAGCGTAGGCCTTCAGAGAATTCTCAACGTCATCCCCCCAAGAGACGCGTTTCCGTACCGGCTGGCGAGAGGGATTCCTCTCAAGAAGGGAGTTCCGTACCTTGTACAATCCAAGCTCAGAACTCCACCGCCTCATCTTTGCTGAACAATTCTCGCATTGCAGATATCACACAACCCGTGACCTCCACCCTGTCCGCTACAGAGCGACGGTCAATAATGACTGCAACCTCCACACCAGGTACAACCAGCCATAACACAGCAGCTCCCAGCGGAACCATACAGACAGACTCAACGCATCGCGTTGTATCCATCCCAGCATTCGGCATTGCTAGCACTCCCACTACTCTCAGCGGTCTTGACAACGTGCCTACCCTCATCTCGAATCCAGAAGCCTGTGCAAACATTAAAAATTCACTGCGAATGTGAGCTACGGAAAAGAATCAGATGCAAAGGTACAGGCAATTGCAATCGCTGGAGGTGTCTACACCTCGATCAATGGTCTCCGGTCGTCGCATCATCCATCGATTTGGTCACTCCGACATGACCCGTCTTGTAATTGCAACGGGCAGGCTCCTGGAGCTCTACATGTGGAACAGACGGCCATTTATGAGTGCAAGTGAATTGGAGACAGTCCATTATGCAACGCGACGCATTGCGAATGCATTAGCTGAAACCCCATACTGGCAGATAATAGAAACGTACTGGAACACGGCTATGCAGCAAAACAACATTTGGTCCATAGCATTGGAGGCACGCACAAAGGAGATCTTGGCAGAGGTATGCTTGATCAACGGCCCACGGTGGATAATACACACTCAAACAGGTACTAGGTTTGTGCACATGTTGATAAGGTTACATCCAATTGTATTCAATTAGTAAGGGACAATATTGCAGAGCTTTACGATCTCCAACACTTTGAATCCGCCGCAGAGTGTTTGCAATTCATTGATTCCTGTCTGGCAGACAGTAAGTATCTTTTTCCGGTAGCAGAGTGTATGGCAGGTGATTTATGCGGTCCAAATCCAACGCAGAGACAGTCGACAGCTGATAACGAATTGCTAGTGTCCACTGTATTTCCTGGCGGAAGCATTCCCGCGGTTTATCTACTTCGAATTTTATCATCGGGTGAATAACCGCGTTAAGCATGGTGATTGATTCTATAATTCCATGATCAACGTGAAGTACGGGCATATACCCTCGCCACTGATCATGATTACATGCACCGTGTTGCGTCATACGCTCCAGGAGTGGCAAAAGAACAATGGTGTTCATCTGAAAGCTTCCAAGTCAAAGCTGAAAGCGGACTGACCTGATCACTCGAAATACTTAGACCACAAGAAGGACGGTGGTAAGACCGCATCCTGCTGCGCTGTAACGGGTCGCACATTGGTAAACTCGCCTGTCATTGCAGACACGTAAACATCCTTCATGAATGCCTGGAAAACACTTCCATAAAGCTATCTACAGAGGGTGTATAACAACACTCGTGCTACAGTCAAGCATCAGATCGAACAGGTGGAGAACCCAATGCGTGCTGTGGTGATCAGTGTGGAAGCAGCGCGTGTTGACAATGCCATTCTTCTTGATTATGTGGACTCCAAAGTGACGCTTGAGGAGCCTGTGATCGGAAGTACTGACCCAAACATCCGGCTAGACAACAATTTCACAGATGACGAACTTAATTTCGGGATGCCAGGGGGCTGTGGGGAATACGAAGATGAAGGTGATGAAAGCGACGATCGCGATGCCATCCAGAGCGCCTGCTGGTGACAAAGGCCGGCGAAGCAATACGAAAGGATTGACCTGGGAACAAGTGATGTTGATGGGTATGAGGGCGAGGATGGCGACGATGCGGATGTGGATAAAGAGGAAGACGCAGCTCAAGCCAAGGATGAATCAATACAGAATGTTCAAGACTGACCTGGGACACAGTAATGTCGATGGGTTTGAAGGGGAGGATGGTGACGATGCTGATGCGGAAGAGGAGGAAGAAACTTCTGCAGCCGATGATTGATAAACCCAGAATGTGGATGCCTGAATGCATAGTACTAGAGAGTGTGAAGATTGGACTGTATATTTCAGACCGGTAAAATACGATAATGGCTGAGCAAATGCAATGGCAAGTGAGGTATCTGAAGCAACGACAGTATTGCAACATGTGACAAAATCTCACAGCTAAACATAGATGGTGCGAGAGCCGCATCCAATATATAGCAATAGCGGAGAGGTAAAATGTGGCTATCGGCCGAAGAGAGGAATAAATATCACCAGGGGTTGTATGAAGAGCTACAGCATCAGTGCAGCCCCTGCGAAGAGTGTAACACACATGTCGTTCTGATGGTGTGTATACCGGGCGCATAGTAATGGAGGAGGGTATGCAACACTCCCAGTTGCCTGGGTGATGGGGAGCATCTAATTCTCGGTCAGAGGGTACAACGTTCCAGCACAGCCGTCAGAGCCGTCCGGAACACCCAGGTATTTCAGACGGATACTAGGGTTCTTACTTATGTGGATGTAGCAGTTACCCCTAGCTGTGTGTGCCGCGAATAATGGGATGTCTGAAACAACCCAGTGTACATCAGCAAAATGTAATTTAGTCACTTGGAGCCTCCAGGAGTGTCTGAGAAGATGTGCAGTGTAAACATAGATGTGTCAATTTCAGGAGAGTGTCAGACCGTAGGAAGGCATTCCGGCCGGCCATGTCAGTAACTGGGATCTCTGATAACTGGTATGTGAGTATCATGGGTGTGATTGTGAAAAGCTTGAGATCACCTGGGAGCACCGACAACATGCCTGGGACCACCTAGGAGTGCTGGTGACAAGCCTTGGAGCGCCAGCAACAAGCCTAGAAACCCCTCGAATCACTGTAAAGCAGTCTGTGAAAAATGACATCTTTGGGAACATTGCAGGCTTGCCGGGAAATCTTAGCTACTACTCATTGTTCAACAATTTTTAAAACTCATGCATTCAGATTGTATTCTCATCTATGTATCTATATAGCTACCCATCTACACACAGGATGTCTGGACTGGCTGCAGGCGGAGCTTGAGAGAAATTTGAGGTGCGCTTGAAAATGACGTTTCACTCAACGCAGAGGTACACTCTGATGCAGTGCTCGAGCGAGTTTAGAGATGCACTTGGAGGCTATGATCGTGCTAACTTGCAGTTCGTAATCATGGCAGGTTGGAGATGCAACTGCAGGTCATAATCGAGAGTATTTAGAGATACACTTGAAGGCTGTGATCGAGTGATCAAACAGAAGCACTCCGAAATCATGTTCAAGCAAGTTTCGAGATGCACTTTGAAGTGGTAATCCAGCGGATCTGGAGATACACTCTAACACCGTGATCGAGCAAGTTTAGAGATGCACTTCGAGCACGTACTCGAGAGAGTTTGCAGATGCACATGGAGGCTGTGATCATGCGAGATTGGACGAGTACTTGGTGGCGGTCCATGGACGGCCCACTAGGTGCTGAGACATTGTTCATCAGTGAGTTGACTTGCAAACGTTGGAATGTGACAAGGTGACTTTACCTCAGAGCTCTCATGACGAGCTGGCCGATGAGAGTTGATCGTGTAGGGAGGCATGCTGGCAGCTGACCCTCCCTTCAGTAATCAACTCCTAATTATGAGACAGAAGGGCAGACAAACTATCCTGATTATATTGTACTCGTTGTATGCTGTACTTGGTGTATGCTTGTACTCGGTGTCAACTCATGATCATGGCAAGGAGAGATAGGGAGCAATGACTTAACTTTATATTCTGTGAAGGGGATAGAAGTTGTGGAAGAGACAGAGAGAAACGGGGGATGAAAATGAGAACGATGTGGAGGATACGAGTGACTTTGAGCAATCAGGTGGACAACTTTCCAGATTGTGTTGGGACGACCTCATATCACTGTTAATACACACCTGATCGGGACTTGTACCTGCTGTATTGGAGATGGTAAATTGACTCTCACATAACAGTCTCTCAAGTCCGAGGTTGTCATGCTGGTTTGCCGAATCTCCTCCAATTTCTCTCCTTCTCGTCCTCAACTCTACCATCACCTAAGAACTCCAAGTTAAGTCATCCCACTCTATGACTGAAGGCCATGGTCAAGAGTTATCACCGACAACAGTATACACCGAGTACTGCATACACCGTGTACTAGATACACTGAGTACTGCATTCAACACGTACTGCATTGACCTTGTACTGCATTCACCGTGTACCGCATCATCCAAAGATCGACTGTCTCCCGCCCCCAGCCAGTCTTGCAGCTCATATCGGACCGTATAGTACTCAATTCTCTTCATTTCCATATGTAGGGATTAATGAATAATTAGAGTCTCAGATTCCATCTAAGATGGTTCCCGATTTACTGCCTCTAAATTCACTGCATCCAGATTTTCGGCCTTCAGATCAATTACCTCCTGATCCATCAACCCCAGATCAGCTGCCGCGAACTACTCCTGCACTCTTGATCAATCATGGCCTCCAAGTGCATCTCCACACTTGCTTGATACCAGCTCCCAAGTACATCTCCAAAATGGCTCGATCCCAGTCTGCAAGTACATCTTCAAGAAGCGGTGGCAGGTGCATGGTGATAAAGGGGTAACGGATGTGTACAGAGTGACGGGGACTATATAGACATCATATCATTTTCATCTTATCTTATTATACAATGCAAATACATACTCTATCTTTCGAAACCTTTGGTCTCACTTCTTCTGCCCAAGATTTCTTGGATCCTCATCACCGGGAAGTATAATATGTTCTCACCCGATTCCTGCGCTCTTCGAACCAAAACCGCTCTTTCTCATGATTTCCATTTGGCTGTGGTGTGAGTGTGACGTAGTGCTGATGGTGGGCTCTCGGCCTTCTAGCTCAATTGTTTCACCACTGCGGCCTCCAAGTGGTGCATGTCTATGTTCTCTCAATGGGCATATCCAGATGCTCCTGCAATTATGCTCGACTACTATGTGCGGCCAGATTGACTGTATGTATATATATAGCAAGACTTGAATACTGTATGCCATATTATGATGTAGCAAATCTTGTGACTGTCACTAAGACGACATTCCTTGTGGTAATGTAAGCGCCACTGCTGTGGGAATACAACACCAAGTCTCCTGCTGTGATGCGAAGCAGTCTCAGCTGCTCGCGGAATCTCACACAGAGTTGCGAAGTTGTCGCAGTTTCTCTCGAAGTCTCCAGCTGATTCGTGCAGAGGTCTCAGGAGCTCCAAAATCTGACTATCCTGTCAGTCAAATGTCACAGCATCTTGAGAATGCTCTTGCAGAGTCTGAGCGCACTTTGCATAGCTGCAGGAGGGTTTGGGAGCATCTAGTGGTACTTAGAAGCACTGGTGAGGTTGCCCGGAGTGTCTGGGAGGATTGCGTGTTCATTCTGGACTGATTTCCATTTTGCTGGTGCACCCTGGTCTTGCCAATGTAGGGTGTTGATCCGAGGATGTGATTCTTTCAGGAACTGACACAGGAGCAAGATCAATCACGAGTGGATGCAGACAAAGGTCAAGCAATAATGCAACAGGTCCATCGACATTGTCAAGTGGAGATCAGACAGTGTCTAGGATGGCCCGAAGATACCGAGAATTGGGGAGGTATGCCCATACCAATCTTCCAGGTATTGCCAAATGTTTCGATTAATGTCCGAAACATCCGAACTACACATCGAACACGAAACCTATTTAGATATGCTGTGAGACAATTGAGGGTGTCTCAACAAGTGATTCCTTATTCCTATCAATTGGAGTTACCAGTGTCAATACAAATTCACTTAACACAACATGTTTCAGTTTTGGATTGATTGGTAGAAGATCCTATGGCAGGACAACAGATTGACACTCCCCCTCCGGTAGAGGTTCATGAAGACAAGGAATATGAAGCATCTAGTGTTGAAGATTGTAGTGTATCACCAGAGGAGTTACAGTATCTTATACAGTGGACAGAGTACGATTGTTTAACATAGCCACCTTCGATGTTCATGGATGCCCTACAAGCAGTTGAAGAGTTTAACAAATGATACCCACAGATGTCAGGACCATGGGAAAACGTTCGCGGAGAACCTAGAACCGGAGAGGAGGATACTGTCATGGCTCGGAAATGATATGGATGTCCTAAGAGACTTGGGGATGTGGTGCAAAGATTTGGGGTTGAGAAGCCAGTGACGTTGGGAGATGAAGAGGATACGGTGAGATGATGGATGCATAATTTGGTACGCTAGGGAAAGTGATCTGAGGTGTTGCCACGTCAGACAATGTGGTGTACTTGAATCAATAAGGAATTATGATGGTGGTGTGTAAGATCATTCAATGAAAAGTGGATGGCACCTTGGAGCACAGGAAATGGTTTGACGGTGCGACACGAATTGTATATAGTGAGAGCGTTGTTGGTATGGGATAATTTCCTTTACTTCTCTTGTAGTCATGCACTGGGATAGCAAAGCCAATTACAACTTTGAAACAGTTGGGAATAGTATCTTGTTCTGATTCCTTGGGTACACCAATCGAGTCACATATCTTGATGTCGTATATCACATCACAATTGGAAATATTGCTTACACCCGACATCAGTCATTATACTTTTGGTGATATTGTTTCTAGCTGTCTGATCTCGTGACACACTGATCACTTCATATACCTTGGGATTGTTTAGTCTAAACACCGCTTTGGACCTATCAAGCAGGTATGTACAATCTAGACAGTTGGAAATATTCTTCTCAATTCCATTTGACTCAACACGGCTGAATGGTTATTCTCACATGTGAGATTCTGTAGTTGTGTTCGAAATCAATTGCACGATTGTTTGACCTTTGTGGCTGGTGTGTCTCCATATTGGCTTTACTGCAATCATCCATCAAATCCTATTCCAAAGCACAGCTTAGTCCGGTATTGTCTGCAGGTACAATCATATATGTTTCTTCAGCTTGTTTTGGCAATTACAGCTGTGGAATGAAGATGGATATTTGGTGGAAGAGCATGCATCCTGTCATTCCGATTTGTTACTGTTTGCCACATTTACCCATTGCACCACCATATCTTATCCAAGCAGGGTCTCTTCAACTTTGTAGCACATTCTCAAGATCCTCACGCTTTGTATACTGGTCCACAGCTGCTGTTGCCGCTTCCCCTGAATTCCCATCTACCGCCACTTACATCTCTCTGCTCTAGTGATTTATTCCATGGTCGCTTACATCAGCTTTGTAAAATCTTCAACTCTGAGAAAGATGAATTAAATTACCTCCTACTTGGCCAGTCAATTGTCAACGAGAGTGGAGCACATTATTTGTGTATCCAGCATTCCACTGCCTGGATCATATCATGACACCATTCATGTGGTCATTGAGTCCCATACCTGTATTATATCTGATGGCCTGGGCAGCTCACTGCCCCATCCTCTGCGAACTCTTCCATTGTGGAGCCAAACATCACATGCATCACATGTCAACTCTAGAAAACATCGAATTGTATGATTGAAAACGAAATTTGAATTCTAGCTTTTACACTGTATCAAATATTGTTAACCCCAATTTGTATGCAAAAACTAGCTTTCTGTAGCCCATTCTTTGCATTGTCAATTGGAACTATTTGACAACCAATATACATTTTATCTCACAGGGTGTACAAGACTTCAATTGAACCTCTACACATTGTACATACTTGACAAAACCTTGGTTTCTAAGTATACATAGATAGTGGATCATCTGGTAGTCTCTTCAATTCTCAGGAATCCAACATTGCATGACATTGTAAGCATCTGTATTGTATTTCTTATTCTTAAGACCATCTATTATGCGGTGATTTCAACAAATCTCCCTGTTCGCTAATAGGTGTATGTTTGATGATGTGCACCTGATTGTGTCCAGCAGACTCTTCCTTCTGACAACAATCCAAAGTAGTTATCCAGCTAGGTGTCAATTTGTAATACATCTCAATTGTAGTGGTAAATTGTACCTGCTAAGATATTTACAGCATCCCGTGTATATATACATCCCTTTCAGTGCTTCAATGTGATTAGTGATTCGTTGTCAAATATCTCGATTCTTGTCTATCAATTCATATCAGATACTGGTTAATAAAGGTGAATCTTTTCATAGCAAATGACAAAACACCATGCAACATCCACGTGATAAATAACTACCTACTGTCACCGACAGAACAACCATGATTCGATTTACCATTTCAGTGCCATCACAGTATGCAATGTACACTGATATTAATATCATGAGCAAATCTTTGGCAGCTGAACTTGCTGAAGGAAAGTAACTGCCGATCATCGATGTTCTATTATTACCTTCAAAAATTCAGCTGATGTGACCCTTCACAGATAGTGACATACGAAATTGTCTCTCAATCTGTGATATAAAGTAATTGAAACATACCACATCGAAATTCAATCCTGCTCATATTGGCAACTATTGTATTCTCGGCTGAATTTTTTGCAATGCGATAGGACCAACTGGATTATAAACGTATCTTCAGCTCCATTGGCCTCTGACATTCACATGGAATTCTCTCTGCCACGGTTACCATCTATTGCAAGTACTTCTTCAACATTGTTCCTTTAGCAATCTGTCTTAGACAATGTCAGAATGGTTTTCCTTCATGCCTAACAATGTTTGTTTGTTGGCTAACAGTGTCGGGAATTCTCCAGACATCGTCAGGAAAATCGTTCACATTACTGTCACCATGAATTGCGATGGCCTTTAGCGCAGTACTATGATACGTTATTGCTATGACTGCCACGGCATGGCATATTGCGGGTTAATTACTCTGAGTTACGGCATTTTATGGTACATTCACTTTCATTTTAACTGTTTTCAAGATATTATGACATCTCATGTAGCAGAACCCCAACTTACACAGATGATTTTCAATGCTGATTCAGATACCTACAAGGGCCTATGCACATACAAATAATCATAATGGCAGTGCATGTTATATCAGAGTCATCATGTCATGAATCAAGATGTATACCTCATTGTTTGTTTTGACTCCCCGGTATCAACATATACACACACAGCTCGACTACTCTTCCTCCGCAGCTGCAAGTTGTGCTCACCACTCCCCCGAAGCAATGACGAACAGATAAGATCGAAAATTACATTTTAAATCCAAATCAGTCTTGGCGTGAAAGAAGCATACACATGAGTCATATTCATCAACTAATTGTAATCAGTACATACAGCTGACAACTTGGTTTGAGTTGTATATCAGCTGTAATCAACCCTCCTGAGATGATCGATATCTTTCTCATGAGATTGGTACTGCAACAGTATCTGGCATTCATCAACACTCTACTGTGATTAGTATGGCTCTGATATGGTCTGACAATCCCAGTCTGGGTAATGCGGCTCTGACAAGTGTGACTCTGACATAGTCTGTGACAATCCTGGCTATGACAAGACTCTCTGATATAGTCTCTGGCAATTCCGGCTTTTATAATATGGCTCTGACAATTGTTGCTCTGACATTTTCTCTGACAATCCCGGCTCTGAAAAACATAGCCCTGACCAGTGAACTATGACGTAATCTTACAACCGCAGCCGTGACGAATGGGACCAACAGGAGCAACGCTGACACGAACTCTGCCTTAGAGAAGGTTCAAAAGGTGACACTGACAAGTGCCGGCTCTCGATTCGAGGCATCCCTGTTGTGATCAATATCTCTGGGTCAACGAGGGTATTATGTTATGTCATTCCGACGATGCATATTTGCTGAGTCGGTATTGCTCATTGTTACCACTGTGAACAAGTTTCAAGGGTGTTAGAACTGAAGCAAAGTCTACAATGCATTGTACTGTGTGTGGCGCATCTCGACAGATTATTAGTCCGTTGGTTTTTTTGGCATCTCAGATGTATTCACCTCACATCCTCAACTAACGTTAGGTTGTGAGGTACCGTCTGCCATATTACACTCTTATGAGCATTGGCTTCCCCTGAAGCAATTCTATCACGAAAACGAAAACCATATAGCAGGTTCCCAGAGCAATCTTGATATTGTCATACCCAACTAGTGTTTTATCGGGCTGGATCTCCTTGTATCAAAATATAGTTGAACGGAGTGCTGTGTCTGCCCCACCTCCCCACACACCTTGTGTTTTGTATTACAACTGCATCTGGATTGTTATGCTGCTGTATAGAGACAGTGATGCCGTTCGCTTGGTGTATCATTTGACAGCTAATTGATGGAATCCCGAGCTCTGTAGGTCTAGACTGGCCCTTTGATCAGCATGAAATGTCAAAAAATATGATGTCAGAGCATCAGTAAACTGTGATATGCTGAGACACTCTTGAAATGTCAAAGTTGAAAGCACGCTGTATTTACTGATAACTCCGTTGATGCAGGGTATCAAACTAGGTAATAATTATGTTGGATCCCAGAAAGTTGACCACAAGAAGGTTTCTACATCTATCTGCTTTGGGCGAGAGGGTATGTGATGTAACAACATCCAGTCCAATACTAACTCTCGACTTCATATGAAACAAGTTCATATCCCATTGTATTTTTTGCAGAAAATTGTTAACCTTCATGGAAGAATTGTAGCCATCTTTGATGAGGTTTTCAGGAGCGGATGCAGATATCTCGGCGTTACTGTTGTCGGCAGAGCTTCTTTCCCTAATACATTTGATCTTGTGGAGACGGGAATAAATTTTGGGTATCATGCCCATATTGTAGGTTTTGTGGTATTGTAGCAAGGGGTGGATGTTTCTGCTTATAACACTAAGCGCATCCAGTTGATAATTGAGTGTGGTTTCAATGTGGGAACAGTAACTTGCAATCTATGTGACATCAGCAAAATTGATTTCAGTCTCTGGGAGTCTTCAGATATGTCTGAGAGGATGTTGAGTGCAAACTTGGATGCATCAATTTCAGGAGAGTATCAGACCGTATGTGGGCAGTCCAGCCGGCCTTAGCAGTAACTGAGATCTCACCGGCCTGGTTCATGAAGACAATGGGAGTAATGATGATAGGTTGCGGAACACAATGCAGCACCGGAGAGAGCTTTGTGTACACCTCAGACCATGTGGGAGCACCGGAGAGATGTCTAGATGCGCCATTGACATTACTGGGAGCGCTAACGACACGGCTGAGAGAGCCGAAGACCGGCATCGAATCTCCGGCAATAAAGCTGGATGCAATTCGAATCACGGTAGACCAGGCTGGGCAAAATATCATTTGGAATGCTGCAGGTGCACCTGGAAATCATAGCAAGTACTTATCGTTCAACGATTGTTAAAACTCCTGTATTCCTTTTGTATTCTCATCTATGTATCTATGTATCAATGTATCTATGTACCTATATAGCTACCCATCTATACACAACATATCTGCACCGGCTACAGGTGGTACTTGAGAGTAATTGGAGGTGAGCCTGGAAATGTTGATCGACTGAACTTAGACATTCATTCCGAGACTGTGATCAAGGGAGTTTGGAGATGTACTTGCACATGGTAATAGAGCGTATTGGGAGATATGCTGGGAGGGTGTGATCGAGTGAACTGAGAAATGCACTGGGGGATCGTGATCGAGCAAGTTGGTTGATGCGCATGGTTGCCAAGATTGAGCGAACCTGGAGGACATAATCATGAGAGTTTGGAGATCCTCTTGGAGGTTGTTTTTGAGCGAGTTTAAAGGATGTAATGGTGCGAGTTTGGAGATCCACATGAAAGCCATACTCGGGGCAGCTTGGACACGCACTTAGGGGACGTGATGGTGACAACTTGTCAGCTGTACTCGTGCAAGTTTGGAAGAGTACTTAGAGGCAGTCGAAGGACGGCACACCGGGTGCTGAGACTTAGCAGTTAGTTAACTCGTCACCGTAGGTATGTGACAATGTCAGTTTACCATTCAGCTTTCATAGAGAGCTGCCTGATGGCAGTCAATGGTGTAGCATGGCACGCCGGAAGCTGCAGCTACATTGACTGGTCAACTCGTAATGATGAGAAAGAAAGGAAAGCAACCCATCTTGGGCAGATGCTGTACTGAATGTATTCTGTACTCAGTGTCAACTCATGATCATGACAAAGAGAGATAGAGAGGGACGACTTAACTGTGTCTTCTTCGATGATGGTAGAGTTGAGGACGACAAAGAACAAGATGGAGGTTGGTAATGGGAACCATTTGGAGGATACGAGCGACATGAGAAATCAGGGGTATGCCTTGCCAAATGGGGCTTGAAGACCTCATATCGGTGTGATTACACTCCGGATCAGGACACATATCTGCCATATCGGAGGATGGTAAATTAGCTCGCACACGAACTTCTTTTTAGTCCCGGTTTCTCCACATGATTTCTTCAATACCCTCACATCTTTCTCTTCCTCGTCACGAAATCTAGCATCACCTGAAAATGTGAAGCGAAGTCATCACTCTGTATCACTTCATGCCATGATCAAGAGTCAACACCAAGTACTGCATACACCAAGTATAACATACACCAAGTACAGCATTCACTGAGTACTACATACACCGTGTACGGCATCATCCCAGGATCAACTGTCTCCCAGCCAGTCTCATTTTGCGGCAGACCATGTTGTACTGAACTTTCAACATTCCCCCAACTCTAAGTTAACGAATGAATACAGTCTCAGCTCCAGTCTCACATTCGTTCTGAACTACCGCCTCCAGATTGACCAGCGCAAAGAACTTCTCCAATCTTGCGCGATCATGGCCGCCATGAGCGTCTCCAAACTTGCTGAATCGCAGCCTCCAAGTCTATCTCGAATCATCCACGATTACGGCCTCCAAGTTCGGATGACAATGGACTCCAAATGCATATCCATACTCGCAACATCACAGCCTGCAAGTGCATCTCAAAACTCTCACGATCATGGGCTTCTAGTGAATCTCCCAAATTGCACGATCATGGCCTTCTAGTGCATCTCCACACTCGCAAGATCATGTCCTCCAAGTACATCTCTAAACTTCTATGATCACAGCCTCCAAGTGCATCTCCAAACTCACATGATGACGGCCTTGCAGTGTATCTCCAAACTCGCTTGATCACTGCCTCTGAGAGTCTCTCTACCCTCCCACAATTATGTCCTCCAAGTTCGCACAATCATAGCCTCCTAGCGCATCTCCAAACTCATTCCATCAGAGAGTCAGAGTTCATCTCTAAACTCGCACGATTACCGTGTACAACTCCATCTCCAATGTCACACGATTGCAGCCACCAAGTGCATCTCAAAACTCCCACGATCACAGCCTCCGAGTGCATCTCTAGACTTGCTTCATTACAGGCTGCAAGTGTATCTCTAAACTTTCACGAGTACATCCTCCAAGTTCTCACAATGATGCCGGCCAAGGCCATCTTGAAACTCGCATATCACGCCCTCCACTTGTGTCTTGAAACTTGTATGATGACGGCCGCTAACTGCATCTAAACTTGGCAAGACTGCATGAGACCAACAGCTGGGAAAGATGGAGAGTGTATTTCATAAAATGAGATGATGTCGATCTGCCCTGGAGTCTCCAAAATATTTATTTCCTTTCACTGAGTCCATCTCCATTACCCCAGTATCCCTGTATGTGAATATATAGTGAGACTTCGATTAGAGAAGGAATAATATGCTGTAGCGAAGCTTGGGTCTGTAACATTGAGCATTCTGATCAGTGAAATGCCTTGTGGTTATGAAGCCCTAAGAACCACTGGTGTTAGAATATGGTACCAAGTCTCCCACAGAGCTTGTGCAGAGGTCTCAGCAGCTCTCGAAGTCTCCCGCTGACCTGTGCAGCGGTCCCAGCAGCTCCAAAATATGACAATTCTAATAGTCAATCTCGTAGCATCCTGAATGCACCCCCCATCACTTCAGCCACATTCAGGAGCATGTGACAATACTCTTGCAGAGTCTCAGAGCACTATGCACACCTCCAGGGGGGGCTGGGAGCATCTGGAAGTGGTTGGAAGCTGTGGTGAGGGCCACCGGAGTGACTGGGAGGTATGCATATGGCTTCCAGACTGAATTATATTTTGCACATTCAAGTCGGTGACACATTTGATGAACTGAAAGTGCTCTGGATGCCCTTCAAGAAGAGGGGCATGTGCTAGAAGCCAGAGTGTCAGGAAGTCCTTCTTCTCAGTACCGGTCCATAGTTGCACAAGGGTAAACATGTCTCCAAACTGGCATAGGACAGAGTTGGGAGGAATTATGGCAAATCGTTCATCTATATGATACACACCCTTTTCCTGGCCATTGATATCATTCAGAAAACCAACAATCCATTCCCAGGTGTGATCTTGAAACAAGCCCTTCAGTAGCTGTTTCAACTACTCAATATTTATACAAATATATATATATCACCTTGGATTGGCATCAGCAAAATTTGGACAGTCGGAAGACTTCCACAGCCCCACCTGTTGAGTAGCCTTTGCATGCAAATATAGGCATTGTTGGCGATGGCAGCAACTTGGCCTGTCAGCGAAGCTGGGCATGTCATCTGGGGATATCTTGCATCGAGGGCACCTACCATTTTGCGCCATAGCCTTTGTGCACTGCTCTGGGTAGTCTGCATGGAATAATGCAATTCAGGCAAATGGGAGGCAAGTATGACAATGTGCACACTACACAGCTGTTCCGCTCTTTGCCAGCTGTTTCAGAGCATCCAATTGTGTTTCAATAGACTTGTGATAGGCGAACCTATTGGTGGAGCGTTTCAGTCAATTTGGACATTTGTATTACAGACCATTTAGTAATGATACATTTGTCGTAACCAACGGACTCTCCGTCTTAGTGAGGCTGCGGAAGCTGAGAAAACCTGGCCGAGCTGTTTTATCACAGCTTAGTCTGCACGGCATAGTATTGTTACTGCCAATTGTACTGCGGACAACTGTTGATCCACTAGGGAAAGATTCCTAGAATGTATTCGCAATGAGTAATGAGGTTCTAATAACTAGTGATATCCTGTTAACACTGCCGCTTATACTCTTGACATGCTACCCACTCTGACAGAATTAAATTCTGACAACCAAGCTTTGACAATCTGACTCTACCGCTTTCTGACAAGCTCTCTGACACGCTCCCTAACACGCTCCCAGACACGCTCTCTGACATGCTCTCTGCGAAGCTCTCTCGCACACTGTAGCGGCAAGGTCCTAGACTAGAGGGTAGGGTTGGCAGGCCGGCACGTCATGCGGCCGGGTAAGCGACAACCGTATTTAGACAGATTGTGAGGATCATGATCCTTACCGACAATCGTACCATACACATATACATTTACAATCACTCTGACCTCGTTTGCAACCATATCCCTACAAGTATAATCTATTGTCTTACTTAGGCGGACGCTGGCATACGTGACCTTACACTATTCTCGGTCTTTCAGTCACCAGATACATTTTCCTCAAGAGATTTCAATTTTACCATTTTTCTTTGGACACATCGCGACAGGTACACAACCTGCAACCTAAGCAAAATAACACCCAATGCCTTCCAAACGGACGAATAGACTTCCTCTAGGCAGTGCCAATGAACGACTGAGTGCAGAGACAATTCGCGTGCCGATCGGTCGTTACACTCTGAGTTTTGCTAGTTGAATCACCCCTGTATCAGTGACTCTTAGAGTTCTAGCAGGGCGGTAATCGAAAAAGAGTGGTATAGAGGAAGCAATATCACCGACGACGAGGAGGACCCCATTTTCAACGTTGAGGGTAAGCGCGACGATGACACTCCAGAACCTAATGAGTCTGCGCACGATACTGACAAACCGACAGTGCCACTTACGATCAATCTGGAAGACATGGTGGAGCAACAGCAGAAGATGATCTACTTCCTTTTCCAGCAAAACACCGAACTATTAGAATGATGCAGATTGTCGACCTCAGACTCGAAGAACAAGTTTAGAATGACACAGCCGAAATGGTACTGCGGAGGTGCTGGTGAACTGGTAGCCTATCTCGGCTCACTTCGATCGAACTTCCGGACTCATAACCACCTCTTTCATGATGACACTGGCAAGATCCAATACGCCAAAGACCACATTCGACTCTGAGTCTACTATTCCAATCGCGACATGCAGAAGACAACTATGCTCGACCCAATTACCTGGGGCCAAAACCTACAAAAGGACAATTCAACATGCCTCCATGACTTCGACGGTTTCGTTGGGGAAATGAAGAAGATATCCTGCGATAAGGACCGAACACTCCACATGGTTACGAATTCATTCTACGACTTGCTGCAGGGCTTCAACAACCCCAACAAGAATGCACGAGCATACGCCAATTGACTACTGCGGAATTGGAGAGGGGCAGAGTGGGACGAAGTCGAGTTCTAACTGATACTGTACGTCAAGGTCTGGGTAGGATTGAAGGCCGACTTACTACCCAAACTCAAGCCATTTACCTAAGCGAACTGGAAGTTCAACTGCATTGACGAACTTTTTGATCCAGCAGCTGATGTTGAAAGTGAACTGAAGAAGTATGACAAGCAACAGGAAAAGACGGTGGGTGAGTCATCTCGTCCTGGCGGCAAAAAGCATTACTTCCGACCATCAATCCCAGTGACGACAGACATACCAAAGAACCCTTCCAAACCCGACAAGTCCAATAAGTCATCCGGGGGCGGGAAAGATCTACCTCCGTCACCGAGGGTTAACACAGAGGTCTATGGATCACGGAACGCCAAAGGGAAATGCCTACAATGCTGCCACGACACTAAAACCTTCCAATGCCCGCTTTACTCCAAGCCGAACTTTCAAGCTAGACTCAACTCCGCATTTACCAAAGGCAAAGACAGAGACGACAAAGGCGGCAATCGACAAATCAAGCACCAATGATCCATCCACACTCAGCAAGTAAAAAAGTAGCATACCTCACCTGGAATCTAGCCTGGCAGGGGAGGTTTAATGAGATGCATCTTGGAATGGAGAAGTTGTGTGCGCAGACACTAATGGCAACTCTGGAGGAAGTTCAACCTCATCAGATCCCAATAAAATCAAGAGTCATTCTGGAGAGCCCGACAGCAGGAGTGTTAAGTCAATACATCTGTGGTACTGAAATACGGAATTCAGCACACAGACTTCACAAAGTACAAATACGAGACAGGAATTGCAAGATGCAATGCCTACGGGCTCTTATCGAATGTGGCGCAACCACCATCTTAATGGCACCAAGCCTTCTCATGTGACTCGGGATGTCACGTGAGGCGGCACACATCACTACCCTCGACCTACACGGAGGGGTGATGCAACATGCAAAGGACAGCCGGAAGACACGTATCACAGTTCAGTATTTGGACTATCTCGGCCCGGTTGTTAAATCAGACGTGCTAGTCGTGCCAATGGACGCGTATGATCTCATACTTGCATTACCATGGTTCCAAAAACGACATCCTGACATCGACTGGGCTCACCGTCGATTGACTTCCCAGCGATCACCGAGTGCGAGTGGACTGGACGCAATGACACCATTCACTACGGCAGTGCCATTGAAGGTTTCCGAAGCCTAAAACAATAATGTCAACGACTAGCTTCTTGGGTGCGGTCCGGAGTTACAGACACTCGGAGCACCCGCATTCAATGATCTTCTAGCTTCCGTTGAAGTCGTCTCAGCATTTACCCAACAGATCGGAGAATGCACAGGGCTGCTGGGAGCGACAATGGAAGACATCACCTTGGATTGACCAGGTAATACAAACCCAAGCGCTGGAGGTGACGAGCAAGGAGCAGCGGTGGTAGTTGCGGCAGAAGAGCTACTCCGAACAGACGCTTGAATGACTGCTACCGGCTCGCCGAGACCCAAAGGGAGTGACCAGACCGCGGGCCTTGGCTACTTTGTGGGTAAACCTATAACGACAAGGCCTCGTGGATTTTTCCTTCCTTCTTCTCCTTACCCCCTTGTTTACAAACACTTGAACTAGCGAGAAGTAGAAGCAGCAGACAAAAGAGTACCTATAGACTATGGGAATATAATCCCAGCAAAGTACTTGGAATTCGTGGACGTCATTAGCAAGACAACGGCTGAATTGCTGGCACCACACTTCCCAATTGACCATTCAATTGACCTGGAACAGGGATTTAAGATACCATACGGACTGATATACAACCTCTCGGAATTCGAGCTCCGATCTCTCAAGCCATACACCGAGACACACCTACCAAAAAGCTGCATCCAGCGGTCATCATCATCAGCAGCAGCACCGATATTGATTGTGAAGAAGAAAGACGGCGGCCTACGGCTACCTGTGGACTACCAGGCACTCCATTCATTGGCGGTGAAAAACCGGTACCCCCTACCCCATATCTCGGAGATGCTTGACGAAATGCGCAGAGCTCGGATATTAACAAAGCTGGACCTCCGGACCGCCTACCACCTGATCCGGATTAAAGAACGAGACGACTACCCGACTGCATTCCGGACCTGATATGGCCAATTCGAATACCAAGTCATGCCCTTCGGAATACCCAACGCGCCAGACACATTCCAGGCCTACATCAGCAAAATGTATTTTCGTCTCTGGAAGCCTTCAGAAGTGTCTGAGAGGATGTGGAGTGTAAACTTAGATGGGTCAATTTCAGGAGAGTATCAGACTATAAGAGGGCATTCCGGCCACAAGTCAGGGAGCGATGGTGCCACATCTGGGAACGCCTGGGACAAGTCTGGGAGCACCTCAAATTACAGTAGAGTAGTCACGGAACAACATCTTCTTCCGGAATGCTGCAGGTGCGCCTGGAATGCTGCAGGTGCGCCTGGAATGCTGCAGGTGCGCCTGGAATGCTGCAGGTGCGCCTGGAATGCTGCACGTGCGCCTGGAATGCTGCAGGGGTGCCTGGAATGCTGCCGGGGTGCCTGGAATGCTACAGGTGCGCCTGGAATGCTACAGGTGCGCCTGGAATGCTACAGGTGCGCCTGGAATGCTACAGGTGCGCCTGGAATTCGGCAGGTGCGCCTGGAAATCATAGCTACTTCTTATAGTTCAACAATTGTTAAAACTCAGGTATTAAGATTGTATTCTCATCTATGTATCTATATAGCTACCCATCTACACTCGGTATATTTGCACTGGCTGCAGGCGGTGCTTGTGTAATGGCACAGCTGTATGTGACGTTTCCAGGGCCGAGTAACACCCGCTCCCTATATAGTTGGCTCGCCACGAGCCTTAGATCTCTAGCGATAATCTTACCTTACTTACCTTTATACTACTCTACAATATTGACATCCACGTGTGCAACCGTATCTACTGATATAACTTCCTACGAGGCCATACTTGGGACACTATTATCGCTCTTACAATTTCAGATACGTTTCGCATACAGGATTTCATGAATTACACCTTTCCGACGCGTCACGACACGTAGTCTACGCACGACATATCTTACAGATTTGAGACCACTGATTGCATTAGCGAAGTGTCTAGATATGTCTATTGAATTGAGGTTAACGGTAACAGAGACGATCTTGTGCGGAATCCAGAGGCCAATTGGCGAGAGACGCGTCGCGACTCCTACGAATGAGAAATCATACGGACTTGAGATCTACGAATTGCAGATACAAAAGAGGTATGAATCGTCCACCCAATCGAGGTTAACAGTAGTACAGAAAATCCGAGTTGATACCAGAGGCCAACCGGCCAGGAGACGCGTCAGCCAACAAGTTGGTCGAAGTCAATTGCAATGAATTCATACGAGAACGCGATGGCTACCAATCGCGGCATCAATCATATTCAATAAGTTACCTTCCAATTGAGTCAATTGACGATTACAGGGACGGTTCCATGGCCCATACGCCATCGAGAGTTGCGTCACCCGCAATGCCGAAGCCGGTCCTACTTCAGTTCGCAGTTGATGATAGTCAATTGATGATAAACGGGCACATACCTCGAATAAAGTGCACCTATGGAGAATTAAGGCGGATTTACGCGAAACTCACCATTCACATCTAGCGATGCCACCGATGGCAGTTCCAATCGCAATTACCTTCTACACGACTCGATGGAGTCATCAACATTACGGATGCTGCGAGGAGTTCTAGCAGCGGCTATGCAATGATACAACAAAGATTAGCAAATGATTACCAATATGATTACCGGTATCATTGGGCTATCAACAGAGGTAGAGTTCGAGATAGTGGAGCAGCGATTGCAGATCGTGTGGCAGCTCCGAAAGGGAAGTACAATAACCCCAAATGCTCTAATATGGCTAGCAGATATAATTCGCAATTACCATTGGCAATTATCACCTGATCAGACGACCGAATCGGATCGGTGTGAGGAGAGAGAGCCATCTGCGCCAACACTAATCTATTTCGTGAAACAACTCAATGAAAGCTGATTGCCAATGAGCGAATACGGATGTGCCCCATACGATGGCATACGAAGAGGGTTTTTATGATTGCAGTGGTCATGTTTATTTGTAGCCGGGATTCTCAGGATCCACGGGGCTACCGGATGGACCGTCTGGGCTCTCTCAGGAGACCAGCGATTTCAGCATGTATTTAAAGCGCAAAGAGGTTCAACTGATGTGCCGTATCCCCAGGTGGGAATGGACATTATTTGCTTGTCAGACAGTCCCAATTGGGTGAGGCAAGGTCATCATTTGCGTGTCAGACAGTCCCAATTGGGTGAGGCAAATATGTTATTTGGTTGTCAGTCCCAATCGGGTGTGACAAGTATGTGATTCGCTCAGTGAGCTGATTCGTACAACACGATGGCAGCCGCGGTGGACCCACTGCGAGCTGAGTGTGGGTTACCTGGTACATGTCCAGGAATCCTAGCGTCGACTTGCAAAGCATTCGACAGTTGGCTCTGCAACCCCAGGGTGAGCGGAAGAGGTGGCAGTCGACCGGGCAGGCCATCAGGTATGCCCCGGGAATGTACCTGGATCACGGCTAGGGTGGAGGCACGTTCCGAAGGTGGCTGTACTTCATATATTCAAATACTTGGAGCTACTGCTATTGACGATCAACTGGCCAGTGAGCAGGTCGTTTGGACGTACTTCCTAAGAGTGGGAGTTCGTATAGGGCTGCTGGGAGTGACCTTGGAAAGCATCTCTAGGGGTGAGATAGGCACCAGGCACTGGACGGGCGAGCAGGAAGCAGCGGCGGTAGTTGCGGCAGAAGAGCGTCCACAAGGGAACCTTGAATGACTGCTACCGGCATGCTGAGACACGAAGGGAGTACTGGACAGCGGGGCTTGGATCTTCCATGGGCGAACCGTTTTAAATCCGGGCTCCTGCATATTCCTCTACCGCTCCATATCTATTATGAATTAAGTACTAACGGATGCAAATGGAGCCGGCACAACTACAGAAACGGTGCCTACAGACGATGGAGGACATCTCCTTATCCCAGCAATATACGGCGAATTCGTGGAGGTTTTCAGCAACGAGCCGGAGTCACTCGCGCCGCATCGGTCAATTGACCATGCTATCGAATTGGAGCGCGGCTACAATTTGCCATATGGGCGGATTACAATTGTGCGGAGTTTTCAGTTGATGTTGAGTTGAGTCGAGCGGTATTCACGCAATTGCGTGGATAAAGATCACGTGCTCAAGAGCCGGATCATGGATTTGGACTTAGAGATCTCATGCCATATGGACGAATCGATGAGTGGGTATTTTCTTATAATGGACGATATGTCACCGGATTATGGGACGGCGATGAAGAGTCAATGAAGACAGACACTATGGAGGTCAGTAAGATGACCTTTAGAGAGTTTACAGTGCTACAGGAGCAGTCACGGAATGCAGCCAATATGAGCGCAATTACGCACATGGTGGAAACGAATGGCTGGAACCAACTGGATCTCAACCGGAGATAGATCGCGGCCAGAGATGGATCACGGCCGGAGATGGATTACGCTTGGAGATGGATCACAAGAGATGGATCCCGTCCGGAGATGGATCGCGGCCGGATGTGGATCACGACCAGATTTGGATGAATGAGAGGAGATGGATCTCAGGCGATGGATCGCGACGGGATATGGATGGATGACCAGAGGTGGATAACGGGAGACGGATGACAATCAATCTCCTTCCCTTTTATGAAGATATTCAGGCTATGCGAAGTTATACCATTCTCGAAATCACGACTTTGAATTCAAACTACGAAGTTTCAATGGAACACAGATATCGATGTATATGATGTACCGGCGGCATGGCTCCACCGAGTACGATACCGAGAACTATTCAGAGCACTACTCAGAGCACTACTCAGCACTATTCAGAGATACCGAATTATGCAGCTACATAACCCAGTTCCAATGCCGTATATGATCCCAAATGAGGTCCCAACTCAGTCTCGGCGATCCCGAGTCACACAGCTACAATGCCGATACCGCACATCTCGAAACCGTATGAGATAAGTTGTCAGCGGAGCAACGATCTTTAAAGAGGGGGATGACAGTGCTGGATTCGCAACGACCCTTACCGCAAACAATTACCGTACCGGAATTGCAGGAACGCAGCACCATGAAACGTATTCACCAAAAGAGAAGATGAGTCAATAAGCCACATACCCAAGTTACAATTCCGAATGAGATCCCGACTCAGTCTTGGCAATCCCGAGATACACGGCTGCTGTGGATTAGTCATTGGCGGAGCCCCGACGCACAAATGGGGATGACCATACCGGAATCAAAAATCAACCCCTACCGCAAGCAATCACCGTACCGGAAGTGCTGGGAGGAAGCACCTTGGAGCACACTTACCGGCAGAGAATCGCAGCTGGAGATTAGTCAATGAGCGTACCTTGGAAGACATCACAAGCAGAGTCAACAAGCGTACGTGGAGAAGAGTCAACAAGCAAAAACGACGATGTGGATACCCAGACAAGTGACAGCTGTTACTGGGGTATTAAGCCACGTTTCAATAAAATATTTATTAACTAAATACAGCCGCCTATCTTAACTTCTTTTTCTTTCCTCGTCTTATCCTAAGACTCAACCTCTTGTCCTTCCACAAGAGCTGCCTCTAAAAACAGTCCCCGTTTTCTTCCTGATCGTGAAAATGGAACGTATCGATAAGTTCCTCGAAAGGTAGCCTGCCCGTCGAAATATATCTGCAGACGTCGTACGTGATGCCAAGATACTCCGCTGAGTGCAATACCCAATACTGCCCAGAGGTATTCCTGGTTTCCTCGTACCAGAGAAACAACTCGGCGAACTGTTGGACTAGATGATCGTGGGCTGTACGCTACTTCGATTGACTCAAGGTAAACATATATCTGAAATTCACTTGTGTGAAGTAGGGAGGTAATTTTGAAGTTCGTTTAAGATAGAATTCTTAATAATATTTCAAGGTGTTCTTCGCTGGTAATGTCTGACTGTGGATTGCTGCTAGAGCTTGGTTCTTCCATTGTCGAGGAGACAATGCCAGTCTTTTATAGTCTTTAGCTGGCTCAAGTTTGGCCGCCATTCCTCTGACTATGACTACTGAATTGCTTGATAGTTTATCTCGGAAGACCGTTCCGAAACTCACCACGAATTCCCTCAAGGTTATCGTGTGCATGCGTGATTGGTTTCCAAGCTTTGCGCTCCTCTAATGAGGCCATCATCACTGCATGATATCAAGTGCATCAAGCACCAACTTATACTTCAACTTAGACATCTTGCTTATCATTTGTTCAGTAGCTGGAACACTGACGTCATATAGACTGATCAGCGCTTTATCGCATCATAATAATATCGCACGGATATTAATGCCTCACCATACCAATTTGGCTATTCGGCAATGCTTCAGAGATTTATGTCGGCGACCAACCGATACTCTGCCAACGTAGATTATGACTGCCTTTTCGGGTTGCGATGCATACTAACTCAAACCAATGAGCAGGGTCGCTTCAGGCATCTTATCTTCAGCCAATGCCATGAATCCCTCACGCACTGCATGCTTAGGATCCAGACTTCTGTGATCCGGGGAGAGCGCGGATTAATGCCTATCTCTGAGAGAGAAGGTGCGACGATCCCTCGTACTCGCATATTGCATATCGCGGGCTGCGCACCACATAGGATGCGGTGTCCCGCTAACAAGGTATAGTAGGTGTAATGTATAATCATGTGCACCGCGGATGATTTTTCACATCCCGGCTGTGGCGACATAATTGCATCATCTTGCGAATCCGCTTGATAAGTCTGCTCTTTTCAAATCATTACATGCGGCTCAGATGTAACCCCGCTAAAGGCAGTCTGACTGATAACATGTTTTCTTTTCGCAAGAAGATGTTTGGCTTCGTGACTAATGGTATCCACTTCCGAATGGTAGTCACGTGTACTTGCTATTTGAATAACATGTATGATTACCGCTATCAGGAGAGAACCCCTAACACTACCTCCCTCTCTAGAACCGGTTACCCAACGGTAGCTCCGTCAAAGAAGTGAACTTAACAAAAGATACCACTCAGAAAGCGAAATAATTCCAATAAAACAGACATAGTAAAAAAATAAAAAGTAAAATCATTTTCTTTTCTTTTTCTTTTTCTTTTCTTTTCCTTTCACGAACCTACCGTCTTTTTCTGTTATTGGATTTTTCTCGTAATATTCCTCCAACAGCTCATGCGCTGATTCTTCCATATTCTCGTAACTTTCCCAAGTATTCTCTTCTTGACTAAAGCCTTCCCACTTAACTGGATAAACGTGCTTCTTCACGTTATCATTCGAAGGTCCGCTTGCTATTATCCTTTCAATCTTCCAGTCGGAATGATCCGCTTCAATCTCAACTACTTGTTTTCCTGGATCTTCTCCTCTGTATTTTTCGAGTAATGCGATGTTGAAAACTGGATGAATTTTCCACGAGTCTGGTAATCTAAGTTTGCAATATCGTTTGTTGTGTCCTTCCGATATGACTTCGAATGGTCCGTACATCTTGTCTTCCAATTTCCGGCATATTCCTTTAGATCTTATGTTCTTTCCGTTTAACATTACTAGATCCCCTTTCATAAATCCCGGTATATCTCTTCTCTTCTTATCGTAATATTTAGCCATACTATTCCTAGCTTACGAGAGTCTTTCCTTAAGCTTGTCGTGAATCGATGTCATATAATGACTATATAATTCGGATGCTGGATTTTGGAACTGAATCTCCGTAGGCCAATTTGTCCTAGGTTCGTAACCGTAATTGGCGTAAAACGGGGATATTTTCGTTACCGAATGTTTCGAATTGTTATAGGCGTACTTTGCCATCGCTATCATTTCAGACCAATCATTTTGTTCATAATTGCAGTAAGCACGCAAATATGCTTCTCTCACCTGGTTGATTCTCTCGGTTTGTCCATCCGTTTGAGGGTGATATGCTGTGCTCATTGACCTTTTAATCCCTAGGTAATCGTAGAGGTTGGCGATATATTGCCCTGTAAAAGTCGCATCTCTATCCGATACCACGTCTTCCGGTATGCGGTGATATTTCCATACCCCGTTGAGATACGCTTGTGCCACCTCCACTGCTTCTCTTTTTACTATCGGTATGAAATGAGCCATTTTGGTGAAACGGTCTACCACGATTAAAATATTCTTATAGCCTCCTGACTCCAGTAACTCTGTAATAAAGTCGCTAGAAATATGCGTCCACGGCTTGCTAGCTAATTCCAAAGGATGTAGTAGCCCGTGCTTCGCATCCCTAGTTGCCTTCATTCGTTGACAATTATCGCATTCATTGCAGAACTTTCTTATATCGTCCTCCATTCTTGGCCAATAGAAATTTCTCCTAACTAATTCTAACGTCCTATCTCTTCCGAAGTGTCCTGCTATTTTCGAATCGTGTTCTGACGTTATTATTCTTTCCCTTGTTCTTGCCGCAGCGAATATTCTTCTTTTCCAACATAACAGTTTATCGATTATTTCGTAGTGAGGATCCGCGTTATGTCCTTTCGTGATTGCTTTGCATCGTTTCTGATAATCCTCATCTAGCAACGCATCGATGATAATCTTCTGTTTCTGTTCCGGCAGTAATGATGCTACTTCCATTGCTCCTATGCATATCTCTTGGAAGTCTTCGTCTTCAATTTCCATTGCTCCTACTTCTAGCCATTGTTCTGGTCCCAGCAGCGGTTCCGTCGTGGTCGCTGTTGTACCTCCCTTTCTAGAGGTGTACGCCTGACACCTGGACAATATGTCTGCTTTTTGGTTTTGTGAACCTTTTCTGTAGAGTATAACGAAGTTATATCCTTTTAGAAGCAATGCCCACCTAGCTTGTCTTCTATTAAACGTAACTTTGGTGGTAAAATGGCCGAGATTTTGATGATCCGAATAAACGATGGTTTTAAATTCTGATCCTTGAAGGGATTGACGCCATTTTTCTAAAGCATATACTGTCGCTAGCATTTCTTTGTCGTAGACATCGTAATTCATTTCCGCATCTGATAACTTTTTCGAAATAAAAGAAACTAGATGTATCTTTCCATCTTCGAATTTTTGTAACAGTATTGCTCCTATAGCCAAATCTGAAGCGTCTGTTTCTATCATCGCAGGTCTATCTTGATCAAAATGCCTCATCATTGGCGTAGCACCGGAGGTAAATAAAATCATTATCTTTAAAAATGCTGCCTCCTGTGCTTCTCCGAATTCAAAATTCTTGCCATTTCCTTTTAGAAGATCTGAAATTGGTGCCACTATCTGAGCATAATTCGGTATAAATCTTCGATATAAGTTCCATAATCCCAGTATTTGTTGAACTTCTTTTTGGTTTGTTGGTCTGGGCCAATCGACTATATTTTTTGCTTTTTCTGGGTCCATTTTTAATTCTCGTATGTTAACAATGATTCCCAAATAAGAAACGTCTTTCGCGTCGAAGACACATTTGTCTATTTCCAGACACATCTTATTTTCCAGTACCAGATTAAACACTTTTCCCACTTGTTTTCTGTGTTTTTCGATTGATCCTTTCGTTGCAATAAGTATATCGTCGATATAAGCCACAACTACCATGCCTCCATCTTTGTTGATGTCAATTCTCCTATTTATAACCAATTCTAACCCTAAGACCGGTCTTAATATTCTGTTCACCTCTCTTTGGAATGTAGCTGGCGCATTCGTAAGTCCAAAAGGCATACCCAGATATTCAAACAGCCCGAATTTAGTGCGGAAAGCTGTATATTTTTCGTGTCCTAACGCTATCCTCATAAGATGAAACCTGGCTTTAAAATCGATTTTGGTAATAAAATCCGCTCCGTTGATTTATTGCTTTAATTCGTCCATTATTGGTAAAGGTGTCTTATCTTTCACCGTATGTTGGTCTAAATGCCTATAATCAACGCATAACCAAAGTCCCTTTCCGCTGGGTTTTGGTACGAAGAAAATAGGACTTCCCACGGGACTCGAGGATTGTCATATTTTTCCTTCTTTAATTATTTTTTCGATATATTTTATGAGAATCTTTTCTTCTTCTATCGATAATTGATAAATTGGTCCCATCCTTAATTGATCCTCTGCCGTGTTACGTTGAATCCTATGGTCGCAGCCTTTATTATCGGGTAACTTTTCTGCTTCCTCTGGGTCGAATAATAATAGCCATTTATGATAATGCTCTGGCAATTTCTTAGCTATTTCCGGATTTGGACTTATTATTGTTCCGATATTATTAGCGTCGGCCCTTAAAGCTACTCTTTTATCGTATGTGATTTCGTAATCAGGTCTAAGCTTTTGGTGACTAAAACAGGTTTCGCTACAGAACAGAAAATGCAAATGTCCTGCTGTCATTCCTTCTGCTTTATGTTTTTGCAAATACCAAGCTGGTATCAAAGCATCATATTGACTTGATGTTTTCATAACTTCAAAAGCATGATCTTTCTCAACAAAAGGCCTATGATTTCCGAAGGACAATCCTAACGGTATCGTATGTAATCCTTCGGTATCGATCTTTTTTCCTCCTACATCAGATACTCTAGTAGGTAAAACCCTTTTTACTACTGGAATCCCAAATGCTTTGGCAGCTTCGGGGGATATAACAAAGGATGTGCTTCCCAAATCAAGCATACATCTTAAAGGAAAATATATTCCATCGAAGTCAATAAAGAATTTATAAATAGGTCTTTTTCCTATTTTCGTAGGTGACACTGTTTTTATGGTTGGTTTTTTATTGTGTTTATTTACTGCTTCGTAAAACACAAAATTATTGGAGTTGTTGGATTTTTTAATCGTGGGTGAGCTAAGCACTTCGGTAGCTTTTCGTTTAGACATCGTTATCCTTTCGACAATAACGTAACCGCAACGGGTTAATAGATTCTTTGGTGGTGTTTCGTAATGAGGTAATAATATTGACTGTAATCGTATCACCTTACTGGCCAGCAGTTTCGAACTTCCGTTCATCCTCAGAGCTGAAAATTTTATTTTGCTGACCTAAACATATTTATCCTTCTTCCCACAAATTATCTTTCATCTCACGAGATTCCGAGGAACTAGATTCCTATGACCCAGATTCCGATGACTCCTCAGATTGTTCTTAAGCGGGATCCCTTAGCTCCTCGCTTTCATCCTCATCCGTATATAGATCTCCCAACTCAAGGGCCCCTATCTTCATTTTCTGATATGCCTTTGCTTTTGGAAAATCCGCCGTTCCTTCTGTCAAGTTAATCGGTCTGTAACAATCGACCGTTTTATGTTGTCCTTTCCTATACGAAGGCCATGCGCACCTCTTGCATTCCTTTTCTTTTCTCCTCCAATGAAGTTCTTTATCTGGAATTCCTTCGATTTTTTCCTTAAATCCTGAAGTATCCTTTGATTTCCATTCCTTTTTGGATTTTTTGAACTTGTCTTTCTTATTCTCTTTCCATGGTTTTTCGTATTTTTTCATAACTCTGAAACCATCTCTCTTTTTTGATTTCTTTTCGTGCGGTTTAATCAAAAGATTTTCCTTAGCTTCTTCCCATTTTTCGGCCGTTTTTCCTGCATTTGTAATGATGTCGATCATTTCATTATCGGTTTTTCCGGTTAGATCTACCATATGCATTTGGTCGAGAATCTTGAGAGGAAGTCTCTCGAGAATAAGTTTTTTCAACGAGGCTCCGGCCAATTGGGCCCTGTCGTTACGGGTTTGGATCCTGGTAAACATATCCCTAATACAACCCTTGTATCTAATTTTTTCCATCTTTGCATATGCCACATCCCTCATTTCCTTGTCTTCGAATTGTAACTTTATATCGTACTGATAAGTTGTCCAAGACCTTGGATGTTTTCCGGCTAATGCATTTCTTTCCTACTCAACATGCCAAGCTCCCGCATATTTGGTTGATAGTCCTCCCACCCAGCTTATCGTTCTTCCCGCGTCTTCGAACTTTTCTGGTTGATCATGAATATAAGTTTCTAATTGTATCCAACAAGTTTCGAAGTCATCTCCTGCATTCCCTTCGAAAAGTGTTGGCTCTTTAAGCTTTATTGCTTTAACCATAGCCTTTCGTTTTCTTCCCGGTGGTGCAGGTGGATTGGGAGGTTCAGGTGGTCCTGGCGGTCTTGGTGGTCCTGGTGGTCCTGGTGGTCCCGGCGGTGGAGATCCCGGCGGTCCTGGTGGTCCCGGCGGTGGAGATCCCGGCGGTCCTGGTGGTCCCGGCGGTGGAGGTCCCTGCGGCCCTGGTGGTACATCAGGATTTTGTGAATCATTATCTGATCCAGCTCCTCCTCTAAGGTTTGCATAAAACCTTTCCGCATCTTATCTTGTATCTATTGATGATGACTGCTAATCGTCCTCGTCTTCCAACTCAGGGTATACTCAGGTTGTACTTGGTCCTGCTTGTTCCGACCTTGGTTTATGAGAAGTGCTTTCGGAAAGTTTGTACTGATCCATATGGGTAGTTAATCCAGTACTAACTTCCTGTATTTTGACCAATGTTGAATCCATCGCGTTCATATGCGCTTCCAACTCATTTCGCGTTGGTAGTTTTCGTACATGTTTGTCGATTCCTTCGACCTTATTTTCCAACGATTGTTGCGCATTTTTCCAGATCTTAAATTCATCTTGTATCTGAACTATTGCAGTTTTATGATTCAATAATGAATTATGATTAGTCGTAGTCTTTTTGACTGGATCCTGGATTTGCGAGGTAATTCCGTCAAACACCTCCGCTGCTTCTTTGACAATATCATTATCCTGTCCTTGCAGAATATTGATTCCATTCCTAAGTTCATCTAGGATTGCTTATTGCACCATCAACTGGCCCCCTACTCCTGAGACCTCTCCATCTATCAGAGAGCGTTCCGTTCGGATTCGTCCTTCCAGTATTTGTATTTCTTGGTGGACCGATAGGAACTCTTCTTCCATTATTTCTTTCTCGGAGTTGCATGCCTCTATGATGTGCACTATTTGTTGTGTTAACCCTTGGAATTGTTGTTGCACGGGATCGGCCTGTCGCATTTCGATTTCTCCTAGCCCGATTTCCCCTTCCTCCGGTTCTCCCGCTTCCTTGATCTGCTTCAATTGCTCCCTCGCAGCTTCTATCCTGAGCTGATAATTCCGACACCATTCCGGAATTTCCTGGGGTCTGGGAGACCTGGCTGAGCTGGCTTTCCCTATCCTCAGCGATCTGTGGATCAAGGTCCCCGTGGAAAACGTAAGCCTGCGCCTGGGGATAGCCATCTCGTACTATTATAGTTGGGTGTGATATCGGTATGGCAAATAAGAACGTTCCCTGTTCTTTTTCTTCAGGATCTTTTTTGCAGGTGTTACAATCGCAATGTTCCTTATTGCAATGTTCCGGGCACAGTCTTGATATTTTGAACCTGTTTTGTCCTCAAAATACTCCTGTATTTATTGCGTAATAACAGCAAGGTTCTTTATCGCAGTATTGACAAACTTCTGACTCCGGTTGTCTAATTTCTGTTTGTATTATGCAGCGTATGCAATAACACTGAATCCTTGGACAATGTACTTTGCAGTAGAACTGTCCTTCGACTATGCAGCAATAATTTTGTCTCCAATCTTCACAATTGCTCATCTGAGTTTATTGAGCAGTTGCTTTGCGTATTTGATTGAATATTCATTTTCCGGAAATTGATGTTGAGAATATAACTGAGGTTTTTCCGTATATGTTATGATCAACCTCTGATTTTTTCCGGATCGAAATAATACTCCTCCTGATTTGTATAGTTCCTTATACAGAATCAACAAATCCTCAGTCATAGATTAAGCGGAGTTATAAAATATTATACTGTTACGGGGGTATTAAGCCACGTTTCAATAAAACATTTATTAACTAAATACAGCCGCCTATCTTAACTTCTTTTTCTTTCCTCGTCTTATCCTAAGACTCAACCACTTGTCCTTCCACAAGAGCTCCCTCTAAAAACAGTCCCCGTTTTCTTCCTGATCGTGAAAATGGTACGTATCGATAAGTTCCTTGAAAGGTAGCCTGCCCGTCGAAATATATCTGCAGACGTCGTACGTGATGTCAAGATACTCGGCTGAGTGCAATACCCAATACTGCCCAGAGGTATTCCTGGTTTCCTCGTACCAGAGAAACAACTCGGCGAACTGTTGGACTAGATGATCGTGGGCTGTATGCTTCTTCGATTGACTCAAGGTAAACCTATATCTGAAATTCGCTCGTGCTAAGTAGGGAGGTAATTTTGAAGTTTGTTTAAAATCGAATTCTTGATAATATTTTAAGGTGTTCTTCGCTGGTAATGTCTGACGGTGGATTGCTGCTAGAGCTTGGTTCTTCCATTGTCGGGGAGACAATGCGAGTCTTTTATAGTCTTTAGCTGGCTCAAGTTTGGCAGCCATTCCTCTGACTATGACAACTGAATTGCTTGATAGTTAATCTCGGAAGACCGTTCCCAAACTCACCACGAATTCCCTCAAGGTTATCGTGTGCATGCGTGAGTGGTTTCAAAGCTTTGCGCTCCTCTAATGAGGCCATCATCACTGCATGATATCAAGTGCATCAAGCACCAACTCGTACTTCAACTTAGATATCTTGCTTATCATTTGTTCAGTAGCTGGAACACTGACGTCATATAGACTGATCTGCGCTTTAACCCATCATAATAATATCGCGCGGATATTAATTCCTCACCATACCAATTGGGATATTCGGCAATGCTTCAGAGATTTATGTCGGCGACCAACCGATACTCTGCCAACGTAGATTATGACTCCCTTTTCGGGTTGCGATGCATACTAACTCAAACCAATGAGCAGGGTCGCTTCAGGCCTCTTATCTTCAGCCAATGCCATTGATCCCTCACGCACTGCATGCTTAGGATCCAGACTTCTGTGATCCGGGGAGTGCGCGCATTAATCCCTATCTCTGAGACAAAAGGTGTGACGATCCCTCGTACTCGCATATTGCATATCGCGTGCTGCGCACTACATAGGATGCGGTGTCCCGCTATCAAGGTATAGTAGGTGTAATGTATAATTATGTGCACCGCGGATGATTTTTCACATCCCGGCTATGGCGACATAATTGCATCATCTTGCGAATCCGCTTGATAAGTCTGCTCTTATCAAATCATTACATGCGGCTCAGATGTAACCCCGCTAAAGGCCGTCTGACTGATAACATGTTTTCTTTTCGCAAGAAGGTGTTTTGCTTCATGACTAATGGTATCCACTTCCGAATGGTAGTCACGTGTACTTGCTATTTGAATAACATGTATGATTACCGCTATCAGGAGAGAACCCCTAACAACAGTGAGCACACCTGGAGAAGGAGCGGAAAGCATACACGGAGAAAAGCCAGCGAGCAATTGGAGATGATAAGTGCACCGAGCACAGGGCGGATGACAAGTGTACCTACAAGTGCACCGACTTGGAGGATGATCAGTGCGACTGCAAGAGCACCTGAGAGATGATGACCAGACCAAGCGAGTTCGATCTATGACGAATGAGTACAATTATAACTACGGAAGCAGTTCCGAACGACACCGAAAATGATATCCGAACGTACCAAATAGTCTACCTAACGGCATCACGAGCGACAGCCACCGAATGGCATCGTGATAGTCAGTCATCGAATGGCATCATGAGAAATTGCTGAGACAACTACCGAGAGATGATGACTGAGCATAGCGACTAAGATCATGGCCGAATGACTCCAAATTGGGATTGAATCAGAGGATTATCGGGAGCCCTCTACCGAAGGCACCGACTGGGATGTTTACCAAACGGCTTACCGAACTGGATGTTGAACGACCATACTGGAGGGCTATAAGCCTGCTTGGCCGAGGATGAATATAACGACTAACGGCACAGAGCTATGCATGAGGCTCGGGAGAGCGCAAACGCGGCTGAATTTATATGGTATGAATGACCATTTTATGAGAAGCTTACGAGATAGATACGAGGTCATATATGATTGACCAACACCGACAGCTATGATACCGAGAGCCGAAGAAACTTTCAACGCAGCAACAATGATCACTGATTGGCTGGGCCTGCGGAGTTCACGAGGAATTGGGAGAGCTCGAGTGCTAGCGCACTTGGAAGTCTAGTGAGTATGACCGGTTACTGCGATGCTTACAAATTAGATATACCGATGCAATGGCCGATGGCGATGGCGACGGCGATGATGAGCAGGGAGCGGAAGCCACCATCGATGCCGCCGAGTCAAGACGAGGCTCACACTACGATTGAGGATTTCACCGAAAGTACTGTGTCCAATTCTGACAATGACCTACACTTGGTACAAGTTACGAGTGCGAGATTGGATAGTCGGATGCCGGACATTTCTGAAGTGGAGACATGGAGGACGTTGTCACTTTGGATGTTCCTTTTCTTCTCTTCTCTTAATTCTTTAATTCTTTGGATCTCGGCCCAGTACAAATGGCGTCGGCTCAGGTTTTTACCACCTCCAGAGACAAGTCAAGTGGAGGTGGAGTTTCCCCGTGTACCGGATCTGCCGAATGGCTACCATATGGTACTGATCGGTTGTGGGACTTATGGGTTCGTACATTTGCGTACGTTGACAGGTTGTTTGATTGTTTCCTTTCTACTCTTGTACCGGTATATGCAGCCGAGGGGGTCTGGACCTAACGAGAGGGATAATGTAACGGCACGGCTGTACGTGACGTGTCCAGGGCCGGGTAACACCCGCTTTATATATAGTCGGGTCGCTACGAGCCTTAGATCTCTAGCGATAATCTTACCTTACTTACCTTGATACTACTTTACAATATTGACATCCACGTGTGCAACTGTATCTACTGATATACCTTCGTACGAGGCCATACATGGGCGTATGCCTTTACAGCTTGGGAGCAATTTGAGGTGCACCTGAAAACGACCATTCAGTATAGTCAAATATATTATCTGGGGCCACATTTGAGTGAGTTTGGAGAGAATCTTAGAGTCCGTGATGGAGTAAACTTAGAGATGCACTCTGCGATTGTGATTGAGTGCGTTTGTAGATGCACCTGGCGGCCATGATCATGCAAACTTAGAGGCCTTAATCGTGGAAGTTTGGAGATACACATGCAGGCTGTGATTGAGCGAGTTTACAGGCAGTAATCATGCGAGTTTGGAGATGCACTTGGAGGCCATGATCGTGTGAACTTGTAGGCCGTATTAGAGTGAGGTTGGACGACTATATGTAGGTAATCAATGGACGGCACGCCGGGTACTGAGACTCATTTCATCACCTAGTAAACTCGCAACTGTGGAAATGTGATAATGTGACTTCACCTTTGAGCTGTTATGGCTGATTGCGGTCGATTGTGTAGGGAGGAATGCTGGAAGATGAAGCTACATTCAGAGGTCAACTCGTAATCATGAGAGAATGAAAAAAAGACAAACAATCATTGGGTGGATGCTGTACTCAGTGTATGCTGTATTCAGTGTATGCTGTACTCAGTGTATGCTGTATTCAGTGTATGCTGTAGTTGGTTTATGCTGTACTTGGTGAATGCTGTACTCGGTGTATGCTGTGTCTGGTGTATACGGTACTCAGTGTATAGTGTATTTGGTGTATGCTGTACTCACTGTCAACTCATGATCATGATATATTGCGATAGAGAAGGATGACTTAACTTCGGGTTCTGCAGTGATGGTAGAGTTCTGGACGAGAAAAAGAGAGATGGGCGATGAATATGAACATGATGTGGAGGATACGAGTGGATATAGGAAATCAGGGGTACGACTTGCCTGAATGGGTTGGGAAGGCCTCGTGTCAGGGTAATTACACACCGTATTGTGAGTCACACCATCCGTATCGGGGATGGTAAATTGACTCGCACACGAAATTCTCTTAAGTCCCAGTTTCTCATGATGATTTCCCCAATATTCTGTCTGCTTTCTCATTCTGGTCTTCTACTCTACCGTCACCTGAAAAAATGAAGTTAAGTCATTGCTCTCTATCTCTCCATGCCATAATCAAGAGTTAACACTGAGTACGGCACACACAGACTACAGTAAACACTGAGTACAGCATACACTGAGTATAGCGTACTCTGAGTACTGCGTCATCCCATGATCGACTGTCGCCTGCTCCCAGCCAGTCTCTCTTCTCACTGCAAACCATGTTGTACTCAACTCTCTACATTCCCACAATTACAAGCTAACCAATGAATGGAGTCTCAGCTCCCGGCGCGCCTCCCTCCCGATCAACCGGCTCAAGAATGACCGCCTCGAACTACTCCTCCATTCTTGCACGATCATGTCCTCCACCTGCATCTCAAATCCCACTCGATCACAGCATCCAAGCGTATCTCTAAAGTCACTCGATTACGGCCTCCAAGTTCACATCATGTCGGCCTCCAAGTGTATCTCCAAACTGGCACGATCACGGCCTCCAAGTGCATCTCCCAACTCGCACGATCACGGCCTTCAAGTGCATCTTCAAACTCACTCGAAGTCATCCTCACAGTGTATCTCCAAACTCGCATGATTGCAGCCTCCAAACTCGGTCCTTTACGGCCTCAAGCGTGTATTGTGTATCATGAGATCACATCTATCTACCCCGGTGTCTCCCAAATATATATTGCCTGTTGCTGAATCCATCTCCGTCATCACTCTATTTTCCGATGTCTAAATAGAGAGACTTAGGTAATATATGCCATATTATGATGTAGCGAATGTTGTGAGTGTAACAAAGACCAATAGGATCAATGAAATGACATGTGGTTATGCAACGCTCAAAACCACCAGTGTGAAAATATGGCACCAAGTATCCCGCAGAGCTTGTGCAGCGGTATGAGCAGCTCTCGAAATCTCCCGCAGACCTGCGCTGCAGTAGCAGCAGCTCACAATGGCTACCGGAGACCTGTGCAGCGGTCTCACCAGCTTCACAATTTGACTATTCTAATAATCACTCTTGTAGCATCCTGAATGCACCTCCATCACTTCAGGTGCTTTGAGGAGCACATGAGAATGCTCTTACAGAGTCTGAGAGCACTTTGCAAAGCTCCAGGGGGGGCTCAGAGCATCAGGGAGTACTTAGAAGCAGTGGTGAGGGCTACCAGAGTGTCTGGGAGGTTTGCGTATGGCTTCCAGACCGAATTACATTTTGCTGATGTACATTGACAACTGCCCATGGCCTTATATTGACGACTTTGCCGTATGCTACCTAGATGACATACTGATGAATTCGACCAATGATAAGGAACACGAAGATTACGTACAAAAAGTGCCAAAGTGACCACGCCAATTCGGCCTCGATTGCAAACCCGAAAAGTGCCAATTTGGAGCCTCAAAAAGCGATATCCTCGGATTGATCATCAGCCCCAACAGTGTCGGCATGGAATCAGACCGCATATCAACGATCGAGGAGTGGCCTACTCCGATGTCAATTCGCGATGTACAGGTGCCCCTAGTCTTCACAAACCTCTACCGACTGTTCATCCGCATATACGCCTAGGTAACCACCCAAATCTCCGACATACTAAATCATTCCCCAGGCAAATTGGAATGTACCCAAGTGGCAGCGCTTGCATTTTGGAAGCTGAAGAAGGCATTCACCGAAGCACCGATCCACCCGCATTTTTACCCGGCAAAGCCTATTATCCTCCAGACGCACACAAGCGGCTTTGCAATCGCCGGTATTCTCAACCTATACAACAGGTTCAGCATTCTCAGACCAGTCGACTTCTACTCGCAAGAATTCTCCCCTGCTGAACAGAACTGCCAGACGTACGATCGGTAGCTGTTAGCCATGGTGGAGACTTTGAGACAATGCCGACACTATCTCGAGGGAGCCAATCACAAGATCCTGAAACAATGGCACTACAAGATTCTCGAGTATGTCCAAACTTCGAAAGTGCTCTCCCGGAGGTAAGGGACATGTGCGGAGATATTTGTATCATAGGACTTCGTTATTCAACACCTGGAAGGGAAAAAGAATCCTGCGGCTGGACCATCAAGATGACCTGATTACGAAGAATGCTACGAAAGACTTACCGCATGACTCTTGGCCTCTCTTGCACGAACCACCAACAGTCCAGTCGATGATCTCCTACCAGCAATTAGGGCAGCCCAGGATACCGATCCACTAGCGATGGACATGAAGAATAAGATCGGTTTCCCTGTCCTATCTAATGGACAAGATGGATCCACGGATAAGGAAGCGGACATGCAGTGGAAAGGCATCGCAGGAGCTCTCACCTGTGAAGGAAGAATATACGTGCCAGAAACACTCCGCAATCAAGTGATCAGTCTTTTCCACGACAACGCTGAATCTGGTCATTTTGGAGCTCGTAGGACTGCTGAACTCGTATCAAGAGACTTCTATTGGCTAGGATTAGACAGCACGGAATGGAAGTAAGTCGCTGGTTGCGAAGTATGCCACCGAATCAAAGAACTGCGCCACTCACCATATGGAGCTAATATCACGCTGCCACCAACGTACAACCACCAGGACGGAATTACTATGAACTTCATCACCGACCTGTCGGAATCGACCAAGTTGGGATACAATGGTATTTTGCTCATAGTTGACCGATTCACGAAGATATTGATTTACCTACCCTGCCGAAAAGATACCGACTCACCGGAATTGGCACGTATATTGTTCCAGAATGTGATCTGCAATCATGAAATACCAAACAATATCATCACCGACCGTGGAACGCAGTTCACCAGCCCATTCTGGACTCGAGTCCGCTGCCACAGGACTATCGACCACCGACTATCGACCGCCTTCCACCTGCAGACTGACAAGCAGACCGCGCCGCAGAACCAGACTATGGAATAATACCTCCGAACCTTCAGCAACTATGAGCAGGACAACTGGGTAGAACTCGTCCCTCTGGCAGAATTCGCATACAACAACTAAGTGCATGCTCGGACTAGGATGACACTGTTATGGGCTAGGTACCATCGGAACCCCGAGATGCAGTTCAAAACACCGAAAGCGGCACACCTAAAATCGGAGATCCCAGCGGATGCTACACTCGACGAATTGGCAGAGACTCATCGGAATCTCTGTCTGAACATAATGGAAGCCCAGGTGCGACAGACAAAATTCCCTGGCGGAAAGGATATTAGGTTCGACATTGGAGACAAAGTGTGGCACTCAACCAAGCACTTCCGGACAACTAGGCCATCTATGAAGCTTGACTTCAAATGCACGGGACGATACACTGTGAGTAAAGTCATCACTAGGAATGCTTACTAATTAGACTTGCCAAAAGCACTGCGGAACCACAACGTTTTCCACATGTCACAACTCGATCGATACACACCTCCAGTCTCAGGGCAGCCGCCGAACTAACCTCGACCAATGATCATTGATGACTCGGAAGAGTGGGAGGTTGATCATATACTTGACTCCAAATGGGGATATCAGAAGCTCCATTACCTTGTTCAATGGGCCTGATACAAATATGTGTGTACAAGCAGCCAGCCTGCGGAAAACCGCAGGAATGCGCAGGAGCTGGTTGACGAATTCCATCGTAGCCAGCGAGGAAAGCGGCGATAGTGGAGGAAAGGGATTAATTTGGTGTTCATTCTTTCGTTTTTTCTTTGATTAGATGCGGCCCAGTACAAATTGCCTCAGCATGGGTTTTACCACCTTTGGATCACAGTCAAGTGGGGGTCAAATTTCCCAGTGTACCGTATCTGCAGGACGATAATGGGATTTGTTTCTTGTTCATTTCTTTGGCCTTGTCTTCTATGGGGAAATGCAGCCCAGGAAGTCTGCGGCTAGAGCGGGGATAATGTAGCAACGAGGTCTCAGACTAGAGGTTAGGGTTGGCACAATGGCACGTCATGCGGCCAGGTAAGCGATAACAGTAAAGAGATTGCTCGTGAGGATCATGATCTTCACCGAGAATCCTGCATTACACATATACACGTACGACCACTCTGACCTCATTTGCAACCATATCCCTCCAAGTATAATCTATTCTCTTACTTAGCCGGACGCTGGCATACGTACCCTTACACACTCTCTCTGACGCAGACTCTGATGCATTCTCTGACACGATCTCGGACACGCTCTCCGATACACTCTCGGACCCACTCTCCGACACACTCTCTGACACTCTCTCTGATACGCTCAGTGACACGCTCTTTGACATGCTCTCTGACACATTCTCTCTGACAATCTGACTCTGACGATCTCTGACATGATTTATCAGACACCCTCTCTCTCCCTCAATCTCTCTGACATGCTCTGTCTGAGAAAATTACAAAAGGAGCCTGCCTATTCCGGAACCAGTCGGCAGTGCATATATCCAGATGTATATGTGCACCACTGAATTCCATTGGTTTGACCGGAGTGTACAAGAGTCGGCCGTTGAATATGGGATGTTCTGGAATATCTCATACTATGGCAATGGGGTTGCGATACCAGAACAGAGTAACTTTTGATTCAACATTATTAGAACTCACCGCCCATCCACATCCATATCCATCCAATTATTCCATATCTGCAATCAGTTGATAAAACTGATCAGGGTTTTGGCATCGGCAACAGGTACAGTAAGTCTTAGTTTGAGGATATTGTGGAGTATTGTTTTACCTAACTTGGAATGCACAATAGGATAACAAAGTTGCCATTTTTGGGATGTGGCAAACGGAGCCAGGGGGTCCCAGTCATGATCTTCTCATGGCTGAACACAGACTATATCATCAATTGAGGATCCTGAGTTGGGGAATATCTCGGTCTCAGGTCGCTAGCTTTGTGAATCTTCATCATATTGGGGAATTTCATCCACTAGTTAGTGGTCCAGCTCATTTGATGGAGAATTACTGCAGGAAGTAGGGAGAAGACCCGCATGTGTTGAACTGCTGTCACCAGGGAGACCAATTTGTCATAAACTACCCTGGCCACATGAAGTGGAACTAATGGACCCCATTGTTGAAGGTGACAGGTTTCAATTGAGTGCCACTGCTCCTTCAAATGATCATAGTGAGTCTCCCATCATGTATTCCAATGTTGTGTATTCAGCCTACCCTAAGCGGACTTGGATTCTTCCCTTGCCTTGTGCTGTTTCTTGTACCACAGACTATGTTCAGCCACCCGGATTTTCTTGTGTGTGAAGTTCCACCTCCAAGTTCAATTTTCGGCTCCACTAAACAGAACATTTTGGCCCAATGTTGAGGCTGTGAACTAATCATGATTTCTACACCGCAAAACCGCTCAGTTTCCGAACCGCAGTGTTTTCGGCCTTCATACAAGCCACTGATATTTTTTCCCCTTACCGATTCAACTTGTCGCAAATAACAAGTAGTTTGCTTCTCCAGACCCTCCAGTCATCTATCAGTGGCGATTTCTCAACGAGATTGACCAGAATATATGTATTCCTGACTTAATGATTATTGGACTCGTCATGATTTAGTGCGTAGGTCTGATCAAATCTACTAGTTCTTGTTGGTATATAATACAATCAATCCTCCTCAATTCACGCTGATCAAATAATAATAACAAGATGCCTGTCATATGCACTCAGCGATCCTCATATCTACTCAGCCACTCTCATATAGGCCTAACAACAATCAATAGAGCACCACTACCAGCCCCATGCAGCTGGCCTAAAGGTGGTTCACACTGGACCAAAGAGATGCGTGCCTGTGTAGTGAAGATGACGACACTGGACATAGATGCCGTGAGTGGGCGGATTGAATTCACTGAATGTATTGCAGCTGTCCAGGAATGGAAAATTGAACATGACATATCCACAATCCCGTCGTACACCAATATGACATTGTACAACCATGATCCAGGTGCAACAAAGATATATGACCTTGTTATTACATCAGAATCTGACGTAGAGTTTCTTTTATTGAGTCACAGACATTGAGTCTCTGATATTGAGTCTCTGACAGCAAGCGATATTGAGTCTGTAACATTGACTGACATCAGCCCGATCAATTCGTGATTACCAACATCTGCGAGCTGCTTGGTGAAATCTCTCCAGTTTGCCTGGGACATACACTGGACATTAACATGAATAATGATAATGTCAGTACAATGTGACAACTTATCTCATGCTTACCGAGAAGCGTCACCCCAATGGTCAACACCAGACTTGAAGAAAGCCCCACCATGCCCCACTAGAAAGACAAAGACCACAACGTACCCTACAGCAGAACCCAATACCACATCAAGCCCCATTACAAAGGCACCGATCTCAGCAGATGCGTCATTTGGCCATATAGTGGTCACGACTACTACACTGCTGGAAGGCACTTCAAAGGATTGTATTGTGTCAACTACACCCTCAATATCAAGTTCAATTTCGTTGCGGCCATAAGGAGATTCGTTAGTGCAGAGTTAGAGTACAAGTCGTAGTCGTTCTACACAATCAGTGGTATTGTTGGTGATACTGTCTTTTACAGTGTTGGCGGTTTCTGGCAATGGGCAGTCGCCTACAATTCACCCTGTTCTGAGTAACAGCTCATGCAGTGCCCACCCTGGACACATTCACGCACAGCATGTCATACATGACCCCTCACTACATTGACTTGTAGATATCAATAGCAGGAGCCCTCAATGTGGTGCAATAGAAGCAACAACACTAGTTTCCGTCTGGAACACCTGGGTGTTCCGGCGAGATCTGCCCACTCTGACGAAACATGATATTCTCTGATGGAGAATTCCCTGCTTGCCGTCACCCAGGAGACGCTTCACATTGCATACTCACCTCCATAAGTTTGCGTCTGGTGTACACACCATGATAACGACATGTGTGATAAACTCTTCAAGGTGGATGCAGGTATGCTGTAGGCATTCACACCAACCCTGGAGATGTTTTTGCTGTTGCATTTACTTTGCCATTATCGAATTTTACAGGTCTGAAAAATTCAGTCCAATCTTCACACTCTCTAATACTATCCCCTCAGTTCTCGACATTCTGCGTTGATCCATCATCAGCTGGCGATGATGCTTCCTCCTCATCCGCATCTGCACCATCCCAAACCTCACCTTCCTACCCAGCAACATCACTGGTTCCCCAGTGACTTCTCTCAAGTTCCGTTGAGTACTGTTGTCGCCGGCTGGCAGTAGGGATGGCATTGAAATCGTCGCTTTCATCACCTGCATCTACGTAAAATCCACTGCCCCCTGGATTCCCGAAATGACCTTCGTCATCGGTGCAATTCTGGTCTGTCAGGATGTTTGGGTCAGTGCTTCCGATCTCAAGCTCCTCAAGTGCCACTTTGGAAGCCAAATACTTAAGAAGTATTGCATTGTTAACATGTGCTCCATCCATGCTGATTACCACTGTAGGCGTTTGGTTCTCCGCTGGATTGATTTGACTCTTGACCGTAGAATGAGTGTTGTTATACACCCTCTGTTGGTAGCTCTCCCGTAGTGTGTTCCAGATAGGCATCAAGAACCTATATCTGGCTGCAACGGCAGGCGAGGTTAACAACTTGCAACCCGTTACAGCCCAGCAGGATGCGATCTTACCACTGTCATTCTTGTGGTTGAAGATGTTTGAATGTTCAGGTCTGTCCGCTTTCAGCATTGACTTGGAAGATTTCGGATGAACACCATTGTGCATTTACGACTCCAGCAGAGCATGACGCAACGTGGTCGATGTAAACATGATCAGTGGCGTGTGTATATCACCGTCTGTGTCTTGAATCCTGTAAATATAAAATCCATCTACATATGGACCGCGGTTATTCACCCAATGTAAAAATTGAATCTTGATTCACCGGGGGATCACTTCCACCAGGAAGTGAAGTGGGCATTAGCGATTTGGTATCAGTGTTCGACTCTCTCAGGGTTGGATGTGGACCACGTTCACCACCTTCCGCATGCTCTGGTATTTGGAAAAGATAATTTTTGTCTCCCAGCAGGGAATCAATGAATTCCAAACACTCTGTAGTGGATTCAATGTGGTGGAGATCATACAGCTCTTCAATGTTATCGCTTCCTGAGTAAATGAAATGGAATGTAACCATATCAACTTGTGTGTGAGCCTGGTATCTGTTTGAGTGTGTATGCTCCACGGTGAGCCGTCGATTCAGCATACCGTTTTCAAGATTTGCATTGTGCATGCCCCGAATGGTATGGACCAAACGGTGTTTTGGTGCATAGCGGTGACCCAGTACGTCGCTATTATCTGCAAGTGTGGAGCTTCAGCTAATGCTTTCGAAATGAGTTGCGTTGCATATCTTACCATTTCGAAGTCGCTTGCACTCATAAACGGCCGTCCATTCCACATGTATAGCTCCAGGAGTCTGTCCGTGGCAAATGCAAGACCCATCATGTCTTAGTGACTAAATCGGTGGATGCTGTGACTGCCTGAGACAATTGATCGAGGCATAGAAAACACCTGGAGTTGCAATTGCCCCGGCCACTGACTCCAACTCTTGTCAGGAGATCGCGTTCGCAGTGGATTTATAATGACCGTGCAGGCTGTGGGATCCGGGAAGGGGGTACTCAGGTTTTCAAGACAGCAGAGAGGAGTGGGACTGTTAGCAATGCCACATGCAGGGCTAGATACAACACAACACATTGAGTTTGTCTGAATGATTCTACTGGGTGCTGGTGTGTGATGATGGCTTGTACATGGCATAGTGTTTGCAACGGGTCCGGGTTTGGACCACATAATTTGTTCAGTTTGGTTCTAGAACCGTCCAAAAACCACACTCGCAGCTTCTTCGTGGGCCAAACCTGTACCCGTACTCGTCAACCCGCGGGTTTGGAATGTTTTGGATTGACCCATTGGTTCCAGTTTCCGGTTCTCTTTTTCGGATTTTTCTAGTCATGGTTGTAGTCAGATATGTTACTGTTATGTGAAAAATATTAACTTTGGTACATGATTCTCTATATTTGATTCATTGGGGGCCTTTATACTCGAAACGAAGAGAGACATGCTTCCTGCTATATCGTGAAGTTGAGTGTGAACAATTTTCCATCGTGCATCATGTGTAAGATTTGAGGTCCAGAATAGCCATATTGAGTGTTAAGGCAGTCATTCAGCCGGAAAATGATCAGTTTGCACATGCGACTTCGCCAACAACATTTGCAGAGCTGATTGAGATACATGATAGTGTCAGCAGAGGTTTGCAATGCCACAAGGAACATTCCAGGATCGAGTAGCCATATGTCAATTGCATGCAGCAAACGACTATCTCACAGATGGATATCGGCTCTCACAACTGACGCAATACCCATTTCATTACCGATTAACAAATCGAATCCTGTTTAACACGTAAGCGTTTACCCCTGCATATCTCTTCCGTACCTACCTAGCGTACAGGAAATGGATTCCGATTAACATATTGTATTGGCTCGTAGGTCATGTGTACACAACCTGCACAATCTTTGATTATTGAGGGCATATCTCCACAAAAAGTAGTTGCTGTATCTATTTTCATATGTGAAGGAATTTTTTTGATTTCAGTCACTACATTGTGAGACATGGTATTTCATCTTTGGATGTGCAAGGGTCATACAGGCCATACGAACAGTCTAGATTCCAAACCAAGATGATTGACAATGGATCAATGCAATATTGTCATGCCTCTTTTGGATACGCGTGAATGCAAAATCAAAACTAAAGATAAAATTTACAAACAAAGTTTCACTTACTTATAACATAGGAGTCATAGAAGGAGCAGCCATTGCGCAATGGGAATCTGTATGAATGACGACCATCATGTTGCGTTCGTCCATACAACCAACTACATCACTCCAAGTTTAGACCGGGTGTACATAGTGAGCATTGTGACAATTGCTTATGGTCCGTCATGGAAATGGAGCGGATAGAACTGTAAATGGCACAATGAATATGTTGGGCTATATTAAATAAAAATTAGGTCATGGTACTACATGTGGTGAATTGCCAACTGAAAGCGCTGAAATGTCACCATGCTAAGTTATCCATCGCCTGGAGAACTTCTGCATCAGTTGATCAGAAATTGATACGCCATCAAGCTTTTCCATGCAACTGAGTATTGATTCAAATTATTCATTGGCTGTCCATAATGACTATATGATTACTTGGACAAAATTATGCGCCATAAACCAACAGTTAGGACATGTTTATGGTGAATGTGATTCAACTGTCAATGATGGTTGGTCTTGTAAGTAAGCTAATTGGACAGCGAGTTGCATGCTATTATTCACAACCTACTTATTGGATGCCTTGATAGATCAAAGAACATGCGACACGGGTACAGCCCAATGCTGAATATGTGAGTGAAAGCAGTGATAATGATTTGTGGTATTGTATGTATTTTAATTCAGAACGGAGTTCCTCACAGATATGCATAACGGAAGTATTCGCAGTGTTTATAGCCGAATAAGAAAGTGGCACGGAAAGAGCCCCATTTTTACAATGACCGTCATCAGTGCATCAATGATTTTTGAATAAGCAAGCAACTTAATTGGAAAGTGATTTGCTCGCTGCTATTCATAATTAACAGATTGGCATCCTTTGTAGGCAAAAGAGACCGCGATGCGGTAACAGCCACATTCTAATACTGAGCATCAACACAGCATCAATGATATTTTCTGTGGTAAGTGAATTGGAAACAGATTTGTTCGCTGTTATCCATAACCAATGTATCGGTAGCCTTTATAAGTAAAAGAGAAATTGACACAGTAACAGCCACATTCTGAAGGTGAGCGTCAACAGAGCGTCAACGGTTTTTGATCTTGTAAGTAAGTCCATTGGGATGCCATTTGTTCGCTGTTATCCATAACAAAAGGACCGGAAGCGATTAGAGGTAAAAGATAAATTGACACGGTAACAGCCACATTCTGAAAGTGAAGGTCAACGGAGTGTCAGCAGTGATTGATCTTGTAAGTCAGTCCATTGGGATGCTATTTGATCGCTGTTATCCATACTCAACATATTGGCAGCCTTGATGGGCAAAAGAGAAAGCGACATGGTCACGTCCCCAGTCTGAAAATGAGCGTCAACAGATTGTCAACAGAGCATTAACACACGGTCAACAGATTGTCACAGGAGTGTCAACGATTTTGGGCGTTGGATTATGTATAATCCAAATGCTCTGCTATGGCATGTTCCCATAATGAACGTATTGGCATCCATTCTAAGCAAAAGCGCTCTTGACATGGTCACTGCCCCAGTCTGAAAATGAGCGTCAACAGAGCGTCAACGATTTTGTGGGTTGCGTCTTGTGTAATCCAAAGGCTGTGCAACGGCATTTATCCATAATCAAAGGATTGGCAGCCTTTACAGGTAATATTGTGTGTGTCGATACTGTTATACTACCAAATGAATGTCAACAGCGCGTTAACAGGGCATCAACACCCCGTCAACAGAGTGTCAACAGAGTGTCAACGATTTTGGGTATTGCATCTTCTATAATCCAAGGGCTCTGCTACGGCAGATATCCATAATCAACATATTGGCAGCTTTTCTGTGCACAAGTTATCACCGCATGGTCACAGCCCCACTCTGAAAATGAGCGCCAACAGAGCGTCAACGATTTTGTGTGTTGCACCATGGATAATCCAAGGGCTGTGCTATGGCATTTATCCATAATCGAAGAATTGGCAGCCATTATAGGCAATATCGAGATTGTCGATACCGTTACACCTCAAAATGAGCATCAACAGAGCATCAACACAGCATCATCAGAGCGTCAACAGAGCATCCACACAGTGTCAACAGAGTGTCAACAGAGTGTCAACAGAGTGTCAACGATTTGGGGTGTTGCATCATATATATTCCAAGGGCTCTTCTACGGCATATGTCCAGAATCAACATATTGGCAGCCGTTTTGTGCAAATGTGATTGTGACATGGTCACAGCACCTGTCTGAAAATGAGCGTCAACAGAGCATCAACGATGTTGTGTGTTGCACGTTTTGTAATCGAAGGGCTGTTCTACGCCATTTATCCATAATCGAAGTATTGGCAGTCATTATAGGTAATATCGGGTTTGTCCATAGCATTACACCTCAAAATGGGCGTCAATAGAGCGTCAACACAGCATAAACAGAGCGTCAACAGAGCATCAACACAGTGTCAACAGTGTGTCAACAGAGTGTCAACACTTTGGGGTGTTGCATCAGGAATATTCCAAGGGCTCTGCTATGGCATATGTCCATGATCAACATATTGGCAGCAGTTCTGTGCAAATGTGGTTGTAACATGGTCACAGCACCTGTCTGATAATGAGCGTCAACAGAGCGTCAATGATTTTGGGTGTTGTATCTTATATAATCCAAGGGCTGTGCTATGGCATTTACCCATAATTGAAGTATTGCCAGCTATTATAGGCAATATGGACTGTGTCAATGCTGCTACACCTCAAGCATCAATGGAGCCTCCACAATGTTTAGTCTTGTAAATAAGGTAATTGGTAAGTGATTTGCTCGCTGCTATCCATAACCAATGTATTGCCACCCACAATGTGCAAAAGAGACGGCGCAATTCTGACAATATCTGTCAACTCACTAACAACTTAGCGTGATACATTTCTCGTTATGCAGATCGGGCTATGAAGGCATCGAATCGATATTTGAGCTTAGAATTGAACTACTGACCTCCTCCCTGGTGAAAAGTACAATTAAATAAAATAAAAACATGAATAAAAATATTTTCGATGTTCCAATATGCAAAACATACAAAATGTGAGTACTGGATGTCAAATGATCGATTTTGATTGAGTACTATAGTTGAATAGCAACGGCAAACGTGTTATATGAATTTACACATGTACCCGCTGTACAACCCGCTGAGAACCTGCCCAATTGAAATGGGTAGGGAGAAGTCAATCAAACAGTACCCAAACCGACAGTTTCAGTTGATTGACGACCAGGACCGCCATTCTAGCTGCGATTGGGTTCCGACCCGTACCCAGACCCAAAGTGACGGTCCAGACCCATGGTTAACACTAACCCGGCATGGTGGTTGGTGTAACTATTGACCGTCGCGGTGCAGCAGATCGGCTGCATGTGATGAGTTGAGTGATATGTGCAACACGAGAATTGTTCAGCGAAGATACGGGAGTGGAGTTGTTACCATGCAGTGTAGAGGGTACAGAACTCCTTCCATCAGCGGAATCCCTCTTGCCTGCCGGTACGGTAATGCATCTCTCAGCAGGCGGAAGTTGATAATACCCTGAATGCCCACACTTTTGTTCATTCAGGCATTTCGGAACACTTCAAACATTTCACACAACTGGAGTTCTGTTAGGACGAGGGCATTGGGCAAGCATATTCCGATATGCACATTTGACGCTAAGAAGTGAAGAATACTATCGTCTTCATGCATATGCAATGGCAGGCGAAGTCAACTCCAATTTGAGCAACCATGGACTGATTCGACACACCACTGAGGCGCAGTGTAGACCCCGCTTGACTGTAAACCTTGAAAATACTAGATGACAAGAACCCTTCAAATGCATTCAATTATGGGGTTAACTGCCATCAGCTCAGAGTCAAAATTGACAGAGCATTGATAATTCCTATTACGGCAACGTGTGAAGGGCTATTTGCACCGCTTGAAGGGTGTTTATGCCATCTTGGTAAGATTGTGATTGTATTACCCTTGTGATTTGCACCAGACTTCGAACCATCGTTTGCATATATCTCCAGCTACCTGGCAGAAATCCCCCTTTCACAGAGAACAAAGCATTTCAAAGGGATGTATGACATATTCTCTATCCTATGACATCAGTTGTGTGTGCTTTTAGCACTGCTATGTGTTGGTAGCCGTGTTGGATGGTTGAACAGTTGGGACAACTTCAGAACTACTCAGTTTGCTCCAAGATGCATGAGGTCTGAGCAGTCACAGTGGTATGGGATGCCAAAGCAACGCCCAGGTTTGCAAACTGTCGTCACTGCTTGTACTGAATCTCATCCTGAGGCTCCTCATTCATGAGGTGCCTGGTGGTTGTGCAAGATGAAGCCTGGGGCGTGTTGTGTTCATTAACCAACATAACGTAGGATATGAACGAAATCGCAAGGACTGGAGTATATATATCCCTTCTTTCCGCCTTCTCCTGGATTCACTTTTCCTGCCATATTCAACACACAGCCAGTGTTTAAACACTCCACCAACATCCTGAATTATCTCGACCTCAAGTGACTTGCACAAAACAACGCCTATCATTCCAAAACACACCTGACAACCTACACAACATTGTACGTTCACTCTTGCTTTCCTCCTGCTACTTTCCACTGTATTATATTGGTAATGCCCCAGATGTAGACTCATTTTCAACATGCAGGAATCGCTCCAAAGGGCAGCTGCAAAGGCAAGGGGAAGGCATCAGCTAAGGCAAATATGCCGACATTGGTTATAAATAGATCGCTGTCGTTGGATTGGGACAGTATAAAGGGATTCCTCGCACTACTCTTTCGTGGACTCATGCGGATATCCAATGATTGCGGTGTCAATCAGAATAGCGCCTGGGACAAATTTTATGAGATAATGTTTTGTGATCCAGTTATGATTCACCACTTTCACAATTCCAGCTGCTGTAGCGCCACTGCAGGAGCGCCAGTTCACCATGTCGGGAGTGGTGGGCAGCGTTATGCTCATATGAGGCCCAAATGACTAACAAAACCGCGATCAAACAAACAATTGAACATGGAACAACCCCCATACCTTTGGGAATCAAGTCGACCGCTCCATTCCGCAGACAACCGGCCCGGGAAAGGTTGAATGCACTGGCTAGTGATTCTCTTGGCGCGGTAGTGATGATATCAGGGTAAAGATTACGCCATGAAGCAGCCGGCCGTACAAGGTGGGCGACTTTCTGGCTGTTAGACCACTGAGTTAGAATGCGATGATTGACGAACGTGATGATGATGAGAACTATCGTAATCCCGGAGGGCCCAGTGGTGAAACAAGCCGTCCCGGTGATGCTAATGCCAACGATGATGATGAGGGTGTGGAGGACACACAGTGTGGTGATAAAGGGACTGGGAAAGGGAAGGGAATAAAGGAAGGCAAGGGGAAAAGGATGGTGAAGAGGAAGGGAAATGGTAAAGGGAAAGGTATTGTTAAACAATCCCCAGGGGGAAATGATATCTCACATGCTGTTGCTTTGCAGTTGGAGAAGGAGAGGAATAAGGCAGCCCCAGACACAGAGAGATAACTAGAGCAAGTATATTGAGAACCTGGAGCATCACCCGCAGTGTCAATTTCCTCTGATGATGAACCCGACTCTACCGGGCAGTTGGACAGCGAATATGAGTCAGAACATGGTTCTGATGTGGACCTGCACATGGAGGATGGTGTGGACGCATCGGACGGCATTGATTTATATGGCGATCTGGATATGGAAAGGGATGGTTATGACGATGCGGAAAAAGATGAAGAGAAGGATGATGAAGAGGAGGAAGATAAAAACAAGGATGATGAGGAGGAGGTGGAGGAGGAGGTAAAGGATGAGGATGATGGCTAAGAACCTCAGATGAGGGGCAAGAGAGAGATGGTAAATTCATCGGCTGACGATGCTAATACCATTGTGGACGATGAACAAACCATGCTACCTGAGCAAGGCCAGGAAAAGTGCGACCATATCCGACAGTTACAACTTCCGGCACATACCCTAAGGCTAAAAACTCCAGAGCCTCCCACAAGACCACCAACTCCGCAGACTCATACCCTCAGTGGGCGGGTGTTTTTGGAGGTTATGACGCCATATACATATCACCCAGCAGCGCAAAGTCTGCGAGAGGCTGAGGCAGCCGGAAACTCTTTGGATTTCAATGTGCAGCAGCAGATACATGGCTAATCGCCTGCGGGAAACAGTGTCCCAGGTGTTCCTATCACCGGGTGTTCCCGATGTCCATCTCTCCGATCTGCCCGTCGATGATGTCCCTCTCCCTGAGGTGTTCCAGAATGGCTCCTGTGGGGAGGAGTGAACAAGTTCTTGAATTGCACTGGAGTCGTGAGTGTGGGTTAGAGTCGGGTCCTTGCCTTGTGAGTTTTGTTTGCTGTAATCTATTCATTCAGGCACTGATAATGGCACATGTCAAGGTGTTTTGATCATTTGGGTTAAGGTTTTAGACATGTTTGTTTCCTTGGTTATAATCAGTTTATCTCAGGCATTGATTATTACACGTGATGCGGGTTTTTTTCATTGCTCAGGGTGTATGTTTGATTTGTTCATAGTATTATGGGACATCCCACATGCAGTGAATTTGCAACGCCTCGCGGAATGGTGTTGAGTTTCAATAAATCTCTCACGTATTGTAAGTATATACCGACACCATCCTGCGTAGGCCCAGCTCCAACTTTCGTGTGCTTCTGCAGTGAATACTCCACTCCTTCCGTGTCGTTGACACTAACAGAGAAGACAGAATTATGTTGCCCCAAATGTTCATGCCGAAAGAAGTTCACCTCAGACAACTGGCAACTTGAACATATCAGATTACACCACCCTGAACACCTTCACGTTTCAAATAATCTGACTGTTCACAGTACACCCCGACGTTTTGAATCCGGTGGGCATCCTGAATTGAACCCTAACACAGATTCAGTCGAAGACTTTGACGCGTTTCCCTACCTGGAACACATTGAAACCATCCCAGACCCGGAGTTTCAACCACCACCCGCTGCTCTGTCCTAGACGGAAACAGACTCCGGCGTCGGTGCTCCACCGAGCGATTACTTTATGGCGCGATGGGAACGAGACACTCAGGGTTGCCTTGGGACGAACCTACAGAACAATCCCTACTACCGGTGTGCGATGATTGTAGAATAGAAATATATCCAGTGTGTGATCACGAAGAAGGGTATGAAGATGTACTATGACAACATGCTGAAGGAAAAAGATACAGCTCTGCATTTCCCAAACTTCAAAAACAGGGATGGCATCCTGAAGCACGTAGCTAGCATGACAGATAATGAGGCTCTCAAGGAGTGGGAACTACACACTCTTGAGGATATGAGAAGGAATGACAATCACCAACAGCCTGTCAAATAGTGTAGTCGTGAAATCAGTATAAGCATGATCTCGTTGATACGCCAGCCAGCCAACCCCAACCATCTCATTTACGCCCTTCAGCAGTGTTTTAACAGCGATATGCCCCCGAAACATGTCTATAATGAAATTTAAACTACCGAATGGTGGTGGGAGACAAAGTCAAGCAGAGATACACTAGGATAATAATGTGCTAATCGAGGTTATGCCAATGCTCACGGTGGGGGATACACAGGTTCCGTTGATCTTCCGGTCTGACGGAACACATCTCTTGCATTTTGCTAGCAACAAGCCAGAGTGGCCTGGATATATGCAAATTGGCAATCTATATTCCAAGATCCGCCAGATGTCCTGAACGCACACCATCGTGCTGGTCGCTCTCCAGCTGATTCCAATCAAGAACCGGAATGTTCCTCAGACATGGTTGGATGAGCAGCGGCAAACAAACTGAGAGATGCTGAACAAAGCACTCTGGTGGGTACTCCAGCCTCTCAGCTTTAAACAAAATCCCCACGCCGAGAGATGGTATTACAATTTTCTCTGTGCAGATCGCCACTTCAGGGATTGCTAATCGGTTTTACCAGCATGACTTGCAGATAGCCCTGACTATAGTGATCTCCATCATATGGAGTGGCATATCTCATTTTGTTGTGAGTGTCCAAAGAATGAACTTCGGGAGTATTTCCCTTCTGACAATTAACACACCCGGGATGAGCACAATCAATATAGAACGCTCAGCGATGCCATCACGAAGGTAGCCGATGCGCAACTGTGGTCCCGCCATGTTGACCAAGGATTCAACTTGTTATTACATGTTTCCTGGATCGCGAGCGACCTGCTGTCGCCCGACCTTCCCCATACAGTGCAGATTGGCATGCTTGACCACCTCTGGAAGTTGATTTTCCACTTCATGAAGATGCACAAACGGGGTCACATGTACAATGCAATCTGGTTGTCCGTGCCTGCTTACCATGAACTCACGCCAGACAATAAGTCATATGAGTAAGTATATCAATTGAATGGGAAGGAGATGAAGGAAATGAACCAGTACCTGCTTGGAGTGGTAACCCACTGTCTACGAGGCCTAAAGCCTGCTCAGCGTCCCATATTCAATCGAGCAACTGAGAGCACATGGGCATAGTTTGAATGCTATATGTTTGCTACATATAAATTTCATGTTGATGCAACTTTGAGCTACATGGAGGACGACATGCAACATTTTGACAGCTTCAAAGATGTTTTCTCACATTTCCGAGCAGGAAAAAAGGCAAAGGCAAAAGCCAATGCACTGACAACAGAACACATGAAGAAGCAAAAGGAAGACGATTAAACAAATGCTGAATCTTGCATGCCATCCAAGAAGTGGTGCAAAATGAATGTCCGACTGTATTTTATCAGCCACGAGTTTCATGTTTCCAAAGGAGTTGGATGCCGACTTCAACATTCCAACCATTCACTTGATGTCTAATGGAGTTGACCAGATTGGTCGAGACGGAGCGGTGTCACAGTATTCTGCCGACAGTCATAAACAAGCAAATAAAACAACCATCATGGATGGTTGGAACGCCTCCAATCACAATTTCAACTACTTGCCGCAAGTATTCACATTTCACTGTCACATTCTCTGCTTCGGAATCAGAGAGCTCAGTCTCCAAGCCGTTACTAAGAGTGAGGAGAACCGTGCGGCCACTTACAATGTTCTCCCTTCCGGTGTTGATGTGGCTACCCCCCTGGGATCCAAGTCATATGCGAAACCCGAATTCATGGAGCCTCAATACCTCCCTAATGGAAAGCATCATGACGCGATCATCAGGGACATCTGAGCATTGCTCAGCAATACTAAAGATGCAAGCCACCGCGTTGGAATACAATGTGGCTCTCGGAAGTTTATCAAGCATATGAGTTGTAACATGTCATTTATATTGTTTGAACAACTGCATCCAATTGAGCTCTGTATTTACCATGGAATTATGGTTCAAGTTGATGGATTAGATGGTGAACACATATCTCAGATGGGTCAACACCCAGGAAACAAGAGCGGGTGTGGAGCGGATCAATGGAACGACTGAGAATTGGTAAAGCAACACCTGGGGAGGTGTTAGGGAGTGCTGAATGGGTATCTCCCATGGCAACTGCAATGACTATTCAAAATGAAACTCCTACACGAGGATTGAGCTTTCGTCAAGTTCTAGTTAGCCCTGTAGCTCACTACAATAAGTGAAAACCTAGGTAACTTGGATCCAGTCTCGAAATTTGTAAAAGTGAGAAAAGCTCCTTCAGGTGTTGTATTGAAAGTTTTCAACATGGGAAATATTGTAGGCTGCATGCACGTCATCCAACATATAGCTACTAGTAGCAAGATAGGAGACGGATGGAATGAGTAATGGAATGGCACGAGCAACATTGATCTGGTGACTTCGAATGATATGTATAATTACTATAGGGAGATGTGAATGTTGGGCAGAGGTTGGAGGAATGCGAGCAGAGATTTTCGCAGCGTCACCCATCGCCTTTCAATCCCGTTTAAATAGTATTGACAGAATCACATTTGGAAGACAGGTAGAAGGAATGAGAGAAAACCATTTCGCAATGTCACCCAACGCATTGCAATCTCGATGAAAGTGCGTACCCACAGAATCCATTGTGACGTATGGTCACAGGTGGCCACAACGCAGGAGTGATCATTCAAAGTAGTAGACCCACAGAATGAGATGAAATGATGAAACCGGCATCAGAGGGTGAAATGGAACGCGCCGAATTGAATTGAAGCCGGGGACATAGTAATTTGTCACCGGGGTGTCACTAACTGCTCTGATGGAACGCGTACACTCCGACACAGGCATTCCGCACAGATGGATATATCTTTTGCTGAAGCACCAGTTCACCAGCACACTTTGGGGTGAGAGGCACCTCACCTGGGAATCAATACTCAAAAGCCAGAGAAGACAACATTCATCTTTTTATCGCATGGATCGCCGATGATCACCCAGTAGATATTCCTGATCTGTTGAAATGGTCTCGAGTTCTGAGGGACTTCACAAAGAATCCTATTGGGATCCAGTATTATGACCAACTTTTTGAATGGATTACTGCGCAATATGAACTAGCAACACACTTGCAGGCTGTTGACTTCTATTTGGTCAGCACAAAGTGCATTCAGGGTAATAGGCTATTATCCTGATTTGCCCAGATCGACAGTCTATTGCACGAATCGAGGTCCGAAGAATGTCTGACCTTTGGCACAAATGAAGATCCTCTGATGGTGAGACTTGTTACCATCCATAGGATGGTCATTGTGAACAACACTGACAATGAAATTGAATACATGATGACTAACCCCTCCAACCTGCCACAAATATTGTGCATTTGGATGTAACAAGAGGAGAAAGATTGCGAACCCTTAGTTATTGACTAAATACACAGTTCTCAATACAAAATTATTGGCAATGAATTTGTTGATATGGTGGAGGAGGTAGAGGAAGGGGAGGAGAAGGAACAGAACGAAGAGCTACCAGGAATGTCAGAGGCTGATGTGGAACTCGGCATCATGCCGATTGCTAACAATGCACATCAGAGATATCCTGCCAGCCATATTGCCAGAGTGGAGGATCCAGATTTACAGATTTTCAAAGCAGAAGAGTTAGATCAGGTAGTCGCTGACTTCAACAACATTGCCCTAACAGAACAAGAGGGAGCCAATAACCTTGATGTGCAAGCACAGGAGGAAGTTCAGGCGGACAATGCTGATTTGGACTGGCAAGTAACTTTCCGTGTGAGAGCTGGTAAGTTACTGTCAGAGCTCAGCGGTTGTCAGAATATTAGAATGAAGATAATTTTTAATCACAGGTTAGCAGAGCTGATAGATAATTAGAATTTTCAGAAAGAACACTTGGAGGAGTCAATGGCAGTGTTAGGGATCACCATCGAGACCAGAACTTTCAAACGACACCACAAACCCACTCAGGTTCAACTTCATCAAATTATGGCAGCGAATTGGATAGCAGAGATGGAGAATAGCTTGCCCAAAGGGGGTTTATTGGCTGACAACTGAGGTACTGGTAAGTTTAGACCCAGCTGTGCTCTTGATATACAGTTGGCCACACTAACAATCAGCAGACTCTGACAGCGCTGGCTGTTATATGTCACCAGGTTAATGTCTGTGAACAGAAAATTAACAATGCACCTCTTGGATTGAACATGTGGGAGATTGACATGAACGACCACAAAGCAAAGGTTGAACTGGGTAAGAAGGTCTGAAGGGAGCGAGGAAAGCCTCTGTGGGAGGTCCACCTCCCAAAAGACATTCTATGGTATCACATGAAGACATACCATTACACCGACTGCGATCTAAGGTTGAAATAGCCCTGAAGTGATGGTGGCAGACTGGGAAGCTACAGTGACTATGTTAACTGAGTCAACTCGGCATCTCCATTATGGTACTTCTTCCTGTAGGATGGCATCCCATCTAGCAGCTCTCGCTGCACACCATGGCGACATGTCGTGATTTCGATCCCTAAAATTGTCAACAGCAGATCTCTTAGAAGGTTGCCAACAGTCGAACACTTTGGCGCCCTGGCAGATTCCATCGGGTTATCATGGATGAGCTCCCCAGATTGGAAATGAGTGGAAACCCGATCCACATGATCAGGAAGGCCTATGGCACTCTGGTTATAATGGACGACAGCTATAACAATATTCATATGGCATGCTGTGTGCTTAGTCTGGTGCTGCAATACAAATGAATGTTAATGGCAACATCATTGGTAAATGCCATCAAAGACTTGTGCTGGATCTTGAATATTCTTGAGGGTTCATCCTGTTAGACACAACAGCTGCCACCAGATACATTCGACTATACTGTCAACTTTGATGACCATTGGGTCGCAGGAACAAGAAATATGTCAGGTACTGAACATGGTGTCAGGTTCATGCCAGTGGCAGATTCATACAAGAACCGCCTTGAATTCAGATCCCTTGTTCGCTGCACAACTATGGCTGGGGATGCCTATGATGCCCATATTGGTAAAGTGGTGATATTAAGAAGGGCCAGTCAAACATCAGATATCATAATCAGATGGCACAAAGATGAGGAAACAATTGGCAAGTGAAGTTTTGCGATTGAATGCGCAGTAGTGCCACAGCCAACGATGGTGGAGCCACATCCCATTCAACAAACCACACCATACCATCAATATCCCTAATATGCAAATCATCACTTAACTTGTTACATTTCTGAAGTGCGTTGCTGCTGGCCAGTTTATCATTCATTTGGTAGATGGTAGCTATAGGAATCTCAGTGGGAGAATCACAAGGGATGCCTCTGAACTAGCTACAATGATGGGCACTATGAAGCCTTTTTGCACTGATTTGCTGTTTATTGACCTTATATTAATAGCACTTATTCATGGCACAGTTGAAAGGATACTGGAAGTATCTTAGAGTTAGTGATTGTGGAAAGTACTTTCCGTGGTTGCTGACACTGGCAGAACGAACCTGATGATTCTGAGGACGGTGATTTCTGAGTTTGGAAAGGCTTTCCCAGGCAAGATACACCGAATACTTCCATCTGTGAAGAACAAGAGTGTGATATATGATCAGATCAACACTGCATTGCAGATATGGGCTCCAACATTGGTTTTGCTGAAACAATATCTCTTGCAGACCTTGATAGCCAAGGATAATGGAGAGAAAGTGATTTTGTGGGTATATTGCCACTTACCCAGTGGCTCGTCGAACTGGTTTGCACTCCTTTCACAATCCCACTTTCTACCACTCACATCTGCACCAACATTTGAATCTGACGTTTTACTCTGACATCGACATTTTGCATGCCAATGATACTAACTTGTGCGCAGTACTGCCTGCATTTAGGCTACAATGGTTTTGCTCTCTGTCGCTCAATAAGTACCAATGCACATGCCTCATTGAAGAAGTCATTTATCAACCACAAGCAGTTAAGGGTCCTTGTCTTGTTCAATGTGACAAGCAATCAGGGTCGGAACCTACATTATAATTGGCAACACTCCATTATTGTAGCACAAGGAATAAGTGACTCAATGAACAATCAGACATGGTCGCATGTCCGGTGAGTTTGTCAGCATCATACCCAATCAACAACTTCAGTAGCTAACTTCGAGATGATTGATTGATTGATTGAACAGACCCCGTGAATGAGGCACTCAGCAATTCTACATGAAGTGGGGGTGTTCCTGAATGCTGCCAGTGAGGACATTGAGCTCGATGCTGGTTAAGTATATGTCCCCTTGATTGGAAATGGTTCCCCCCAGACACTGTGGTCTGCTGTGATTGGTCAATATTACGATGTAATTGATATTAGTTAATTTGTTTTCAATCTCTACTTTCCACCTTTTGTTATGGGCATTTTTTCTTTCTGTGTTAGTTCTTCGGCTCCAGGGTGCATTAGGGTTTCCAGATTGGCTGTCTTGAGATCATGGTTTGCGTTTCCAAGTTCGCTTGGCTCGGTTTTGAGCCGCATTTGGATTATCTTATCGTGTTGTCTTTTGGAACGTTTCAAGCTGTATACATGACTAGTTCTGACTAATGGAGCAATTTAGTCACTGACTTTGACTATGACAGCAGCCACTCATACAGAAGCCCTCTATCAGCAGCTCTCTGACACCAGCGACTCTGACAGAAGCCCTCTAATAGAAGCTCTCTCACAGCATTCACTCCGACAGCCGCCAGTATATCAGAAGCTCTGACAGCAGCTCTCTGACCGCAGTCACTCTGATTGAAGCCCTCTGACAGCAGCCCTTTGACAACGACACTAACAACCACCTGACAACTGCTTTGACAAACACTCTCTAAAGAGTTTACCATGACCATGGAGGGTAAAGAAAAATTCTGCATTATTTAACAATGCAAAATCTCGACTAGTAACATCTCTTCAAGGATATTGCGAAGCAAGTACTCTACTGTCCAGGGGACAATAAATGATAATTTCTGTACTTGCTGAACTCATATTGAAGGGAGACTACGACGTTAAACTAAACCGAAATCCCGTAATTCCATTATCAGCTCACACTCAGCCCGGAAGACCCCAAAAAATGACCAAAATAAATAAACAATCCTGAAGTACAATAGTCCTATCCAGCGAGATATCCATGCCACCCAGTTGTACACTCGAGTTTGTCCTTAGTGTTTATTCAACTCAGAATTATGCGATTCTCAGAGTACCAACCAGGGATGTTTTGACTCTTTCCAATACTGCTTTGACTTGGCACACTTTGAATGGGCTTGGCTGTTGTCCCAATAGGTGCAGTAGCGGCCTCTCTTGTTGTCTCGTTAACTGATATATTATTGACTGGACTTAACCGTTTGAGGCTCTGGGATGAGTGGACACTTGTAGCAGGCATTGTAGGGTAGTCAGGTACATAACGTCATGGATAGAGAATGTTGGGGGTATAGACTGTGGTGGGTGGAGAATGTAAATCTATGATGTACAACAGAATGAATTCTAGTTTCTGTAATTGTGCCTCCATAGTATCCAATGACATATATATATACTACATACTCCCAACATAGTGTTGCCAAGATCTGCTGAAATAACACTCATCCCCAAGCTATTCAAGTGAATTAAGAATGTGCCTGTGACACTGATTCATCTATCCAATCCCTGGGCCATACATTAAACTATTACAATGGGTCTGTGACATTGATTTTCCATTTTGATCAAATACACAGTCGAGTTGTGAGTAAAATATAACGATGGATTACAACTCGGCTTTGACTAGGTTGCGTCGACTGGTTGCTCTGACAAGATTGCTCTGACATGCTACTGTGACAGGGTCGCTCTGACAGGTTCATCTGACAGGTTGCTCTCAGAGGTTGTTCTGTCAAGCTCATCTTACTTGAACAAGCACCAGTGCCAATTTTCTAAGGCTGACACAGACTATCTACACTACTTTACATCCAGGAATTCAGTTGGACATGAACCCTGGTAGCCCTACCATACAGATCTTATAGTAGTGTAAATCAGTGCATTTGGTGTATACCAGCTTATCTATAGCTGCGATTTGCGAATTGTAGTAAAATTCTCAAACTACCCGCTGTCTGAAAGACTCATAGTAATTTACAGCAACACAAAGCATTTCATTGTTGAAATTCTGCCTTAAATCCAATGGTCATACAATATCAGCTGAAGGGATAAAGTAGTTTGGAGGGTGAGTTAGCCATAAGTGCGGCCTACAGTGTCCAACAAACCGATTCATTGCAGCACGTAAAGGGGGCATTACCACCCATATTCGGTGTAGCCATCAGAAACTCCTACCAGGATGCCTATGCCTCATCCGACACTTGACCGTGGAAGTTATCGACTGAAAGTACATAGAGGGTATCAACATATGTTGAGTGCAGAGCGCTGTGGCCAATCCCATCGACATCCTTGTACATGCAGTCTCATGATACTATACTACATCCGCAGCAATATTCCAATTAGAGGAGCTCCATTTTGTCCACCCTCAGGTCGGGTCAGCGGGTGTTGCATGCAGAGCACCAGTGGAGAGATCTAGGTGGACATGTGAGAGCACACCATTCGCAACTGTTTCTGTCCCTTCAACTCAATTATCTGTGAAAGCCATATGGTGTCCTTTCGAGATTGACCTGAATGGTGGGATTGGCACAACGAGATTCCCGAGTAGGTATGTGAGAAGTGTTTCATTGTGTGGATCACTGCAGGGGTTTGTGGACAAGAATAATATCTGGAACCTGGCTGATTGCTGAGACTTAATGAAGCAGTATAATATCAATTCAAACTTATGAAATGAATAATTGACTCTGAACATGGGAAAGTACAGTTTAACTTTGACTCCAACATGGGGAAGCCCAATATATCCGGTATAAGTTCAATTCTGACAATTACTATCACTGTGGCAAATTCCTTCACTCTGGCAACCGGCCTCTTTAGATACAGGAAGCAATCCCATCTATAATATGGCATTAGTTCGACTTTCACTTTGAAGACACCAAGTATAGGGTACAACTTCGACTCTGACAATTACATTAACTCTTACAAATACCTTAATACTGACAACCACCCTACTCTGATAAGTGATGCAACCCCACCTATTATATGCTATGACTTCAACTCTGACTTCGGAGACCCAATGTATACGGTATCATCTTGACTGTGCCAATCACCCTCACTCAGACAATCACCCCAACTGTGATAATCAGGTAACTGTGACTACTACTGTACTCAAACCCCGGAAGCAACCGTGGTTATCTAGTAATTACTCCAACTCTAACACAGGACTCTCACAGTATATGGTATAATCTCAACTCTGACAATTAACCTGTTTCCGAGGTTTGCAGTATAACTTGGACTTTTACATGGACCATAAATCTGACATGGCAACAAATATTATTGGTTTCATTTGCAACTCTGACAACAATGTTTTTAGGAGATGGGAGATTGAAATGTATTGTATTATAATGGGTGACAAGCTGTGGATTCAATGAACATTCAAAGGGGATACCCCAAACTCGAAACTGTAAACCTACGATGTACCCAACGGCTCACCAAACCTCATCCCGCAGCAGCACCCACAAGCTTTCTGCAAATCGTGGAGGGAGCAGTGGCCACACAGACCAAAACTCCTGTGGCAGGTCCTAGGATGGTAGCAGAAGCAGCCACAATGATCAAAACTCCTGCGCCAGTAACCTTTGGACTCACTGGAACACATATGTCTAACAGCGGTAGCAATCCGGTGGCAAGAACAGCCATAAAGAGGGCTCAAATGGCCAGCTGATCAAGAGTTGCAATGATCAGGATAATGATAATGAACCACAATTCCCACCTCACAGATCCCACAAATCAAATAGTGGTGGTGGTTGTTCCAGTTCGAACAACCAAGGTGGTGTATTGATGCATCCAGCTGAACACTTGTACCTAACTTTGAAAAGTTTTACATGCAGACACGTAGTGTTACCTCCAGCATCCAGCCCGGGGTTAGTAGGAGCTAAAATAACCACCCCCGCATTGCTGACTGACAATCCCTAGGTGTGATCAACCATTCTTTCTCCTGGCAATACCTGGAAGGTAATACCCACACCCACATCCAATATTAAACCCACCATCAAACAATACATACTGATTCCAATCACCCCAAGACACTCCTCCAGGGTACCAGGAGTACTGTGCTTAGCAGGCAAGAGCAACATTCCTTGATTGGTTTGCACTTTGCACAAAGTCTGTGACTTAGACAACACCTAGATGCAAAAGTGGAATATGTCCCCCATAAATACTGGACACCGGAAAAAGCGTACAATGGGTCACATTCGGGTACCAATAGCTTGGTGAGATATTGCCCAACATATAGTCTTTGGCAGAGTTCTTAGCAACGACCGCTACCCAGTTGATGTCGACACACTGTCGGACGAAAGCTACATGGCAGTCCATGAAATACTGAGTGCAGCAATCAAGCACTTTGACATCTCAATAGCAGCTATCCACATGGTAAGTATTGGCATGTGTTAAGCCCTGCTCAGTAGCACTCACAAGGAAGCTCTGTGGTGACCAACCAGCTGCCGAAAGTCTCTTCACCAAACAGGCTTGTGAAGTTGCCCACAATGAAGATTCTACTAACTTTTGGACTCTTTCGAACGATGACAGCGAAAAGCTTATAACAAGGTTAATATCATCTTCATGTAAGGGCGCGTACGCCGGCGCTCGGCAGTATGGGGATATGATATGGTATACGGTTGCACATGGGCACGAGTGAGATTAAGTGTAGAAGTAAGTGGTATGATATTCGGTATGGAGCTAAGTCTCTGTCGCGATGTTAATATAAGGTTGGCGGTTACCCGGCACTGGACACCTCACGTGACCGTCCGGCAACCCTAACCACGCACGCTTGACAATGCCGTTACCTCATCCCCCTCTTTCAGGGCAGAACTCCCGGGCTGCTATGTACAAATAGAAACAAGAACATCCCGCATACACGCTCGTACGATCCCTTAAGTCCAACAACTGATCAGTACTTCCAGGGTGACCTTCCGGCACACGGGGAAACTCGACCTCCAATTGACTGGATTTCCGGAGGTGGTAAAACCCATGCCGACGCCATTTGTACTGGACCGGGTCCTGACATTACAATAAAGAAGGAAATGCGCAATTTGACCTCATATCCATTTCTCCATTCCCATCGATTCCTCCACTTCCGAGATCCGACTTCCTTCATCTCTGCGGCTTATTCGGTTGGTCTCGGTGGAACTCGTCGATTAGTTCACAAGCATTCTCCAGATTTTCGAATGGCTCCCCGCTTGTGCGTATGTGGCGGTATCCGGCCCACTGAACGAGGTAGTGTAGCTTGCAGTAACGCTGCGTAGAGGCAAGAATCAGTTCGACCTCACATGCATCCGAATCGTCGACAATTGCTGGATGTGGTTCCGAGGATGGTTGTCCTACGACCGGCGGCGTGTAGTGATCGAGCTGCGTCACATGGAAGACGTTGTCATTCCGCATTGTTTTCGGCAAGTCTAGTTTGTAAGTATTCTTATTGATGATAGTACTTACTGTATACAGTCCAGTGCGCTTGTAGTCAAGCTTCTTGGACGGTCTAGTTGTTCGGAAGTGTCGTGTCGAGATCCACACTTCGCTCCTGACTTCGAAGGTCACGTCCTTTCCGTGAGAGTATTTTGATTGGCATGCCTGGTATTCCAACAAGCTCTCCAGGAGAAGCCGGTGAGTCTCTTCCATTCTGGATACTGTTGCGTCCGCCAATATTGCCGATCTCATATTTGATGGGGCTTTCAGTGGCTTGACCTGCATTGGCGGGTGGTAGTGGTAGTTGGCCCAGAATGGCGTCATTAGCGTTGAGTGGTGGATGGAGTTGTTGTGAGCAAACTCTGCTAAAGGTAACAGTTCTACCCAGTTGTCCTGCTCGTAGTTGCAGAAGGCCCGTAAGTACTTCTCCATGGTCTGGTTTTGTCGCTCAGTCTGGCCATCGGTCTGTGGATGAAATGCGGTCGACAGCCTGTGATTGATGCTTAGGTCAGAGCAGACCTGTGTCCAGAATCGGCTGGTAAACACCTTCCCGCGATCGGTTGCAAAATTGTCTGGTATGCCACGGTTGCAGATCACGTGCTCGAATAACATTCGTTCCAGCTCTTGTCAGTCGATATCTTTCCTGCAGGGGAGGTAGATTGCCATTTTTGGCAGTTGATCGACAATTACCAAGATTCCCATAAACCTGGAGGCAGTTGACTCAGGGTGGTCTGTGACGAAGTCCATGGTAACTCCTTCCCAAGGTCGTGACAGTGGCGGTAGCAGCATGTTTGTGCCGTGATGGGCGGGTCGTGGTGCCTTGATTCGGTGGCTTAGTTCGCATCTGGCGATGTATTTTCTTACGGTGGCGTCCATTGTGGGCCAGTAGACATCCCGAGACACAAATTCGGCGGTATTAAGAGCTCCGAAGTGGCCGGATTCTGGATTGTTGTGGAAAAGGCTTATGACTTTGTTGCGAAGCAGGTCATTCTTTGGTACATATATCCTTCTTTCGTAAGTGAGAACTCAGGTAGTGACTTTCCACTCGTTACTCGAGTCGTCCTCTACGTAATCTATTGTTTGCAGATCAGGAATATCGATGATTGGGGTGAGGACAATCCTGCGCTTCACGTCGGCAGCCAACGCGTCGATAGTCTGGGCTGTTTTGATTTCCTGAAGGAGGTCATCGTACAGTTCAACGGCGTTAGTTGCCAAGGTTGCCAGTAGCCTCGCAGTCGGTGTCTCGTAGCCTATCTCATAGTCGGGCCTTCTTGATGGTCCATCGGTTGGGTTCTTCTTGCCTTCCAAGTGTTCGATGACAAAGTCGTAAGAGGAAAGGATTTCCGCCCACCTTGCCTGTCTTTGGGAAAGCACTTTGGAGGTTTGGAAATACTCCAGATTCTTATGGTCGCACTAGATCAGGACCTTGTGATTAGCGCCCTCGAGAGAGTGTCTCCATTGTTTCATTGTCTTGACAATTGCGAAGAGCTCCCAATCGTACGTGTCGTAGTTCTGTTCGGCGGATGACCAGTTTCGAGGGTAGAAATTGACCAGGCGAATAATCCCGCATCCGTTGTACTGCTTGAGGATACCGGCGATTGCGAAGCCGCTTGCATCGGTCTGCAGAATGATAGGTTTTTGCAGGTCGAAGTGCTGGATGATCGGTGCTTCAGTAAAGGCCTTTGTGAGCTTTCGAAATGCGAGTTTGGCATCCCGAGTCCATTCCCACTTCCGTGAGGCCTCTGTCTTTGGCAAGTTTGATATGGGAGCCGTCACCTTGGCATATTTGCGAATGAATCTTCTGTAGAAGTTTGCGAAGCCGAGGAGCACTTGCACATCCTGAAGTGATTCCGGGGTCGGCCAGTGTTCAATGGTGGATATGCGGTCTGACTGCATGCCGATCCCATCCGAATTGATGACAAATCCGAGAAAGTCGACTGCCCGAACTCCGAATTGGCACTTTTCTGCCTTGCAATATAGCCCTAATCCCAGTAGGCCTTGCAGCACTTTTCGGACGTGGTCTTCGTGCCCCTTCTCATTGGTCGAGTAGATGAGTATATCGTCAAGGTAACACACGGTGAAGTGATCAATATAGAGCCGTAGACAATTGTCGATGTAAGCCTGAATCGTAACCGGTGCATTTGTGAATCCGAAGGGCATAACTTGGTATTCGAACTGGCCATAGCGGGTTCGGAATGCAGTCTTGAATTTGTCTCCTTCTTTGATTCGGATGAGGTGGTAGGCATTCAGGAGGTCCAACTTAGTGAAGATTCGGGCTTCACACACTCGATCGAGTAGTTCTGAGATTAGCGGGAGGAGGTATCTATTTTTTACCGTGCCCAGATTAAGAGCTCGATAGTCGACACACAACCATAGTTCTCCGTCTTTCTTCTTTGCAAACAAGATCGGCGCTGCGGCCGGGGATGATGACGGCTGAATGAAGCCGCTTGCCAGGTTTGTCTCGATGTAGGCCTTGAGCGTCTCCAATTCGAATTCTGAGAGGTTGTAGATCCGCCCGTATGGTAGTTTGTGGCCGGGTTCCAGATCGATCGCGTGGTCAGTTGGCCTATGCGGCGGGAGTGTCTCAGCCTTTACCTTGCTGAAGACCTCCACGAAATCTTGATATTGTGATGGGATGTGACCCCCGTCATCTGTCATTATCATCTCCGCATTTTCCATTTCTATTCCTATTTTCATTAGCCTTGTCTGCATTTTGCATTGTAGCTTGCTTGGCAGGTGGAGATGGGTAGGGGTCCCGGGATAGCTGGATCAGACTGTTTGTCACAATTGGACCAAGCCCCGTTGACCAGTTTCTCCTTTCGTGTCTCGGCGAGCCGGTAGCAGTCAATCAAGCACCGTCACTGTGTCACTCTGCTGCCGCAACTACCGCCGCTGCTCCTGCTCGCGCATTCAGCATCCTGTGGTTTCCCTCACCTTCAGTGATGCCTTCCAGAGATGCTCCCAGCAACCCTTGACATTCTCCAAGTCGTTTGGCGATTGCCTCGACCACCTCCACACTAGCTAAGAGCTGATCGAATGCAGTAGCCCCTAGTAGTTGTATATCCGGGGGAGGATCAACAATTGTATAACCTTGACCACGTTCCGGCAGAGGACTTGCGTGATCTGCTTCTGGAATCGTCGCCCGTTGCGGTCCGTTTGGCGTTCGCAGCGCTGTCAATTGACCTTTAGTCTTGTCGTTTTCTGGGTTTCTTGCCTTGAACCATGTCAAGCCCAGGACTAGGTCGTATGCCTTCATTGGGACAACTAAAACCTCGGATTCGTCAACCGGTTTAAGGTGTTCAAAATACTGAACCAAGAGACTTGCCTTTCGGCTCTCCTTTGCAGACATCATCACTTGGCCATTGAGACCCTGGGTGGAGGTGACTGCTGGTTTGTGGGGCAATTTGAGTTTCCTGGGTAGGCTCGGTGATATAAAGATGCTCGTTGCACCGCAGTTGATTAGTGCTTTGACTCGCTGCATGTTGCCGTGTATGTTTCATACAAGGACTTCATGGACGATATGCGCCAAATCCGGTTTCTCTGTGCCGCATAGGTATTGGCTTGACATCAGAGCCCGACCTTCCAGAATGACTCTTGATTTTAAGGCAATTCGGTGCGGTTGTATCACGTTCAACGTTGCAAATAAGGTTCGGTTTCCGAAGTTTTCCAATCCTGACTCCGTATCGTCCAGCCTCTCCCGTCGAGTTAGATATCAAAGGAGGATGACTTGTTTTTTTGCTGCTGCATGTTGAATGACCTTGGTCGTTTAATTTGTTTGCCGTCATAGCCGCCACTGCTATTGCTGGAGTTCTGTTCAGGTGGGTTTGTCTTGCCGTATTTGGTACAAAGGTAGGTTTTGTGGACTCCGCTGCCGCAGCGGGTGCATTGCCGGTTTGCCTTTCGGCTTTCGTAGGCTTCCTCTGAAAGCCATGGCACTGGTGATAAGTTGGCCCGGAAGCCTCCGCTCGACTGATTGGACTTGCCCAAACTGGAATTACCGCTGGAGTCATTGGAATTGCCGGAAGTGTTTTCCGCTGGTTCGGAGATGGATGGTCGACAATTTCGTTTCTTATCGCCACCTTTCTGAGACTCCCCTGATTGCCTTTGTTGCTGTTGTTTTCCTCCCGGCTTCTTGTTGTCTGGTTTGAACTCAGAGGCTGCCGCACAGTCGAAGAGTTGGTCGAGGGTCTCGAACCTGTCTTTGCCACTGGAGATCCAAGGCCTGACTTTCGTCTTAACTGGGTGCCGCAGGACAGCCCAAGCCATGTCATACAGGACCACTTCGTGCATTATAAGGCTCCAGCCGGCTCTTCTCCAATTTGGTTCTAGGCGGTTGGCGTAAATTCGGACTGATTCATTTGGTAATTGCTAGTACTCCTGCATGGCCTGTGTCGCCGAATTGAGATGTCTGTCTTTATCTCCGTACATCTTTTGAAGCTCTGTCGCGAAGAGTTGGAAATTCTCTAAACACGGGTCCTTGGCCTCTCGTAGGTCGCTAGCCCACTCGGATGGGTCCTATTTTCCGTCTGTCACTGAGTCGTATCTGGGTGGTTATTCCAGGTGTCGAGAAAAGAGACTGCATACTTGACATGATCGGGATCGCCTCTTGCGAATAGGTGCTTGTGGGAGGCAAAGTTTGATCGTAATGTTTCGAGGAACTTATCCAGCTCTTTCGCCCCGCCGCAGTACAGTAATGGGTGCAGCATCTTAAAGATCTGAGACTGATTTCCGGGATTCTTCGGTCTATCGATGATGCGGCTGCGGTCGAGTCCGGTGATCATTCGGGTTCTCTCCTCCTTACATTCGGCTTGTTGTTCAAATAGGAGTTTAAGTAGCATCCGGTTCTGTTCAAGCATCTCATTTTTGTCGTCTTCGGTGATCTTTGACACGATGTCATCTCTTCCTCGAGATCCTCGCCCTCTCGTATGGTTGAATCATCGGCGTGTTCATCTTCATCTTCATCGTCTGGACCACGGGCTTCTTCGTGAACTTGAGTCTCGGCCGAATCGTCATCATTAATTTCGTCTTCTGGTAGTACCGAGACGCGGCCCGTAGGAATAGGCGTATTTCGGCTGAGCGGTGCTCGAAGGGATTCAATGCTGGCACACGTGTTAGGCATGCGCAATTGGCTTCTCTGTATTCTCTTTGGAGGCATGGAGGGTAATTGGCTGTAACTGTTGATTTGGTGTCTGTCGCGACGCGTCAATTAAAGGGGTAAATTTGCTTGATCTTATGAGCGGAACGTATCCGGCTTTTGAAAAGACCGAATATAGTGTATGGGCGCATCCGCCGGCGCTCATCAGTATAGGCATATGATATGGTATACCGTTGCACACGTGCGCGAGTGAGATTAAGTGTAGAAGTAACTGGTAAGATATTCGGTACGGAGCTAAGTCTCTGTCGCAATGTCCATATAAGGTTGGCGATTACCCGGCACTGGACACCTCACGTGACTGTTCGGTGACCCTAACCACGCACTCTTGACAACGCTATTACACTTCCCCATACCAGAATTATCAACTAGACTGTGAGAGCGAGTGAGGACAGAACCCATTCATTCCATGAATATATTGACAATCAACTTTGAAACCAAAAAAAATTTATTTGCAGCTTTCGCTTTCATGTGTGATGGCGAAAACCTGCTTTGAGAACTCAAAGTGTAACCGCCGGTCAAAACTGACAGTCAAGATTAGAGTCGGAGACGGTTTCGTACGGTTCAACAGACAGGCGACAGGCTGGCTCGGCGTCTGGATGGACGCGCAGCTGACGCTCAAGGAGCACCATAACCGATACACGAAGAAAGCCAGAGCAGCAGAAGCTAGACTCCGAACCCTCACAAAGACGTACGGTGCAGTACCAGTGAGCGTACGGGCCGTCCAAGTGGCATGCATCAGAGCCGTCGCACTGTACGGGAGCGAGCAGTTGTGAGATCCCAACAAAGCAGGCAGACGAGACGATCTCCAACTTCTCCTCAATCAACAAGCCAGAGCTATCCTGGGCGCACTACCCACGACACCACGAGGAGCATTAATGAGAGACTCTGGGCTTACACCTGCACCCTTAATTTTAGAATCCAGACAGCAGCCCTTTGCGGCGAGACTAGCAAACATGTGCAGCAACAAGCTAAGAAAACTATACCAAAACCCCTTTTCTGGGGCGCCAGTATGCAGAGCAGTGAAGAAAGAGCATGAGCACGGCCGGAAAACTAAAGGCATGACAAGGCCGCCCCGGGTGAAGAGGCAGTTGTCAGAACCGTCATACTGCACGATTCCGCCACAGCCAAGAGCGCCACACAGCGATGGGCAATAGAGAAAGAGGCCAAAGTAGGAGGGGGAGACTGGATCTGGTGGACAGATGGATCGCGCTCAGATGACGGCCGAGTGGGAGCCGCGGAAATTTCCAAGCACACAGACGAGTGGAGGTCTCGCCGCAGCTATCTGGGCACTGGACGAATGGAGGTCTTTGACGCCGAACTGTGGGCGCTCGGACTCGCGCTGGAGGAGACGATCTTGAAGAGAGAAATACTGCAAAGCAACGGGGTGAAGATGGTGGCGGTCTTTAGCGATTCACAAGCCGCCATTCGGCGGGCGGCACATCTGGAGACAGGCCCCGCGCAGCTGCTACCAAGACGGATCAATCGAAAGGCGCAGGCTCTCCTCTCCCACGGCATCAAAACGGGAATACGCTGCATTCCGGGACAATACAGTATCCCCGGGAACGAAGCAGCAGACCGCCAGGCGAACGTAGCCCGCGAGGCAAAGGGGGACACGGTGACACAGTGGCCGTACACCTCGGCCCTGAATACAGCCAGACTGATCTCTGAGAGAAAGTCAGCAGCCAAAGTGAACTGGGAAGCCGACAAGTGCAGCCAGCACTTCGGCTACAGACTCAAGGGCAAGGCGGGGACCAAGAGACCTATCCCAATGACAAGTGTGAAATGGCTGGCAGCCAGGTTCTACAGACAAAAGTCCGGGCATGCACTCACTGGAGTCTACCTACAACGGTTTGGCCACCCAGAGGACGATAAATGCTGGTGGTGTGGCAGGACAGCAGCCCAGATGCGGGAGCACCTCTTCCGCCACTGCAGCCAGTGGAGAGACCAGCAGAAAACGCTATGGAAGACAGTGGGAAAGGCGACGGGCTGGAAAGCGGGCAGATGCCGACACGTGCAGGTCTCTGAGCTGTTTTGTAGGGACGAATGTAATCATGCGGTGAGGGACTTCCTGGCGGCTACTGAAGTCGGGAAGTTACCGCCCAAATGAATGAAGGGAGGGATGGAGCAGCCACAGAGGCTGACTCATGTGCGGTGAGCGGCGGCAGCGGGCAGAGATCTCTGCGTTTTCCTTTCTTTTCCTTTCTTTTCCTTTCTGTTCTGGTCTGACTTTAAGCTTTCATTTGTCAGCAGGGATGAAGGGTAGCTGGGGGGGAGCTCTGCCATCTAGCGGGCTAGCCCGGAGGCAGAGGGGATATCAGGTCCTGTCATACTCTAATTACAGTGCACAAAGTATGAATAAAACAAACAAACAAACTCATAGTGTAATAACACGAGACAAGTATATACATTCCACTTTCTCCATTAGGTGACACCAGAGTGTTTGTTGCTTGCTGCAACTGTAGTAACCCATCCCTTGGCCAGGTGGGCAAGGTGCCAACTTTCTCTGTGCGGTATTGGAAGCAGATACATTCAACCGTACACAGAACTCTGATTTGGACACCCATCATTGAGGTTAAGTAGGTACATGCAGCGCTCTATTCGAACAATGGGAAAATATCTAACCAGTAATGATAAAAAAGATCTCGACTATACATAGGTACAAAATTGGCACAATGAATAGTTGAGAATGGAAGGCACCTGCTGCCATACTCTGGGATCCGGACACAGGAATTGATGATAAAGACCTATAGCTGCACATGTATATAGTATATATTCAGTTTGAAAGATTATTATTAGAATACAATGGATGTAATAATAACTAAATTTCATTCCACACTTAAATAGTTTTAAAATTATGATTAGAATGGGAATTAGTGAAATAGATGTGTAGACTCAGATAATTAACCATGAGTCCTGACAAGGTCAAGATGATAGCATGTCAACCCTCTGACAAGATCGTGGCGACTATATGTACCCACTCAGACAGCTGATCGTGGGCTCTGACAAAATCGGGGCGATAGCATGAGAAACCTCTGACAAAACCATGGGCACTATACGTATACACTCTGACAGCTGACAGTGGGCTCTGACCAGAATTGAGCAATTGAGTGAGAAGCCTCTGACATGGTCAGGGTGGCTATACATGTGGATTGCAACAGCCGACTATGGGCTCTGACATGATCCGGGCAACAGCTGGCCAAACCTCTGGGATGATCATGATGACTACTCTGACAACCAACCGTGAGTTCTGACCACATTGTGCGATTGCCCCAGTAGCTGCTGCCAAACTATCCATAGTCCAGATCTAGCATACTAGAGTACACAATGTTGTGCACCAACACTCTTGCTGTTACCCCGAGAGCACTTTGTTAATACACTCAACTGAAGATGTAATGTAGAAATACAACTGTAAGCTGATTGTGTGTGTCCGGAGTGTTATCTGCATTACGTTTAATGGCTCTGGGCTGAACTCCATCATCCGCCGTTATGGGTGTTCCAGGAGACTACCAGTGTCTGGACAGTTTACTGTAAATTACACATGGCGAAATAACTGTTCCTGATAATCATCTCTATTACTATTAAATTTAAATCAATAATCATCTCAAGACTGTTTTGTTCTGCAATTATACTTCCCAACTTTGAATGATATCTCAGATGTAGATTACATGTTGTAATACTATAATATAAAGTCATTCATAACATATGGTATGTGAAATGTACCTGCATTTGTAGCAGTGATAATCCTGCTAAGTTATACACCAATGTATAGCTTCATCATATAGTATTTTGATAGATAATATTGCAAAAGTGGTCGTCAACCTTGAATTTTATAATGGCAAGAAAATTGGTAGAGGTCAAAGGCTTATGGCATGCAGACTCTCCAACACAGGTGTTACCACACCATCGGCAAAAGTGCACATCGACTATAGACTGCGCTACGCACACACGCACACACGCGCAGCTCATAGCAAGCTTCCCGCGGACCCCTGCGCAACGCGCAGTCTATAGTCATCTATAGTCGATTCATAGAGATGTGCGCGTGGGCCTATTGAACAATATACAGCTGGCGGCCGGAAATGGACCTATACCTGTCTTCACTGCCTGGCTATTATACCGGTACTGAGTCCGCTGGAGAGCACGCTGACGCTTGAGAGCCTGCTTGGGAGCCTATTTCGAAGCCTTGCTTGATAGCCTTCTTGGAAGCCTCCTTGAGAGCATACTTCGAAGCTTTGCTTCATAGCCGGCTTGGAAGCCTGCTTGAGAGATCCACACTTCGGGAGGAGTAGAGTTTTCCACGGGAAGCTTTTGGCCGATGGACAACACTGAGTTTGTGGAAGCTTTGGCTAATAGAAGGCTGTAAGTCTGTGGAAGCTTTGGCTACTAGAACGCTCTAAGTCTGTGGAAGCTTTGATCCAAACGTTGACGTAGCCAACCTACATGTCTAAGTGGTTCTAGTACTATGATCACCATCACCCACACCATCATCATCGCCATCATCACCCACACCATCATCATCGCCATCATCGCCATCATCACCCACACCATCATCATCGCCATCATCACCATCAGCCCCGAATGCGCACACATACACCCATAGTCGGTGGGAAGCGAGCAGTAGATTCCACTGGAAAATCTGAGTCGGAGATCTGCTCTCCCCAAGATCCAATTGTCTACCTTTCTTTTAGAATCTCAGGCTGCAATTTTCAACACCATGACCGTGAGGCATCGTGTGATCTCGTCGCGGTGGCCGCGCTAAAAATAAGGTTCAGACGATGATATCGACCGATGTCATGATTTCGGCCGCTGCAACTCAGCAAGTCTCTGGATCGAGCATGCAGGAGCATATTCGGAATGAGTGGAGTTTTCAACGGGAAGCTTTTGGCTGTTGGAAAACTCTGAGTTTGTGGAAGCTTTGGCTAATAGAATGCTCGAGGTCTGTGGAAGCTTTGGCTAGTAGAAGGCTCTAAGTCTGTAGAAGTTTTGATGCTGATATTGACGTAGCCAACCTACTTGCCTAAGTACTTCTGATACTGTGATCACTATAACTATCACCAACACCATCGCCATCGCCATCGCCATCGCCATCGCCATCGCCATCATCTCCATCAGCCCCAGACCGAATGCCCACACATACGCGCAAAATTGATGGGAAGCAGGTACAAGATTCCGCTGGAAAATCTGAGTCGGAGATCTGCTCACCCCAAGATCGAATTGTCTACCTTTCCTGCAGAATCTAAGGCTGCAATTGTCAACACCATGACCGTGAGGCATCGTGAGATCTGGTCGCGGACTCGCGGTGGCCATGCTAAAGATAAGGTTCAGACTATGATATCGACCGACGTCATGATTTCGGCCACCATACGCCGCCAGTCACCCACCACCGGCTACTGGCCACCGGCCACCAGCCTCACGCCTTCCGGTGCCTGGCGCCTGCAACTCAGCAAGTCTCTGGATCGAGCACACAGGAGCATACATGGGAGCATATAGTCAACTGAGATTGGGAGTGTCTTGAGAGCTTACTTGGGAGCGTACAGTCATGCAGGCTGGGAGTGTGACATCGAGTGCAATTGGGAGCGTCCTTGAGAGCATGGCCGGGAGTGTACTTGAGAACGTACTCGGAGGTGTACTTGGGAGCGTACTCGGAGTGTACTTGGGAGCGTCTTGTGAGCTGACTTGGGAGCGTATTGTCAAGCAGGCTGGGAGTGTCATCGAGTGCAATTGGGAGTGTACTTGAGAGCGTGCTCGGGAGCGTGCTTGACAGCTTCTTGGGAGCTGGTGTGGGAGCGTACAGTCAAGCAGGCTGGGTGTGTGCCATCGAGTGCAATTAAGAGCGTCCTTGAGAGCATGCCCGGGAGTGTACTTGAGAACGTACTCGGAGTGTACTTGGGAGCGTACTCGGAGTGTTCTTGGGAGCATCTTGTGAGCTTATTTGGGGGCGTATAGTTAAGCAGGCTGGGAGTGTGTCATTGAGTGCAATTGGGAGTATGCTTGAGATCGTCTTGAGAGCTTACTTGGGAGCGTACAGTCAAGCAGGCTGGGAGAGTGCCATCGAGTGC
>Ga0307514_10000209_pt1 | contig 160522 bp, 145 predicted proteins | sample 16_EM_MG_FD_203088 | JGI IMG/M metagenome (GOLD analysis project Ga0307514, IMG submission 203088) | Populus trichocarpa ectomycorrhiza microbial communities from riparian zone in the Pacific Northwest, United States - 16_EM | ecosystem: Host-associated > Plants > Roots > Unclassified...
CCACCTTCTCACCGCTTCCTCCGCGTCTTCCAACGTCTCCGCCCTTCCGTAACACAATTCCTCCGACACCACCAGGAATCTCCCTCCATTATCCCGTAATATTCTTGTACCTATCTGCGCCGTGACACTTGAGTTGTGTACATCAGTATACTGATATCGTAAGACGACACTATTTAGTCGATACTATCTTTTGGCAGCAGAGAATGGAACAGTTACCTTGTTTCCCTGGGTGGTAATCCTTATACACATCCTGAGTGAACGTTTAATCATTCTTCTCTTTACTAGTCCGGAAGTCATTAGGGGCTTTTATTGATTAGGACTTTGGGTGGATCTCCCAGTGTTACAGTTATGAGTCATGCAAGGTGATTGTTCCCAGTGGCTGCTACTGAAGTGGTATTCTTGGCCCCTGAGTGACATGTCCTCAGTATTTCATTGAAATAGCTGTCAGTTAGGGCTTCAATATGTGGCACATGACATATCCAGGGGCACGTAACTGATATCTAGATTGTCGGCCCGCCCTGAGTCTTAGGTTTCAACTAACAATCTTGATTTAATCTTTTATATGTACTATCACTCGAGACCAATTTTGCAATCATTTCCACTTAGTTAATATCTATTTCAGTATGTAGGTCGAGGCTGACATACATGCCCATACATTCATCCATCAGCAAAGTGTAGAATGGTTGGGAAGTTATAATAGACCAACTCAGCAACCTAAAACAGCTACACTGACATTTTCAAATGCTACCAGATGCACTCAGATAGGCTGAAAGCAAAGGGATGTACTTTCAGGTCCTCCGAGACTCCTTTCTTGGTGCACCACAATATTCTGAAAGGTGTGGAACGGAATCCAAGAATATTCGGAAGCGTATATAGTTGTTTTCAAAATGCTTCAAAATTAAACTATTAGAATGTGCAATTTTCAAAACAATGAGAAGTATTGGCCATGTCTCCAAAACTGTTTACATGCACCTCGAACCTTTATTCAATATGCTCCAGGAGCAAATATTAAAATCTTTTTGTCGAATAATATAATTCAATTAACTATCTTGATTCTGTACATGTTGGTTCCACCAGTGTAATGTACTATTCAGTCCAGTAGATATTTAAATGCATATGATTCTTTACAATATCAGCAAACTGTAAATTAGTGTGGAAGACACCCGCAAACCTCCCAGACAGTCTGGTAGCCCGCACCCATGCTTATAAGTATATACACATGCTCCCAGCCCCCCTTGGAGCCATGGAAGAGAATGTCAGACTTTGTGCGAGTATTGTAAGATGCTTCAGAAAGCGTCAGCGGTTATAGAGGTACATACCGAATACTCTGAGATTTTTGTGTTAGAATAGTCAAGTTTTGGAGCCGTTGTGACATCTGCGCAGATCTGCAGAAGACATGAAGAGGTGCTGAGACCTCTGCCCAAGGTCAGTGGGAGACTTGGTGTCATATTCTCACAGTACTGTTCTTATGATTTAACAACCACAAGGCATTTCATCTATCATATTTGTGTTTGGTACAGACACAAGTTTTGCTACATTACAATATGCCACAGCGAAAAGCAAAGTTGGTATCCAAAAATCGACGGCATGTACTGATCCTTCTCCACATTCTCAACATATCATTTCGGGACGCATTTGCAATCTTCCACCATGCTTTGAGGTGTTCAATAATGTGATCACATTGTCTCAATATTTCAATATGTTGTTTAGCTATAAAATTATCGGAATATACTGCCCTGGGTTCATTGAAGTTGGTTCTCTAGATATTAATCGTTTCGATGGTTTTTTGAACTGTTCCATTGATTTCAAGACATTTCCTAACTATCCTATCTCTTGAGACATCGATTTTATACAAGCTTGCACAACTTCCATAACAAACCACAATGCCCAGAATAAACACATCAGATTGCTATATATCACTGTAAAAAGTACTTCAAGCAACAAATCGAAAACTCTCCATGTACAATTGATTGAATGCATTTAAGTCAATTGAGTTGCTCAAGTACCACCACAAGCTATCTGGCTGCAGCATCAGCGGAAGAAGGTTTACAGCCACTTGGATTACACTTATTGGGACAATATATGTTGTTTTGACAATGAAAAGAGGCGTACAATATTAGCTTCCACCATGGAATGGTTGCATCGGAGATTGATGTATCTCCTTAACAATCACTATAGCAATAGTCTAATGTATTCACACAGTTGCAAACCTCGGAACCATGCCAAGAAGCCCTTGATTGCTCAATTCAGCATCCTTGACAATAAAAAGACATTTCAACCGTGTGGTAATGCGTCCAGCAGCCAACTTGAAGTGGGTTTCTGGACTTGTCCCCATCCAGAGAAGCGCTGTATCATTTCTGGGTGGCTTCTGCTTTCTCCACCTTCTGGATCCAGTGGAATGTACCACCTGAACTGTCTGCTTGTCGCAATGAAAAGGCATCACCGGAATTGGAACTGGGTTATACAGAATGTGTGTTGCATCATTGAGACAACTGCAATGCTGATTGTGTTGAATGTAGTCTCTACAGTTGGCAAATCTCTTGAAACACCAACCAATGTGATTCAGTTGCTCCCCATTTGGCATTGCACAGCACTGAGAGAAGTCATGAAGGGTTTTGATTTCTGCTCATTGGTTTTTCATCATTTGCTTGATAGATGGTTTGGTTAGAGGCATTTCATTGTTGCGATGTTGTTTTGCAGCATCTGCATTAAGCGTGCGATACTGAAGCACCTCCATTTGGGTATTCATTTGCAAAATCTGGAAGGTGGCCTCCTGATGATTCAATTGTCGGTATGCTTGTTTGAGATCCATTATTGCTCTTTCCGGGAATTTTAGAGCTTGCATTTCAGAGGTTGCCAATCTGGCAGATATTGTCAGAGGAGTGGTTCAGGAGATGCATCTTGACAACATTGGAATCCGATTCATTGACATCATGTTGTTCAATTTGTAACTTGATCTGCATTTCTTTATCATCAATGCAATTACACTTTGCAGCCACAGACAGAATGTTCCTAGTGGGGTTACAATCCTGTTCCTTCTGTCTGTCTAAAGAGAGCTGCTTTTTCAAGGCTTCTGAGACCTTCTTTGAAGATTTACTTGAGGGGAATCGACTGAAAGCATCCTTGTGACATGGAACCTCTTCCAGAAATTCCTCCATGTACTTGATTGTGACTTCTGCATGGTACTGGTACAGTGCCATAATGTGACAATACAGGAAGCCCTTGGCGCCCAACAGGGTTTCTGTGATGGGAATTCATTAGCTTGCCAAAGGGTTTAAAAGAGTCGCTGTGAAAACTGGAACAATCATGTACCTGGGTGCTTCCATTTCCTCACCACTCCATGGCATCACCTGGCTTTATGGCTTGTTGAATTGAGCAAAGCCATGCTATGGAGGCATTATTGCCCAGAGCTGGTTGAATTTGTCAATTCTGGAATGTTGTTCAAAGAAGGACAATACACAGTCTATCAAATGTTAAAGAGTACAGAAATAGATGGTATTAGGAATATCACATACAATAATACTCATCGGGGAGATTTATATTGTACTGTAGACCATGCCTTCGTAGGTTGCAACCACTCGATCTTCCAGATAATATCGTGCTTCCCGTCTCTCAATCTTATGCCCCTGAATCACCAGTATCATGTTCTGGAAGTATTGCCGATGGTCTCTCAATTGCCATGACAATGAATTCCCTTCTCCAGAGGCCAGTGTTGGTGCTTACCACACAGGGCAACGGCGCTGCTTGATCTAGTGAAAGTGAATGTTTTCGAAGTAGTTAGCTGTCCATGTCCAGTTGACAGGATAACATTGACGTATTTGACCGTCTGCAGACAGTGTAATCTTTCCACTGTTGAACATTGCATCAAGAGGGGAAAAAGTACTGTCTAAGACGTTTTCTCACAACTTTTCGATTGTAGATTCATGATTCATTTACAGCAGTTGTTTGTCCATGTCCTCAAATGTCATATTACGGAAGAACAGGAAGAAGGGCAACAAGGATGCTTCCAAGATTTGGAGGCTTGGCTCTAATCGTCAAGTTGTTGTTTCCAAGACTCATATATGCTGGCCATTTTATCTTGTCACCCGAATAGTATGTAAGATGTATCAGGTCAGGTTCAACAAATACAGGGACAATTGGAGCTCTAATTGGTTGCCATATTTGTTGATGTATTAAATTCATTTTAGCTATGATGAACTTCAACTAACATACCTACTCATTCCACCACCAGTCGCATGTTTGCTCCTCTGAGTAGATAAGTTCATCCACATCGCCAAATTCCTTGGCGGAAGTAAACAGCATATGTTCCCTGAATGCAGGCTGGTGGATGAGGAACTCAATGCAGTCAACAGGAGCGCAGTAAACAAAGTGTGTGTAATCATCGTTAGTGTTAGCAACGGTTCCGTTTTCGGACCGTTTGTACTATAGCGGTTCTAAGAAAACCCGGCCCCAGGCGGTTCGGTCCGGGTTTGTGCTAAACGGTTCCCTCAATTAAGTCCTTGAATATTCATCCGATAATTTAGTGTTTGGTACATGAAATATAGAGCTTCAGACAGTGCATCTTTTGGCGGTCTCCGATTGTCGATATCTTCAATACTCAGCAAGCTGCTTTGAATTTATTGTCATTTTGGCCCGAAAAACGAGGTTTTTGGGCTACCGCTTGCTGAGATTTAAAGATATCGAAAATCGGAGACGGCCAAAAGATGCGCCGCACCGAGCTGCATATTTTACATACCAAACACTAAGCTCTCTGATCAATATTTGTGGCCTTAAAGTGATGGTTCGCTTAAAAAATCGTCGATTTTTGATGGGGTAAGGCTGTTGCCACGCAGACCTATAAAACCGGCCGGGTCCAAAACTGGACCCGTTGCTAACACTAATCATCGTTGGGAAGAATGTATTCATCAGCTAAATGATTGTGACACACTTTCCCTTATTTGGAAGGGTCGATGCCCAATGTGTAGAACATTTTGTGCAACCTTTTTGCTATGGTGTGTGATGTAGTGAAGTTGCGATCAGTTACCATTGTAGGGTTCATGCAAAGCTTGTAGATAGCAGCTGTGCTCTAGTAGTGCTTGATGCACGAGTGCACTAATTGATACTCCTCCTTGCAATTAAACAGTGACCATAGATCAGTTTCGTCATCGAAGATGTCGAAATACTCATTACTAGTAGACTTGCTGGCTAGAGGGCTGTCCAAGTGTGGAGTACCAGAAATATATGTCCCAAAAAGACATTGCTCTTGATTGATACACTAATTTTGGCTGATAGTATATGTATCGCTGGATCCATTATCATAGGGGTGAAGAAAAGGGTTGCGATGCCGTACATGAATGAATGGAAGAAGAATAATATCATGCTCAATCGCAAAACCATCATCTCGCTGTTGTTTGGCTGATACATATAGTATCCTTTCTGTGTGGTCACACAGAAGGTGAGTGTAGTAAGCGCCAATGTTCAAGTTCATCTTTGAGTAATAAAGGCACTGTTGATAAATATCCATGTTTTGTTACCAAAATGCAATGTCTCAATACAGTTAAGAAGTGTCTGGACAGTATTTTAGCTACTTATACCATTGCAAGCTGGCTGGTCATCAGAAAAAGCCACACCTCGATTTATGTTTTCCAAAATGGAGTCCTACCACTGGTATAAGTTTTCTCTAAACCTTCTTTATACATTTGGACAGTGTTTAATCGCTCTGTCATTTTGAACACCCCTTGCATCTTGAAAAGGATACTGCATCTGCATTCAGCTTGCCGCAGCAACTGTTTTTCACCCTTGGAAGATCCTACTGTGCCTATTGCCTGATTGGTAGTTGTTGCTTTTTCTTAAGTTGATACCTGACATGAACCATGCATTCTCCTTAGATACCAAACCAGCAGAGTCGTCTCAGGGTACAAGAATTGGAGCAAGGACAAACGAGTGAGATATAACTGCAGGGCATGCTGTGAGTTGTGTTTGTGATGAACTTAAGAATTCAGTCGACAAATTATAGCACTTAGACGATTCTAAGCAAGTTGTTTCCCAGCTGAATCACAGCCAACATGATGTCACCAGATCAAGAAAACCGCTCAAAGCCTGTATATAGATTTCCTTTGCTTGCCCACCATACTTACAATGTCCAGAACATACGTCACACCCTCCTCACCTATCTGCATCCCCCTTGATGAAATTTTCAACTCCTCTGATACTTGTTCAGAGCAACCAGAATTTGATATGATTAATTGAATCATTGACCACTGTTGGGAACCTGAAATGAAATGTGATGCCTTCTGGTTGCTGAAATTAGTTGTCGCAGATGTTAATACAATCCAGATGCCGAATCTACATCTCCCTAGCTGCGTTGAAACTGCCGGTGGTGGAGTCAGCCAATCGGCAGCAGAAACAATTGGGATTTGGCAGGATAGAAGTGGCTTGACAACACAACGGATAGATAATACAGTGAGGAAGTGCATCTATGACATTGCACAGTCATTGAGCATTATCCACATAGAAGGAGCTGGCCCCGAGCAATACAATCTCCTAATAGCCCATTGCATTTCATGAATCTGCGATCTGGCATCTAAATGACTGGTTTGGAAATGGTACATGGCAGACAACTCCAACAATGATGGTCAGCATGTCCAGGAAGCGCTGGACGAGTTTGCGGAGGTTGGCCTTGGCTGAAGGAAGCATAGGTTCAATGAAACCCTGACTAGGGAGAGGCAACTTGTACACATTGGTATGTATTTCTTCGCCCCAATGCATCTTGCGCTCTGGCTGATGATGTGTAGATACAGAAGACGATGAGGAGGAAACTTCAGATTACATGACTGCACCTATAGACGTGTGTTGCATAGCCGTGACTGATTTCGTTGGTGAGCAATGTAGCTTTACCATTGCCATTGTATATCTTGACACTGCTGGGAAGCAGGTGGGTGAAAACAATACTCAGCTATTCTCATGGCAATGGCCAGAGGATGATGAAATGCTACTTCCGATAATTACAACAATTGTCAATACAACCACTTTGTCAATCGTGAATGCTGTTGTCACCGGCCTGCCTGATTGTAGCCTGAATGTCACAGAGCCTTGGGGCAGCCGGGTGAAGGGTAATAGAAATGGTCATCTGCGTGCCCATAATGGTACCCTAATCTTCGACATCAATACTGCTGCCAGATGGGTCAAGGTGCGGATGAACTTAATCAACCCAATGCTTTTTTGCGTCGTATACCATAGCCAACAAGCTGATAGCAGAGCTGGTACCCTGACGCTGATGTGTGGTGGGCACAGCTATGTGCTTCTGGATGACATCGTCCCACCTCCAGCTGAGGATATGACTGACAATATCGAGGAGGAATTAAATGATGATGCTGAGATGTGACGACCAAATCCAACAAGCTTCCCGACGATGAAACTGGACTTCTAGAAGTTTGAAAGTGAGGTACCAAGGAGGATTATCAGATGGCAGTAATAGGTTGAAGTAATCCGACACTGTGCTTTTGGTCTCGTTGCCAATTAATAGCAAGGTATTAGTGCTGATGAAAATGTGGCTTGGCTATGTGAGCATGATCACATTGTGAACCCTCCTGCTGTGGGCTTTTTTGGTCATGGGTAGTGTTAGCAAAAGTCCCAACCCGCCAGTACGATTCCGAGTTAGGGTTGTTACCGAACCTGGTCCGTGGCAACCCATTGTACAACCCCAAGCACCCGGACCACTGCATTTGGGCCAGTTTCCAACCACAATCGGCCTCTAGAAAGTCCAAAGTTCTCGCTCGAAATATGTTGGTGAATTCTGATTGTATATCAACATGTTCCATACGTATAATATGTAGTTTTAGGTGCTCTTTCGCCCCCTGTTCTCCGGTTTATGATGCAATAAATATTAGTCTAGTCGCTGTTGAAAACCAGCAACATTCGATTCATTTTCTGCTTTATTTCACAGCTACTTGATGAAGATTGATCTGATTGGAGTTTGTACAGTGGGAGATGAAAGAGCGCATAAAAGTGTACATTTCACTTATAAATCACGTTGTGATCTGATCAGACAACAAATACTTAATTGCAGCGAAAGATGTAGGAACAGTAAGACGGAACAGCAGTCCAGATTCAACCCGGCTCGAAACCCATGGGTTAATGTCCTGTCCGGGTAACAACCTGGTGCTAGTTGACCAGTTAAGGTTGCTTGGCAGTTCCTGATCCAGACCTGGGCCTTCAGATCAGTTCCAACCCGGACCGAAGCCAGGTAACCCAGAACCATTGCTAACACTACTCCTCTGAAGCATTCAAGCAGCCGTGCAGTGGCGTATTAGTCGTTGTCAGGATGAAATATACTGACTGGATGGTTGTTCAAGGATTGGCATATTGGGTGGGTATTTTTCTGGCACTTTGGAGGATGAACGGATGGGTGATAGTGTGGAGTGTTTTGGTGAGGTATTGGGTCTCTTTTAGGTGTTTTATTGTTTGTATTATTACATCATTCATCTTTATGCAACAAGGGCTGTGCTGAGAGTTCATGATGATGGGACTAATCGTAGCGATGTTTGTTTGTGGGAAAGGCCTGGTGGCAGCGATAGCACCCCAGGTATGGCTAACATGGAATTGGTAGTTCGGTATCTGCACCCAGTAGATGTTACCCAGAATGATCAGGGAAATGTGAATGGTTTTAGGCTCATTGCAATAATGATTTTTGTCAAAGGAAGCGAATCAACAACCCTGTAGCATGCTTGTCACCTGCCATTCTTAGTTCAGTGTTCCTGTCCATGCAAGGAGTTTGATGTATGGGAGGTGGGTAAAGCCAAGATCCTACAATCGTCAGGAGGATGAAAAGATGCATTACAACAATGCTTTTGATTATATCAATTTTGTTCATCCTTTACAGAATGCATTATCTGATTTAGTATACATTCATTCACATTTCCTGTAGTCACTTCTTGCATTTGTTTGTACTAATCACTTGCTGCCTTTCTAACTCATAAAGCGCAGACGCTACTATGCTCCTCATCCTCACCTTCCATCCAGAACCAGGACAAGGAGACAATCTATCCACAATGAGGATGTCAATCACGATCTCAGCATGATACTTAACAATTACAATGATCATTGGGATGACAGTTTAGAATCCAATGATGAGCCTCTGTGGCAACAATCCAGGAATACCATGGGAATGCAACCTTCGAAAGTTGCTTCACATCAACAGTTGGATACCAAGTCGCAGTAACTGTATTAACTTCAATGCCAGCGCAACCCCAATATTGTGAGCACAGGGATGACTTGATTGGCTAGAAGGAGAAGGATGAACATGAGCCTGCATTGATGGCTTCCAAGATGGTATTCGATTAAGTGTTCAAATGATTGAATTTGCCTGTTAATGTAGATATTTACTAAAGGAAGAATTCAAATGAAGCCAGTGAGCAACTGGTTTTATGGAATGCAGCAAATCTGTGGCGATATGAGCCCTTTGTTTATGAAATGACAGGACTCATGAGCAGCACAGTATACAATACCCTGGCAACACTTTCAGGGATTCCAGCGATGGTCATGGCCTATGTGAAACCTAAAGCTATCAATTATGGGATGGTTGTGAATCTCTTTGCCACCAATGCAGTAAAGACCGCCCAGGTTCATTTTTGCTGGTATGAGGAAATTGCCATAAATGATCAGCCCAGAGAAACTCAGACCCTCTACATGGCTACATGTCAGTAGGAAATGAGTCGTCTCAACTATTGTTTTCGTGGCTGCCATTGTGCAGCAGACTCTCGTAAAGATTATTTCCTCCAATGTAGAAATGGTATCCAACGGTATGACTTCAATCAACTCTGGTTACAGAGTTCAAATACAGTTGACTGCAGTGATCTGGACAATAGTTGCACGGCTATTGGCCAAGGACAAGTTTACATGCCAGGGAGACATTCGTAAAGTAAGTTCCAAGTTCCCTTTATGCTTCAACATTGTCTTGATAATCAATGTAAAAGTGCAAGTTTTGATTTGTAGCGACAGAAATTTTGGATCATATTCACCTGACATACTTCTATGGAATATGACAAATGGGAATGAAAGATAGATCATTGATTCATAAAATCAACCTGACATTCATTGCTCCCACTGCTGCCACCTTCCACTATTTTCTGTCAGACTGGAAAACAGTCGAGTGTGGACTCCCACCAGAGTTTGGTCCAGGAGGTGGAGCACAGCGTAAGTACGATACAATAAACATCAATTATGTCATTGATAATGCATACACAGATGTATTTCGTCATCTTGTCCCAGATGTTCATTTTTTCACCCCAGAGGTTCAAGCCAATCAGCTAGGCAGTATCCGCAGCATGATTCGCCAAAGAATCTACCCAACTGGTACGCACCCAGCGACGATGCAACCTCACGATGATCCGGGGAGCTTAGAGCAGGACTTTGTTAATTACTTAATGAAGCAGCTGATAGTTTAGCCTGACAATTCATTTAATCATCTCAGTAGCTTTGTTGCTGCTACTGGAGCTAGCATGCAATTCCCAGCAGTTCTTCGTATGGGTGTGTCTGCCCTAGCCAGCAGCAGCCAACTCGTCCCCTGCAGTGACAGCACCAGCAACAACTACTGCAATGACATCCCCAACATTAAAAATATCACCAGCAATGAGAATACAGGATTAGTTGATGGAAGTATGAATGTTGATGCTGCAATGTCGCCTGGACGTTTGGAATAGTTGCAGTAATTAGGTTTACAATTTCTTTTGTGTGCTATGTAATTCTAGGTGCTGTCAATATATGATAATAGCAGTAAATGTAATAGATCTGATGGTTTACTAAAGTCTGATTTCAAACATGTGAAATTGTAATTGCGATGATGCATAACCCTCCTGCGATGGTTAAAATACTGTATGATACTGAATGATCTTCTATTAACAAATTAAATATCGTGAACCACTTCTGCATAGTAGCTATCATTGGTCAAATTGAGCCATGATGGGTTGTAACAACAAGAACTACACACGTCATTAAGCATACGGAGCAAGTACTATCAGCATGGTGCGGGCAAATTGAATTGCGAGATTTCGGAGTGTGCTCGGAAAGGATTTGAGATATTTCAAAACAATATATAAACTATTCGTTAAGTGCTAGTTGTCGCATTCCCACAAGTGGGTACATTGGTCATGACAGTGAAGCCAAGCATCACGACAACTCAAAGAACACTCCAGAATGTCAAAGTATTGGTTTTTTCCAGGGAAACTTCAATATCATTTTTTTATCAGTTTGTGGGTACATTAAACTAAATATATTTAATGAATAAAATCTAGTTTTGGTTGATGTGCCGTGTATTTACTAAGTCTCGTAATATATATACATACAGTGATATAGGGATAACCAATATGCACTCAATGACAGGAAGTATATATATAGGAGATCCTGGGGTGGATAGACATCATCGCATTATACTAAATACACACTCTCTCTTTCCCAGCTCTTGATCCCTTGCACACTTGCTGAGCTTTCATAGATTCACACAATTTGTGCAGTTTCTCACACACTGCTGCCGGGCTTTAATCGATTCACTCAATTGATCAGCAAAATGTATAATGGTTCGGAAGTCATAATTCAACAACTCAGCTATTCTGAACAGCAAACCCGATCCTGCTAGAAGTTTCCAGAAGCTCTTGAACTGGGTGAATGCAAAACGATGTGATTCTGAGGTGCTCTGGGAAGTACTTTCAGGTGCTCCTCAACACTTTTGAAGTAGCGGAACAGAATACAACAATATTCTAAAGAGAATGAAGTCGTCTTCAGAATGGTATACAATCATTCCTTTACGTTCGCAGGATTTCGGAGCTGCTGAGACTATGACGCTCATCTCAATGACCATTGGGATTCACCTGGAGGTAGTCTTTCCGTCAGTGATAATATATAATGTCAATATGGAGTAGTGCAATTCAATAGACTATCACACAGCTACACACCTGAATAGGGTGTTTGAAGCTAATTAACAGACAGTCCAGTAGGTTTTGAAATCGACATCATTATTTACAACCCATACACTATCAATTCCACCGGATGCCGCATTCTCCCATATTGAATGTGCCAGTTCAACTATTGCTTCAACAGGTACAATATATATCCTATTCGTCTATTTGACAACTGGGTTGAACCCATCAACACAATCAGCCCAACAATGAAGGTCTTTGAACTTTGTTAGAATTACCACGGCATATTCTTGAGCTTGAGGACTTAATACCCATTGTTAAGCCTTCTTGCACCTCTTAGAAAAGGTCAATATTCCTTTCCTGACTTGCAGGTACTTCTGAAATTGGAGGATTTGATTTGGTGGAGTCCAGCTGAAGTATAATACAGGAATAGAAGAAATCTGTTCTTGGAAGGTGTTATCAAGGTCATTCTCTTTACTTTGCATATACTGAACCCAGATGGTATGAGCTTCAGGCATGATCCCTTGGTTGGCATTGGTAGATGCAATCTTGCAATCAAGTCCCAGACACTCAACTGAAGTAGGGTTGTGAAATCGTTGACAGTAGTACAACAGCCCATTCTGCAGCTTAATACATATACTCTCAATGAGTACATTCTGATCATATCTGAGCACGAGTCCCCTAACTTTGTATCCCCAGCCCTTCTCAATGTGAGCCCGGAATAACTGTCGAAAGTTCGGAATTCCAAAATCTTCTGATGCATGTCTCAGTCAGGTTGATTTGATACTTCTGCAAACTCAGCGGACATGTGTTTCTCTCATATGATATACCTGCTGCAATATGGCATGACTAAAGGGCTCATCCTGAATTGTTTCGAGACGTAACATATGGGATCTGGGTGTACTTTGTTGTATCTAAGTAGCGGACAGTAGGTTGAAATCTTTTGCAGAGTCAACCTCATACCAGCCTTGGAGTGCAAGATAGGACAGTGTCTCCTCCATATAGTCAAGACGGGTACACCAGTCATTATAGTTAAGCATCTGTCAGATGTGGTTGATTTGTTGCTAGATCGATATACCTTTTTCACATTGGTGTTGTATAGCTGTTCAGAATTATCTGTGGTGAAATTGTCACTGGGACCCATTGGGCAACTTGACTCTGATATATGGCTCAGAAAATGCATTGTTGGATATCCGAAATGTAGTATGCACTGTTCAATGGGTTTCTCCGGCGTCTGAATGCTGGGTTTCTCCCGCCAGGCTTCAAACTCGATCAAGTGGATGGAGAATTCCTTCTTGAACAGCTTCTGTTGATTGGAGGGGATGCCATTGGTCTCACTCTGCAGCTGGTTACAGACGCACTCCGTATCAGCCAAGCTCACAGTAGTGATATCTGTCTGAGCATCAGATAGGCGGTTTTGAAATTACAGTCGCTTGTCAGCAGTTGTGTTTGCTGCCCTGTAAGCGTTGTCTTCAGCTGCAGTTCACATTACTGTAAGTTGTTCAGCGAATATGCTTCTGGGACCGGTGGCCTTTGACCCTGTTTCCTGCGACTGTTGGCACTCATGATGTTGGAATGATTCATTGATACGCTTGCATTTCACACGTGTCGCTTGATGAATTTCATGCTTCAAAGGCTCTATTGCCTTCTGATGATCAGCATCTGACCAAGTGGTTGCTGCTTGTCAGGCTTTATTCAGGCGCACTTGAAATTGCCTACATTTTGTTGTGAAAACCTTTGCAGCCCCATATACAAGGGCTCTATTACAGCACAAATCTTATGAATATTTTGTTCGCATTACTGATGGGATTCCGTTGCCAACTCCTCACCTACTTTGGCCTTTGCAAACTTCAACATTTTCTGGTTTTGAAAACTACCTTTCTTGTGGTACAATCACTTCAGTGTGTTACGTAGTACTTTGAGGGATAGATCCAAGCGATTTTGTTGGCTCACAAGTAGAGAGAATTCATGTAATGCCCACACTGCTCCCAATTCCATTTCATCAGAGGCTTTTTCTGCCACCATTTCTCTGTCATCCTTGGAACAGAAAAGAATTGCAGCGCAATTAACTGCCAGTGTTCTGATCATTCCACAATTCCCTCTACCTTGCAATGTGCCGCATTTTGATAAATCAAATGGTTGAAGGAAGTGCTGGAGGCCAGGTTATCGTGCCACCAATGTGAATCAATGGTCATATTAATCTTTGACTTGTCTTGCTTTCAGGTAATAGAGCAGTCAGTTCAATTTGTCTTTAACTAAACCCAGGAGCAGCTGATGCAATTCATCAGGCTGCCAAAGCCAATAGACATTGCAGAGAGGGTATTTCCAGAACTGGTTGCAGATTGGGTGGACACCTAGAGTGTGCAGAGCATCAATATTATTGTCCTCAAGCAGTTCTGAGTAAATATGCTGGTCTCTTGATTTATCAAGTGGTCAAAAAGTGAAATGCCCCATCGGCACACCTTTAGGAATTTCACACATCGGGTATGAGCCATATGAGACCTGTGCCACCATGACTTGTTTAGGATTATACCTAACCCAGGCAGTCTACAGAGGGTAACATTGTTTTTCAAATCTATCTGCACAGTCCCATTTCAACCCAGGGCCAGTGATGACAAGATGTCTAAGTTGAGACACCAAAGTACCAACCGCAGAATATCATGCTTCGTAAAAGTATTTCCCAACATACGGTGGACATGGGTTCAGGCCAATGAGAATCCAGGTTCGCTTGTTGCGTATCCAGCCAGATATCTTTTCGGATGTTACCAATGTTGAGTTCCAGCAGCCAGCCATGCTAATCGCCCGACAAATAGGTCAAGTGAGTCTTGTTGGATGCAACAGTGACTGGCAGAATCATTGCTCCAGCAGGAAGTTGATCGTGTATATCCACCATCAATCACCTGTGTTCATCTTGCTGTAGATTTGACAATCCTCTGAGTCAGCAAGGGGTACCAGTTCACAATTGAGGTCTGTCTAGAAAGGAAGATGTGCTAGGAGGAACTGGATAAATGGGAAAATAGCCCTGTAGTACAATGTTCTGAAGATATGTAAGTCATCTTCAATTCAAAAATCATTGCCACGCCCAATATTGTTTTCAGAGAGGAGCTTTCCAATAGCATCTGCTGATAAGAAGGATTCGATTTTGAAGTTATGCTGTCCACGCCTGAGATGTTTATCTGTCCATGTGCTCTTTCGCTGGCTAAATAATTGAGACTGCTGAAAGTCGTATGCGGACCAAAATGAATGCCATGGATTTCATTTTCTGTGTACTTTTGAAGCTTGTTGTACAATGAAGTTGCTTTGCCATACCCTGTACCCCGTACATTTTCCACTCCAACTATCTGCCTATGAGACTTTGTCTTTGTTGGATCAGGGGTACAGGTGAGATCAGGCTGCTAAGGGTCTATAGGTTCTTCATTGGAAGTATCTTCAGATGGTGGTGCACCCGGTACATTGTCGATAAGTGGGTCAGTAATTGTCAGCTTGTTGATGGTCATTCAGGCACACCAACTGAAGACAAACCATGATCGCTCAGAGATGATTCCAACCAGCAGGGTGTAGAATCCTGTTCGGTAATGGCTGTTCATTCAATGATCTTGGGTGATATTTTTCATAGCGAGTGTCCAGTTGGTTCTTGTTGAATAATTTCATTTCGAAGATGATGCATTGAACATGCTTCCTGGAAGTGTGGACCATATTTTGGAATCGCTCAGTATTCTGACAAATTTCAATGATGCGTTAGAGGGTACAGTTTGTTGCCGGTTTGGAGCCTCAGGGAGATTTGTTTGAAAGCCAGCTAACTCAGCTTAACATATCACTTTCAGAGCCCCATCACACCCCACCAAATGTAAAGGAGGGGTAAAACAAAGTCACTTTACAATTAGTTTTCTTCATAAACTGGGATAATATCTACGAAATCCCACACCAAAATGCCGCACATTATGTACTGAAAATCGTAAGCAAAGAAAGTTTCTTCTGTCATTGCTGCGATCAACATTTGATACTATTCATCAGGTGCTACTAAGAGCGGCCGTATCATATATTATGTCAGTCTGGCATTGTACAGATTATGTCTACACTTGAGTCTCAAACAAGCAGATAACATCAGCTTAATACAATGAATAGGGAAGTTTTCTAGCTTGTTGTATACCCACTCAATGATTATCAAGAACTGATAAGCAAGTAGGATGTATTCATTAGTAACAATTCTTGACTGGTAAGTGGATCGTGAGGAGACAAAGCAGTTTATACATGGAGCTCATAAGGATGCAATGATTGTTGCTGCTCGACTAACAAGGCCTCATATGGAATGATGTGCTTGTTGTATACACACATTTTGAGTGTAAAATGTTTAGTCGTGCTACCCTTCCAACCAGATATGGCTCCTGTTGGGTTGATGGAGATTGCAGGTCGCATCACATATATGACCTTTATAGTCATGAACTGATCACCGGTGAGCTTCTATTCAGATTCTAGTATATGAATTCGAGCATACAACAAAGAAGGCGGAATGCATGTCATTATGATTTTGTTTTCTCAGGCGGGTTTCATGGGATCAAAGGTGCAGTGAAACACCAGAGTTTGTAACAAACAAGTTGGATATAAGAGGCCATCATTTCGCCGAAGGTCACTGCTACCTTCAATATTCTCAACTATACTCTGCTTTATTCGAAATCAGTATTTGAATTGATCATGTGATTACTACCATCTCTGGTTCACATACGATGGCAACAAATGGATTTCAGACAAAGATAACCACTATGGGTCCAACAGGTGGGCGGTTTGCCTCACAACAATGCCAAGATGCCAATGTGGGAGCATCAGATAATAATGCCGGAAACACACCGAACAAAGACACTCAATTTGAGCAATCTGTAAATTAATTACATCCAACACCACCAGGGAATATTTACTAGCCTTCGCAGCCACAATTTCCAGGTGTTCCCCAGTTCTACTACTAGGGCCCATTTTACATGACACAGAGCTCACAACCAAGCTCTGACACAACAGAACGATATACGGGTTATGGGCCATTGTCGTAAGCATATGGTTTCCTCCAAAGAGGATATGGTGGATTTCAAATGTTCCCCCCTCAGCAATTGACAGGACATGGGCCATCATCCCCAGGAGCACCTTGAGTGCCTCCAACACTGCCTGGAAGCAATCCAGTGATTCAGCCAACATCTTCTGCATTTGCTACACTAGGACAACTTCTAGGCGCACCTGGGAGACCCCCCATTAGCCACCCAACGAAACAACTTCAGCCGGCTGTGGAACCATTCAGGACAGCTTTTGCTGGGATTGCCGATCTGCCCCAATTACAAGAGATTTCCTATAACAAATACGATGCAGATTATGAGAGCGATGATTTGTTGGACTTGGGCAGTGCCAAAGGCACAGCCCCAATCAGCTGGAAGCAAACGGAATTCTCCTTGAAGCAACTTCCCAACAGGATGGGGCAGCTCAACTTTAGTATCTGCAACAAGTGGGGGAAAGTATGGGCGACTGGGTTCCAGGAAATGAAGCATCTGTCCATAATCCGGAGACAGAACAGTCTGAAAGAGCCTGGTGATGGACCCCTGCACTATGCGATGGCGGTGGCAAATCTTTTGGAGACTCTTGGCTCCGGGCTGGGTGTGAAATATTTTGATAGTGCGGAATGGATTTTGCGACAGTAGGTTGAGATGTGTTTGAAGCAATGGGCAAGTGTGATTAGGAAGGGGAGGAAGAAAGGAAGGAAAAATAACCAGTGACCAGCGACAGATGTGGCAGAGCGGGTGGGGAAATAAGCAAATGGTAACCACCCAGAGTTGCCAAATACAACTTTCATGGTTGTGATTTGTCGAGTGATGAATGGCAACAATCACCAGATATCCAACATTCAACTGCCAGCTTCATACACCTATGCAAGGCACTGGGAGGAGCTGATTAATTTCATTGAACAAAATTGTAGCCCAAAAGAACCATACTGTCTGACTGCAATATATAAATGCAACTTGATAGAGAAAGAATTGGACAAAGCATATATGGGATTATACGTGACTGGGCAAGCGATGAATGACCGTCTATATGGTCAGATTTCATACAACAGTTCCCTTTGAAATGCCTTCAAGTTGTGACTAGGACACAATTTGAAACTATATTTGGTAGCAATAGAGGCGCTACAGGGAAGAATATTGCAGAACATGTAATTAGACCGGCCAAGGTAATCCCCACTAGCCTTGTTATATGTTTTGATGACCCACTGCGGATCAGTTTACTTAGACTTCGGAGGGATCTAATGAAAATGCAAAAGTGGTGGATGAGAAGGCAGGTGTGAAAGAGACTGATTGTAGTATTAATGTAAGTTCTGATTGAGTTAATAGAATTGATTATATTCCACATAGTTGTTGGGTCCAAATGCTTGTCTGTGAAATACCTAACATAATGATGAATTTCAGAAGCACTGGAGTATGAGCCCATCAGTTCAACTGACCTTGGAGCAACTCCCAGAGATCATTGAATAGGAAAGAAAGACTGACTAAGGTGCTAGAGAGGTTTCAGATCAAGTGGATGGCGAGGATGTTTTCGATCCAGATAGTACCAGTTCAGTATTGAGCACTGTTTTCAATATAATCAACAACCAATTTGAACATGAGTATCTTGTGGAGGTGGTCAGGCTGCTGAATGCCCATCCGATTCGCAAATCAACAGATGACCATGTTCAAGGCTACATGTATTCAGTTCCTGGTCTGTGTGGAACCAAGCTTCTGGCGCACCAGGTTTGGGCCATATGGTTTATTGTGAGGAGGTGAGTTTGGGATGCTGATATGCCAGAAGCACTGGTGGCAGATAAAATGGGTCTTGGAAAGACTTTCACATCAGTGGCAGCAGTAATGATATGCAAACTGCTGATGGAGAAAGTTGTAATGGGCTTACTGCGATCGATGTTGTGGGAAAATACCCATGCAGAGTAGGTGAAGGTGGTACAGAACGACTTTCCTGAGATTATCAGTGAACAATGGGAACGGTATTTATTGCAGAGACATAATTCAGCGCCCCACTGCCTCATAGAGATACAGAACACTCCACTGCAGGGGCATCCAGTGCTTGCATTCGCCCTTGAACCAATCCTGGTTGTGACAATGCATGGAGTTGCAGAGACATTCAAGAGTATCAGAGACGAGATGACATATGCAATCAATTTCAACCTCATTGACTTGTTGCACATGGAAAATGCAAATGTGACCCATAAGGATCTGAACAGCAGTCTGGATGAGCTGGAAAATCAATGGAATATCCACCTTGTTTCATATGATACCTTAACATCCAGAGCGAAACCATCAAGCAATGGCCAACTCTCACACTGTTTATCGAGTTTTGGGTGTTTTAATGAGTCTCATTGGCACAAGAGAATGAATAGTGTGGGTGGCGAATTGTAATAAATGGGATAATTGGATTTAAACTTCAAGTCACTGCCACCCAGGGATTCTGTTCACTCGATGACTGGTATTTTCGGATGATATCAGCACATTTAGGTGCGCCTGAAGATTGTGAGGATTATAATGTGATGGAAAAGTTTGGTGCCAAGGCACTGTATTCTGCATTGAAAAGTTTGATGCATGCTATCCAGACTGAAGACCACAATGCTCAACAAAATGTTGCACAACTGATGATTCAAATTGCACAGCCCTGGACAATCAGAAGATGGTCAGACTAAATACTGGCAAATGGGAAACCACTTGTTTGGATACCGAATGAGAATGCACACCTTGTTGAACATGAATAGACTTAAGAAGAGCAAGCTACACTAAAGACCCTTGGGGAAACATACACTTCATGGGGTACTTCAGGAGCATGGAGGGTACATAGATGGCACCTGGCATGTTTCTGATTTGTTGAGGGTAGTGTTAGCAACGGTTCCAAATCGGCAGTTCAGTTCCGGGTCCAGGTTGGAAGTGAACTGGAACTGTTGCAACGGGTTGGACCACAACAAAAAACTGAACTGCACCGAATCCGTGGTTTTTTGGCCAGTGCCACATTATGCGGAACTGAGAACTTTGGCTCCCATTAAGAATTTGAGTTGTGATTGTATCACAATATGATACATACCTAAAATATGCCATTTTAGATGCTCTTTCACCTCCAAATCTCCAATTTGCGATCCGATCACTATTCGTTGTGTCACTTTAAAATTCAACTAATTTTTGGCGTTATTTCACAGCTAATCAATGAATACTGATCGGATCGCAAATTGGAGAATGGGACGTGAAAGAGCATCTAAAACTGCATCTTTTACATATACATTATATTGTGATATGATCACAACTCAAATACCTCATTGGAGCCAAAAGGCTGAGTTCATGAAAAAGAGGTTCTGCTAAATGATAAACCCGGCCAAAAAACCACCGGTTTATATCTGGTCCGTGTCACGACCCTGCCAAGACTGCGCCGTCCAGTTTTTTGGACAGCTCTGGAACCGAAGCAAACAATGTTTCCGGTTCAAACCTGGACAGTCAGCAGGTTTCCTGGACCTGTTGTTGACACTAGTAGTGGGAAACGCCAAGGATTCAAATGATGTTTCCCGGTCAATGGTACAAAGAATGGCTACATGGAACTTGGGTTGATTCGCCGATCTTCCGATGGCGGAGAGACACTGTGCAGAGAATGCTTCTCCATTCACCTTCCAAGCATCCCGAATCTGATGAAGACGAAGTATTACATCAGGTGCTCCTGCACGAACCATGAAGTCATCAAAGTGTCTTCCCTCATGCACCGCCTCCTCCAATGGTGGTGCAATTTTGTCTGCTCCGAAGGCAAGTTCATCATTTGCAGTGGTGGCTCACAGAGTTTGTGCAGATCATGTCTATATTTTCTACATGTATGAGGAAATTGGCAAAGATGAGCGTACAGAAATGCTGCTCAACCTCCAAGCTTCGTCAAATCCCTCTGTGTTCGTAACTACACCCAAAGTGGGTGGGACAGGCCTAAGTCTCACCGCAACACACCATGCGGTAATAACTAAGAAGATCTGTGTTCTGAAAAAGCAGAAGCAGGAATTTGCACAGCTTGCCCGACTAGGGCAAAACAGAATTCCACACACATGGCTATTGAACCCTGGACCAAGTGGTTATGATAACAGAGCCAGAGATCTCCACCAGCTCTGTGGAGTGGCACAAATGAAAGTCCTGCATGGCCTGATGAGATGACCAAATATTACGACCTTGATGATAAACCGGATTCTGCAGTCACAGGACGACCTTATGAAGCAGCTTATGGAGCAAGGAGACGTCATGCTGTCAGATGGTGAAGATGCACAATTATTATCAGAGCAGTGTAATCAAGATGTGCCTCTTTGAACCTTCAACCCACACAATCTCACCAACTGATGCAAAATAGTCAAATGGAATGGTGAATAAGGCGCTTGTGAGGAGTCTAGGAGTATTGGTTAGAGCTCAATTTCAATTTGTATTAGTTGATTATAGGGATGAATATGAGATAAAGTTGATGATAAACAAATATCTGGTAAACTGTAATATAGCGTCATTTGGATGATGCAATATGTGATGAATTGCAGGTGCGCCAGTGTAATGGTCAACTAAGTTAAATTCCGCTGTGCTGTACATTTCTCTTTATGTCAATCTGTCGAAGATACAGTCGCTTATCATCTTCATTGTGCATTGTCTATGTGGAATTGGAATACCTTAATGTGCGAAAAGAATTGCAGTTTTCAGGTGCACTTGAACCTCCAAGTGTGACTCAAATTATTTGATTGTTGGCAATTCGAGCCATACTGGATGCTAGAATTGGAGAAGAATTTGTGATATTCACCAAATCAGCAATGCTGAATAATTTGCACTCAATTGCACAAGACAGTCACTATCAACATCTCGACTCTCATGAGACAGAGCCAGCACTGTATATCTCTAATTATCAAGGGATAGAAAGAATGTCTAAGCAATACCGAGTGGATGTACAGTATCCTAAGACACACCTCGCATATTCCAGGTGTATCCGAACACCACAGTGTAATATTTTACCACTCAGGAAAGAAATTCAGACACACCTTGGATCCACTCTCCTGTCGAGATTGATGGTCTCAGATTTGACACCATTCATATATTCGATTCAAAGCCTAATCTCGACACGGTGCCACTGAGTATTAACATATAATCTGACTTGAGGCATGGATCTGCACTGTGTATACCCACTTCGCATTACCCTTGAACAATTCATTTTGCTCCATTCTAAGCTTATTTTCTTTCTTCCTGAAAGCTTTGAATCTGTGGCTGCCAGCACGCAGAGTGTTATCTGTCAGACACTGAACATTTCGGTGTAGGTGCAGCTCATCCCGCTCGGCCACAGCCTCATATGTGAATTCGTCCTTGTTCAGTATGTCAAGGCTGCCGCTTCAATGCTATAACTGTCATGCTCCGTGTCAACTGATTCATTGGAGAAAGGTGTCCACCACACGCTTTGCGTTGATGCACTGCTGTCGGCGACAAGTAACCACACTCAACTGGATTTTGACTAAGAAGTATGTTCTGACCTTACATTTCTGAGATTCTACAATAGCTTCTGTCATTCGGGCTCCACAACCAGGCATCAGCATGAGACAGTGAACTTCAATGGACAGTCTCTGTTCAGCAATTCTGCAGATGACCAGAAACTCCCTCTGACATGTATACAACACTTCCTGAAATAGGTTTATGTTCACAACACTTCTAATGCAGGCTTAACTACATTTTGACTAACATCTATGTTTGGCCTGCCAAAACACCATATTTGAAAATAGACTATATGAACCGATTTCCATCAAGAGAGCTTGAAGAGAGAGAATCTGAATGGCAATATCTATTTAGTGGCTCAATCATTGACGGGCAAGCACCTGCCCACCAAATCTCTGATATATCTGAAGTTCATGTCAAATCATAAACAGTCAGTACGAGATGTCCACCAGCGTCCAATCCCATGTGTGCAAGAAGAACAATTCGTGATGAAAGCTCGAGTTAAAAGCAGGCAGATTCTGAGAATACAAGTAACTGTCAAAGTAAGCTGAGACTGCGATTCCAGCTATTTGATTGTATCCTGCATACCGAGTCAATGCTAGCAGCACCTCAGTTGGAAGGAACTGCACGCTGCAGTTGGTCTTTCCACTGTCAGATAAAGTCTCATGACGCAATGATATTGTTCTTATCCACTGTTTTGAACTCCAATATTTATGTTAAGTGAACATTGTAGCGTTGAGACTCATAATGAGTTTGTGATTACATGATGTAGTATAGACAAGATATTATGCGCAATATCTCAATGTCAGCGACTATTGGTGACCGATTCGCTAGCAATGTTGGCATTGACTAAAACTGCATTTGATTAGATTACCCCTGAGTCTTCATCGTATCTTTACCATTCTTTCTCTATATTGAATTTCTCCTTCGTAAACTGTAATTCTTCGTCCTCTCTTACACTGACTGCATACATATTGTGACTTCAGCAGACTTGGACCACTCAAACTGAAGTTCTGTACACAATATTACCTAATCGACTGCTAACTTTGCTGCAGAATCCCAGAACAACCAAATATCAGCAATATAGGGTGTTCTTCTGACTGGTATACCACATTCGGAGATTCATATTTGTCCACTATCAGTCACAAACTCTGTTATACCGATGTAACTTCAACTGTTGCCACTCACCAAGGTACCAACTCTATTGTCCGTCCAAGTCCTCCAAGATTCTTCAACACACTGACAAATCTATGCCACTTGGTCACCTCTCATATACTCAGAACAAGAGGTATACTGAACTACCTTTGGCGGTGTCAGATGGAGGGGCAATCATGATCAACCCATTTCTCAGTATTCCACATGTGTGCTGCCCTGAGAGTAAGTCAGTGATACAACGAAGATAATGACTTGAGTTCTTTAGGTGTGTTGAGATCTTCAGGTGCATCTGGTTCATTTCTATGTATGTTGGCTTATACTAACCACCCATTCTTGCGTCAATGCCGTACTTGGATACAAGTGCTACCACTCGGGATATTAGGGGCATGTAGAATCCATCTAATCCATTGCACCTTACAGTGCTGAAATCACAACAAAGAACTTCCATCGAAAGTATAAATGGAAATTGCCAACAATGTCTTTCGGACTGTTTCCAGACACACATGGAATCGCACCATCCCCAGCCAACCGTCACTTTTTCCTAACACACCTCGAATTGCATTCTCCTCGACCTAGTGTTACTTTATTGCCCTATATTCCCTATATTCTATCAAACTTCATACTATATTTATACTTTTATACATCTGTACATTACCCAACTTCACTTCACCAACACGAAACCTATGGCCAGCCAGGTGAGGAATCACTATTCACAGAAGAATCATGAAGCACATCTTGAGTGAGCACTTGCATTTGTTTCAAGAAGAGAGCCAATTTTCATTGCCGATCAAATGTTTGAACATTCTACCCAGCCGTCAAGTATGGTGTTGGATATAGCTAATGTCTGAGCGAAAATTCTTGTAAAGCAGGATGATGATGATCCCGATCAGGAGATCAGCGATGACGTCAGTGAAGACCCTGTTGAGTCTACTCTGTCATCCGATATCAAACAAAATGATTTGGCCAAGCAGCAGGAGGTTTTTCATCAAGACCCAGCGCACTGTGCAAAGACATTTCAAATGACAAAGATTCCACTGCCAAAGAAATTGAGCCATGCTGATACTGTCATTGTACACACTTCACTTCCAAATCAGCGACATCCAGATGGGGTCATTGCACCACCATTGCTCCAACGCAAAACCCAACTATTAACATATTATGTGAATTTGACGTTGTACCCACCCAGGCGCTCCCGCTTTCCAAAGCTGGTGGAGACCAGAGTGTTCTTCAACTGAAGCCTGGTGGAGATTACAATGTTCCTCAACATCACAAGGCTACTTTTGAGATAGCGAAACGGTTCATGGAGGAAATCATATTCCCAAAGACTCTGTGGCCAATAATTTCCGATGAGAACTACTCAATGGTCGACCAATGTTGGCAACTAGCCATTGAAGCCCAGGATCGTCAGCAGGCATTAGCAGGTGCTCCTGTAGGTACATGATCTGTGTGTCAATTGCCTGGTGGTCCATCTCAGAAAATTAACCCCCAACCCTGAGATGCTGTAAGTGATCACTCTGTTCCCCGCTCCTCATTTGGACTTATCAAGATACTAAACCCCACAAATATACACAGTTAAAACTAGAGATTAGTACCATTCAAGAGCATTTGGCAGATGGAGCTCATCGATCGAGTGTCCATAGTTACCTGTTGGATTTCAGATCAGAGACTGAGGTTCAAATCGAGGTTAAGGAGCTTGTATTTGACAATGCTTATCGCTGAAAGTTCATCAATGATAAGAAATCACGGTTCACGCAGATGGAAGTGCTTGACTTAATGTTGCATCAATTTTTATTCGACGCCAATACCTTTGGGCAAGAGCTGACCATGTTGCAGTTCATTTAACCTCCTGCACCACAGATGTTAGCTCTTCTGGCTGCTGTTATTTATTGTACATTGTCTGAGTATGCCATTGGAAAGAAGCTTACAGTTATGCTTTCTCAAGATGAATATCAAAGTAAAATTTTCCATTCCACAGTGATAGATTGTATTACTGCAAAAGCCACTGCACTCATCTATTACACACAGTTGGCTACTTCATACCACCCCCCCGCGCCCCCCCCAATGGTGCTGTTCCGCTATAATAGGCGCTCCTCGATCTGCATCGGCACTCCTCTGTATGAATTGGCACTGCAATATTTCATTCAGTGCTCCATTCTGTGTTTGCTGTCAGTGCTCCTCCTCGTGAATGGACACTCTTGAATCCTGTCCTCGACCTCAATTAGAAGCTTCTCTATTTCATTCCACACTCTGTACCTCCCTCCCCTTTTGGTGATGCTCAGCATGGATGGGCTGCTCCGCTGGATCGGCACTCCTTGGCCTGGATCTGTGCCCCCCAATTTCATTCCGCACTCCTCTATCACCATCATCACTCCTCTTGCCTACCCTGCACTGTACATCAGTCACTGCACCTTTCCTGGTGGCGCACCTCTTTTCTCCCCAAATTCATAATATTGCATTTCAAAATCCATTTTGATTCGCGGTGAGCTGACCTCTCAGTTCCATCTTGTTAGATATCACAAATCGAGCCAAATAACATTGGAATTCAATTTCAATCCCTGGCCAGGACTGAATCCTTTGGAAATAGAAGGAGTGCCACCAGCTTCTTTGCGCCGTTGAGGTATTGTCTGTTCCCGTGTTTGTCAGCTCTGATGGGATGGGAGATTTAGTGGATGACATTGAGACTGTGTTCGAATGATATCATTCGATTGCTTAGTTGGGTTATTGTTTTGGATTTTCCTGCTTTTATGTTTGAATTATATGTCACTGTCTTTGGTTCTACATAATGTAGTGATGCAAATGAAAGAATGTTGAATGAAATGCTGCGTACTATAGTATGATTTAGAGGTTGATAATGAACAATAATCTATGCATCATATGTGGAGGGTATTCAGATTGCTTGTGAACAAGCGGAGGATGTCGGTAACTGCCTGTAGTTCATTGAATGAATATCTATATAATTCAAAGCATTTTTTAGTGTTAGTTTGGGATTCTCGGGTTGCTTGGGCGACAGTCCCAGGTCCTCCTGAACTCATCACACCCACTCCCCTGCTGTGTCCGTACCAATTACCAGAGATCCCAGTTACTCCAAAGGCTGGCCTGAATGCCCTCCTAGTGTCTGATTCTCTCCAGAAATTGACACTTCTAAGGATTCACTTCGCCTGCTCAGTTACACTCCAGGAGGCTCCCAGCAACTAAAATACTTTTTGCTGCTGTTGGAGTGGTTCCTCATGCACTTTTGCCAGGCATGCATAGCTCCATGCACCTTCTGTGGTTTATCATAGACGGCTATACCTGCATATCTACTTACCATCATCCAAAGGTCCTCAATCAAGAACTACTCATTCAGAAATATCTATTCAGATGCCTTGTGAGGTGCCGTGATGTGTTGATGATGGGTGGTATGCCTTCTGGTTCAAACAGTGTACTAGACGAGGATTGAGTGCACCTAGAGATGAACTCCGAGGCCATGGTCAAGCGAGTTTGGAGATGGACTTGGAGGTTGTCGTTGTGTGAACTTTACAGCCGTAACCGCCCCAGATTGGAGATTTACCTGGATGTTTTAACTGGGTGAGTTTAGAGATGCACTTGGAGGCCTTCATCATGTGAACTTGGAGGCTTTTATTGTGTGCATTTGGAGATACACTCGGAGGCTGTGATCAAGGAAGTTCTGAGAGGTGCTCGATGGCTGTGATTAAGTGAGTTTGGTGATGCAAACAGGGACCGTGATCATTTGAATTTGGTGGCCATTATAGTGCAAGTTTGGAGATACCCTTGGAGACCGTAACCATATGAGTTTGAAGATTCACTTGGTGGCTGCGATGAAGCCAGTTTGGGAAAACAGTTGGAGGCGGTCAATTGGTAGGCGGTAGTTAGGGAGGGAGGTGCATCTGGTGCTGTGAGTGTATTCATTGGGTAGGTTGTGATTGTGGGAATGTGGAGAATGTAGTACAATATGATCTCCAGAGATGAGAGACTAGCAGGGAGCAATCGACAGTGGATGTTGCGATAAAACAGTTCGCAGTGTGTGCAGCAATCTGCTTATGCAGTACTCGGTCTATGCTGAACTCGGTGAGTTCTGTAATGGGTGTTTGCTGTTCATTGTGTATGCTGTACTCGGTGTATACTGTACTTGATCGATGCTGTACTTGGTGTTTGCTTTACTTGGTATATTGTGTACATCGTAAATGCTGAACTCAGTGCTTACTCTTGATCATTGCATGGAAAGATAGAGAGGGATGATGTGAATTCTTGTTCTTAGGTGATTGTAGAGCATAAGATGAGAAGGAGAGTGATTACCAGGGATGGAACAAATCATCATGAGAAATTGGGACTTCCGAGAATTTTGTGTGTGAGTGAATGCAACATCCTCGATACAGCAGGTACCAGTCCCAATCAGCTGGGTAATAACACCCCAATGGGATCTTTCCAACCCGAACAGGCCAGTTGTACCCCTGATTTCCCGTATCTGCTCGTATCCTTCACATTGTTCTCATTCTCATCCCCCCTCTTGCTGTTTCTTGTCCACAACTCTACCATCATTGCAGGCCAGAAAGTAAAGTTATCCCTCTCTATCTGTGCATGCCATGGTCATGAGTTGACATGATGCACAGCATACACCGTGTACATCATACACTGAGTACAGCATACACTGAGTACAGCATACACTGAGTACAGGATCCACCCAGGATTCTTTCTCTTCCCTTCATACTCATGAGTACAAGTGGATCCCGGGCTGTAGCTTCAGCTTCCAGTGTTCCTCCCTACATGATCGACCGTCTTTACCTAGCTGTCCATAGGAGTTCAATGGTAAAGTCGCCTGGTCACTTTTTCACGGTTGGGAGTCAAATTACTGATCAATACAGTCTCAGCACCTAGTGCACCATCAATGAACTGCGTCAATGTAGTTATCCAATTCCGCTGGATCATGGCCTTGCAGTGTATCTCAAAGCTCGCTCCATCACGGGCTGCAAAAGTATCTCCATACTCACGGGATCATTGCCTCCAAGTGTATCTCCAGATACGCTCAATTATGGCCTGCAAGTTCACATGTTCTTGGCCTCGAAGTGCACATCTCCATTGTCGCTGGATTCTGGCCTCCAGGTGCATCCCCAAGGTCAGATTATCATGACCTCGAAGTGTACCTCTCAACTAACTCGATTATGGCCTTGTAGTTCGCACAATCAATGCGTCCATGTGCATCACCAACCTTACTTGATAACAATCTCAGTATGCATCACACAGTTCACTTGGTCACACCCTCATAGTGTATCTCCAATTACGCTTGAGTAGTACCTCTAAGGGCATCTCCATACTTGCTCCATCATGGCCTCCGAGAGTATCTTTGAGTTCACTCAATCCTTATCTTGAGGCGCACCTCGAATTGCTCCCAAGCACAGCCTGCAGCCGATTCACACATACCGTCTGTTGATGTGTTGCTATGAACATACACAAATGAGAATACAAACTGAATACATCAGTTTTAAAAATCGTTCAATGATATGTAGTAGCTATGATTTCCAGTCACACTGCCAGGATTCCCAAAGGAGATGTTGAATTTCCCAGACATCGCTACAGTGACTCGAGGCGCTCCCAGGATTGTTGACTGCACTCCAAGGTGCTTCCAGGGTGGTCATAGGTGCTTCCAGGCTTGTATCGGCACTGCCAGACTTGTTCCCAGTGCTCCCAAGCACATTGCTGGTGCTTCCAGATACTCCCAGGATTGTATTTGGCACTTCCAGATGTTACCCTGGTTGTCACCTGACTGTCTATGTGCACCTTGATTTTTGGCCAGTGCTCCCAGGTGTACCAGAAGGCCACTGCATAAGTCCAGTACACTCTGAAATTTGACCACCCTGGGATCCTGGTCTGAGAACTTCCAGACACTCCCAGAGGCTCTCATAAAAAAAACTACATTTTGCTGATGAAGCCATATGCTATTGATTCTATTAGATATATAGCTCTATTGCACCATATGTGCTAGTCCAACAATTGCTCCAACAGTCACAATGTGCCTTCTATCAGTCTGTTTGGGAACCTAAATGAATCCGCCAACACCATCAGCCAAGCAATGTGAATCTTTGTATATTGTACAAATCACAACCACATAGTTTTGAACATCAACAAGTAATATCCATTGTTCAGTCTTCTTGCATCTCATAGAACAGGTCAGCATCAATCATCTGGCTGGCAGGCACTCCTGAATTTGGAGGATCAGATTTGGCGGAGTCCAGTCAAAGCGTCATACATTGAAAAAAGGAACATCATGTTGCAAGGTATCATCGAAACCACTTTCTGTATATCGGACCCGGATGTTTCGAGATTTTGACATGATCTCTGGGTTGGCATTGGTATAACCTACCTTGCAATCAATTTCTGGACACTCAACAGATATAGGCCAGTGTAATGGTTGATGGTAGTACAACAGTACACAATTAATTTGAATCAATATACTGACTATGAGTACAATCTGATAATATCCGAGCACCAGTTTGCAAATATCGTCTCACAAGTCCTCTTGAATTTGTGTACCAAATCGCTGTTGTAATGCGGTAGGATCGACTCCATGATACAGTCAACTAGAAGTATCCCTTCTAAGTATCCCCTTATGTTGTCTCGCTGTCGGACTTGATAGTTGGACTTATACAACGACTAATAGATGGTTCACTTCGAAGCTTCACTCAGGTGCAGAAAGTAATCAGAATAGAATAATTGAAGAATCGCTTTCCAATCTGAATATATTGTTAAGGCTTGTTCTCCGTCGTATGATGGCTGTGCTCTATACCAGCGGAGACTCGAGAGGTTATTATATCTCTTTCCTCTGTGCTCCAACTGCTAATTCAAACTATGCTTTTCTCTAGACAATTTACTACCATCCTTTCGTGCCCCAATCCTGTTGCTCTGAGACACAGTCGGCCTGAACTTTCTGCGACCAAATGGTATCCTTCCAATCCTCCAGTATTTCCAGACCAATAGTATCATTCTGATATACATCTCCAGACTGATTGGTATCCATCTGACGGTTGTCATCCAGACCATCTTCCTCATTGTACCATACAACAGCCCTTCATTGTATCGTGCAAAAGTGTCCTTATCCGGCTGGCCATAAGAGTGCAAATCGCAAGATACTTCATATAAAGGTGATGATGGCTGGCGTGATTGATTTTCTTCATCTATACGGAATATAGCGATCGGTGTTTGCGCTGTATTGACACACCAATACCCCTATGATAACACTGCAGGGTGAGTGGTGATTATGTAGTTGAGGGACATGTGCTTGGTGGTCATTGGTGGGGTGATAGTGCCAGCTTATAATTGATGAACCTTATTCCTTCGCCACCTCACATCATCATCGAGTGATATTTCGTGACCCCGGAACTGTGACTACTCCAAAGCTCTAACAGCTGTCCATGGTTGGGTATTCCGAATTGTTCTGATGCATCTCAGAGTGAGATTAATTTCATATATCTGCATACTCCACAGACATGGGATTCTCTTATATGAAGTACCGGTTGTGTTATAGAGTAGAAAAATAGCTCTCTCGGACAACGCTGGAGGCATAAAAGTGTGGCTCCATGAGTGTTTCATAGTTTATTGGTGATGACGAGTTGGTTGAAAATGTTTTCAGAGTCAGTATTGTACCAGCCTTGAAAGGTATAATGAGGCAGTTTCTCCGTCATATAGTCAAGACTGGTATACTGGTCCTTGCACTTGAGTATCTGTCAAATATATTTGAGTAGGTTGGTAAATTGGGATGCCTCCTTTTGTTTGCTGACATGTAGCCGTTCAGATATATGGGTGGCGAAATTGTCCCCAGCACCCATCTCCTGAATTGAAGCTGATATATGGCTCAGATGCTGTATGTTTGAATATTCTAAAGGTATTACACACAGTGTGATGGTTTTCCGGAGCATATGAATGCCAATCGCCTGCTGCTGAGCTTTGAACTCAGTCAAGGAGATGGCAAATTCCTTGCTGAGCCGCATCTGTTTATTTGATATGATACCATCAATATCTCTCACCAGCTGATTCAGCATGCGGTCTCTATCAGCAATACTTCATGCGGAGACTTCAGTTTCATTAGCAGATGGATTGACCTGAAATTCTACACACTCATTGGCAGTTGTGTTTGCTGCCCCATGAAGCTCTTCATTCACCCCAGTTCTCATTTATGCAAGTGTTTTGGCGAGTGTACTCCTGTGACCAATTCTGTTAGTTATGACTTGCTTCTATGCTTGTGGCTCTTGATGTTGCAATCATTTAACGAAAATCTTACATTTAACAGGTGTTACCTAATTGAATGCACACTGCAATTGCTCTTTTGCACTCTGCCAATCAGTATTTGACCATCTGGTTGCCACTTGTTAGGCTCTATTTAGGTATATCAGAAATTGCATTCATTTTGTTGCTGTAAGCTTTTCAGCACCATACACCTGAACATCCATTGCAGTACGGATTTTATGAATCTATCTTCTTGCAACACATTGGATTCTCTTCTCCCGTGTTGATTCACTTTGGTCTTTACAGACTTCACCATTTTGTGGTAATAAAAAGGAATCATCTTCTTGAAACATCACTTTAGTGCATTATCTAGTGCGGTGAATGATAGGTCAGAGTGATATTGTTGGTTAACAAGTAGAGATAATATACACAACGTCTGTACTGCTTCCATTACCATTTCATGAGAGGCTGTTTCCACCACAGTGTTCCCATCATCCTTGGAACAGTCAAGGATTGGTTCGCATTTGACTGCCAGTGTTCTGATCCATCATCAAACTGTATTTGAGTCACTGGCAGCCTCCAGGAGTGTCTGAGAGGATGTGAAGTGTACACTTAGAAGTGTCAATTTGAGGAGAGTATCAGAGTCGTAGCGTTACCTATGGGTCCAGGTAACCCGCTAGCGGCCCGGGTTTGGACATCGAAAATGGGTCAGTTTGGTTCGAGACCCGTCCAAAAACCCGACCCAGTGACTCTTGGTGGGCTGAACCTGGACACATAACCGTCCACAGAGTGTGAACAATTTTTAGTCTTGCATCTTCGGTAATATGAGTGGCGCTTGATCACAAGCATACATACAGAGTATTATGGCAGCCTTGATAGGCAGATATGGAGGGGATATTCCCACCACATCCTCTTGAACAGTACCAACTTATTTCATTTACAGAGCTACCCAGAAGTATTCTTGAGCCTTTTAGTATATAAAAACAGTCAAAATGATGTATATAGACAATAACGGCCACATCGCGCTGTGATTAACCATGATGGAAGGCCAACAATCATTGACACTCTGTTGACGCTCATTTTCAAGATTGGGCAGCGGGCATTTCACTTTCAGCTTTGTCCCTAAAGGCAGCCAATCATTCATTGATGACAATTTGCAACCTGTTACACCCCAGATTACCCATGATACCTGACCAACAATCATTGACACTCCATTGACACTCATTTTCATGATGGGGCAGGGAGGGTATTACAGTCTGTTTTGCCTATAAAGGCAGCCAAAAATATCATTATGACAGTCTGCAACCTATCGGCGGTGTGATTACCCAGGATGGATGGACAAAAATTGTAGACGATCTGTGGTCGCTTATTTTCAAGATGGGGCAGAGAGGGTAGTGCGATCTGTTTTGCCTATAAAGGCGGCCAAAAATAACTTTATGACTGACTGCAACCTATCGGTGGTGTGATTACCCAGGACGCATGATGAGAAAACGTTGACGATCTGTTGAGGCTCATTATCGAGATGATGTAAGAAGCGTGTCGTTGTAATTTTGCTTATAAAGGCGGCCAATAGCTCGATTCTGAATAACCACAAGCAAATCAATGTTGAATTGCCAGACATTCATGACCGAAATTTGTTGACACTCCATTGATGCTCATTTTGCGACAGGTGTATCCACAATATGCAATCATTTGATTTGGTGTAGTCAATCATTCACATTGCTTTGCCATCCTTTCTAGCGTTTTGAGTTACATTCTTCTTGATGACTACGCTGTTCTTTAATAATATATAGAAATATATAATAATGATCTCCAATATCCCATGTCTTTGGATCAATGCTGGTCATCACTTACAGGTTCACTCAATAGGCTGCTCGGGTTTTCAAAATTGATGTTAACTGCATTCCCACATGATAGATAGTGTGCTAACCAGTGGATGTTCCTTCATCAGTCAGCATATCTGGATCAAAATCTGTATTGTGCTGGCTATCCTGGGCAGATGCATCAAGATTGAAAAATTCAGCACAGGGAAGAACGACATGTGAATATGTATATCCGGCCAGCAAATTGATCGTTTGGGAACCTTGTGCTCTGGAATTGTTACTGGTTTGGGCGGGTGGCATGTCGGGCAGTGGTGGCGTCGGCTCTGGAGTCGGGTGTCTGTGTCGGTCGGGGGGAGGTGCATCTGTTCCTTTGCATCTCCAGCGTGTCTGCGGATTCCTTGCGGTGCCATTTTGAAATGAATGGCAGCTGGATGTGTGGTTTTGATGACGCATAGCCGGGTGTCTTTCTATTGCAGCCTTCACCATTTTATGCGCAGGAAACTCAACGCCCGACTTCTTCTCATCACAGACCTCGGCATGAGCGTTCTTGATCACAGATTTTGTTTCCTCCATTGCAGTGCACGAAAATCCTTGTTTGGCCATTTTAGCCATATTCAAGGCCAGGCGCATGTCGGACTGTTGCAGCTGTACCCGACCTCCTTGCCTTGCCATAGTAGCAGACCTGTTGAAAACCTAAAAGAAATTAGTTGCTGCTTCTAACAATGGGATTCCGCTATTACCTCTGCCATATATGCTTCAGTGGCCTCCTCTAGGGTAATAAAAGCCTGTTTCGTCCACTCACGGGGATGCTCATCGGGAAAGCCATCTAAGAAATCCCGGAGCTGACAGCATCATGATGTTCCATTTCGTAGACTGTGCCGACAAATGCCTTTGTCGACCATGGAGGTTTCACATTATGGCTAGCGATACCTTGGTTGTGTAGCTCTCTATGGCTACCTGCTGTACAATATATAGTTATATGACGGCTGTTTACCTCAATATGGATATAGTCACATGCAACTGCATGCTGCTTCATATTTCTGCTTCTTCCAGTGTTACAGATGATTTTCAAATGTGTATCCTGGGGCATATGTTTGGTAGCTTCATTGGCAGCGTCATCATTAACTAACCGGTGTCTGCGATTTTGCTATGTGTCAAGAATTCTTGTATTTGATGTAGCGCCCGCCAATTGTCTGGAATTTGATTCACTCTCTTCTACCGGGGAAGGATGTGTATCCATGATTTGCAGGCGTGGAATAGGAGAGGAAGATGATAATGAAAAAATGTGGGAGGTCCTGAGGCGTATATAGTTAGCGTTATGACAGAATGTAATAAGTAGCAGCCAACAGGATCATTATACTACAGATGAATCCTGCAGAGTATTGGTGCAAGATCCAGGGGGTTCCCACCGCCCCGCGATTTGCAATAAGTCGGTCTGATGCTGTTTATTTGTTCCCAGGGTAAAATTGCAGTGTACAATAGCCGAAATCGCATAATTGTGATATATTAATCGGATATTGTTCGATGGAAATGACGTGACCTGATGTTTGTCTCCAATGATCCCCAGTATATTACATGAAACTCACGCTAACAATCAAGTCATGTTGTATGGTTAGCTTAACTATTCCTGGTTTATTGACAGTCAAAAGGGTGATTTTGCTTTGTTCAAGATGAGTAAATGTACCAACCTTCACATAAAAGATGCAGCTTGCCTCCATATTGTCCACAACTTGCAACTTCCAACATCTTGCCCAACAACAAAGACAGCGCAACCTACAATGGTCAATGCTCCGAAAAAGAACTTTTCGCCACTTCCGGCGGACAAATTTGGCACATGGACAAAGCGGTCCACTCAATGACATCATCAAGCAAATGAAGGGAAGAGTGGCTTGGAAGTAGAAAGAGTCTAAGCTCTTGGGGCAGTGTACAGCATGAGATCCAAACAGAAAGTTACGGCCAAGGAACGATGAGTGACGCACTTCTTAAGCAATGAATAGAACGAGAAATGGATTGAGGATTATGTTGAGAGAGAAACCGCTGGGGCAGGAAAGCGAGTTGAAGATGCAGAAGCAGCAAGTAGGCAGGCGAAGGAAGATACAGAGGCAGCTAAAAACGGGGAATAGATGACCAGAGGTCCCAAAACAACGTTTCGTGCAATGATGGTTGCTATTGTAGCCACTCTGACTGATAATGCAAGTTCCGACAACGGGGAGGATGGGGAAGATGAGGATGATGAAGAGACAAAGCAGGGCCAGTTGAGCGATGATGACGAACCTGGCTAGGTGATGGGCACAATCACCAAAATGGTGCAGCAGTACATGGAGAGGTTTCTGCAGAACCAGATGAAGCTTCACTAATTGACACAACCGGGATGAGAGGACACAGCAAACTACTTCTGTGAAAAAGACAGGATGTATGGCACATCCGAATTAAGGGTGCCGGCAGTTGTTCAACCGCAAATGGATGATGATGCTGCGGCACCCGCACTGACAACATTTGGAGAGGTTCTGAAGTGTCTGGACATTGTCCCTAGAATGTCGCAAATGCCGCAATGAACTTCTCAACCAGGAAGAAGTCATATGAGGCTAGATTCTGGGACGCCGCAGTTGAACACGACTATACCTGGTCTTGCACCTGCCACGGTGCTGGATTCATCACTCATTCATGATGCGAAGCCTGTTGAACTCGTAAGCTTTTATCGCTGCATATAGCCTCCCCAGGTAATCACCATATAGACACTGGATTCTAATGAAAACATGGTAATGGCTCGTGTGTCAGCGGTGTAATAAAGGGGCAATTTTGTATCTTTGTCATCATATCTCTGTGAAAAGCAATTTGTGTACCAATCTTACTACATGTTAGCTTTTTCTTGATTTCATTGACCAAATTATAAGACATAATAATTTGTCTGTGCATGTGCAAGGGTCAAACACACCATGTCAAAGGGTAACAATCCAAGTCAGGTGGTAAGATGGCCAACACGTGCGATTACTGTTTGCCGATTACTGTTAAGTGAGAAAGCAAAAGCTATATTAGTGACAAAATTGACAAAGGAAATTTAAGTCAGTGATGTAATATGAGTCATAGAAAGAGTGGTCAGTGTTCAACACGAATCTGACTGAATGATCACTGTCATGCTGAATTCATCCATGTATCCAACTGCATAACTCTCCACACTGACCTGGTGCATATGGTTGAGATATTTGAAATTGCTTATTGTATGTCATGGAAATCAAGCAGAAGGAGCTGAATGAGGAAAGGTAAGGAAGTCGATCTATAATTATCAACAGTACTGAAATGATCTACATGCCGTAAATTCCCAGCCGAATACACAGCAATGTGATAGGGCCACCACATCTCCCACTCAGATAACATGGATAGAGGTTGATCAGACATTGAGAGGTAACATAGCTTCTGGATGTAAACCATAATTCTTATAAATGCAATGTTGGATGTCAATAATGGGTATATAATTTGTTGCGTACAATTATGGAGTATACAAAGGCTGTTTCGTTGTGATTAATGTGAGCATCAACAGAGGGTCAACAATTGTTAGCCTTCGATCTTGGAAAGTTCTAGGGACTGTGCAGAGACATCAACTAATAATCGAACTATCAGCCACCATTCTACCCAGAAATTGTTGTAATAACATTGTTATTATGTCCTAAAAATGAGCGTCAACGGAGCGTCAACGACTTATGGCCTTGCATATTTGAAAATCCAATGGCTGTGTGGCGACATTTACCTACAATTGAACTATCCACCACCTTTCTAGGCAAAAATGGTTGTGACAACATTGCTGCTATATCCTAAATATGAGCATTAACGGAGCATCAACAATTCTAGGCCTTGCATCTTGGACAGTCACCTGGCAGAGCCACAACATTAATCCATAATCGAACTATAGGCCGCCTTTCTAGGCAAAAATGTTTTCAATGACTTTGTAACTATTCTCTTAATATGAGTGTCACCGGAGGGTGAAAGATTATAGGCCTTCCACCTTCGAAAATAATAAGGCTGTGCAACCACTTTTATCCATAATCGTACAATTGGCAAACAATCTGGGCGACAATGCTTCCAACAACATAGTTACTATGTCCTCTTATGAGTGTCAATGGAGCGTCAATGGAGCGTCAACGATTTTTGATCTTGCATTTTCGATACTCTCACGGCAATGGAACGCAGCTATCTTACAATCCACCTATTGGCAGCCCTTATCAGCAAAAATGCTACCGATGATAATGCGTCCGCCTTCTACAATTGAGTGCCTATGGACTATCTACTATTTGGGTGCAGCCTCAGCAAGGTACATAGCATTGAAGTGTATTACCCTGTTCCTATGTTGAGTTTTACACAGTCAATCTTGTCAATATGTCCTTGTATAGAACTTCACAAATATGCATGCAATGTCTGACAGATCTGATTTTTTTGCTTGTAGCTCTAGAGTCAATATTTAAGAACCCACATTCTGCTTTACTATAACATTGCTTTTCGCAGTCTCTCTAGTCGGATTACCTAGATTTCTAATTCCTACCTCCATGTCGGCATCAGAATCTCTAAATACCTTATTGCTGGAGGTTATAGTCTCTTCCAAAAATCAACGTATCTTCATTGGTGAGTTCAATGACCTTACTTGACAAATCATCTTCGATGGTTGCTGTGCTTCAATGAATGTAGGCTCGAAATGTCCTATTGCTTCGAATACCTCTAGACTTGCATCTTCATGGCGATTATATTTGCACTGCGGAATTGAGGAGACTGGCAGCCCTGGTATCATATGTATTGTTTGTCATCAAGTGATTCACCATCAATCAGAATGTGAGACCAGCTCAATGGGGAAGCACTTGCTGGCAAAAGCTCACATCACAAAGTTAAATGAGTTAACAGAGTCAGAAGTGTCTGAACTGACTAGTTCAACGGTCGATGAAGCAGCTTTGGCGATCCTGAACAGGCAAGAAAGTTGAGGAATTACAGTAGTAAGTTCGCAGAGGAAATTCTTATTTCACATCCCACCTAATCCATTTTGATCCAAATGACAGAGAACATGTTCCAAACTAGCAGCTAGGGACTTTGAAACTTCTGAATTTCACCAAGACACGTGGAATCCCGATCTGATGTTAGGATGTGTTTCAGCTAATATTCCCTGGAATGCGATATCAAATCTTGAGCTACGACGGTCATATAAAGTATTGTGCAGCGAGCTTGTGCAGCTGTTGCCCATGACTCTTGGTAACATTTGCCGGAGGGAGCATGCACTGACCCTGGATGCAATTAGAAAGTACTTGCTATCATGAAATAATGTTACTTTAGCTTAGGACGAATGGATATCAACTAACAAACTCGCCAAAATGTTGGTCATTGCTTACTATATGGATCAAAATTGGGCATTGCATGAAGTACCACTCGCATTTGATGATGTTGATCCTGTGTTGTTTCCCCTTTTTGAAAGCTAATTAAGAATGATAGGTCAAGTGCCAACATACTGGATTTGGGCTAGCCACACATTTGAAGGACGTGCTTGAGCGTTTTATGCTAACAAACAGCCTTTTGCTTGGAATTACAACTGATTATCTTTCGTCAAAATACTCAATGACTCAGGAGCTGCAATCAACTCTTCAGCACTCCGGAATCGAGTGGCCTGCATTGAGCGACCACATACCATGCATTGCGCATGTCACACACCTGGCTTTAGGTGCATTCAGAAGCAGTCTTAGTGTAAAAGGCCACACCAAGTGTTGTGAAGCCCATGAGTGCGATCAGCAATTTGGAGAGAATGAAAGCCTAGATATTGGGAAGAGTCAAAGAGTTCGAAAAGAGGGCAGTGCTAGAATCAGTAGGGTGTCGGCCATGAGACCAGGTTTAGCAAAGATAATTGAGAATGTAAGTACTTCAAGATCCTTTGAAAGTCCAGAAACTGACCTTCATAACGCAGAGAATGCTTGCTGTATTAAGTACGCTATCACCTGGTCGTCGAAACGCACTCATTGACTGTCAAATAGCCAATGTCCGCATCGCAGTTTTCCAAATTATGGATGTGAAGACACGATGAAACTCGACACTAGAGTTGCTTGAGCAAGGCTACCGATTACAAGAATTCATCTTTGTGTGGCTCAAAAATCCAGAATACAGCGATTACTGGACACTATTCCCAACACAGGAGGAATGGACCATTGTCAACTATGTCATGGAAGTATTGAGGCCAATCTGATATTGGACCCTGTGTATGTGGAACTGGTATACAGTCAGATTGCATCACGTTATTACAGTATACATCGACAGGTTCGATCATATGGATGGCATTATGTGAACTGTGGCTAAAAAGAGGACTCAATGGAAGGAAGACTTGTTCTTCACCATGACGTTAGCTCGACAGAAGCTGTCAAAATATTATGCTGAAGTGACTCCATCGACAGGTATGCTGCTCATTTCAGTACAGATCTTCGATCGTTTCCGGATGTTAAGATCGTTTAGGAAGTGGGACAAGGGAATGTGTTTTAATCCTGAGGACGAGACATCCTATACTACCCAATCTCATGAGGCCTGTCTGAAGTATGTGGAGAATGAATACAGTGCCAAACATCCACGTGTGCCGGTCAATAAACCTGAAAGCATACCACGCACCAATCCCGTCCCCTCCACAACGGCTTCAGAATCCAGTCATTCATCCTTTGATCCATATGATTTGTCCAGCAATGATGAATAATACTTAACGCCTAACAATGTGGCTGAAACGACACCCAGACGAAGCGATTGTGCAGTATACTTATTGACCGCCACCAGGCACTATTTGAATTCACCGCCTGAAGCACAAAAGAACTTTGGGCAAATTAATCCAAATTTCAATAATTACCACTCCGATCCAATGGAAGTTAGCACTACATTTTGGATACCGAACATGACTGACTGGTGGCGCCAACAGGAGGAAACACACTCAAAGTACGCTGATCTCTCCAATGTGGCATGCAACATATTCTCTATCATACCACATGGTGTCGGAGTGGAGGACAGTTTTCCCCTTGACCGAGATGTTATTGGATGGAGGTAGTCAAAAACGACAGTTGAGACCCTTCGCGAAAAAGTCATTGTAAGGCAGTTTGCTAATGCCAATAACGGGTTGTTGGCAGGAACTGACCCAGCATTGGAATACCACAAATACAGAACCCGACTCGGAAATGAAGAATGATCCAGAGTAATGGAAATTACACAGAATGGCCATGGTTAATGACTTTTGGAAATGAGGAAGGGCAGCCAAAACCTACATGCTACACAGAAGGAATCTCGTGCTCAAAACAGGTAGATAACTGTCGATGGATACATTTTGGAGACGGATGAGATCGTCAAAGTATTCTGGCCACTGTTTCAACATGATGGTGCGGCTGCATTCAAATTGTCAGAAAGATCTCCATTACCACCAGTTGTGACTGTAGAGGACCTCCCTGCAGGACGAACCCAAATATGGAATGTCCACTGAATCAGAAGAATCAATCATGATCCAGTCAACAGTGATGAGGACTGCGTACCAGAAAGCATTTCGGACACCAATGATTGGCATACCTAAAATGGCGACTTGGATAATCCAAAGGATGGGGAAGACGATTGTGCGGGAGACGTGGAATGTGATATAGAGCAAGATATTGGTATCGAGGATCCGGAATTCCCTGAGCAGCGGAAAGTGAGCACCTCGCCAAATGTTCCTAGATTGATTTGGCCTACACGGAAGTCAATGTGACAGTCTGAAAAGGTGTTGGTGACGTTCAATCTAATTGAAACAAGCAGAAATAAGGGAGTGAAAAACATCTTCGACAGAATGCGTCAATGTATCACCAGCTTGTTTATGTATTATGACCAAAAGTTTTAGTTAGCGATATATTATGGGTGAATGGTGAGCAGTAGCTTGTGAATATCGGTTGATAAACTGATATATAGCAGGCGCAATGATGCTGTTGGCAAGATACATAAATTTTAGTCATGTGAGAGTGAACAGTGCAAGAATGTTACTCCCCTCGGCTTTACCACAGGGCGAATTCTCAATCGGTCAGAAAGACTACCAATAAGTTCACACCATGATGAAAACCATTATCCATGGCAGCAGATTGTGAATGGACATTACATTAGAATGAGCATCAACGGAGCGTCAACGATTTGTGGTTTTGCAGGTACCGTAATTAATCAGTGATTTGGTCACTGTTATGCATAACCAATGTATTGGCAGCTTCTATAGGCGAAAGAGACAGTGACACGATCACCTCCCTATTCTGAGAATGAGCGTCAATGGAGTGTCAACGATTTTTTGCTTCGCATCTTGGGTAATTTATGTTCCAATTGGTTGCAGGCATCCAGTTATCAGATATTGGCAGCCTATACTGGCAACACAACAGTGACATGCTCTCTACTGCTTCCCAAGAATGAGCGTCACCGGAGTGTCAACAGTTTTAGTTGTTGCATACTTGGTAGTCAAGACATCACATGAATCTTCACGTTCATGATGGAATAATTGACCGCCCTGATAGGTCAAAATACAATATATTAAAGGTAAAACTCCGATTCCAAATGACTTGATATTGCAAGCTGTAAAGTATGTAAAAATGTATTATTGGTTGTTGAAAATGCGATTTTGATAACATACTATTAACAAACTGCAAAAACAAGAGCCTGATATGAATCTGTAGATGGACCTGCTGGGCAACCCGCTGAGAACCCGGCCAATTCAGATGGGTTGGGAGTTTACCATTGAACAGTACCTGAGTTGACGGCTCAAGTTTATTGACAACCCAGACCGCTAATTTCACACCGGTTCAGTTTGGACCCGGAACTGTTGCTAACACTATATCAGACGCTATGAGAGCAATGTGGTCCACCTTGTGAGTAACTGGAAATTCTGATGCCAGCTACAGGAGTACCATGGGAGTGAATATATTTAAATTGGGAATACGTCGGTGCGCCAGAGAGAACCTTGGGTGAACCTGTGAGTGTTGCCCAACCAATGCGGGAATCACAAGCAAACTCTGAGAGATGCCTGCATTCTTATGAATATTCATTCAGAGAACTGCAGGTGTGATCTGAGAATCTCCAGAGGTACACGAGCAATCGACCTTCCTCAACAGTGAATATGATGCATGGATTATAGTGCATTATCACTTCTGAATAAAACTAGCTATCATCTTCTTCAACATTGTATCTATTGCCTTGCTACATTAAGGAACCAAAGAACATGGCAAGTGATTCAAAGATAAACACAGGTACATTGAAACATTCAGCACACCAAGCTATCGAATAATATCAATGCGACATGGTGTCAATGTCATCCACTTCAACTCTCCTCTCATCAGGTCCAAAGAAAGCAGGAACACACACCAAATTAACAGCGCAATACAGCTTGAGGTGCTCCTTGTATATGCCGATTATTTGTACTTGGCGAGTGGCTGAAATTGTACTCCAGTGTAGGCTGGCTTGATTTGTGATATCTAACATACGTGCGATGAGACGTTAGCTACCCGCAGATTTGAATGGGTGTTTGGAAGGCAATGATTATTCAGATGAACAAGGGGAGCACCCATCAAGGAAAAGAGAAGGGCCAGAATGCTGAGTGCTGTGTAGAAAACAGGAGTACACAGAAGGTGTTGCAGGAGCACAGAATGAAAAAGAGCGCCAAATCTAGGCTGAGTAGCACTGACGGGGATTGAAGAGGGCCAAATCTACACTGAAGAGCGCCGACAGTGATTAAGGAGCACCGAAACTAGCAGAGGAGTGCCGAAAGGTGAGTGGGGTGTGGGGCACAGAGTGCTGAATTCAATATAGAAGTGGCAATCTAGTCCAAGGTGCGCAGGTGGGAATCGAGTGGGTAATACAATAGATGAGCGTCAATCTTGGCTGAGGAGCGCCAACACAAATTGACGAGCGCCTATCCTCGCGGAGTTGCACCGCAGGGGGGTGAATCAAGCTGACCACTAATTTGTGACTGATGAGTGCAGTGGCTTCCGGAGGAAGATGTATTGCAGGGGATGGGCAAAATGTAGCTCAATATTTGTCTCGACAAGACATACCTGTGGCCTTGTTTCAACTGGAATATTCAGACAGTGTCAAAGGAATGGCTGCAGCTGTGAGCGTTCAAGTCTGCGGAGTGAGAAGTTGGAAATAATGGGATGTCATAGGCTGGTGCCCCAAGCTATTGGCGGTGAAGAACATTGGGTGGTGAATTAGATCGAGCACTTCCATTCGGGTGAACCATTATTTCTTATCATGAACGACCTTCGAGAGATATGCATCATCAAACAGGAACACCTTAACCTTGATCCGACGGTTAGTCTCAGAGCGCAAATACAACCGGCAACTTCAGATCACTGTTCGATGTACCCCATCTGCCAACTGTCCTTGAATGGTACCAATCTTCAGTATTAACGATGTATATTGTGGGGTGTAGTCAATATTCAAAATCTGATGCAGGAGGAGCAAACTGAATCCAAGACTTACATCTTCTCCTGTGTAAGGATCAATATTGAGAGATGGACCGCTGGGCAATTGATACACAGATGACGTATCTACAGAAGCACCTGCTCATTCCCACTGATAATGTTCAGCTTCAATGGAAGGTTTCGAAGCATCTTCAACCATCGAGACCTTGTTATGGAATAATATTTTCCAAGGAGTCTACGTGACTATAATTGCATCCATGAACATTTTTGCTACTTCAAAAGTAGCCATTTGGTGTTGAGGAACTTTCTGATCTGCACTGGCCTTGGATTGTAGAACATTCTGGTCTCCACTAGACTTGCGTAGTGGCAGCGCCTCGGTGGATGGTGCACAGCCAAACTCCAATAATTGGCTGAGGAGGGATGACCTTTGCCGTTTGGGTAGGGGTGGTGACATTGCCCCAGCTGGATTGCGGGAAATTGAATGTAGAGGGAGTGCAATAACAGAATCAGCACATCTCGGTGTCTTTGGCAGTGAAACTCTTGAGGTTCCTAACATCATGTCCAGGCATGCCGGGCCTAGATGTAGGACTTCCTGTTGGTGATCGGAATAGTCCTCCTCGATGTCGCACAATCAGGTGAACTCTCCAGGCCGTTCGGTTCGGTCATCACCGATATCCGGATCGGTATCGTTATCCTGCTTCAATACTGAATTTGGGGACATTAGTCATCCGTAACACAATGAACCATGCACAAGAGAGGATAATTGGAAGGAAAACATTTGATACACAATGAAGATTGGCTGCTTTCTTGAATGCCTGTACACTTGCAAGGTGTACTTCTTGATTCTTCTGTGAATAGTAATTCCTCATCTGGCTGGGCATAGGTTCCATTTCTGGTAATAAGGATAGAAGGTTCAGGACCATGGGAGAGAATGTATACATAGTAAATGTACAATTAAGTGCAGTAGAATAACTGGAAAAATGGAGTAAGAAGTTGCACATAGTGGAAAAGAATGCAATTCGAGGCGCTCCGTCAAGGGTTCAGGAACGATGCCTTCGAAGGATTATGTTTATATCAAGGATGGTGGTCTGGAGTTGCGATATAGGATGTTATCAGATGTGCCGGAATAGATGGATTATTTGTCAGGTGCTCCAGAAATGATGGATTTGTAAGGCCAAATTTTAGCAACTGCTATCAACAACACTGTATGGATGCAAGAAATGGAGGTTGGCTAAAGCCAATGCACATAGAATAGAACCAGACGCACCAGAAGAAAACTCATAACATCAACTAACCCTTCATGCTGGCCAACTGGAGCGCTGAGAACCAGAATGAAAACAGGTGCCATTGCATATGACTCTCTAAACGTAGTAAGTATGTGTGAATGTTTGAGCATTTGAGCAGACCGCATGGCATTGAATTGGTGCAGCATTTGGAATCTGCAGAACACAAAAGATATTGGACCTTGAGAGTGACGGCTGACTTGGAAGCATTCATAATGAAGTTTGTTATTGATTGAGGACAAATATGAATCTCCATATGAGGTATATCTGCCGGAAGGACACTCTTACTTTCACGATATTCTATTCTATTAGAATGATGCAACTGACTGAGTTGTCGTTCAGGTAATATTGTAGGCATAACTTCCCATTCATGTGTTCATCTGGGCCATGTCTGCAGAATAACCTTCACAACAATATTGCAGTTGATAGAGAAGACAGTATTTGGTATACAAAGAAGAGATACAGGCACAGACAAAGAATGCTAAGGTACGATGCATGATTTAGAGGTAATCGTACTGATTGAATCACTTGGCAATGCCAAGATTGCTAACAAATGGGTCATGAATACTGACTGACATTCTGATTTTGCGCCTAATATCTAGTACGTTGGACACGGTTGAATCACATATTCATTGTCAGTCTCACTGCTACAAAGGTGACTTCAATTAATGTTTAGGTGTGAAGCTATATTCTACAATTGCATGAATGCGTAGTGAGATGTCATCTGTCAGGTGGCAGGGGAATGATGATTGCATGCATACAGTTTCGGAAATTGATGTGCACCAAAGTTTAAATGGCTATGCGTGGATTCAATGGCTGGGGATTGCAAGCTCACATAACTCTGACAGTTAATTGCACTCTTCGAAGCTGTCTTTTCATAACTTGAGCTTTCAAGATTCTCTCTCTTCAAACTTTACTCTTGATGGAAAACGGTTCACAAAATCTATTTTCAGATACGAGTGTGGGTGGCCAAAACATACAAGTTAGTTAGAATGGAGTCAAGTCGGCATTCAAATCATGGAGAACTTAGGCCTCATTGAGAAATTCCGGTACATGTGTTAGAAGGGGTTGCCGGCCATCTTCCAGAGTCACTGAACAGAATCTGTCTCTTGAGATTCTCGCTGTGAAGCTCCAGCTCTTTTGATGTAGCCTGAACGCGCAGAAGTTATTGTACCATTTCGAAGCGTAGGTCCAAGTATACTTCTTACTTAATATCGAGGTAAGTGGGGTTACTAATTGGCTAGGTCTGTGCATTCATGGTTTAGTTTTACAGGGTGACCTTCCTCCAAGACATAAATTGACATGGAGCTGACAGTTGAACACATTTTAGCGGTGGTCTTCACATGCCAATCAAGCATAGATTGATATATCAGCAGAGGACGAGCGGGATCAACTGCCTGCACCAAAACATGAAGTGTATTGACAGATCACACTCTGTGAGCACTGCATCCATCGAGACAAAGTCAAAGAAAACATGATGCCAATTAAGGAGACTATAATATAAAGTGCACCGCAGACTGCAATACATACGGTCCGGGGCCGTATTTGTCGCTCTTGAGGCATATCTTTGCTTGAATGATACATCCAAAATTAGTGGCAGCGTGGTTTCATACACATCCAACAACCTCACTCTGGACTGGATGGCAAGATCTCAGTTGTGCCAGAACATCAATCAGAGACCAGGAAATACCCAGCAGTGAAAGCTGCAGCATATCCATGAATACCTGAGCCATGTCTCAGTATCCGACATTCTGCAATGTGGATTTGAGATGTGCCAGAACATCTATAATACGCCAGCAAACGCTGCAACTCTGGAACGAATAAGTGAGCCAATGTCTCATATTCTTACCGAAGTACCCAATATCATTTAGTCGGAATGCATTGCTACTGGGATTGGCAAACATGATGTGAACAATCTGTAGTATGGATATTTACTCAAGCCTTTCCGACGCATCTGAACTTTGATGAAATGGCGGCAAAAGCTGTGGCTTTGCCTCGAATAAGCAAGCTGTGTCTCATATTCTAACAGAATTGCTTAGTATAATATACAGTGTCTCAGTGCTTGATGTAACAGGCAAATGTGCTGTGCTGGAGGTGTCGTAACATGACAAAAAACATATGCTGAGATTTCTCTGGCACATCTGAATTGTGATCATATGCCAGCAAATGCTGAGGCATTGCAACAAATCCGTGAGCCGGTGTCTTGTATTCTGACACAGGATCTTATTATCGCTTTCCCTGACCTTCTTGCCAAATGGGATTGGCAAATATTCACGGCTTGATCTGTTGTCACAAGACTCATGACAGATCGGGGAGTCCACAGTGAACCTGGAAGTGGCTGAATTATACGTTGTTCATTGTTTTGTCTTCGAAATACGTACCTGGTCTCTGGCTTCCGATGAACCTCAAATTCACAACTGACAAATCGTTGAAAGCCCTTGCTGCCTTATACTCACCATTGATCCGAAGCCATGTATCATGAGCTAGGCCAGCCAGGAACATGGAATGTAGCTTATGAATTCACTTCATTTCATTTTCCTCATGATTAATAAACCAGAACACGAATGATTTCCCCTTCTAACCCAATGATATTACCCTCTATCAATTCCAACATCAGATCTTTGATTTGCTTCAAAATGACTGAGACAAAGGATTTATCTATGTAGTATAGTGTACTTTACAAACAACCTTTTTGACAATTTGTATCAGTTGAGATTATGTTGTGTGACTGTCTAAAGAGGCACACCGTGATGAATCGTTCTAACAATCTAAGATTAATGGTTTATCAGACTGCAATGTATCTCCATTCTTTGGCAGCCGCTTCGTATGGTCCTCAAGAGACTCCAGAATCTGGTACATCATCGTAGTGGTGATGTTTGGTTGACTAATCAAACCGTGCAGGTCTCTCATTTGGCTAACTCCAGAGTATTGGTGGAGATCACTAACACGGTTATCATTGCCATGAGAACCCATATTCAGTAACTGTATGTGTGGTACTCGGTATTGCCCCAGCTGGGAACTCGTCAAAATGTCTGCCGCCACTCATTGAATACCCATAAATTTGGAGTTATTACTGCACGGTGTGCTGCTTTATGATTTAGGCCTTTCACGCCCACTGTGGGTGAAGTTATGAATACAGAAGAATATCGGGAATCATGAAACTTGAGCTGCATTTCTGTTACTTCATTATTGCCCATTTCTGCATACATTTCGAATATATCCACATGATCCGCACAATACTTGGTTAGCCACCACTTCAAATGTTGAACTTCACCACGAAGAGGACAAAATAGCACCGCGTTTTGTGGAGGTGCACTGAGGAGTGCATTTTCATTTCTGTCTTGTACTGGAAGGTGTGCCTCTCTTCATTTGTTTGGCTGGTCAGGTTCGGGATACTCTGCAGGTTCGTTTACATGCATTGGAAGAAATGTCTGTTTCCGCCATCGGAAAATTGCAGAATCCACCCAACCATCGAGCAACTATTTATTGTACAGTTATCCAGACTAGTCGATGCAATCCTTGGTTTCTCCCAACACTAATTTGTGACATGCTCGCTGCTAACAATGAAACCTCCATGCTGCTAAAGCACCCCGCAAAGTGTATCTCCCCACAAGATTGTTCAGTTATTGCTGCTCATCCTCAGTCCACTCAAGCTCAATAAGGTGTGCATTTTTCCTCGGTATTCAAAACAGTGGTTTTCCATTGGCTAGTTTGTATTACCACCACCTCCTCATCATCCAAGGGTGTGCAATCTCTATCATCCAGTGTGCTGCATTCTGTTGTGCATCTTCGTCATTTGTCTGGATAGCATGCATCAAACTCTTCCCAGCAGAATTCAATGCCTCAGCCCCATGCTTGTCCATTACAGTATCGTCCCCTGAATTGTGAGGAACACATGAATACAGTGACATCATCTGAAAACAACAGTCATAGAGTGAATGGAATCCTGGTGTAGCTGTGAGTTGAAGTTTGAATCCAATTTTTGCATTTATTACAATTTACCATCTCACACTGTTGTTAGTCTTGTACTGATGGGACTCATCAAAAATCCCAAAACTCCATGCACAGTAGGTGAGTAGGCGCTTGGTTGATGGTTTCGCTTTGGATGTTAAGGTATTACGCAATACAAGGTGGATATTCCATTGGTTTTACCTCTCGTCAATACTGGTGTTAAGATGATCACCGGTGTGTTTCACATTTTCGGTGTGCAACAAGTTGGCCAGGCTCAAATAGGTTCCCTGTCTCATCGCATTGATGACTATCGTGATGGTCTCCGCCACACTGGGCATTGTAACCACCCGAAGTTGGTGTGTTATGATTAGCAGTAGCACACATCTGGCCTGAATACGGCAAGCGGGGATTACTTTTGTTGGTCTAATTATGTGCTTGGTACTCTCCTTCCTTGTAGCAGTCAGAATTTCAATCAAAAATCTTTTCGGATTCTGTCCAAGTTGCAACTTGGAAGCATTTGAAAGGCAACAGACATACAAAATCTGGCCATATGTAGGGTCCCTTATCATTTGCCCGTTTGTATATAATCCCATATACTCTTCTTCCAAATCTGCCTGCTCCATGGTGCACTTCAACATCACTATTATAATGTATGGCTCTTTCAGGCCTCCATTGTTGTCGATGAATTCAATCAGCTCCTCCCAGTGCCTCACATCTGAATATGAGGCATGGAGTTGTTTGGGAGCTAGACCCATATCCTTGCTGTTTGACTCCGAGCGAATCACAACCGTGAATGTTTGTATTGTGCAAATCAGGGAGATTACTTCCTGCATGTTACTTGCATGGTCACACAAATCTGATGCTGGTGGCTGGTTGCATCGCCTTCCTTTTTTCCTCGCCATCTCAATTTCGTTTGCACATTGCTTCAAAATCATTTCAAACTACTGCTACTGAATCCATTCAGCATTGTCGAAATTACCCAATGGCAGGCAATTCTCGAATCTCTCCGAAACATCAGTTACTTCCATTGCCCAGTGCAGGTGTCCATCTCGAACCTGTTTCAAACGGTTCTGCTCCCGCATATTATACCGATACTTCTTCTCCTGAAATCCAGCCACCCATACTTTCTTCCACTTGTTGCACCCACTATAGTTGGCCTGCCCCATCCTTTTGGCAAATTGCTTCATGGAGAATTCCGTTTGATTCAGGCTTACTGGCAACTTGATTTCTGTACCGCCCCAGTCTGATGAATCATTGCTCTCATCATCTGCATCGTAATAAGTGTAGGATATCCCTGGCCATGAAGCCGAGTATCTGATGTTTCGGACATCTGTTTTCCATGGCTCCGCATGCGGCTGGAATCTGATCAGTGGGAGGCTGATTGGAGGTCTCGTAGGAGCGTCAGAACGAGGTTCAGGTGGAGCATTGGGGCTGGAAGATTTTGGCCAATTGACTGGATAGTCTTCCGGTGGTCCTGGAGGTACTCATGGTGCTCCAGGAGATGACAACCCTTGTCCTGCAATCTGCAGATGGGGAGTAGTTGAGACCCACCATAACCACCTTGGTGGAGGTCATATCTCTGCCACTGTGACCCATAGCTTGGATATCCTTCGCATGCTCTGGGGCTTAGTTGCAAACTTTGTGTCATGTTGAATAGAGAGTGCTGATAACACTACGGAGTGTGTGGAAATGGCTACTGTAATGGCAGGTAACCATCCCGAGGCGGCAGACAATATTCATTGGTTTGTTATCCAAATCGACTGCCTTTGCCACTGGCACTTCGCGAAGTATTTTCTGATGATTCTAAATTGTCTTCCAGGTGTTGTTGTGCTTCAAATAGGCTACAGGGAGGAGCCAGAGTTGCTGTCTTCTTTGGAGATCTATATGTCAACAAGTTCAGTGAACAAAGATTGAGGAAAAGTACTGTAGATGCAAGATGTGATATAAAATATATCAGAGTATGGTTGAGTATATTGCAGGTAGCAGTGATCTTCGGCAGAATAAATGAGATCTTATATTCCATTCTGTTGGCATGATCTGTGGTGTTTCACCCCAGCTTTGATGCATGAAAGCAACTTGGCTAAGAAAAAGAAACCTCCATCACACACATTCCGCCATTCTTTGTTATACTGCTCGAATTCATACACTAAGATATTGGATAAATGCTCACCTTCGTAAGCTTCTTTAACTTTGCAGGTGTTAGAAGGGAAATGAGAGTATGTCTCCCAGAACCCGACCAGAACTATATTCAATATGATAGTTAGCATGAATAGGACAACAACACATACGCGGTGTGTGTACGACCTTGTTTCCGGATTCAATAGGAGTAGTTTTATCCACGGGTCAGGGTAGCCCACCAGCGTTCCGGATATGCACCACAAAAACGGGTCGGTTGGTTACAAGTCCTGACCAGAAACAGGATCCGTTGAATCTTGGAGGGCCAACTCGGACCCATACGCATCAACCAAGGTGGTTCTCCGGGTTTTGCCAGACTGATCAGTTCGAATCTCCAGTTCTGCGTTTCGGGTGTGACATTTATAGTCGCATTCAGATCTGTAACTGTTAATCGTAAAAGATTGACATTGGTACATTATGGCATATTTTCAACGTAGTGGCCGCCTCCTGGATCAACATAAACTGACACACCCACCCTACTGCATCCTGATAATGAGCATCTATAAATACGGAGATGACAGCCTTCATAGGCAGATATGAAAGGGATATTTCCGCCACATCATCCAGGACAGCAACAAATTATTACATTTACCACGCTACCAATAAGTATTTGTGAGCCTTTTAGCATACAAAAACAGTCAAAACCATGTAGATAGACAATGACGGCCACATCGTGCTCTGATTAACCATGATCGAAGGCCAACAGTCATTGACACTCATTTTCATGAGGGGGCATGCAGCATTTCACTTTCTCATGTACCTATGAAGGCAGCAAATACTTCATTTATGACTATTTCCAACCTGTCGCCCCCCAAATTACCCATGATACCTGACCAAGAATCATTGACACTTCGTTGAGGCTCATTTTGCCGCCGGTTTATAAACAATACGTAATCATTTGATTTGGCAGCCTTTCTAGCATTATCTTTTACTTTCTTCTTGATCACTAGATTATTCTTTAATAATAAATATTAATATATCCTTTAAAATATACTTTACAGTATCCGCTCACTCAGGTTAATAAAAATCTCTAAAATTCCATGCCATTTGATCAATGCTCGTCATCACTACCAGGTTCGCACAATAGACTGCTCTGGTCTTCAAAATGAGTGTTAGCTACATTCTCACACAGCGGATAGTGTACTAACCAGTGGACGTTCCTTCATCAGTTAGCATATCTGGATCAAAATCTGTATTGTGCTGGTAATCCTGGGCAGATGCATTGAGATGCAAAAGTTTGGGTCCAATTCAGTGTCTGAGTTCTGATCGTATTGTGACATGTTGAATACATAAATTGTGCAGTTTTAAGCGCTCTTTCACCTCCCGCTTCCGGATGTGCAATCCAACCAATAGTCATCGAGTCTCGACCGAAAACCCGTGATTTCCGCTCCATAGATGGCCTTATTTCGCAGCGATTCAACAATTATTGGTCGCTTCGCAAATCTGAAAGCGGGAGGTGAAAGAGCGCATCATACTGTACTATTTGCATATTGATCACGTCATGATACAATCAGAACTCAGATACTTAATTGGGGCCAAAGTTGAACCAAAGTGGAAGAAACCATAAAATCGAACCGTGGTGCGGTTCCACCCCTGCCAAAAACCCGGCCAATTGTGTCCGGTCCGTGCAACGATCCCGCCAAGCCAATGTGGGTTGGGTTTATTGCCGGGTCTGGCACCAAACTAAACCAAACCGCCAGCCAAAAACTGAACTGCTGGTGGGTTACCCGGACCCATTGCTAACAATAGGTACAGCTGGCGTCCACTCTGGAGTTGGCTGTCTGTGTTGGTTGGGTAGAGGTGCACCTGTTCCTCTGTGTCTACAGCGTGTCTGCGGATTCTGTGCGGGGCTATTTTGGCATGAAAGTCATCTGGCCATGTAGTGTTGACAAAGTATAGATGGGGGTCTTTCAGTCGCAACCTTCACCTTCTTATGCGCAGGAAACTCAACAACCTGCTTCTTTGCTTCTCGGACCTCAGTGCGAGGTGTCTGGATCAGGAATTGCCGTTTCTCTATTGCAGCGCACAAAAACTCTTCTTTGGCAATTTTCGCGATATACAAGGCCAAGCACATGTCGGACTGTTCCAGCTGTACCTGACCTGCTTGCCGTGCCATAATAGCAGACATGTTGGAAACCTACAAGAAATATGTTGCTGCTTCTAACTATGAGATTTGGCTATTACCTCAACCATGTACAATTCTGTAGCCTCCACAAAGGTGATTAAAGTCAGTTTCGTCCACTTATGGGGATGCTTGTCAGGAAATTTGTGCGCCAAAGTCCCAGAGCTGACAAGATCATTATATTTGAGGTCGTAGACCATGCGGACAAATGTCTTGGTTGAACATCGAGGCTTCCCATTACAGCCAATGATCTATTCAGCACCTAGCTCTCTACGTCCACCTGCTGTACGTTATACCGTTAATTGACAGCCGTTTGCGACGGTATGGATATACTTACATCCTACTGCATGTTGCGTCATATTCGTACTGCTTCCAGTTTTACAGACAATTTTCAAATGTCCAACCAGGGATATATTTTTGGTTGCTGAATTGGCTACATTGCGGTGGACGACCTGGTGTCCGAGTTCTTGCTGTGTGTGGAAGATTGATGTATTTGATGAAGCGCCTGCCAATCGGCTTGATTTGGATTCGCTCTTACCTGGCTGAGGTGGTTCTGTATGTATGATTTGCTGGGGTGGAATAGGAGAGAAAGATGATAACGAAAAGAAGTGGGAAGTCCTGAAGAATATATAGTTATTCTCCTGTCAGAATGGAATAAGTAGCAGCCAACATGTTCATTATACTCAGGATGAATCTTGCTGCATATAGCTGCAAGTTGCAGGGGTATCCCACCGCCCCATGATGTGCAATAAGTTGGTCCAATGTTGTTTCTTTGTTAACAGGGATATACTGTCTTGTACGACAGCCGAAATTGCATGATTGTCAGATATAAATTGGACATTGTTCGATGGAAGGGACATCTGCTGACGTTTGTCTCAAATAATCTCTGGGAAAATACATGAAACTTGCGGTAACAATTAAGTCATGTTGAATGGTTAGCCAAACTATTCCCGTTTTATTGACAGTCGAATGGGAGATTTTGCTTTGTTACAGATGAGTAAACATACTAACCTTGACATAAATGATGCAGCTGGCCTCCGTATTGTCCATATCTTGCAACAACCAACATCTCGCCCAACAACAAGGTCAATGCAATCTACAATTGTCAACACTCTGAAAAAGAAATTTTTGCCACTTCCTGTGGGCAAATACAGCAAATTGACAATGCGGTCCACCCAATGACATCATCATGTGAATCAAGGCAAGAGTGGCTTGGAAGCCGAAAGAGTCCGACCCCTTGGGGCATTGCGTAGCTTGCAATCTGAAAAGAAGCTTGCGGCCAAGAAACGACAATTAATGCACTTCTTAAGCACTGCAGAGAAGGAGAAATTGATTCAGGATTACATTTTGAGACAAACCGCTGGGGCAAAAAACTGAGTTGGAGACACAGAAGGAGCGTTTCAGCAGGAGTAGGAAGATATGAGGAAAGCTGAAAACGCGGGACTGACAAACAGAGAGCCTGATAAGACATTTCAGTAGATGATAATTACTATTAGAGACAGTCTAAGTGATCATGTTAGTTCCGACCATGGGGAGGATGGGGAAGATGAAAAGGATGCAGAGACAGAGGAGGGCAAGCTGAGCAAGGATGACGAACACAGCTGGGTAATGGGCAAAATCACCAAAACGGTACAGCAGCTCATGGAGCGGTTTTGGCAGCTGCAGATGACGCTAGATCAATGGATACAACTGGGATTGGAGGATGCAGCTGAGTACTTGGGTGAAAGGGATAAGAAGTACGGCACGTCAGAATTGACGATTCCTGCAGTCGTTAAACCGTAAACTGATTTCGACATGAGGGCACCTGCACTGAGAACGTTCAGATATTGTGGAGTGTCATGACATTCTCGCCTGAATATCGCAACTGTCACAAGGGACTTCTCGTCCAGAAATTAGTCATATGCGGCTAGGATTGGGAAAGCCACAGTCGAGGACCAGTAAAACCAGTCCTGCATCCGCCACAAAGCCGGTTTCGTCACCATTACTGAAAGTGATTGCTCTCAAACCTATAAGCTTTTACCCCTGCAAATAGCCTCCCGAGCTAATCACCATACAGATTTCGGATTCGGACAAATACATGGGTACGGATCCTGCATCAGCGGAGGGATCCATAGGAAAACTTTAATTTTTGATATTATATCTCAGTGAAGAGAAATATGTTTATGAATTTTGAGATGTGTCAGGCTTTTCTTGATTTCTGCGACCAAACTGTGAGATATGATGATTCGTCTTTGCATTTGCAAGGGTGGAATACACCATGTGAAAGTTCTAGAATCCAAATGAGGCGATAAGATGGCCAACACATTTGATTTCTATCTACCAGTTACTGTCAAGTGACAAAGCAAAATCTATATTAGTGATGAAATATACTACCAACATTTAAGTAAGTGATGATATATGTGTCATACAAAGTGTGGTCAGTGCTCATTATGAATCTGTCTACATGACAACTGTCATGCTGCATTCATCCATGTATTCAACTGCATAAGTCTACTCACAGATCTTGTGCACATCATTGAGATAATTGAAATTGCTTACAACACGTCATGGAAATTGAGAAGAAGAAGCTGCGTGAGGAAAGGTGAGAAAGTCGAGCTATATTTACCAAGAAGTAGTGGACTGATCTACAAGCTGTAAATTGCTGGCAGAAAGCGGACGAATATGATCTAGCTATGTCATGTCTCACTCAGATAGTGTGGACAGCAGTTGATCAGAAATTGAGAGGTAACAAAGCTCCTGGATGTGAATGATAATACTTACAAACGCAATGTTGGATGTCAGTATTGTGTATACGATTCGTGGGATCCACTGATTTTGTGAATGAAGGTTGTTTCAATCAGATTAATGTGAGCGTCAATAGAGCGTCAACGATTCTTAGTTTTACGAATTTGGCAATCAAAGGGCTACATTGTCTCATCCTTCCCAACTGAATGTATTTGTCGACATTATGGTGAAAAAGGTCAACCACATGTATGTTGCCACATCCTAAACATGAGGGTCCGCATAGCATCAACAATTTTTGACATTGCGTCATCGAAAATCGAGAGGGTTGCGTGGCGATATTAACTCATAATTAAAGTATCGGCTGCCTTTCTGGGTAATAATGGTTGCGACAACATCTCTACTATGTCCTAATAATGAGCGTCAACAGAGTGTCAACAACTTATGGCCTTGCTTCTTGGAAAATCCAAGGGCAATATAGCAACATCAACTTATATTCGAACTATCGGCCACCATTCTGGGTAACAATGCTTCCGACAACATCGTCACTATGCCCTGAACATAAGCGTCAACGGAGCTTCGATGATTTCAGTCCTTGCATCTTGGAAATACAACCGGCTGTGCTCCCACATTTATTTATAATCAAACTATCAGCCGCCTTTCTAGGTGAAATTCTTACCACAATATTTTAACTATGTCCTATAATAATCGTCAATAGCACATCAATAGAGGGTCAACAATTTTTGATCTTCCATCTTGGATAATTTAACGGCAATGAAACGCAGTTAATCTACGATAAACCTATTGGCACGATTAATTGGCAAAAATGCTAGTGACCATATCGCGTCCGCCTTTTACCATTGAGAGACCACAGAGCGTCAACAATTTTTGTGGAGGCTGAGTGCACTACACACCAATGAACTGCATTACGCCGTTCTCAAATTGCGTTTTATGCGGTCAGTCTTGTCAATATGTCCTTGTATACAACTTCTCAAATATGCATGCAATGTCTCAAAGATCTTAGTTTTTTGCTTGTAGCTCTAGAGTCAATACTTAAGAACCTGCAGTGTGCTTTACGATAATGATATTTCTGACAGTCTCTCGAGTCGGATTACCCAGCTTTGCAATTTCTACTGCCATGTCGCGTTCAAAATCTTTGGGCAGCTCATTGCTATACGTTATGATGACTTTCAAAAATGAATGAGTCGTTATTCATGATTTGAGTGACCTTAAATCCCACATCATGTTTGATGCTTGGTGGGCTTCAATGAATGTAGGCTGGAGACGTCTTTTTGCTTGGAATAATTCTAGACATGCGTCTTCATGGTGATTTTAATTACACTGTGGAATTGAGGAAACTGGCAGCCCTGGAATCAAATGTAATGTTTGTCATCAAGTTCTTCGCCATCCGTCAGAACATGGGACCAGGTCAATACGGAAACACTTGCTGGCAAAAGCCTACATCGCAAAGTTGAACCAATTAACAGAGTCAGAGGTTACTGAATTGAGTAGTTCGACGGTCGATGAAACAGCTTTGGCCATTCTCAACCGGCAAGGATGTCAAGAAATCCCAATTCTAACTTCGCAGAGGAAATTCATTTTTGACATACGAGTTAATCCATATTGACTGAACTGACAAACAAAACGCTCCAAGGTGTCAGCTAGACACATTGAAACTTCCAAACTTCACCAAGACATGTGGAATCGCTACCTCAGGTCAGGATTTGTTTCAGCTCATAAGGCAAGAAACGCAATATCAAATCTCGAGCAACAATGGTCATATGAAGCATTACAAAGTGACTTTGTGCTGCGGTCCGCAACGAACTTTAGACACATTTGCCGGAAACAATATACACTGACCATGGATGCAATTGCAAAGCAACTGCTGTCACAAAATAAACTTAGTTTAGCTTTGAACTGATGGACATCAATGAACAGAGTCGATACAACGTGGTGCAGTACTTACTATATGGATCAAAATCGCGCATTGTGTGAAGTACAACTTGCTTTCGATGAGGTTGATTGCCTATTCTTCTCCGGTTTCAAAAGGTTATTAAGGATGACAGGTCAAAGGCCAAAATACTGTCCCGAGGCTATCCATACATTTGAAGGTCATTCTTGATCATTTTGAGCTTACCGACGGCTCTGGGCTTGGAATTACGACTGAAAATGCTTCCTCACATTGCTCGATGACACGCAAGCTACACGCAACACTGGAGGCTTCTGGAATTGAGTGGCCTGCATTGAGGGACCACATACCATGCCTGGGTCACATCATACAGCTGGCTTTAGGTGCATTAATGGGCGGTCTTGGTGTGAAAGGCTGTACCAAGTCTTGGGAAGCCCATGAGCGCCATCACCAATTTGGAGACAATGAAAGCATAGATATTGGGAAGAGTCAAAGACTTCGAAAAGACGGCAATGCTGAAATCGATAAGGTCTCTGCCATGAGACCAGGTTTTGGAAAGATAATTGAGATAGTACGTATTTCAAGATATTTTGAAAGTTCTCAAAATGACCTACATATAGCAGAGAATGCTTGCTGGATGGATTACGCTAACACCTTGTTGTCAAAACTAGTTCATTGACCATCGAAGAGCCCATGTTCGCATTGCTGTACTACTGATTATGGATTTGAAGACAGATTGGAACTCGACACTGCAGTTACTCGTGCAGGCCAACTGATTACAAGATGTCACCTGCGAGTGCCTCGAAGATCCAAAATACCGTGATTACCGGCCACTCTTCACAACACAAGATCAATGGAGCATTGTAAAGTATGTAATGGCAGTAATGAGGCCATTCCGATATTCGACCCTGTGGATATCGATGAGGCATACAGTCACATTGCATCGCATCATCTCAGTCAACAATGACATGTTTGATCATATCGATGGCATTATGCGAGCTTTGGCTAAGAAGATGATTCAGTGGAACAAAGACATGTTCTTAGCTGTGATGTTAGCTGCAACAAACTGTCCAAATATTCCACTGAAGTGACTCCAATGATAGGTATGCTTCATATTTCTCCCCATATTTTCGATCCTTCCGGAAGTTGCGATTGTGTAGGATGTGGGACAAGGGAAGGTATATGAATCCTGCGCATGGGACATCGTACACTATCCAATACCCAGAGGCCATTGTAATGTATGTGCAGAATGATTATTGTGCCATGCAGCAACGGGTGGCGGGCAATATACTCGATAGCATACCAAGCAGCAATCTCCTCCCCTCCACAACGGCTTCAAGATTGAGGAAATGTTCCTGTGGTTCATATGATTTGTCCAGCGATGATGAAAAATACTTAACGCCTGAAAATGTGGCTGAAATGGCACCCGGACAAAGCGATCGCGCAGCAATCTTATTGAGTGCAGCCAGGGTTCATTTGAATTCTCTGTCTGAAGCAGCAAACAAAGGGGGGCAAATTAATCCAAATCTCAATGATTACCACACTGACCCAATGGAGATTTGCAGTACATTTTGGATACCGGACATAACTGACTGGTGGCGCCAACACAAGGAAACTCAGTAAAAGGATGCCAATCGCTCCAATGTGGCATGCAACATATTCTCTATCATACCACATGGTGTCGGAGTGGAGGCCTGTTTTTCCCTTGGTCGAGATGTTTTTGGCTAGAGACAGTCAAAAATGACAGGCAAGACCCTGCGCGAAAAAGTCATTGTAAGGCAGATTCCTCGAGCCAATAACAGTATTTAGACAGCCAATGACCCAGTATTGGATACAAAGAACACAGAATATGACTCGGAAATGAAGAAAGAGGTGGAGGAAAGGACATTGCACAGAATGGCAAATGTCCACAACTTTTTGGAGATGTGGCAGGGCAGCCTAAACCTATGTGCTACACTGAAGGAATCTAGCGCCCAAAACAAGCAGATGACAGCCGTGGGATACCTTTTGGACATGGAAGAAACCATCAAGGCATCCTGGCCACTCTCTGAACATCATGGTGCTGGCTGCATTTAAAGTGTCCGAATGATCTCTTTTGCCACTGTCTTGGTCTGCAAGGACCTTCCTGGAGAACAAACTCAGATATTAAATGTCCACGGAATGAGAGGAATCAACCGTCATCCAGTAGAAACTGTTGATAATAGCGCACCTGAACACATTTCAGATACCAAAAATTGGCTCAACTGGAATGATGACTTGGATAATCCAAATGTCGGTGAACACAATTGCATGGCAGAGGATGAATCTGATATACAGTACAACAAAGGCATCGAGGATCTAGGATCCTCAGAGCAGCAGGGTGTGAGTGCCGCGCCAAACGTTCCCAGATTGGTTCTACCAACACTGAAGTCAAAGAGCCAGGCTGAAAGGGTGTTGGTAACGGTCAATGCAATAGAAATGAGTGGGAATAAGGGAGTGTCATTAAAGTAGAAAAGAATGCATCAATTGTTCACCAGCTTCTTCATGTAGCTTGACTAAGAGTTTCAGTTAGAGATATATTATGGACAAATGGTGCGCAGTAGCTTGTGAATATTGGCTGATAAACAGATGTATAGCAGGCGCAATAAATCTTTTGGCAATATATGTCATTTTCAGTAGTATGAAAGTGAACAGTGCAAGAACTTTACTGCGCTCAGCTTTGCCACCTGGCCGAGTCTCAATCTGACCGACAACCAATAAGTTGAAATCATGATGAAAACGATTATTGATGGCGGCAGATGATGAAGATACAATACATTAAAATGAGCATCAACAGAGCGTCAACTATTTGTTATCTTGTATGTACGGCCATTCACCAGTGACTTGGTCACTGTTATTTATAACCGATGTACTGGCACCCGGTATAGGCAAAGAGAGAGTAACATGGCCACCGCCCTATTCTTAGAATGAGTGTCAATGCAGTGTCAACGATTTCTTAGTTTGCGTCTTGGGTAATATATATTCCGATTGGTTGCAGACATTCATTTATGAGATATTGCCTGCCTTTAGAGGCAAAAACAACAGCAACATATTCGCTGCTGAATCTTGAAAATGAATGTCAATAGATCGTCAACAGTTTTAGGTCTTGCATATTTGGTGATTATGGCATCTGATCGATCTTTGTGCGCCTAACAGTATTTTTGACCTCCTTGGTAGGCAAAAATTCAATATATCAAAGGTTAAATACAGACCCCAAATTAATGGCTATTGCAAACTGCAATACATGCAAAAGCTCATTAATAGTTGTTGAAAATGCGATGTTGATACGATGCTATTAACAAACTGCAAAATCAAGAGCCTTAAATGACTGTACAGATGGACCTGCTGGGGCACCCGCTGCCAACCCACCCAATTCAGACGGGTTGGGAGTTTACCATCGAACCGTACGATAGTTCATGGATCTGGTGTATTGACAACCTGGATCGCAAATTTGTCAATGGTTCGGTTCCAATCTGGACCCGAACCCGGATCTTAAGTAACTGTCTGGAACCAGTGCTCTCACTAAATTGGTGGCCGCTGAGTTGAGCAGCAACAGTGCTTGCTTCCTATTGAGCTCCTAGTCCAAACATAATTGTTCTGCTTAGGATCCATGCTCCAGGCAGTGATCATTACTCAAGCAACCATCCTATCAGTTCTCGATAATCATTGCACTGGCATTCTTCTAGCTACAAAGCTCATCCATTCATTCTATTGAAACAATGTACCTTCATCATCATCTGGTCCGAGACTCGAGCATAGATATACACTGACAATGCCGCAATCAGGTGGTATATACTATAAGGCCCATCCTGGCGATTACAGTGATGCCAAATGAAACCTTCTGTTCGGTGCTAATCACTTTCAGCATATAATGTGCATGATTATTGTACGGGATACCCTATATATATCCTAGTTTCTAAAGAATGCCGAGAGTCAGCTGACTTGATTTCACCCTGCATTTGGCAGGGTGCAATGTGGCTGTGATACGCTAACTTGAGTTAGCTCGCGTTCAAACCAATACACCCTTGGGTGTGAATTTCCCCCTGAAGTATCATCCGGATTCATCAGCATACGTGTTCACTGGCCATTCCTCAAATATGGTCAACACTCACTGCAAACATGTGAAGTCCCTTATCTGCAAAAAGATATCATTCAATGAGAACTGACTTACGGGTCACTATCATCAATATCACCCAATATTGATCAAGAAAGGGCTATTTCATGATAAGAGATTATATCGTGCAGGCTGAGATCGACCTGAGCCATCATCATTCGACTTCAGTCAGTGCACCCCTGAATGGCCATCAATAAGCTAGCCAACTGATCATTCAACTATAGACAATGTACCTGGTGCGCCACCACCGAAAGATACTCCACATGTAGAAACTAGGGACCCCCAGAAGCCTGAGATATCATGTACTCCTGATCAAACAAAGACAAATGCTCATAGGGAGGTTGTTGGAGTGGAAAATGCTAGGGTGAAAGTATATGGCACAGCAACTAGATTGTACAACATGCATCGCAAGTACTCAGAACAGTGAAATCCATGGCATCGATTTCGGTCAGCACTCGACTTTCAATAAGGTTGATTACTGAGCCCGCAAATGCAAATGTGGATACATCAACATCTGAGGTCTGGACTGGATAACTTCAGACTCCCATGATTCCAGTAACCAGAGGCCCTGTGAAATTCCCACGCTGAGCTCAATTTCAGGCTCGGCAATGATAGTTTGATTGAAAATCAGTCACATATCTTCCCAACATTATAGCACAGGAATATTTTCAAATGTATACAGTTCCATTGGGGACATCACCCATTTCAAGCGCAGCTCAATTTTGAACCGGTGCGCCATGAAGAATGGGAAAGTTGTCCAATATACAGCAACTTGAACTTGGGCCATTGGCGGTTGGATATGCGTGATTAGATTGCTGCCGGGGCAGTGATTGTCCCAGTCATTTGTCCATCCGACAAATCTCACATGACATATTTTTCAGGCAATCAGCATATCTGGCCACTGTACTTCCCAATTAGAAAGGTACGAAAAGATATCCGCTGGACACCTACCAAACATGCCTTGATTGTTGTTGGGCTGATTCCATATCCCCCAAATGGTGCGAAAAATACTGACAAGGTATGGCATTCTGTAGTTAGAACTGTGCTGTCCCCACTCTGGAAACTTGACATAACTGGTCATGGCTTGAAATGGAATTGTGCTGATGAATTCCACAGACAGTGGTATCCTCTTTCAGTGGCCTGTGTCGGGGATTATCCAGAACAAGTTATGGTAGCTCCAGTCTCATGTGGCTTCTGCCTGCTGGGTAAAATTCCTAAAGATCCGCCGATGGAGTCTTCCACTTTTCGACCACTTGATAACTCAAGAGATCAGCATATTCACTTCTAGCCTTTGTACGAGCCTAATGTCTAAAATCTGCAGACTGTTGGGGTTCATTCAATCTCCGACTAGTGATGGCACTACCCTCTTTGCGATGTCTATCGCCTTTGGCAGCCTGATAAATCACATCAGCTGCTGTTGGGTTTAGTTACATACTTAGTGCCCTGCCTACTCAAATACCTGAAAGCTAGAAATGTCAAGGATCACTTGGACAATCAATTCCTATTGGTATCACGTTGTTATGGCCTCCAGCGCTTCTGTATGCCATACGATTCAACTGAACTCAGCTCCTGGCAGGGAACAGAGATTCGGGGCATGGTCAGATCACTGGCAGTGAATTGCGTCCCAATGTTAGACTGCAGTAAGAGTAACAGTAAACTGGCCGCGAAAACACTCTCGGATTAACTGTTAACAGGAGCAGTTGGGGCATTATGTAAATTCTCTCTACTTGTTAGCCAACAAACTCACTCTAATCAATCCCTCACAGCACTATGTGATGCAATGCAACAATTGTATATCAGGAAGGGTGTTTTTCCAGAACCGAAAATGTTGAAGTCTGCGAAGGCCAAAGTGGATCAACAGTTGGCAAGTGATTCCCATCAGTTACAAGAAAAAGAGATGTATAAAATCTGTGCTGTGATGTGTATTCAAGTGTACGGGGCTGAAAGGGTTACAACAACCAGACAAAGACAATTTCAGGTGCGCCTGAATAGAGCCCAACCAGTAGCAAACATATGGTCAGATGCTGATTGCTAAAGTGCAGAAGACTAATTGGAATGAGAAATCCATCAAGTAACAGCTGCTAAATGCAAACCTTTCATTAAATTATTCCAATATCGTGAGGGACACCTCTTGCAAGAAGTTGGGACCAAGACAACTGGTCTCAGAAGCATATTCACCAAAAAACTTGCTCAAATCAAGACTGCTGCAGAAGAAGACGTTTAAGGAGTGGCAGAAATGACCACCACTGAGGGTGTGGACATTCAGGTCCTTCTATCCAATGCTGACACTGAAGCCACCACCTGGAGTATCGCTGATACTGACAGTGTTGCAAATTTGCTGCAGAAAGAGATTTATGGTATCACTTCAAATGAGCAGAGGTGGTAGAAGCAGGACTTGTCCATCTGCTTGATCAAGTTAGAACCTTGGTGGAACGGAATTGGCATTCAGAAGCTCAGAAAAACTATTGAACTTTGTGTAATACAGTTCGGATATCCCATGATGTATCTTGTGAGCCATCAATCAGAGTCAATTCGGGAAATTGGTTCTGATGACAATTTCACGACCAAGATTCAGGAAAGGCTACATATCTGTAATGTGAAATAGGTATATCGATCTTCAAATCAAGCCAATTACATTCAACAGATGGTCAAACAAAATGACTGGTGTACCGGTCTTGACTATATGGAGGAGACACTGTCTCATCTTGCCCTTCATGATTGGTACAATATTGACTCCGGAAAGGTTTTCACCCTACTATCAGGTACCGATAATCAGCAAAATTCTCGCAGAACCCGTCTTGTATGACTCCAGCATACTCAGAAAGAGTCATTTTTCCGCCCAGTATTACAACAGCTACATCATGTGAGAGAAACCCATGTCTGCGGAGTGTGCAGAAGTATCAAGTTTACGTCATTCAGTGATGTATCAGAAGATTTCAGATTTCCCAAGTTTGGACAACCATTCCATAAACAAATTGAAGACGACTGGGGACCCGATGTTTATGGACTGGTGCTCAGACAGAATCAGAGTGCACGCAAAGCAAGTATATTTATTAAACTTCAGAATAGACTATTGTACTACTGTCAACCATTTCACTGCCCTACATCTGTTGAGCATCTGGGAATTCATTGTTAGGTAGAATATACCAATACCTACCGAGAGATCATGCCAGAATCTCATAACATCTGGGTCCAATCTATGGACAGTGACCTAAATAACACTTTCCAAGGCCATGTTCCTGCTTGTCCGGTATTACACATTAGCTAAACTCCTCCGAATTTGATCGTTCAATTCCAGGAGCGTCTACACGCCGGAAAACGACGTTGACCTTGTCAAAGAGGGGTAACAACACTTAACAATGAATATTATGTCCTCAAACTCAAGATTTTGCGGTGGTGATTCCAACAAAGTACAAAGATCTGCATGATTGTGCTTATGGTATTGATGGGTGCATCTGGGTTGTCAAACAGACTGATAGAATGCATATTGTACTGGTCTATGCAATTGTTGGACCAGCACATTTGGTGCTGAGGATGCAGCATCAGATAGAATCGACAGCATATGGCTTGTAAATCATCATGTGGATTCAGACACGTACTGGACTGTATATTAAATTACAATGCATGAATGAAGGTGTGCAGGAGGAAGATAGTTGATTGAATGGTACTATTTGATATAAATATTATCAGAATTACTCCCGGAGAGTATGGCTCCAGATTTGAGGTGCACATGACGAGTCTTGGAGATGTGGCCAATACTCCCAATTGCTGTGAAATTTGCACATTCTAATAGTTTGATTTTGTAGTGTTTTGAAGACAACTATACACTCTTTAGGATATTCATATATTCTGTTCCACAACTTCCAGATCGTTGAGAAGCACTGGTGAACTAGTCATGGAGCTCCTCGGAGCCCATCACTTTGTATTCAGCCAATCTGGGAGCATGTGGGAGAATGTGGAAGGATCAGTGCGGCTGTTCAGAGTGGCGAAGTTGTTCAGTTATGACTTCCAAACCATTCTACATTTTGCTGATGTCATGCACTCAATTTCTATTTACTGCCAAAAGCTGCTTTTCAATCAATCGAATGGTTTAGTACAGTGCTGGAGGTCAGGATATTGTGGTCCCAATGAGAATCAATTGTCAAATGGTTTCTTCTAATTTCCAGGTTTCAGGTATTTGAGCAGCCAGTACAATCAGCCTGGTCCCAAACCAAGGAGCAACAGATGTATTACATCGGGCAGCCAAAGTCGATACTCATTTGATGGTGAGTCTGGCCATAACTGGTTTCAGATTGGATGAACACCAACAGTGTGAAGAAACTCAGTATTAGGTTTGTCCAGAAGCATTAATTAAATATATTGATGCCTTGAGTTATTGAACAGTTACATGTAGAATACCCCATTGGTGCACCATTAGGAATTTCAGATACTAGGCATGAACCAGACAAAACGTGAGCATCCATAACCTGTTCTGGATATTCCCTCACCCAGGTCACCACATCAGCAAAATGTAAATCGGTCTGGAAGCCATACACAAACCTCTGAGACACTCCAGTTGTTCTCAGCAGTGCTTCTAAGTACTTCCAGATGCCTCCAGGCCCGCCTGGTGCTAAGCAAAGTGCTCTCAGACTCTGTAAGAGCATTCTCAGAGGGTCTTGCAAGCTCCTGCAGTTATGGAGGTGTGTTCAGGATGCTCCGAGATTTGATGTATAGGAAAGTCAAATTTCGGAGTAGCTGTGACCTCTGCGCAGAATTGTGGGAGACTTCGAGAGTAGGTGAGACCACTACACAGCTCTGCAGGAGACCTGAACCCATATTCGTACAACAGTGTTTCTTAGAGTTCCATAAGCACAAGGCATTTCGTCCATCAAATTTCTCATTGTTACAGTTACAAGATTCACTACCTCATAATATGGCATGCATTATTTAACTATCCCCATATATATAAATACAGTCAATCTGGCCACAGATGACAGTGGAGCATAATTGGAGGAGCACCTGGAGACACCAATTGAGGGAACCTAGAGATGCACCACTTTGAGGCCATTGTGGTGAAATAACAAAGCTAGAAGGCAGGGTGCCTACCATGAACATTACGCCACACTACCCGCGACATCCAAACGGAATTCATAAGATATAGAGGTTGTAGCTCGAGCAGCCTAGGAAAAGGGTGGAAAGATGTGATACTGCCCAGCCGTGAGTATCCACAAAATCTCGTAAACAGCGAGTGAGACCAGAAGTTGGAAAAGATAGAGTGTGTCATTTCGTTGTATTATGAGATGAGATGAGAATGAAATGATGTCTATCTATCCCGAGGTCTATGGAATATCTGTTCCCCATCGCTCAGCCCACCTCCGTCACACCTGTACCTCTGTACACCCGCCATTGATCCTCAACGATGTACTTGAACGCCATGTTTGAGCAAATTTGGACAAACAATAGCAGACCGAGATCCAGTGAAGTTAGAGTTGCACAGGGAGTCCGTGACCGAGGAAAAGTGCAGATGCAGTTGCAGGCAGTGATCGAGCGAGTTTGGCTGCATTTAGAGACCGAGATTCAGTGAACACAGAGATGTACAGGGAGGCAGTGATCGAGTGAGTTTGGACATGCACTTGGAGGCTGCGATCGAGTGAACTCAGTGATGCACTTGGAGGCCATGATCGAGCGATCGTGGTGACGCACTTGGAGGCAATGATCTACTGAACTTATATATGCACTCCGAGCATGTGATCGAGCGACTTTGGTGATGCACTTGCTTGCTATGATTAAGTGATATTCGTGAAGTACTTGGAGGCAGTTGATCTGGAGGGAGATGCGACAGCAGCAGAAACTATTTTCAATGGTTAATGTGTAATGGTGGGAATGTAGATAGTTCAGTACATCATCTGCCGAGAGATGAGAAATTGGCTGGGAGTGGGAGACTGTCTATCTTGGATTGATGCTATACATGGTGTATGCTGTACTCGGTGTTAATTCATGATCATGACACAGAGTGATTGAGAGGGATAACTTAACTTCCTGGTCTTAGGTGATGGTAGAGTTGAGCACAAGAAAGAGAAAGATCAGAGGAGATGGGGGAAATCATCAGCAGAAGCTGGGACTGAAGATAATTTTGAGTGCGAGTCACTTTACCATCCCCTATTCGGCAGGTAAGTGTCCCCATCCAGCAGGGAATAACATCAATACGGGGTCAGCTAAAACCAATCAGGCAAGTCATACCCCTGATTTCTCATATCCACTCGTATGCTCCATCTCACTCTTATCTTTATTCCCCATCACTCTCTGTCTCGTCCACAACTCTACCATCATTGCAAGAACACAATGTTTGCTCATCCATTTCCATCTCTCCATTCACGATCATGAGTTTACACCGAGTTCAGTGTACACCGAGTGCACCATACAGCGAGTACAGCATACACCTCGGATTGTCTGTCGTCCCTTTATTTTCATGATTACCAGTTGACTCCTGAATATACCATCAGATTCCAGCATACCTCCCTACAGATCGAATGCTATCATCCATTTCTCCATTTCAGCTTCAAAGGTACAGTCACCATGGCACTTTCCCACAGTTTTGAGTTAACTAACTGATGAAAACAGTTTCAGCACCCGGTGCGCCTCCCATCAACTGCCTCCTGATCGACAACCTCCAAGTACTCCTCCAATCTCCCTTCATCATAGTCTACAAGTGCAACTCCAAACTCACTAGATTACAGCCTTGGAGTGCATCTCTAAGTTCACTTGATCATGGCCTTCAAGTGCATCTCCAAACGTGCTCAATTTCGGCCTCCAAGTGCATCTCCAAACTCGCAAGATCACTGACTCAGATTGTATCTCTGAGTTCACTCGATTGTGGCCTTCAAGTGCATCCCCAAACTCGCTCGATCACGGCCTCCAAGTGCAACTCTGCGGGCACTCATTCTCTGTCTTCAATTGCATCTCCAAACCTGCTTGATCACTGCCTCCAACCGCATCTCGAAACTGCCTCTATCACTGCCTTGGAGTGTAGTACAGAGTTCGCTCAACTGTCATCTTCAGGTGCACCTTGATTTGCTTTCAAGCACCACCTGCAGCCTGTCCAGATATACCATATGTAGATGGGTAGCTATATTGATACATAGATCGATAGATGAGAACAGAAACTGAGTACATAAGTTCTATCAATCGTTGAACAATAAGTAGTAGCTATGTTTTTCAGGCACACCCAGCAGCGTTACCAAAGAAGATGTTTTTCCTGGGCTGCTCTACAGTGATTCAGCATGCTCCAAGGCTTGTGGTGGGCACTCTCAGCCATGTGGTCGGTGCTCTCAGGCTTGTCGCTGGCGCTCCCAGGTGCTCCCAGGTGTATAGTCGGCGCTCTGACCCTGGTCGCTGGCGCTTCCAGGTGTTCCCAGGTGCAATGAAGGCCATCGCATCGGTCCGGGAAACTCTGGGATTGAGCCACCCTGATATTCTGGTCCAGTGACTTTCAGTCACTCCCAGTGGCTTCCAGTGACTAATATCCAGTTTGCTGATGCAACAGTGGATAATATTGTTGCATGACCCGATTACAATCATTGAATGTCAAGCTACAACCTGTTACCGAAAGATTCTGAATTGGGGACAGCACAATTCCAATGGTGGAATTACATACCTTGTTATTGTTTTTGGCACCGTTTGGGGGACAGCGGATCAGCCAAATGAGAATCCAGGTGCACTGTCCAGGCATCAGGCAGATAGCTATTCAAATATCACAAATTGTGAGCAACAGTGGCGAGGCATACTGACTGTCGGATAAAGAAGTGACTGGCATAGTCGTTGCACAGATATAAAGCTTATATTGGGTATTCCACCACTGAATCACCTGAGTTCAAATCACTAAATATTCGGTGACTATCGGACACTGGGAGGTATACTGGTTTAATATTGTGGTGCACCTGAAATGGAAGATGTGCTGAATCACAAAAATTACAATTGAAAAAATCACTTTATAATAATATTCTGAAAATATAATAGTGATCTTCAATCAAACAATCATCACCGATCCCGGAATTGAGTGGATGGAGGATCTTTCACAGGACATTATCTGATTGGAATGATCAAAATTAGAGAGTGATACAGTTCACGCCTCAGATATCAATCGATCCACATGTTCATTGACTGGCACGATGATTGGGCCAGTTGAATATCATGCACTGACTGAACTGCATGCCTTGTATTCTATTGTTCTGAGTACTTGTGATACTTGTTGTGCAATTCAATTGCTTTGCCATATAGGTTCTCCCTCACATTCTCCACTGCAACAACCTGCTCATAAGCGTTTGTGTTTGTTTGATCAGGGGTAAATGGCAGATAAGACTTCTGGGGGTCATTAGTTTCTTCATCGGGACTATCGTCACGTTGTGTTGCACCCGGTTGATTATCTATCGGTATATCATTACGTAACTAGCGTATCAATGAAAATGCAGGAGCACTGACGGAACTTAATACCATGATGGCTTCGGTCATTACAAGCCTGCAGGAGGTGAAACCCAATCAGGTTATTGCTCTGCATTCTTTCATATCGGGGGATATTGTTCAAAGTGATCCTCAACTCGGTTGTCATCCAATAATTTCTTTTTGTAGATACAGCACTTAACCTGTCTCCACAGTGTTGATTATTTTTGGCAAATCTTCAGTAAACTTGTATTCCGATGAATTTTGATGTGTGTTCAGGGAGTATTATAGAGCTTGGGGGATATTGATTCGAATGCGAGGTAACTAAGAGTAGCAGATTACAGTTACATTGCACACTACCAAATGTGGGCAAGGGGTAATATTGTGACACCTTACGAATAGCTTTTTGCATAATCCAGGCTATTTATATGACATTCTGCCCTTTAATCATCTACATTGTCTGCTGAAAGTCATTACCAGAGAAGAAAAGTTGACTTCTGTTATCACTGCAATCATAATGATCGGTTTTATAGCACATCATTTAGGCAGTGTTAGTTATATCCACACTGCAGCCCCCAAGTAGCAAATAGTTATGTTCAATTGTCTGAATACAATGAATAAATCAGTTTCACAGCTAGCTGTATGTACATACAATGATCATCAACAACTAGGAGGTTGGTAGAATGGTCATGTCAGTAAGGAATGTTGATGGCAGTGTGGATTCTGTGGGAATCACTGATGTTTAGAGAAGGAGCTGAATCGGAAGTAAGATCGATTGCAGCTTGATTCACAGGCCTCCTATTGAATCAGATTGCCACATTGTTCACACACAACTGCTGTGTAATATTCCTTGTTGTGCTAATCTCAATATTGGATAATATTCTTCTTGGGTTCCTGGGCATACTACATCATATGCATTCTATGACTTGAAATGTCATGAAAGTGTATGGAGGTGAGCAGCTATTACATATCCAAGTATACCAATTCGAATATATTACACTGAATTGCAGGATATGTATGATTAATGTTTCAATTTCTCAGTCAGCTTGGTTTCATGCATCAAAGGTGAATTGAAACACCACAGATCTTGACAACAGAATCCCATAATAGAAACATTTCGTTCTGCTGAAGGTCATTGAAACCAGCAATATATTCAACTATACTCCGATTGAATATTCATCACATCTCACATCTGGAGTAGTTTACCACCATCTTTGGTTACCAAATAGGTTGACAGATGGATCTACACCAAAGACAGCAAATCAGGCTTCATTGGGTGGCATATTTTGCATGCAACAACTCCAGCAAGACAATTCAGAATCATTGGAAAACAGTTCATGAACTGCCAATGGCAAAAACAGCCAATTTGGGAAACAAACCACTGATTATGACCAGCATTTGCACAGGATCCGGGTTACCTGGCTTCGGTCCGGGTTAGAACCAATACGAAGGCCCTGCTCTGGGTCCAGATTCGATGACCAACCTGACATGGGTAAGTTGCACTGAGTCGTTACCCAGACGGTACATAACCCCACGGTTTCTTGGCAGTGGTCCACTTGGACTGCGATTCAATATTACTTCTTCTGTAACTTTGGCTCCAATCAAGTATCTGAGTTCTGATCGTATCATAACATCATCAATAGATAGATTGTGTAGTTGTGGCCGCTATTTCACCTCCCGCTTTTAGATTTGCGATTAGACAAATATAGATTGAGTTGGAGTGAAAAAACACAAAATTTAAGCCGAAATTGGCTGCTTTTTGATAGCGACCTATTGAATATTGGTCGGATAGCAAATCTGAAAGCGGAAGGTGAAAGAACGGCAAATTCTGCACAATCAACAAATTGATCATGTCATGATACGATCAGAACTCAGATACTTAATTGCTGCCAAAATTGTTAGGTTGAAATGCCAGGTTTTGTGATGGTAAAACCGGCCCAATTGCAACAGTCCAGGATTTCATGTGGTAAGACCCATTGCAACGGTTCAGTTCCGGTTCCAACCCTAACCTGGAACCGTTCTAGCCGGTTCAAACCATCAATGACATTAAAATTTATGACCCACCACATGGGTATCTTTACCTGCCTTCCGAGTGGACATATCGAAGCGCTGCACAGTGATATCACCATTGTCCAATCAATAACTCACACAGATCGTGACCAACCATCAGCCCAAACCAAGTATATCCAAGTTATGGGCCACAGTGGCAAAAATATGACCTCCACCAAGGTGGGTTATGGCGAGTCTGAAATGTTCCCCCCTCTTCAGAGTATAGGACAAAGGCTATCATCTCTAGGTGTATGAAGAGTGCCTTCTGGACCGCTGGAAATCAACCCAGTCAATTGGTCAACTTCATCCAGCTCTAATCCTCCACCTGAACCTCTTCTGGGCACACCTGAAACACCCCCAATTAGCCCCCCAACAAATAGATTCCAGCTGCTTATGGAACTGTGGCAAACAGATGTCACAGGGATTATGCATGTGTGCACATTGTCTCCAATTTCATATGACAATTAGGAGGCAGATAATGTGAGTGATGATTCGTCGGACTAGGGCGGTACAGCAGGGACACAACTAATCATCCTGGAGCAAACGAAATTTTTTCTGACGCAATAGGCCAAAAGGATGGGGCAGGCTGACTACAGTGTGTTCAACAAATGGAAGCAAGTCTGGGAGGCTGGGTTTCTTGATACGAAGCATTGGTCCATTTACAAAGTGCAGAACCATCTCAATGTGCTTCGAGATAGACAACTGCATTGGGAGAATAATGTTCCAGATTATTTGGTGATATTCAAGAGCTGGCTGCCATTGGACAATTTCGATAATGCCAAATGGATTCAGTAGCAGAGGGTTGATATGTTTTGGAAGAAATGCGGAAGTGAAATTTGGGAGGTGAAGAAAAACCACAGGCTTGGCAAGAAGGAACCAGCAACGCAATTGGGTGAGTGGGTGGGCAACATTGTGAGAAGTACCCTGCCAGAGTTGCCAAACACATCATCTATGGTTGTGATTCGGTGGGTGTTGAATCACAATGATGTCGTTCTAGTTTCCAATCAACTCGATGCATTGAATACCAATGTGATATACCAGGAGCAACTAATACATTTCATCAACAGAAATAGAGGCCCAGAAGAGACATTGACCTTAACATTAAAGTTCACGTGAATCTTGGAGCAGGGCAAATTGAGCCAATAGTGTATGGTATTATATGTAGAATGGCAAATGGTAATTGACCATATACATGGCCAGACTTCATACAACTGTTGCCATTCAAATTGCATTCAAGTTGAAACTTAGACAAAATGTGCAAATATTATTCCTCTAAATTAAGGGAGCTACAGGCACTGAGATTGCCAAGAATATGATTTGACATGTGAAGGTAATCCCTGCTAGCTGTGTTGAGGCCAGTTGTATGCAACTGCTAATCTTTAGACCTGTATACCTAGACTTTGGAAGGTTCTGAAGAGGCTGGAAGAGAGCAGTGACAGCAGGCTGGTAGTCAACAGAAAGATACTTGTATTAGTGAAAGTTTTAATTGAACAAATAGCATTGATTGTATTCTATCTATATATATTCATTTCGATGGTTGCTTGTCTGTGAAATGCCTATCACTGTGAAAAATTTCAGAAGTGCTGGAGTATGAACCCATGTGCCCAGCTTACATTGAAGGAACTTAAAGAGAGTATTCAGGATGAAAGAAAACAGACAATGGTGCAAGAGAAGTATAGCACCCAGTGCAGAATGGTAAGGTGGTTCTCAATTGAGATAACTGCAGTGCAGTATTGAATACTGTTCACAATACAATCTACGAAGAATATGAACATTACTGTCTTGATTAGGCAGTCCAGCTGTTGAGTGCTTGTCTGATTTGGCAATTGCAAGCAGTCTGATGCCCTGTCAAGAAATATTCAATTTCAAGCCTGCCCAGAACAACACTACTGGCACTCTAAGTTCAGACAATATCGTTCATTGTCGGTAGCTGGGTTTGCAAATCCAATATGCCAGGAGTGCCAGTGGCTGGTGGAATCGCATTTGGCAAGACTTTTTGCTTGGTGGCATCGACTGTGATATTCAACTTGCTGACTAAGACAATTGTTATGGGGTTGCCGCAGTCTATTTTGTGGGGGTATGCCAATGAAGAGTGGGTGAATATGGTGCAAAATGACATGCCCAGAATTATTGGTGGAGAATGGAAGTGGTATCCATTGCAGCCACTGAATTCAGTGCCTCACCGCCATCTAGAAATCCATACGACTCCACTCCAGGGGTTCCCACCAGGTAGATTAGCCCTTGAACCAATTGTAGTGGTTACTACACCCGGAGTGGCAGAGATTCTCAACATTATCATGACTGACATGATATATGGAACTGAACTCAAATTGTTGAACTTGTTGCAGGTGCAAAATTCAATTTTCACCCACAAGGATCTCAAAATGAGTACTGGCAAGCCAGAAAACTGATCGCATATCCACCTTGTTCTCAATGATACCTTAACATCCAGAGTGAAACCATTAATTAACGGCCAACTCTCATCCTGTTCTTGTAGTGCTAGGATATTTGAAAAGTCCCATCAGTTGAAGAGAAAAAATAGTATGCGTTAGCAAATTGCAATGAAAGCCAGAATTGCATTCAAACTTCAAGTCACAGCCATGCTGGGATTTCATTCACTCATTGACCGGTTTTATCAAACAATGTGGCTGTTTTCAGGTGCACCTGCACATCCAGAGAATGCTATATTGATGTAAAAGCATGGTGCAGAGTCATCAGATTCCACTGTGAAGAGTCTGATGCATGCTATCCAGACTGAGGTCGAAGATGCTCAACAGAATATTGCGCAATGGACGATACAGATTGCACTGCCATGGATGATACTGAAATGGCTAGACTCAAAACTAGACATTGGAAAACTACTCATTTGAATACCAAAGAGGAATGGACACTACATTGATCTTGGGTTGAGTGTTGAACAGCCGGTTAAACTACAGGCTGTGGTGAAGCGATACCCTTACCGGAGTGCTTCAAAATCATAGCGGGTTCACAGATGGCAGCTAGCACGTTACTCATTTGTGTTTGGAGATACTGATGTTCACTGGCATGTTCTTGAGATTAGTACGATAAGTTGCCACTCGATACTTGGGTAGATTCTCCCACTTTCCAACAGCTGAGGGAGACTTTACTACCAATCCTTCAAACCAATCCAGTGAAGTATTCAGAACCTGACCATGATGATCAATCATGAGAGGTGCTCCTTCCAGACCCAGACACAATTGAAAGTCCACTCTCCATTGCACCTTGTTCACACAGGGCAGTGTGACTTTGTTGTTTTCCTGGCCATGTTCATCATTTGAAGTGGGAGCTAACAAAGCATTTTGAAGATCACATGAATATATTGAATATGCATGTAGACATGGACAGTGCTGAACGAACAGAAATGCAGCTCAAATTCCAGGATTCACAAAATCCCTCTGCATTCTTAACTACACCCAAAGTGGATGGGACAGGCCTATATCTTATAGCAGCAAACCTTTTCAGTAATAACTCAGAAATTCTGGTTATTGAATGCGCAGCGTCAGTGATTGGCACAAGTTGTCTGGATAGGGCAACACAGAGTACTACAGATATGGTTACTGAATACGGATCATGGTGGCTATGATAAACATGCGACTGATCTCCATCAACATTGTTGAATGGTGCGAATGATAGCCATGTATGGCTTAATGTGTGGACTGAACATAACAACATCAACGACTGACTTGATTCTGGAGTCTCGTGTGGACTGTCCGAAGAGGATGGCAGAGTATGGAGACAGATTGTAATCTGATGAATCATCATCTTAGATTGTCAGGTGGCTATGTGAAGGTACACCTAGTGAGAGCAACGGTATCAGGTTCACCAGCAGCTGTCCGAGTTGGATCAGGAATTGAGACCTTGGTCCAGGTTGTGAAGCAACAAACAACAGAATGGGGTAGTAAGCGCCATGTTGTAATCCAGCCTGGGCAGAAATCTACAGGTTTTTGGACTGGTTGGAAATGGACTGCAGTTGTATTTTGTGGTTCCTACCATTTTGGCTGCAATTAAGTTTTCAAGTTCTTATTGTATCACAACTTGGTAGATATGTAAAAGATGCAGCATTAGAAGCTCGTTCATGCCTTGGTCCGCAATTTGCAATCCGATCAATATTTGTTCAGTTGGTATAAAATAAGACTTAAAACCAGACCCAAATCCCAGGTTTTCAACAGCGGTTCAACGAATGTTGCCCACATTCAGCATCTGAGACCGGCAGGTGGAAGAGTTTCTATAGCTGAATAATTCATGTATAGATTGTGTCTCGATATGATCTGAACTCAAAAAATTCATTAGAGCAACAAAGCTGGGCTTGCACGGGTCCAGCTGATAGAAGGGAACCCGTCAAAATGCAATGGTCCCGGTTTTTAATATACTAACACCCGTTGCACCAGTTTGGTTTCGGTTCATACCCTACACAGCACTTTTGAAGCATGCTGGAACTGTTGCTAACACTATGTACGCCTCTCTAGACAGTCAACTGACATAATCTTCTTAACTGATACAACTAGTCACAACGGCAATTTGAAATGCACACTGCCCAGCATAATCATACTTTCTCTCTCTGTTAGTTTGAAGTGAATCAAAGATCTGATATTGGAATTTGTAGAGGGGGATTTCATTGGTGTTGTTGATTATTTTTCATAACGAATATGAGATGCAGTCCATTGATACACTGCATGGCATGTTCTCGGCTGGCCTATCACACGGTAAATGACACAAATTGAATCTTGAGCACAATGCAACAAAGGACATTGAAAACTTTCTCAGTTGTGAGCTTGAGGTGGACTGGAAACCTAAGGCTGCATATGCATTTCCCAGTCCAAGGAATCAACAAATTATAATTAAACCACTTTCAGCTACACTTGTGAATTCTCGGAACATGTTAGGCATGTCATCATGACAGATCAAGCATGCCATATGTGCCTATCCCATTGGAAGATAATGTCGGATGGGGCAATATTGAGTGGCGGTGTCAAATTATGAGACACCAGCTCGCTGGCTTATAGTAATAACCCAACTTTTGCTATCCTATGATGGAAGTTCAGGTCCACCAGAGAATCCACAGCATATGTGTTGAGTCGTGTAATGAGAGATCCAGCACAGCATATTTGCCAATCGCATCATGCACAGAGACACTCTATGTAACAATCAGTACTTGAGTTAGAATCTGAGACATGGCTTACTTATTTGTGGGCAACCTGCAGCTTTTGCGGGCATTAGATCGAAGTTCAGGTGCACCAGATAGGCGTGGGTATATATCCTTATGATAGATTGATCACCACATAAATGCCAATCCCAGTCACAATGAGATCAGTGTTGGTGATATCCAGTTGTTGTGTTGGAACATGAGACACAGGCTTAATTAATTGTGGTAATGCTGCAGCTTTTGCTGGCCTATAATCAACCTTTGGGTGCACTGCACAATCCTGGGCACATCATTATGACAGATCCAGCACAGCATATTTGCCAATCCCATTTAGCCATAAAGTCAGTCATGTAGATAGTGAGTTCTTGTATCAGAATATGAGACATGGGCTCACTTATTCATAACAAAGTTGCAGCTGTTACTGCCATATCATTGGAGTTCAGACACACCTCAGATCTACATCCCAGAATCTCAGATACTGAGATACAGCACAGGTATTCATAGTTAAGCTGCAACTTCGCTGGCTGGGATTACCTGTCCTATAAATCAAGTTGAGCCCCAATGGAGATCTGCAATCCAGTCCAAAATGAAGCCTAATGCATTGTATGAGGTTAACTTTGACAAGCTGCAACTCATTGTGTATGTGTCATCCCTGCCCAGGCTTGCCTCAGGAGCAACAAATATGATACTGATGTGGATGTATCCCAGGCTGTAGTGCATCTTATGGTTAGTTTGTTACATTCGCATCATGTCTTTTTCAACTATGAATTAATGGACACTGTGCACCCAGATTGCCATCTATCATGACACTTCAAATTCAGGTGCAGGTAGCTCATCCTGCCCAGCCTTGGCTAATGAACAAATCCATGTTAGATTGCAATATGAAGCACATGGCCAAAATACCATAAACTGTCAGCTCCACATCCACTGTCCATTGGAGGAAGACAGCCATGTCCAACTAATCCACCAATGGACAGATCTAGCCTATTCGTAACCTTATTTAACTCAATAATGAATAAGTAGTATGCTAGGATATAAACTTCAAAATTCTATATTCGCTTCTGCAAGCTCAGCCACTATCTAAATCACTGGAGCTGCAGAGCGAGAATCTGAAATGACCGATTCAGTTTAACAACTCTGTAAGATGGTTGGCAACTCCCACTCACCTATGTACCACACTTACTCAAAGAGGCCTTCGTTGTGAATGCTTCAAATGCAATCTTGACTGAATTCTAACCTAATATATCTTTGCACCACCAAAACTCATATGTGAATATAAAATATGTGCACCTATTTTGGTTAAGAGAGATATTCCAGAGAGCAAATCATGAATACTCAAGTTAACAAATGACAGCATTGACAATTGCAATTTACTATCAAAGTAAGGCGAGCTTCGAATCCGCAGGCATCGAATCCAAGCCTAATGTAGAACGTTGGAGCAGCTGAATCTCTGGAACTACATATACGCAATTATAATTTCTCTACCCGCTGTTAGCTGACTTCTCACTAAGTATTCATCCCATTAATGTATATAGCCTTCAACCCGAATATCTATTGAAGTAAATATTGTCGTGGTGAGACTCGCAATGAATGATATTTAATGGTTTGCAACTTGCTAGATATTGGATGCAAAATTGGAATATGAGTGTATAAGCATGATGTATTTCTTTACAGTCTTGACATAGAGATGTGCTTGGATCAACATGATTACCACTCAATTATCCATCATATTTTAGCATTCTTTCGCTATGTCTGTATTTCGCCTTTGTGTACCAAACCCTCTCTCTTCTCCATTAACTGCAAAATTGATGTGAAGGATATTCTACAGATACAGCCCAATTCAACACATGAAAGGGAAGATTTATATACAATATTGCCTTATTGACTGCAAACTTCATTGCAGCACTCTATTATAATTGAATATCTTCATAATGCATGTGTACTTTCAGTCGATATACCACATACAGAGATTTTCATTGCTCTTCTATTCATGACAAACTGTGTTTGAACTTATTCGACTCTGCCATTACTCTGAAGGTCGCAAACCTATCCAGTTCAGCAGAGTCCAAATGCTGCACCAACTCTATGCTATATGGTCACTGTCTAAGGTCCAACATTTATGCATAATTACTACATTTAGTGAATCATATGTGGGGGCACAAGTTCCCATTCAGGTTGCATGTGCTTGATGTGGCCAACAGGAAGGGCTACTTAATGTCATGAGTATTCTTTTGGGTTGTCTCGATCTGTTCTATAAACATTGGATTTGGGCAAACCATGGGTACTCGTATCCATATAGAGATTTGTTGATAATAGTTGCTTATATTCGGCATTAGGAATCCATCTGTTGCATCACACCTGACAAGCAATCCATTGATTCTGGGGAACCTGACAACATCCTATATGACAATGCTGGACAGCTGTCCTCAATAACATGTTGAACCATTGAAGTCATCTCTTCTGAACACTTCAGAGCACTCTTCAAACTACATCCTCCTTAACTACATACGACTACTTGCACCATTTTTCCGATTATCCTATTGTACTTAATGTTATCTTCACTGCTTATACATTCTCGTTCACATTGTCCAACTGTCTGTTAGAGGTTCTCCCATTACAACGATAATGGTAGATGTGATGGCCTAATGAATACAAGTCAAGGAGTTACTTTCGGTCTAATCACGTGATATTCAAATCACCTATTCATTGCTTTAGAAGTTGGCCAGTGCTGGGACCTGTAGTGGGGTTACATAGAAGTCATGTGTCGATTGAATTAGCGAAGCTCTTTTCATCGCAGATTCACTTACTGTGATGCAACTATGTTGCCTTAGTGGGGGAGCTTGCTTCAGCCGTGCACACAGTTTTCAACCATATTCATTGTTCCTGAAACTTGCAGTATATGTCTCATTGGACAGGAGATAACTATGACAAACAGACACAGCAGTTGATAGTCAATATGTGAGTAGGTGGGACATCTGGCATATTGTCTGAGGCAATGAAAACTACCAGGGTACTCCCCAGCCACAGATAATAGTCTTGGCCTAAGCATGACGTGACTGAGGGAATTATGATGTTGGCTTATGATAACAGGTCTTAAGCAACCCTGCTCATTGGATAGAGTTAATATGTATTGCAATGTCAGAATTGTATCTGATATGAACTGAGGCGTCACATTGCATGTTAGTATAGTATTGGTTGGTCGCCAATTAAATCTATAACGCAAGTGAAGTAGCCTTTAAGGTGAGGTATTGATTTGCCATGGGCACTGCTGACTGAGATCAGCTGATGTTGCAACTACTGAAGCAAAGGGAGTGTGAAATGTCTGAGATCTAGTTTCATCGGACATATTGTCTAACATGATATCATGCAATGGATGGCCTGATGCTTTATCAGGAGTATAGTGCTTTGAAGCCACATTGCATAAACACGAGAACCTACTTCGATGCATAGCATGGTATCGCTGGGCGCTTGCGGAGATGGCATGATGCAGCCAGGATAACGCTATCATGAGCAATGGAGTCACAGTGTCAAAGGATGTGTATACAGATCTTCGAAAACGACTATAACGAGATGGGATTTCTCCGGCAATGAGACGAACATCCTCAAGAAGCAATCTGCAGTCAACAATCAGAACGCTGAAGACGATGTTAAAATATCATTCAGAATTCTGTCTCCTCTATAATCATTTCATGTGTAATTCATCTCCTTGCCCAAGCCATGTATGGCTGGACACAGGTTGACACAATCTCAATACGGAATCCAGAAGAACATTCAACTCTTCACCTCTGTAATTCATCAATTGGATGATCAGCATTGAATCCACATCTCCATTGCGGTATACTGTTGTTCACAATCAGTCAGTATTGGCTTCCTAGTACATCGGTACATGTCTACTGGGTTGTGACGATTTGAAGAATTATCCAACTGGTGGTGCGATTATGACAGAGAGCAATTGTCGGTTGAGAAGCAGGGAGCACACGTTTGGAATGTGCAGATTTGGGAGCTCTTGAATGAAGGTTATGAGGTTGAGTCTTAGTATAAGACGAGGAAAGACAGAGCATCATAGATGGGTGGTTGTACTTAGCTCAATAAATGTTGTATCGACTATTGGGATTAAGTACCCCCATAAAAGTATAATATTTCAAGTCCTCTATGCTGTTGTGAGATAAGGACTGCATGACACCAGAATGACTGGATATATATGAACAACTCTAGAATTCAGGAGTCTATTTTATTAGACTACCAAACAACTCACAACCACATCTGATTATTATACCACCACCAATAATCAGTATAGTCCATGACATCTGGGTGCAAGAATTGCCAGCACAACTTTTGTAGAATTCCTTTTGGACTATGAACCTATCCTCAACACCGTTTTCATCAGAACTGATTTTGTTTCAGCTCCCAGCTTAACTTAATCGAGGAAGATAGTCCAGCAGTTTTTTGTCAATGCTGGGACTTCTTATCAGAGTGCTACGCCTATAAATATATCAGAAGAGTAGCAGATAGGAACTCTTATGTATTACCGAAGTGTTGCAGAAATCACTGTTGAACAGAGAACTATCCACCTAGAGAAGAAATGACAGTTGATACAACATGAAAACCTCCAATAATTGACTAAAGTTATTTTATGAATCATGTCAAACTTTGGAGGCAGTTGACATACACCAGCATAGATCTGGCACCAAGTGCCTCGAGGCTAGAGAAACTAAAGTTGCCAGCGGGCCGGGAGGTGGCTCAATGGGTACCAGAGAACCAAATGTGAATAGAAGACACTCGAGCAGAGTATCTGCTCATATAATCGCACGAGGAACCAAAGCCAGTACAGGTGGTACAAGGACAACTGGTAATGAGAAAAGCCAGCTCAGACTTAGTGCAAAGTCAATTTTTGGAACTTGCACAACAAGTCATACATGTTATACAGGTATGTAACGAAGAAAAAGAAATTCTGGAAGATGAGTTTGATATGGTTAAAAATAATATTGAAATTGTGGAAACTTGTGGTAACACAGAACGTCAAAGCATAGACTCCAAAGGGTCTAGAGTGAGATGCCGAATGGAGTAACACCAAGCCCTGCTTCATGAAGTACAAACAGGGATTCATATTTTGCAGACACAAGGACATTGAATTGTGGAAGAAGCATCAGAGCACTTCCAGGGAGCCTGGACAAAGATGACGGCCTTGAGTAAGCCCACTATGGACAATGATATTCAAATATTTGCTATTCGAGGAACCAACACAAAGATTCAAATGGGGATGAAAGCTTTAACATCAAAAATCGACAATATTGAAAAAGTTTTATCATCAAATACAAAGTCTCTAAGGGAGGTCCCTTTGCAAATGGACTTACTAGAACATGTGACATCAATGCAAGTATACATGGCTCAAATTCAGGAAGTCAATACTGCATTAACAACCACTATGGAAAATTTTAGATTTTGTGAATGTTCACAGTATGACTTCAGATGACTGGTATCGCAGTTAGGACAAACAGTGGCCTCTGGTCAAGCACATCCAGAACTAAGAGGATAGTTTGATAGGAAATCTTCGCTTTCTAGTTGAAGAAATACAGACATGCTTCTACATGGCTAGGACGAATCAGAGGAGGAGCAGGAAGTAATACCGGTGATGGCAATGCAGCCAGAGTACATGAGAATGCCGGAGATTGCACTGCAGCCAGAGGAAATGGAACTGCCGGAGGAGATCTGCCACCACTGAGTTCATCCTCCATTAGTGGGAATGAAAGAACAAGGTATTCCAGAAGACAGCAAACAATCGAAGAACTTCAGCTCGCCAAGCCAACTGAGATTACAAACCAAAGAGGTTCGAAAGAAAACCAGAAGAAAATTTTGACACCTGCTGTTCAATGGGGGAAGTATATGTCCGCAATAAATCCCAGAAATTCCGGAAAGACGTAAGAACCATTGACTGGATTGGTTCTGTAATGGACAAATATGCTGCAACATGGCATGTCCAGTGGCTTTGAGGAACTCTTAATGGAACACATGCTAAGTCGATAACTGGATATATTCAGTCTTTGACACTCTGTTCCAAAGATAAGACGCCAAGGATGAGACATATTCCTGATTGAATAAGATTAGATATGATGAATGGATTAAAGATATATTCATGCAGATGCAAATGTGTAACAACAAGACCTTGGATTCTAGAGCAGCCTTGAAAAAGATTATTCTGGATCGTCTACCGTATAGGATATTAGAACAGATGCATACGGTTCACCTGATAGGAAGATGAGATTCGGAAATCATTGATGTAATAACAAAAGCCAGAAGAACGGCAGAAAATTGGGATTAGGTGAAAAAGAGTTTCAGCCTCAAGGAATCAATTTCTGAAATAAGGAGTCAGCCCAAGCTTCAATTTGAAAAGCATTGGTTCTAGAAAATCAATCTTTAGAATCGATTCCATGGTGGGAATCAGTGGGATAAGCACTTCCAGAAAGATAAGACATGTCACTTTGAAGGAAATCAAACTGGCAATACATACACTGAACAAACCGATGGGATCGATAGGACAGAGCTCGATAGGGGATAGGTAGTAGGGGACAGTGAACAATGTGCTTGGCCAGGGGACCGAAAAAAAGCACATAAGATAATGGATCGTTACGGTTGGAAATGAACAGAGAAAGGGACAGCTCCATTCCTTAAGGCTAAAGATTATAAAAAGCTCGAGGTTGGGGTTTACAAACAGGAGAATGCGGATTCAGAAATAGATCTGTACTCAACACAGGATTTCGATGGAGATTCAGAAGATGGAAGATCTGAGGATGAATGCTTGGAGGCTGAAGATTTCGAAACGGAAAACTAAGGAAACAAATCAGAAAAGGAGTGACTTGATCTGGAACAAGATGATGAAGAGGCAGAGGACAAGGTAAAACAAAATTGGTGGGATTGAGAGAGTTATTGAAGCCACATTAAGCTTACTGGTCAAAAATTAATATTTTAACACACCAACTTTGTTGGATGAGCTGTTTTGCTGTGTGTTTTAATTTCCTCTGAGGATGGCTGGAAAGCTGAAACTGCTGATCAGTAATGAAATACAACTACTACCAGCATTTTGCATTATTTTGTTAAATTCATCAACTAACACATTCAATCGTTTCTGGTTGTGCTATTGTCAAAAGGATAGCACTGCTAAAAAGCATAGCAACTGCTGCGATTTCACATCCAAACAAAAAACCAAATACATCCACGAATAATGGCTTCTAGGAAGCGATATGAATGAATATGAAGCTATGGATAATTTCAGTACCTAAGATAGGCAAGAGCGCTATTTATCAATTTTTTATCTATCATGATAATTATTATTTTCCATTACAATGCTTGCTGGACCTTGTTAGTATCACTTTTGTTATATCTCCCAATGCGGCAAAAGCAATGAAAATAACGGTGGTTAAGAGAACCAAGAAAGTCAAATCAGTGGACGTCACTGGGAGAGAAAATGTTACTAAGGGAGTTTTTACAATACCTTTGGGACAGGCGTTTGGTAGCAGTAATGGTTCATATGATGAAGATATTCATGCTTTCGATGTAATGAAGAATTCAGAAGAGTATGATTGTTCCATACCTGCATGGTAACTTGAGAAACTTAAGGCTCCTGAAGCTACAACTTCACATTTGCATTTTCCACATTGTGATAGTCAGTGTTACAGCCGCGGCAAAATTCATCCAGAATACTCTATTTTCTACAACAAGAGAGTATCTTTAAATATTGACGCTATACACATTGGGTTTACAATTCAACACACACCTTCTATGATCAATCGATTACGAAAACAGTATCATAACTTTTTACTTCTGTTTGACCCGGAACATCTGTAGAAGTTACCGGATAACAGCGGATGTGATCACTATATTGAGTTATTTACCTGCAAGGATAAATTGCATATGGGACCAATATATCACCTATTGTTAGGAGAAGAAAAGATATTGGTTGAATATTTGTAGAACATGATCAAACAAGGAAATATCCAACCCTCGAGTAGTTCAGTCGAAAGCCCAATATTGTTCATTCCAAAAGGAAACAAGAAAGGATCAAGATTGTTTGTTGATTATATGCATTTGAACAACCACATGAAGATAGACAAAACGCATTTATTGATTACGTGTGAACTCTCGTGAAGACTTTAGTATTGTGATTTTATCAGAAAGAGTGATATGAGTGCAGATTGACATTCAATGGCGGCGGCATTAGGGTATGAGAAGTTCACAGCCGTCAGAACAAAGTTCAGTTTCTACACATATATGGTCATGTCTTTCAGCTTAATAAATGCAGCTGCAACTTTTCTATGTGACATATATTGAATATTTTGACCATTTCTTGTAATCAAATTTGTAATAGACACCAAACAAGAGATCGATAAGGATGGTGCCATAGTCATATTTGGTTATATAGATGATATATTAATTCGCACAAAGGGATGCATCGAAAAACATCAGAATCTGGATTTGCAGTGTTTCCAGTTGCTTATGCATAACGATATGCGCATTGTGATAGCAATGTGTATATTCCATTCAAAGGAAGTACCTTTGTTAGGGTTTGTTCGCAGCGGAACCAAAATTCAGATGGATTCGGAGAAAGCAACGGCTATTGTGGCTTGGCCAAGGCGTACGAACCAACAAGATGTACATCAATTGCTACGGTTATAGAACTTTTATGGAATATTTGTTCCAAATTATGCAGCAATTGTGTCCCAAATAACAGATTTATTAAACGGGAATAATAGAAGTTATTACTTGGGGAGATCCACAGGAGGCAGCTTTCTTGAAAATAACTATACGTTTTACATCAGGCAAAACCACTATATTACAACATTACAACCAGAATTGGCCAGCATTAGTCGAGACATATGCTTGAGATGTTGCAATTGCGGGAGTTTTGTCTCTGAAATTCGATGACGCAAAGCTACATACAGTTAGCTTCATATCCAGGAAGCTGTTGCCAGCAGAATTAAACTACAATGTCTTTGATTAAGAAATACTAGCAATAGTATATTCTCTTAAGAAATGGAAGTATTTTTTGCATGGGGCGGAACATGAAACAATTGTTTATTCCGACCATCAGAATCTGACTTACTGTAGAACTGCTGTTTGATTGAATAGAAGACAAGCCTGGTGGGATGAGGAGTTCGTAACATCTGACTTCGACTTATATTGTCGAAAGAGAATCTGCGATGCTGAAGCAGATACATTTTCATGGTGCCCGGCGTTCACCTTTAGAGCAGGGTGTATACCAGCCGCAGGCTCAAAGGCACTGTTAAGGAAAGAAAAGTGGCTAGAGGTTGAAGAGATGCAAATTGAGAACAATGAATACGAAATGTTACACATTGGGGCTTTTGAAGTCGATCAATTATCAGCAGATGCAACGAAGGCACTTCACAAAAGAGCAATAATCGATGATTAATACAGAACCATTTGCAAGAGATTAGCAGAAGGAAGCGACAACATGGATAGGAATTATCAGTTGAAGGATAATATCAGATACTAAAAATAGGGTATATGAACCAAAGAGGATATGAGCCAAGATACTGGAGTATGAACATGATTCTAAGGTGGCTGGACATTTTGGCCAAGAAAGCACAATGGAATTGGTTTTGAGGAATTTCTACTGGCCAAACATGGAAACAGATGTAAGAAAGTACTGTAACGAATGCGATAATTGTCAACGAACAAAAAGCCCTTGACATCCTAAACACAGTTTGTCACACCTATAGGAAATGTCATGTAAACAATGGATGCATAACAGTACAGACTTTATTACTGATTTACCAGAAATAGGAGGGCCAACAATGATACTCGTTGTGGTAGATCGTTTTGCGAAAATGGCAAACAACATTTCTATCCCAAAAAAAAATTCACATATTGTAGCATGGCCATATCTGGAGAACATTTCGACATATCACAGGGTTTTGGAAGATGTGGTTTCCGATTGTGACGTAACGGTTATAGGACAATATCTTTGCGATCTATATGACCAATTCAGAATTGAGAAAAGTACGAGTACTGCATTTCACCTGCAAACGGATGGATAGGCGGAATGCATCAACCAGGTTATAGCAAGCTACTCATGGTCTTATGGTAACTATAAACAAAACGAATGCGTGTACGTGTTCGCTGCAGCCACATTCGCCCATAACGATTAAATGTATTCGGGAACTAAGATTTCTCCATTTTCAGCAAACTATATGTTCGAACCTGGTACTAATAGGCCAACTGAGGTTCATTTTTGGAATCCAGCTTCAAAACTGTAGGTACATTATATGGTTCACTTTAATCAGAAGTTGTCAAAGCAATTGGAGCTATCAATAAAATCCATAAGGAAATAATATGACAAGAAGAGGTAGAATATTGAGCCATTTAAGAAGCAAGAGTTTGTAATGTTGAATGGAAAAAATATCCATGCCAAGGACCGCTGCAAAGAATTGGGGGATGAAATGGATCGGCCTTTCAAAGTGTTATCGTCAGGAAAGAATGGACTTTACAGTACACTCAGATTGCCGGAATTATGGAAAATACATTTGACTTTCAATGTTGAATTGTTGGAAAGATATCAAGGAACAAATCAAAAAACAGAAGTAATTGAAATCGAAGGGAATGATACAGGATGGAGAATGGAATCACTCATTGCAAGCAGTCATTCGGATAATGACTCAAAGAATCATGTTTACGTAAATAAGTGGGAAGAATATTTGGCAGATGAGAGAACGTGGGAAATATATGAGAATGTGTTCAAATGTTCGTTGGATTTATTGAACGATTATTAGGGTAAGAATCCAACATTTGAAACAGGTGGGTGTTTCCAAAAAATAAGGAAATGATTTTGCTATTTTTTTATTTTTTTATTTTGTTAGTTCAATTATTTCTTTGGTACATTGAGTGGTATCTATTGCTTTTCTACTTGTTATGACAGAGCACCATCATGGTCACTGATTCTAGAGAAGGGGGTGATGTTAGGGTTTCTCCCTCAACAGTGATAATGGTACTTACGATAGCCTAATCAATCCACGTCATGGAGCTACTCTCAGTCTAGTCACATATACTGTTAGCAATGGAAGTAGGTAACCCGCCCACAGTCCTGGTTTGGACCAGAAAATAGGCTTGGTCTGTTTCCAGACCTCTCCGAAACCCAACCCGCATCGTCTTGGCGGGATGTTACCTGGACCAGACATAGGGCAATGGGTTTTTGGCCACCTTGGAACCACACCATGGTACCAACTTTACGGATCCTACAGGCTTGGCTGCAATTAAGTTTTGAGTTCTCATCATATCATAACATGCTGAATACGCTGAGTGTGCAGTTGTATGAGCCCTTTCACCTCCAGCATTCAGATTTGCGATCCGACTGATATTCATTGTGTGGCTGTAAATTAACGGCAGCGTTCAAGTGAAAGTCGCTAGTTTTCGATAGCGACTCAACAAATCTTGGTTGCATCGCAAATCTGCAGGCGGGAGGTGAATGAGCGGCTAAAACTGCACGATTTACGTATTGAGCATGTCACGATAGGATCAGAACTCCAATACTTAATTGTAGGCATAGTGGGGAGGTTGAAATGGTGGGTTTTTGGTGGCGAAACCAGACCAATTGCAACCGTCTGGGTTTTCATGTGGTAAAACCCATTGCAAAGATTCGGTTCCGGTCCCAACTCCAACCAAGAACTGTTCCAGCGGGTTGGAACCATTGCTAACACTAGTCGCATGATATGCATAACACGTATTCATGGCGTTCCAAGTTGGCCAGTCCTATGACCTTTGTCAGGGTTACACAGGAATCGCGTGTCGATTGAAAAAGCAAAGCTCTTTGCTTAGGAGATTCACTGAAGATGATGGAACTGTGTCGCCTTACCAGGTGAGCTTGCTTCAGCTATGCACATAGTTTTCAACCACATTTAATGATCTTGAAACTAGCGGAATATGTCTGATTGGACAGGAGATGACTCCGACACACGGACACAGCAGTCGATAGTCAATGTGCGAGGTCGCGGGACTTCTGGCATATTGCCTTAGGTGATAAGAAATACCACAGTACTCCCCGGCCAAAGAGAATGGTTTCGGTCTAAGCATTACATGACTGAGGGAATGATGACATTGGCTTCTGATAAGAGGTCCAAAGCAACACTGCTCGTTGGATATAGTTAGTATGGATTGCAATGTCAGACTTGTATCCCATACGAGCTGACGTGTTAAATTCTAAGTTGGCATAGTACCGGTTAGTCGCTGATTAAATCTATGATGCAAGCCAAAAACCCTTCAAGGTGACGGATTAATGTGCGATAAGCACTGCTATATATAATTGGCTCATTATCCAACTACGGAAGCAAATAGATCATGAAATGTCTATGATCAACTTTGGTCTGACACATTGTCTGACATGATATCGTGCAATGGATGGCCTGATTCTTATCAGGAGTACAGAGATTTGAAACCACACTACATAAACCTGATAACCTTCTGGGATGCGTGGCATTGTATCACCGGGCGATTGCGGAGATGGCATGATGTAACTGCGTTGACACTATCATGACCAAGTGAATCATAGTGTCGAACAATGGGTGTACGGATCCTCGAAGCTGACTATGAAGAGATGGCATTACTTGCGGAATGAGCAGAACAAGCTCAAGCGGCTATCCGCAGTGAACTATCTGAACGCTGAAGTCAATCTTACAATATAATTAAGAATTCTATTTACTCTACAATCAATCTGTCTTGAATTCATCTTCGAAACCAAGCTTGTATGCCTCGACCCAGATTGACACAATCTCAATAAGCAATGCGGAAGAACGTCAAACCTGTCGGTGATTTAATTTTTCAATGGGATGAGCAGCATATAATCCACCACTCCATTGAGGTATACAGATTCAGTCAATCAATAGGTATTGGCTTCCTTGAACATCGATACTACTCTACCGGGTTGTTACCAGTCAAGAAATTTCCCACCAGTGGAGCGATTAAGACAGGGAGGAATTCTCAGTCGAGAAGCAAGGAGGACATGCTGGGCAAGTGCAGATAGCAGAGCTGTTGAATGAAGGCCACGAGGTTGGGTCTTAGGATGAGATAAGGAAAGAAGGAGCATTTTTAATCGGCGGTTTTACTTAGTTCAATGAATATTGTATTGATTCTTGAGATTATTCACCCCCTTACAATTTGTATCTTTATTTCCACAAATTCAACCGTTACTCTGCAGGTTTAGGAATCACTATTCACAGAAGCTTCTAGAAGCACACCTTGAGAGAGTACTCACTGTCAAGAAAGCAGCCAGTCATTATTGTCCATCAAATATTGGCCTTCGATTGATTCACCTTCGTGTATTGTATTGTGGGTGACTATAGTCCCAGATTCCTTTATTGAAGCATGAGGTTGAAACCTATCAAGGGATCGATGAAGGCGAATGTAAAGAGGCCAGAGAGTCTACCTTGCAATCCAACATCGAAGGAAACAATTTTAGTCACCGACCAGACGTCCTACTTCCAGGCCATTGCTCCTGGGACATGTCATTATGTACTTCACAGGTTATACTGCCAAAGAAACAGAGCTGTGCTAATACTGTCCTTGCATGCCCTCCGCTTCCAAATTCCCAAAATCCCACTTGGGCAATTGCACCACCACTGCTCAAGTGCCAACAGTCAACCCTCATCAACAAGTAATCTGAGTATGTCCATGCATTATCCACACCAGCACTGCCATTATGTATGTCTGATAAAGATCAGAATTATCCACAAGCCAAGGCCAGTGCAGATTAAAACGTTCTCCAACACCACAATGCTATCTTTGAGATACTGAAATGGTTAATGGAGGAAATGGTATTATTGAAGAATTCTTCGCCAATATTATTAGATGACAGGTTGTCAAAGGTGGAAGAAGCTTAAAAACGAGCAATTGAAAGTCAGGATCATCAGCGAGCATTCGCAGGTGAACGTTTTAGTATGCATTCTGGGTGTCAATTGCCTGGCGGTCCATTATTCAACATTGATCAGCAACCACAACAAGGGGCACGTCTTGGTATTGTTTAGTGCTCTTCTGTCAGATTTCCCATATTAACTATACGCTGAAATATATGTACTTACAAATGAAGATGCATACCACTCGAGGATGGTTGGAAGATGGGCCACATCAAAATGTTGTTAGTTGTGACCAGTTTGGTTTGTGCGTTAGGGCTGAGCTTTGGATCCAGGTTATGGTGTTCTTGCTTGATGATGCATATCTTTTTAAGGTGGTTGATGATAAGAAATTATGGTTTACTTGAATAGAAGTGCTTGATCTAATTTGCCATCAATTTTCATTCACCGCCAATAGCTTGGAGTACCAGCCTACAATATCCCAGTATTTTGAACCTCTCACTCTGCAGATTTTAGCGTTGGCAGCTGATTCTATTCATTGTGTGCTGGCAGAACATGACAGTGGTATGAAGGCCACAGTGACAATTGCACATGATGAATATTGCGGTACATTCTGCCCAACCCCTGTGATCAATTTTTCTCTGGGAGCTGCTGAAGTCATCAATCACACCTTAGTGGTCAGTTTGATATCCCCTCTGTCGCCCAACTTTGGTAGGATATGTGCACCTCAATCATCGTCAGTGCTCATCAGCCAAGATTGGCCCTGTGTCCATTTCATTCCGCATTCTATTCTGCTTCTTCCATCCCTTCTCTGCTGGGGCAGGCACTCCAGAATCCCCTTTGTCTGAAATGGCAGATCTTAATTTCATTTGACACTCAATTCCCCCATGACCAGGCTCCTCTGAATGGGACAAGATCTTCTTATTTCCCACGTAGGCACCTCAGTCTGGATTGTGGCTGCTAAATTGATTTCCATACTCCTTACCCCCCCCCCCCCCCACCCCTTTTGGCGCTTCTCTGCTAGCCTGGGTAGTTCTCAATCTCCATTGGCACTCCTCAGTGTTGAGTTGGTACTCCTCAATCCCTGTCATTGCTCTTCAGCCTAGAGTTGGTGTTCTTTTTCATTCTGTACTCCTCCAACACTTTCTGTGTATTCCTTTGTATCATATAGTACTCACCATCTGGCGCTCCGTTTTTCCTGTTGGTTGCTCATCTGTTTCATCCAAATAATGATTGCATTTCAAACAACCATTGAGATTCACAGCTAGCTAACATCTCATTACACGTTTGTTTGATATCACCAATTCAGCCAAACAACATTGGAATTTGATTTCATCCACTAGCCATGTTTGAACAATCAGCCAATACAAGAAGCGCCTCCACCTTCTTTGCAACATTGATTAATTATGTGTCCATACATTCATCGGCACTGATGAGAATGGAGATGGAGTTGATAACATAGAGACTATGTTTAATTGATATGATTTGCTCCCTTAGTCAGGGTATTGTTTTTGTGTACATGCTGTGAGGTTTGAATCATATCCCTATTTCTTTTGTTGCTTACTGTTGCGAGGCAAGAATTCAATATTGAATATGATGATAGCTTGTATGTTTCCAACGTGATTATGAACACTAATCCATGCATCATATTTGGTGTTGATGGAAATCAATTGCGTGTTCACATCCAGAGTCTTGGATTATGCCTGTAGTTCTCTTATTGAATATCTATAATAACCCACGCATCTCTTTGAGTTCAGATTTGATTCTTGTATTGGGTTGGTAACATGCCCAGGTGCACCCGAAGTTCACTCTGGCACTCTGACATAATCCAAAACTTGTCATAGTCACTTCAATGGTACTCTTTCACAAGTCATTGGAGATCCCAGTTACCCCCAAAGCCGGCTAGAATGGCTGCCTAGGGTCCTATATTGTCCTGAAATTGATACTTGTAAGTTTACGCTCCACATCCTCTCTGACAATCCTGGAGGCTGCCAGTAACTGAAATACATTTAGCTGATGTCTCCTAATTTGTTATCTGCTAGTATGCTATGAGCTGACCTTCCCAGCTGGACTGTACAAGCCTTCTGCTTGAGAGAGGAAGATGATTGGTAGGTAACACGGTAAAGTGCACTGCAAGCTGCTCAACTTACTAATCTGGGCTGTCTGAGTCTGGCACTGAGCAGTGGAGTGGGACAGGCTGGCAGGGATGCAAATCGAGTAATATTTCATGACTGCCAAATAACTACCTTGTGTGGGTTAAGAGGGCAGATTCCAGTTGCCTCAAAGGCACTCAAGATACTATTTTTGGTATATTCTTCAGCTCTAATACATGTGACAAGTTGGGAGAAAAGTATTAGAGTTTAGTATAGAGTAACCTGGCAATTGGACTTACTTATAGAACTGTTCTGTCATAATTGGATACCCTTGTTTTTTAACCAGTAAATCTAGTTCATTGCTACAGCAGTGGAAAAGTTGACCAAAGAGCCCAATGTCTAGAGGTTGTAGAATGTTTGTAGAGTGTACAGGAAGGCAAATAGAGTGAATATTTCAATTCAAATAGAATTTGAAAAATTGACATGTTAGTTGAAAGCCCTGTCCATAAAGGATTACAATATGTGGCTTGCCCTTTGCACAGTAATATTTCACACAAGCAGGAGGTCAATCTAATGGTACAAATATCTTAATAGTACATTTCTCAAAGCGCTGTTTCACCCATTCCAGTCCCAATTCATTGTCAGTCCAGTCTTTAGTAGAATGTACATATTCTACCTGCTCTTAGTCTTGTGCTCCAGCATGCTATTCCTGTGGATGCGTTCTCCCTTTGTAGATATACAGGTGTGGCGTAACTCTGTCATCTGAGGCAATACACTGTGAAAATGTAACCATTATGCCATTTCCATCATTAGCAACTAGTGAAAATACGTTCCAACAATCGACTCCATGCAACAATTCTTCCCTTCATTATCCACACATAATGTACATGATGTCTTCACCTTGTTCCACAAATATTTGGAAGTGTTCAATGATGTGATTGTGTTGTCACAATGGTTGAAAATCTTATTAAGTCATTTAAAATCATTTACCATACATTGTTCATGTTGGTTCTTGAGATTTTAATTTGTTGAACGCTTTCTTGAACTGTTTCATTGATTGCAAGAACATTTTTAACTATTTAATCCCCCGAGATATCAATTATACACAACTTGTACGATACCCATAACCTGATTAAAACACCCTGAGTAAATAGCCAGCAGATATCTATATATCACTGCAATGAAAACTTCAAGCATTGAATCGACTAATCTACATGTGAAACACATTGAATTCACATAAACAAAAAACAAAATTGGTTTCTGAATATAGACCCCACACACTGATCATTCTCCACATTCTAAAGAAATAATTGCAGTGGCTTATGTGCAATCTTCCACAATGCCTTGAAGCATCGAATGTTGTGATCGCATGACCACAATGTTACTACAACTTGTTTTTTCATTTATTGTAGTTTACTGCACTTGGGTTATTGATGTTGGTCGTCCTGATTTCAGTCATTTTGACTGTTTTTGGAACTGTTCCATCAATTTCAGGAATACTCTTCACTATTTAATCTCTTCTGATATTGATTGTACACAAGCTTGCACAACTCCCATAACAACAATTAAGACACTCAGGGTCAATACTCATTACATATCTATATTGCACTGCAATGATAACTTCAAACATCAAATCAAATAATCTCCATATCGAGCAAATTGAATATGTCCAAGTCAATCATCTTGCTCAATTACCACCATTTGCATTATTACTGCACCAAAAGCCCAACTAGGTGTACAGCCCCTTCAGTTGTGCTTGGAGGGCCAATACGAGTAGTTCCGATGCCGAAAGGAGGCTTACCATGGTAGCTTCCCTGGTAGAAGTAGTGTTAGCACCGGGTCTGGGTAACCTGCCAGCAGTCTGGGTTTGGACCGTACAAACAGTTTGATTTGGTTACTGAACTGTCCAAAAACCTGACCCTCTGCATCATGCCGGCCCAAACCCAGACTGTGACCTGGTAACCCGTGGGTTTTGCCGGGTTGGACAAGACCCGCCGGTTTCAATCTCTGGTTCTGTGTTTCGGGATTTTCTATGAATGGTCACATTTTGCTATCCAACTGCTAATCGCAAAATATTAACTTTGGTATGCAATCGTCCTTTTCAGATTTATTAGCTGCCTTTATAAACAAAATCAAGAGACAGAGAAGCTCCTTGCACCATCCTGCACATGTTAGTCAAAGGTGTGTCAATGATTTTTGGTTTTGCAACAGGGGTAATCTATGTGGAGATTGAATGCAGATGATCATAAATGAGGTATTGGCCGCATTTCAATGAAGAAGAGAATGTGACATGCTCCCTGCCTCATTCTGAAAAAGAGCATCAATGGAGTGTCAACGATTTATAGTCTTGTAAGTTGGTGTAAAGTCATATGCCTGTGTATAGCCTCATGGGAAAGTATATCAGTAGATAAGGTTGCAAACGTGGATGTCAATATTGTAGAGTAGTATAAAGGTAAAATCATTGCTAGAGATCTAAGACTGATGGCAATCCGACTATATCAAGCAGGTGTTACCCAGCCCTGGACACGTAACGTGCAGTCGTGCCGTTACATTATCTCCCTCTTTAGGTGCAGACCTCCTGGGATGTATAAACTCGTACACGAGTAGCAATGAAAACAATCAAACAACAGTTCAACATATGGCAATGTACGAACCCATAAGTCGCACAACTGATCGGTACCGTATGGTAGCCATTCGGCGGATCCGGCATACGGGGAAGCTCCACCTCCACTTGACTGGTATCCGGAGGTTGTAAAAACCCATGCCAATCCCATTTGTACTGGGCCGAGATCCAAAGAATTAAAGGAGTAAAGAGAAGAGAAGAGAAAGAAGGAACATGCAAAGTGACACAGTCATCCATATCTCCACTTCCAGAATGTCCTGCATCCAACCATCCAATCTCGCACTCCTAACTGGTACCACCTGTTGGTCATCCTCGGAATTAGAGACGGTAATCTAGGTGAAATCACCAATCATACTATGAGTCTCGTCTTGACTCGGTGGCAACGATGGTGGCTTCCGCTCCCTGCTCATCATCACCGTCACTATCGGCCATTGCATCGGTATAACTAACTTGTAAGCATCCCAGTAACCAGTCATACGCACGATACTTCCAAGTGCGCTAGCACTCGGGCTCTCCGATTTCCTCGTGAACAATTCTGCAGGCCCAGCCTATCAGTGATCATTGGTGCTGCTTTGGACGCTGCTTTGGTGTCATTCGCATTCAGTCAGCACTGATGAAGCGTGCTTGACTTCTGGGCGTGAATTGTAGCTTCTGCTCTCGGTATCATAGCCGTCGGTGATTGTCAATCATATATGACCTCGTATCTATCTCGTAAGCTTCTCATCAAATGATCATTCATACCTTGTATATTTAGATGCATTTCCGCTCTCCCGACCCTCGTGGATAGCTCTGTCGGCCATCCTCGATATCTCACATCTTCTCTTGCAGCCGGTGGCTCTCATACAGTGCCCGTTAGTAGTTATACTCATCCACCTTCAGCATCAGCTAAGCAGGCTTATAGGCCTCCAGTATGGTCGTTTGGCATTCATTTCGCTGAGCCGTTTGGTAAACATCCAAGTCACTACCTTTGGTACAGGGCTCCCGATACTCCTCTTATTCAATATCAATTCAGAGTTATTCGACCATGATCTTCGTCACTTCGAAATGTCAGTAATCATCTCTTCGTAGTTGTCTCCACTGTCTCTCATGATGCGGATTACTGACTGCCTCTCGCGATGCCCTTGGGCAGACTATTTGGTACATTCGGAGATCATTTTCGGTCTCGTTCTGAACTGCTTCGGTACCCATATGGCACCACTTCGGCATCGATCAAACTTGGTTGATCTTTTTATAATCTCTGCAGTGCTCTTGCGGTCACACTGATCATCCTCCTAGTCAGTGCACTTGTAGGTACACTTGACATCCGCTCTGTGCTCGGGGTACTTATCATCTCCAATTGCTCGCCGGCTTTCCTCTGGGTATGCTTTCTGTTCCTTCTCCAGCTGTAATTGCTGTCACTCATCTGGGTATCCATATCATCATTTTGCTTGTTGACTCAGCTGGTGATCTCTTCCAAGGTACACTCATCCTGTAATCTCGAGCTGCGATTCTCTGCTGGCAAATGCGCTGCAAGGTGCTGTCTCTCAGCACTTCTGGTATGGTGATTGCATGCAGTAGGGGTTGTTTTTGATTCCGGTACGGTCATCCCCCTTTTGTACATTGTAGCTCTGCCGACGACTATTTTATTACGGCTTCTTCCTTCCAGTAGTAGCTGTGTATCTCGGGATTGTCGAGGCTGAGTTGGGATCGCCAAGATGGAGTTGGGATCTCATTTGGGATTGTGACTTGTGCATATGGTGCTGCCAGCATTCTCTATTGGTGAGTGCATTTCATGGTGCTTCGTTCCTGCTTTTCCGGTACGGGAATTGCTTGTGGTAAGGATTGTTGCGATTCTAGTACTGTCATCCCCCTCTTTAAAGATCGTTGCTCTGCCAGAGATTAATCTTATACGGCATGTGCGGTATCGGCATTGTTGCAGTGACTCGAGATCTGATTCAGAATCGTATTTGGCATTGGAATTCGGGCATGTAGGTGCATAATTCGGTATCTCTGAATTGTGCTCAGAGTAGTGGTCAGTATTGTACTTGGTGGAGCCATGCCACCATTACATCATGTATCTGCATATCTGTGCTCAATTGTAACTTCTTAGTTTGAAATTATAGTAACTGATCTTGAGAAGGATATAACTTCGTATAGCCTCAATATCTTCATGAAAGGGAAGGAGATTGACTGTCATCTGTCTCCTGTGATCCATCTCCTCAGATCCATCTCCTGTCATCCACCTCCAGTCATCCATCTATATCCAGTCGCGATCCATTCTCGGCCACCATTCATCTCCAGATGGGATCCATCTCTTGTCATCTATCTCTGGCCACAATCCATCTCTGGCCGGAATCCATCTCGGTCCGCAATCCATCTGGTCGCGATCCATCTGGCTTCAGCCATTCGTTTCCACCCAGTGCATTATTGCACTTGTATGGGCCGCATTCTGTGACTTCTGCTGTAGCTCTGTAAGCCCTCTAAAGGTCATATTTATTAACCTCCATAATGTCCGTCTTCCATTGACTCTTCATCGCAGTCCCATGATCCATCCAGTGACATATTGTCCATTGTAAGAAAATACCAACTCATCGATCCGTCCATAGGGCACGGGATCTTTAAGTCCAAATCCAACTGCATGATTCAGCCTCTTGAGCACGTGATCTTTACCCGCTCAATTGTGTGAATACCGCTCAACTCAACTCAACTCAACAGAAAACGCCGTTCAACTCAACTCCGCTCAATTGTAATCCGCCCATATGGGAAACTGTAGCCAGGCTCCAAGTCAATTGCATGGTAAATTGAATGCAGCGGGAGTGCCTCCACTTTGGCTTTGCTGATAACCTCCACGAACTCTCCATATATAGCCGGGATCTGTTCTCCATCATCTGTAGGCACCATCTTTGTCGTTGTGCCGACTCGATCTGCAAACGTTCGTTCTCAATTCGTAGTAGATATTGAGCTTTATGAAGCAATTTCCAGGAGCCCGGATTTAAAACAGTTCGCCTCAATAGGGCTCAGCCCCGCCGTCCTGTACTCCCTTTGTGTCTCGGCATGCTAGTAGCAATCATTTAAGGTTCCAATGTGGACGCTCTTCTGCCACATCTACTGCTGCGTCTCCCTGCTTGCCCGTCCAGTACCTGGTGCCTATCTCACCACCAGAGATGATTTCCACTGTCACTACCACCAGCCCTGTTCGAACTCCCACTGTTAGGAAGAACATCCAAATGACCTCCTCACTAGCCAGTTGATCATCAAAGGCATTGGCTCGAAGTATTGAAATATCCGGGATACAGCCACCTCCTTCGGAACACGTCTCCTCCCTAGCCGTGATCCAGGTACATTCCATGGCGCATACCTGATGGCCTGCCCGGTCCACTGCCATCTCTGCCGCTCACCCTGGAGTTGCAGAGCCAAATGTCGAATACTTTGCATGTCGACAGTAGGATTCTTGGACATATGCGAAAGCAATCACTATCAGTCTCCAGCTCACACAGTGCGTCCACCGCGGCTGCCACCATCTGTATGAATAAGTTCACTGAGCGAATCACATACTTGTCACACCCAAAGACTGTCGGACAACCAAATACTGTCCATTCCCATGTGGGGATATGACACATCAATTGAATCTCTGCGTGCATTAAATACTTACGGAATCCGCTGCATTCCTGGGAGTGCACAGTCGATCCATCCTCCAGTAGCCCCGTGGATCCTTAGAATCCAGGTTACAAAATAAAAATCACCTCCATTGTATCCCTAAAAACTCTCTTCATATGCGATCGAATAAGCACATATCCGTATTCACTCGTTGGTGTATGTTTGATGAAGGTGAATCGGCTTGGCGCAGATGGCTCTCTCTCTTCACAATGATCCGATTGGGTGGTCCAATCAGGTGCCAAAGGTGATCAATGACAAAGGTAATCACGAATTATATCTGCTAGCCACTTTAGAACATTGGGGGTTATTGTACTTCCCAATCGGAGCTGCCAAACGATCTGCAATTGCTGCTCCACTATCTTGAACTCGGCCCGTCAGTAGATCATGAAACAGGTAATCATATCAGTAATCATTGTTGTATCATTGCGTAGCTGCTGGTAGAACTTATTGCAGCATCCGTAAAGTAGATTACTCCATGGAGTCATATAGAAGGTAATCGCGATTGCAACTGGCGGCAACTATGTGGGTTGAGGTGAATCACGCCTATTTCTGAAACCCTCCATAATCCTCCATATATGCACTTTGCAGCTTCGCTCGGCTCAGATGAATATAATCGTAGGTGCACTAGAGTGTACAATTGTGTCCTGTTTTGTCTCGATAGTTCGCACCCGATAGCGCACATCAGACAAGATTCGAGGGAATCTCTGGTGAGGCCAACTTTAGCATTGCCGGTGACGTGACTTTTGGAGACATATGGGCTCTGGAATCGTTTTTGTAATCATCAATTGACTCAATTGAAAGGTAACTTATCAAATCTCATTGATGTTGCGATTGATAGCCTTCGAGTTCTAGCAGATGAATTCATTGCAATTGACTTCGACTCACTTGGTCCCTGACATGTTTCCTTGCTCATTGGCCTCCAGAATCAACCTGGAATCGTCTCTGCAATCATTAATCACAATTCGGTGTACATATCAAGCCTCATTGCTTCTGCAATCTGGTGCTGTCAATTCCGGACGATTTCTCGTTCTTAGGTGTCCCAACGTGTCTGCAGGCTGATTGGCCTCCGGAATCCGCATGAAATCATCTGTTACTGTTAAACTCAATTCAATAAACACATCAAGACATGTCACTGATGCAATCAGTACTGCAAAATCTGAATGATATCTCTTGCCTAGAGTGCGTGTCGTGACGCGTTGCAAAGGGGTAATTCATGAAATCCAGTTTGCGAAACGTATCAGAAATTGTAAGAGCGATAATAGTGTAAACGTATATGCCTGTGTCTGGCCTCGTAGGAAGGTATATCAGTAGATACAGTTGCAAACATGGATGCCAATATTGTAGAGTAGTATAAAGGTAAGATTATCGCTAGAGATCTAAGTCTGATGGCAAGCCAATTATATAAAGCTGGTGTTACCCGGCTATGGACACATAAGGTGCAGTCGTGCCGTTACTGTCGGTTAATCTATGAGTGATTTAGTCTTTGTTATACATAAGCGTAGTATTAGCCGCCTTTATACACCAACATGAAAGCGACACATTCCTTGCCCGATCACGAAAATTGATATCACCAGAGCATCAATGATTTTTAGCCTTGCATGATGTTTAATCAAAGTGCGAGACAGCCGATAATGTCAATATACAGAGTTTTGACCAGTTTTAAAGGCTAAAAGATTCATGATCAGTCGGTTGCAGCTTTGAAAAAGAATTAAGTTGTGATTGTCCGGGAGGCTGTCGTGGGAACATCTCTTGCTTATCAGCCTATACAGGCTGCCATAACCTTCTTGATAGATGTCTCCGATTATTTGCCACCTAGATAACCGAAGATGCACAAACAAAAATTATTGTTGCTCTATTGACGCTCATTGTCAAGATGGGGTAGGGAGTATGTAGCATTCTCTTTTGCCTATCAAGGCGGCCAATACAATGATTATTGATAACAACGACTAATTCACATCTTAATAACCTGACTTACAGGACGAAGATTATTTGACGCACTATTGACGCACATTTTACCACAGTCATATCTGCATTATGCAACCATCCACTTTGGCATAGATTATCAATACCTGTGTTTTGGTAGTCATTCTATCCTCTTTATGTACATTTTCCTTTATCACTACAGTGTTCTTTAATTGTGCATATAAATATATCCTATAAAATATACTTTAAAGTGTCCGTTAATTGTAGATAATGATAATGCTCAAAAATCCTGTTCCTTTCAATCAATGCTTGTCTTTACTGTCAGATTCGCTCCAAAGTCTGCTCTCATCTTCAAAATCAAAGTCAGCCATATTGCTACACAGCACATAGTGTACTCAGCAAATCTGGAATAAAATCTTGATCGCACTTGCGATTTCTGGAATATGGATTATGATTGAAAATTGAGTGTTGGGAAGCGGAGAATGTATATACACACACCTGGATGGCATACCTTCTATTTCATCACTTTCACTTCCCTCAGTGTCACTAGGTGGTACAGGAGGCGTTCGGGGCAGAGGTGGAGTTCCAGGCGAAGCTGCCACCAGTTCTGATGGAGGTGCGCCTGTTCCTTTGTGCCTCCAGCATGTCTGGGGATGCTTTTCTGTGCCATTTTGGCATGGAAGGCAGCCGTCCATTTGATTTTTATAAACCATTGCCAAGTGTCTTTCTATCGCTGTATTCCCCATGTTATGCCAAGGAAACTGTACTCCTCGCTTCTTTTCTTCTTGAACTTCTGCACAAGGTTTCTTGATTAGGTGCTGCATTTCCGCTATTGCTGGATGTGAAAACCCTTCTTTGGCCATTTTGGCCATTTTCAAGGCAAGGCGTATATCGGACTGTTCTGGCAGTTCCCAACCTCCTTGCCTTACTATAGTTGCAGACATGTTGAAAACCTACCAGAAATGAATTAATGCATCTAAAAGAAACATTCTGGTAGTACCTTAACCGTATACGATTCCATAGCCTCCTTGAAGGTCTTCAAACCGTCTGTCATCCACTCCTGGTAACATATCGAATTTGTCCATGAAGATCCCAGGGCTGACAACATCACGGTGTTTGATTTCGCAGATTGTGCGGACAAATGCCTTCGTCGACCATGGAGGTTTGCCACTGTGGGCAGCGATAAATTGGTCACAGAGCTCTCTACATACACCAGTGGTACAATATATTTTAAGTTGACCGCCTTCTACAGTAATATGGAGCTACTCACATCTAGTCGCATATTGTTTCCTATTATCCCTGTGTTCTGTTTTACGTACTTTTTTTAAATAAGTGTTCTAGGTCTTGTATACTTTGGCTGCGATTGCATGGTTGCAGTGAACTAACTGGTGTCTGGGTTACTGCTGTGTATCAGCCAGGGGCGAATTTAATGAATCACCCGTCATTTGGCTAAATTCGGATTCAATCACACCAGAGTGAGGTGGTTGTGGAGCCATAACTTGCTGTTGTGGAAATGGTGAGAAAAGTGATAACCAAAAGTGGGAAGTCCTGATGAATATATAGTAAGCTACAAGTCGCATTGGAATGAATGACAGTCAACTTGCACCTTCTGCTCAAGATATATCCTGATGCGGATAGCTGCAAGTTGCAGGGGATTCCAATGGTCCCGCGATTTGCAGTAAGTCGGTACGATGTTGCTGGTTTGTTGGCAGGGATACGTTTAATTGAATGACAGCTGAAATCTCATATTTGATCAATATATAAAGGAAATTCTTCAATGGATAGGACGTCTGGTGATGTTTGTCTCAACAGATTGCCGGAATCTTACATGAAATACAGACTAAGCATCAAGTCATGACGTTCAGTTAGCATTTCTATTACAAATGAAATGGCTGACAAACTCAGATTTGACTTTGTTCGAGTTGATCAAATGTACGAACCTTGATATAAACAACGCAGCTGGCCTCCATGTAGTCCATATCATGCAACATCCAGCATGTTGCCCAACAAAAACGCTGACAAACAATACCATGGCCAGAAGTCTGAAAAAGAACATTTTGCCCCATCAGCCGTGCAAATATGGCAACTCGACAACGCAGTCCACATGTCGACGTCATAAAGTGAATGAAGGCAAGAGCAGCATAGACGCAGAAATAGTCCGAGCATTCTGAGCATTGCACAGCATACAATCTGAAAAGAAGCCTTCAGCGGAACAAAGATGTAAAATGCACTTTGAAAGGAATAAAGAGAAAGAGAAATGGATCAAGGAATATGTGGAGGGAGAAACTGCTGTGGCAAGAAAGCGAGTTCAAGACGCAGACACAGCGATTATGCAAGAGCAAGAAGATATCAGTACTGTTCAAAACGCGGGAGCGACAACCAGAAAGCCCAAAAAACCTGTTAAACAGATGTTGAATGCTGTCGGAGAGAGTTTGAGCGATCTTGCCAGTTCCGACGATGACCAGGATGGGGAAGACAAGGATGATGACGAAGAAGATCCAGAGCTCAGCACGCTGAGTGATGATAATGAACCCAGTTGGGTGATGGGCACAATCTCCAAAACTGTACAGCACAGCCAGGAGACTGTTCGGCAGAAGCAGATGCAGCTTGACGAATTGACGCAACCGGGATGGGGGGACGCAGCCAACAACTTCCATGAGAGAAAGATGAAGTCTAGGACAGCCGAATTGAAGGTTCCGGCAGTTTTCAAGCCCCAAATAGACATTACTACAGCCTCACCATCCCTGACAACATTTAGACAGCTTATGCAGACTCGTGACATTTAGCCTGAACAATCACCAATGCTGGCAGTGACTTCTCGATCAGGAAGTAGTCAAATGAGCCTTGGTTCAGAGATACCACAGCAAGACAAACGCGTGCCAGTTCGCACATGGGAAGCGGCGCACGATTCGACCCGGATTATAGATGCGACGCCTTTTGACCTCATACGCCTTTATCCCTGCATATAGTATCCCTAGTTAATTACGATATAAAACTCAGATGAGGATGAGTATATGTTGATGGCTCCCACGCCGCCGGAGGGATAGATAGCCAAATATTGAATATTGACGACCTAACTCTGTTAAAAGTAATTTGTGTATCTATTATGCTAGGCGTCGGCTTTTCCCAATTTCAGTGACCAAATCGTGAGACATGATATTTCAACAGTATGTGTGCAGCACTGGTATGGGCCATGCAAAAGTTCTAGACTCCAAATCTGGTCTATAGACGGCCAGCAAATTTGATATCGACTGGCCTGTTACAGTTACATTAGAAAGCAAAATCTTAAATAGAGATGAAATTTACTAACGAGATTGAAGTAAGTGATTTCATACGAGGCAAAGAAGGAGAGGTAGGTGCGCAGTCTGAACCCAGATGAATGGATGCCGCCATCGTGCATTAGTCCATGCAGCCAACTGCATATCTTTCCGCTCAGATCTGGTGCACATGGTTGACATTTAGGCAATTGCTTATGGTACGTCTTCAAAATCGAGGAAAATAAGCTGCAAAAAGAAAGCCCCTGAAGTCAGACTCGATAGGTCTGAAATTAGTAGATAGATCAGTATGCCGTGAACAGCAGGCTGACAGCGATAAATCTTGATGGAGCTACATTCTTTATCAAACACAGTGTGTGAATAGCAGTGGCTCAGACACTCAAAGTCCTTGATGCGTTTGGATGCAAATGGTTATATTCCGAAACGGTATATTTGCTGTCAATAATAACTGTTTAAATTTTATGCAAAATTATTGCACACAGAACGACTGTTTGTATGTCTCTAAGGTGGGTGTCATCAGAGCGTCAATGATTCTAGTCCGATCAGTTCGGCAATCAAATGATTGCATAGTTACATTGATCAAATGAGGACTTATTGGTCGGCTTTAAATGTAACTAGGCAAGTAACATGCTCTTTGCACTATCCTAGAAATGAGCATCAACAGAGCGTCACTGATTTCTGGTGTTGCATCTTGGATAATCACTGTGCTGTGCGACAGTGTTTAGCCATAATCACTATTATGGCCGCCTTTATGGGCACAAAGGCCTGCAACGATATCGCTACCACATTCCAAAAATGGTAGTCCACAGAGAGTCAATGATTTTTCATACTGTAAGTGTGGTAATTGAAAAGTACCCTGGTTGCTGCAATCCATAACCAATGTACTGGTAGACTGTCTTGGCAAATGAGTGAATGACACGGTCACTGCCACATTCTGAAAATGAGGGTCAATGGAGCATCAACAATTTTTGGCTTTGCCCCTTGTGCAATGTACGCAGTAATTGATTGCAGCCATTAATAAAGGATGTATTGGCTACGTTCCGAGTCAAAATCAATAGCGATATGGTCCCTGCCCCATCCAGAAAATGAGCGTCAATGCAGTGGCTATGATATTTGGTGTTTAATCTTTGTAATCTAACAGGCAATTGCTTGCAAATGTTGGGAAAACCTTCGGTGCAACCTTAACCAGCATATATTATCCGTGTTACCGCTGTGCTCGGGTTGCTTTCTGTAGATTTTGACTCCCTACCCTGTACTTTGGCCATTAGAGAGGAGTTATGACAATGTTTTGCAGGTATTGCCATATGTAATATCGAATTACAGAATGAAGTGAATTTCTCATACTGCATCCATTCCATCAACCCCCTTTTTTCAATCGTCATCTCCACCACCATTACCATCACCACCATCAACATTATCACCATCACCATCACTACCATCACCATCCCCACCATCACCATCACCATCATCACCTTCACCACCATCACTATCACCACCATCACCAGCACCAGCATCAACATAGCAACCATCACAATCACCAGAATCGGGTATTTCACTCTCGGATTATTCTTCCATGACCTGTATGTAACACCCCTCTACCAGTGAACACCGATCCACCACTACCAGCTTGCTCCCAGCGAAGCCAGATTGTCAGAGAGGTGTGAGCATTCGACCGCTGCCAGCTGGCTCACAGTGAAGCCAGATCCTCTGCTCACAGTGAAGCCAGATCCACTACTACCAGCGAAGCCAGATCCACCGCTAACAGCCTGCTCCCAGCAAAGCCAGATTGTCAGAGAGGTTAGAGTGAGCATTCCACCACTACCCGCTTTCTCCAAGCGAAGCCAGATCCACCGCTAACATCTTGCTCCCAGCGAAGCTAGATTGTCAGAGAAGTGAGAGTGAGCATTCCAACGCTACCAGCTTGCTCCCAGTGAAGTCAGATCAACTGCTTCCAGCGAAGCCAGATCCACTGCTACCAGCGAGGCCAGATCCACCACTACCAGCTTGCTCTCAGCGAAGCCAGATTGTCAGAGAGGCGAGAGTGATCATTCCACCTCTACCAGCTTCCTCCCAGCGAAGCCAGATCCACTGCTACCAGCGAAGCTAGTTTCACCCCTATCTGCAAAGCCGGATCTACTGCTACCAGCTTGCTCCCAGTGCAGCCAGATTCATCACTTCCACCTTGCTCCCAGCGAACCCAGATTGTCAGAGAGGTGAGAGTGAGCATGTCAGAGCAGTGACACAAAGCATATCAGAGGTTGGAAAGTGAATATGTCAGAGTTGTGTGAGCAAGCAGATCAGTGGTGAAAGTGAGCATGTCAGAGTTGGAGTGGGAGTGAGCATGTCAGAGTTAGAGTGAGCATGTCAGAGTTGGAGTGGGAGCGCGCATGTCAGAGTTGTCAGAGTGAGCATGTCCGAGTAGTGGGAGTAAGCTTGTTGGAGTCATAAAAGTCAGAGTGTACACTTGTCAGAGTAGTAAATAAAGAAGTAACTGTTCAATATATAGTATAATCTATTAATTGCAGTATATAATACATGTGCTACAGTTGCATTACAGTAATAATTCAGTTATGCTATCAGTAAATTACAGGTGTTTTAAATTGGGTTACCGAAAACAGCTCTGGGGTGCTTTGCATTATTTGGTGTTATCGGTGTTACAGAAGGTTATGGTAGACCATATAGGCTGTGGTAGATTACGCATAACAGAATATGTTTTTCCCGACAAGTATCCTAAAATGAGGTAGTGGCAGGCTTTAAAGTCAAAAACAAAAGTGACACTTTCCCTGCCCCATCCTGAAAGTGAGCGTCAATGGAGTGTCAACAATATTTCATCTTGCATCTTGGGTATTCTAACTGACGATTTGTTGCAAACATGCATAAATGGAATATTGACTGCCCTTAGGGGCAAAAACAATTGCGGCATGCTTCCTGCCCTAGTCTGAAAATGAACATCAATGGAGTGTCAATGATTTTGAGTCTTGCATCTGGGCTAATCTAATTGTTGCAATGTAGCAATAATTCATATATGATGTCACAGCAGCCTGTTTATTTGAAACACAACATGACACATATGTTACCCCATCATGATACTGAGTGTCAACAGAGCATCAACACTATTTGGTCTTACATAGTGGGTAATGAAGGCTTTGCGCAGATGAATGAGCTCATAACAGAACTTTTGAATGTCTTTATTGCCAAAAATACAACATATAACAGGAAAAACACGGATTCCATAATAATCAATATCGCAGTCTATACAACATTCAAAAAGAGATCATTGGCTGTCGAATATCTAATTTTAATAATATACTATTATCCAACTGCAAAAACAGGAACATTATATAAATCTTCAGATGGACCCACTGACAATCCGCGTAATTCCACTGGGTTGGGAGATTTCCATTGAACTGTGTCCGAAATCCCGGTTTTGGTGAATTGGCAACCGGACACTCCAATTAGTCACCAGTTCGGTTCCAACCCAGACCCGGATCCGGAGTGACAGTCCAGAACTGATGTCAACACTAGATGCAAGGATGGCATTGCAGCATGATATCTCATCTCAACACTCACCATACTAGCTGTCTGATGTATGGGCCTTGTTGGAAATGTCTGAACCAAGGAAACAAGCCATTCAACATTCAACTCAGCATTGTCTACGATGAGAAGACACTTTCAAGGTGTGGGAACGCCTCCAGCAGTCCACTTAGAGTGGCAAACAGGACTCTTCCCCAATCAGAGAAGCAGTGTATCATATCTCGGTGTCATATGCTGTCCCAACCTGATGGACTCATTGGAACGGACCATATGATCTGCCTCCTTGTCACATTGCAAAGACTTCAGCTAACATGGTTCTGTATTGAACAGAATGCATTTTGCATTGTTCAGATGACTGAAATACAGACTGAGAGCGACCAGGTCAGTGTAGTCAGCAAATCTGATCAAACACCAAGTAATGTAATTCTGTAGCTCCCATGTGGCATTGCACACCACTCGGCAAAGTCATCAAGGGTCAAAATATTTGGGAGGGGATGTTTCATCATTCTCTTGAAAGGTGGTTAAGTTCCAAGCATGTCATCAACATGACAATATATTGCTGCATTTGCATTCAGCGATCATCACAGAAACACCTCCTTTCGGGGATTTCCTCGCAAAATCTGGAAAGATGGTTCATATCTCTTTGATTGTTGACATGCTTGGTTCAGATCCATTATTGCTCTTTGTGGGAGTTCAAAGCTTGCATTTAAACAGATACCAACCTGGTGTAAATAGTCACAGTTATGCTTCAGCAAATAGATCTTCATAATGTTGACATCTGGGTGGTTGACATGACGTTGGGCAATTCCTGACTCGATCTGCTTTTCATCATCATCAAAATTACAATGCTTTGCAGCCGCAGAAAGATTGTTCCAACCATGGTCACTCATCTTTTCCACTTGTTTGCCCATGAAAGGGCATAAACCAGCATGTGGCCGCCTAGGAAGGTTTATTTGTTGTGACGGTTGCAAATATGGATGTTAATATTGTAATGTCCTATATAGGTAGTCAAGATAAGTTGATCGCTGGAGATCTATGGCTCCTGGTGGCCAACAATGTATAAGCTGGGTGGTACCCAGCCTTGGAGATGTCACATACTGCTGTGCTGTTACATAATCCCCCTCGTTAGGTGCAGACCCCCTATGCTGCATATACCCTTACAAGAGTAGGAAGGAAAGAAAACAATCAAACAACAGTTCAACGTACACAAATATACCAACCCAGAAGTCCCACATCTGATCACTGCAGTATGGCAGTGATTAACTGGATTTGGCACATGGGGAAACTCCACCTCGACTTGACTTATCACCTGAGGTGGTAAAATCCTATGCAGACGCAATTTGTACTTGGCTGAGATCCAAGATACAAAGTACTGAAGAGAAGAGAAGAAAATGAAGGAACATCCAAAGTGACACTGTCCTCCATATCTCCACTTCCGGAATGTCCAGCATCTGACTATGCCATCTTGCACTTGTAGCTCACAGCAGGTGTTGGTCATTGTCGGAATTCTATGATGTCATCTGGGTGAAATCCCCAATGACGGTGAAAGCCTCATCTTGAGTTGGTGGCATCAATGGTGGCTTCCGTGCGCTGCCCATCATCATTATCGCCATCGCCATTGCATCAGTATTTTAATCTTGTAAGCATTGCAGTATCCGGACATTGTCACCATACGTTCAGGTGCACAAGCACTCGAGCTCTCCCCATTTCTCGTGAACTCTGCAGGCCCAGCCCATCAGTGGTCATTGTGGTGGCCTTGGAAGCAGCTTTGGCAGTAATATTTGGGCTCAATCTGCACGGTTGGTGCCTGGTTGACATCTTGGCATGGATTGTAGCTTCAGCTATGTGCTTGTTCATTTGTGCTCTCTAGACTCACGTGCATAGATCTGTGTACCAGCCTCGATATCTGACATCATCACTTGCAGCCAGCGTCTCTTGTATGCTGCCCATCAGGTGTTATATTGATACTCCTTCAGCATCGGCCAAGCAGGCTTCTAGACCTCCAGTGTGGTCGTTGGGCGTTCATTCCAGCATGCAAATACGTATTTGTCCCATGCATTGCCTTCGGTAGAGGTCCCCCGATAATCCTCTCATTCAATCCAAATGTTGAGTCATTTGGCCGGAATCTTTGTCACAATGCTCAGTCATCATATCCCAGTAGTTGGCACCACTGTGTCTCATAACACCGTTCAGTGACTGCCTCTCACAATGCCCTTCAGTGACTGTCTCTTGGAATGCAGTTCGGTAACTGATGCTCATGATGCCATTCAGTTACTTTCGCTTGCAATGCTATTTGGTGCCTGTCACATGTGATGCTGTGTGGAGACTGGTACTTGCGATGCCATTTGGTGACTGTCACTCACAATGCTGTGTGGTGACTGTCGCTGATCATCGCATGTGGTGACTGTTGCTCATAATGCCGTTTGATTGACTATGTGGTTTATTTGGAGATTGTTTTTGGTCTCGTTGGGAATTGATTCGGTAGACATAATTGCACTAGTTCAGAATAGATTAACCTCGCTTCATGTGCTCATCATCTCTCAGGTTCTCGTGCAGTCGCACTGGTCATCCTCCTAGTTGGTGCACAAGCGGGAACACTGGACATCTGGGCTGTGCTCGGGGCACATATCATCTCCAATTGCTGGATGCTCTTGCCTGCTTTCCTCCGGGTATGCTCTCCGCTTCTCCTCCTCCATGTGTACTTGCTGTCCTTTGTCTGGGCATCCATATCATGGTTTTGCTTGTTGATTCTGCTGGTGATCACTTCCAAGATACATTCATTGATTAATCTCAATCTGCAATTCTCTACAGATAAAGGCACTCCATGGGGCTTCCTCCCAGCACTTCAGGCATAGTGATTGCTAGCGGTACAGGTTACAATTATTTCCAGTATGCTTTTCCCCTATTTGTACATCATAGCTCTGCTGATAACTTATTGATTACACCTTCTTTGGGTGCTATATCGGTTGGTTAGGGTCGGTTATACAGTTGATTCCCAGAGGCAGCTGTGTAATTTGGTATTGTCCACACTTAGTAGGGATTACTGAGACTGAGCTGGGATGCCATTGGGAATTATTACTTGGCCATGCGGCTTCTTCATTCAACGGTGAGTACATTTGTTATCACTTCTATGAATGGACTTTTTGCTGTTCACAGAAAACAATTGTTGCTTCCTCTCCAAGTGCATCTGCCGCTTCTAGCCTTCTCTATTGGGGAATGAATTTCAGTCCTTCCTTCCTACACTTTCTGTGGGGCAAATGGTCAAGGTAGCAATTATTGCGATTCCGGTCTTGTCATCCTCCTGTGCACACATCATTCCTCCGCCAAATGGTTATCTTGTACCGCATATTTGGAATCAGCATTGTAGTTGTAATGCGGAAACTGATTCGGGATCGTACTCCTCATTGGAACTCTGGAATGTAGGTGCTCTATTAGTTATCTCTGAATCCTGCTCTAAATAGTGCCCAGAGTAGTGCTTGGCATCATTCTTGGTGGAGCAATGCCAATAGATCACTGTATGACTTCAAATCCATGCTGGATTGTAACTTTGTTGCTTTATATAGGATAGGAGAATCAATGTAATCTGTCTCCCTTTATGCATCATCTGTCATCAATTTACATCGGGTCACAATCCATACCCTGTGATGATGCATTTCCAGATGGAATCTATTTGGTTTCATCCCCCTTTAACCATCGGTTTCTCGCCACGAGCCACCACTGGCTGTGATTCACCTGGATGCAATTCATTTCGCTTAAGCTATTCGTTTCCACCCTGTGTATAATTGTGCTCATATGGGCCACATTCCATGACACTTCCTGTAGCTCTGTATGTCCTCTAAAGATTATCTTTAGTAACCTCCATACTATCCATCTTCAATTGACCCTTCATCACAGTCCCATAATCCACCCAGTGACATATTATTTATCATAAGAAAATACCAACACATGGATTTCTCTATAGGGCATGGAATCATTATGTCCCAATGCATGATCCAGCTTCATGTGCACATGATTACATTCCATGCAATTGCAAGTACACTATTCCACTACACTCATCTCAACTCTGTTGAATTGTATTCCGCCCATACAGCACATCGTAGCTGGGCTCCAAAATCAATTCCAATTGACCAAAGTGGCGGGAGTGTTTCTGCCATGGCATCGCTGAAAACCTACATGCAATCTCTCTATTCAGTTGGATCAGTCCTTCATCATCTGTAGCCATCATCATTTTTGTGGAGCCGGCTCCATCTGCAAGCATTCGTTCCCAATTGATTATTGATATCGACTGGTAAGGAGGAATATGCAAATGTCCAGATTGAAAACAGTTCGCCTATGCAACAGCCAAGTCCCACAGCCCAGTACTACCTGTGTGTCTTGGCGTGCAAGTAGCCATCAGTCAAAGCTCCCATGTGGATTGTCGTCCAGCACAACTCTGGCTGCTGCTCCCTGCTTGCCTGACCAGTGCCTAGTGTCTATCTCACCACATGAGGTTCTTTTCCACAGCCACTCCGAGCAGCCTTATACCAACTCCCACACTTACGAAGCACATCCACATGAAGTGTTAGCAAAGGTTCGCAATTGGTGGTTCGGTTTCGGGTCCGGGTTGGAACCAAACTGGAACAGTTGCAATGGGTTTCACCCCATCAAACAACCGAACCACACTGAACCTGCGAGTTTTTGGCCGGTTCTACATTTTCGCAAACTCAGAACTTTGGCTCCAATTAAGTATTTGAGTTGTAATCGTATCACAATATGATACATACGTAAAGGATGTAGTTTCATAAACTCTTTCACCACCCGTTCCCCAAATTGCGATCCGATCACTATTCGTGGAGTTGCTTCAAAAAACGCCTAACGTTCAGTAAGGTTTCACTGCAGCTCAACGAACAGTGATTGGATAGCGATCGGATCGCAAATTGGAGAACGGGACGTGAAAGAGCATCCAAAACTGCATCTTTTACGTATATATCATATTGTGATATGCTCAGAACTCCAATACTTATTTCGATCCAAAGTTCTGAATTCGCAAAAATGAGGCTCCGCAGTATGCTCAACCCAGCCAAACAACTGCCGGTGCATGTTTGGTCCAGGTAACAACCCCGCGAAGACAGAGCAGTTCGGTTTTCTGGACGGGTCTGGAACCAAACCGATCTGTTTTGGCGGTACAAACCAGAACCACTGGCGAGTTACCCGGATCCGTTGCTAGCACTATCCACATGTATTCCTCACTGGCCTGTTCATAATCAATCGCAGTAGCTCCAATTATGTCAGTATATGAAGTACTGTGATCTGTGAAATGCTCTTCAACTATAGCCATGATTCAGGTAAATTCCTTGGGCATACCTGATGGCCTGCCTGGTGCCCTGCCACTTATTCCAATCACCCTGGGGTTGTAGAGCCAAAAGTCAAATGCCTTGCAAGTTGATACTAATTCTGATGTTCAGAGTGAATCTACCATGGTTGGCACCATGTATACAAATAAGGTCACTCAACAAATCATGTACTTGTCACACTCCATGAGAACTGTCAGCCAACCAAATATGGTGCATTCCCATGTAGGGATACAACGCCTTGACATATCGATTGAATCGCTGGGGGCCTTGAATACATACTTAATTCAGTAATCTCCTGAGAGTGCACAGAAGGTTAATTCCATGCTAGCCTCATAGATCCTCAGAATTCCTGCTACAAGCCAATCATCATCTCTATTGTACTCTGAACAACCTTCTTCATTTGCCATTGTAAGACCACATCCATAGTAGCTCGTTGGCGCATGGTCTGAAGAAATTGGATAGAATCTGTGCAGATGGTTCTCTGTCCTGCCAATGATGCGATTCAGTCATCCAAATAGATGGTGATTGTGATAATTGACAATCGAAGTTGTGAATTGTATATTTAGCCACTTCAGAATACTCGGCGATTATTATACTTCGCATCGTGAGCTACCACAGAATCTGTGATCGCTGCTCCACCTCTTGAACTCTGCCTCGCAGTAGACTATAATACTGGTAATAATATCGGTAATCATTGTTGATTCATCAACTTGCGTCCATATATTGCCTTGTGAGACTTCCTTAGCTGCTGCGGTGAACACCTCACATCATGTGTATTTTAGATGCGTCCATCGATTGGTGTGAAAGTTTATTGCATTGGACATGCAATCGGTGCCATCAGTAGATGTAAGTCATGGATATCTCGTAAACCGGCTCTCATCCTCCATTGGTGCATTTCAAAAAATCACTCGGCACAAAGACATATAATCATAGACACATTGGACTGTGCAATTGTAGCCTGCCTGGTTTCGATTGTTTGTATGTGATGTGCTTATCTGATAAGAATCGAAGAAATCTCTGGTTAGTGCCAGCTGTGCCAGTGCTGATAACATGACTCTCATGGACATTTGGGCTCTGGCATGGTCACTGGAATCGTCAATTGACTCAATTGAATGGTAACTTATTCAATTTCATTGATGGCGTAATTGATAGCCTTAAAGCTCTTGTATGAATGAACTTGTTGCCATTGACTTTGACTGACTAATTTGCTGATGTATCTCTAGGCCAGTTGGCATTTAGAATCAACTCACAATTGTCTCTGAATCTGTTAACCACAATTGGGTGTACTAATCAAGCCTCTGTCTGTGTGCAATCTGTCGCTGTCCAATCAAGATGATAGCTTATTTGCAAGTGTACCGACGCGTATCTGGCCCATCGACCACTGAAATCCTCACAAGATTGTCTGTACTATCATTTTCCTCAATCTGCCAGACATATCAAGGCACCTCTCGGTTCTGCAATCAGTACTCACAAATCTGTATAATACCTTGTGGGTAGGTTGCATATCGTGGCTATGTAGACAGGGGTAATTGATGAAATCCCGTATGTGAAACATATCTGAAATTGTGAGAATGATAATAGTGAATAGGCATCCAGCTGTATATCACTTCATGGAAAGGTATATTAGTTGATATGGTTGCAAACATCAATGTCAAAATTGTAGAATGGAATACAGGTATGAACGGAAGAATTATTGCCAGAAATCTAAGGCTCCTAGCGGCCAACTGTATATGAAGCAGGTGTTACCCGGCCCTCGACATGTGATGTTCAGCTGTGCCATTACAGCTCAATATCACCATGTTTTCAAGGCTTCCATGACATTCGGTGTAGATTTACTGGCATGGAATCGACTGAACACATTCTTGTCATGATAAAACTGCTCCAGAAATATCTCTATATAGATGATTGTGGCATTAGAATGGTACCCGTACTGTACCATACGGTCAAAATATACTAAATTCTTGACGTGCAGCAGGGCATCTGTGAAGCAAATCCTTTCGCTTACCAAGAGGTTCGACGCAGCTGCAGGACAACTTGGTACAATCATGTGTCCGACTTCTCACATCTTGTTATGACTACATTGAGGTACCTCTCTCTATGGCTTGTTCAATTACACGATGCCAGGATACGGAGGCATCAATGCCCAGAGCTGGTTGAATTTGTTAATTCTGGAATGTTGTTCGCAAAAGGGCGTTACCTGGACCCTCAAATACTGCAGCAAACTGTAATTCATGTTATGAAGAATCTTAGCCATGATAATAGTTGTCTAGATGACATATTTCATGTTCTGGACAATGCTTTCTGAAGTTCCAACTACTCAATCTTTCAAATATTGTCATTTGTAAAGTCTGTTAGTCTCATCCCACTGAGTGGTGAGTATCATGTTGTGGAAGTATAGCCGATTGTCTCTCAATTGCCATGAATATGAATTCTCTGGTCCAACCAACAATTCTGGTGCATCGCACACAGGGCAATGGCGCTGCTTGATTTAGTGCGCATGAACGTTTTGGAAGTTGTCAGCCATCCATGCACATATGAAACGATAACACTGCCACATTTGACCGTCAACACAACGCATACGCTTTCCCGCATTTACAAGCAGATTGAAACTACAAAACATATGCTCAAAGGTCTTCATTAAAACCTCTCGATTGAGAATTCATTGTGTATTCATGGTAGTTGGTTTCGATGTTCTTCAAGTGATATTTCAGATGATACGGAAGAAGGGCAACAATGATGCTTGCAAGATTTAAAGTAGTTGATGGAATCATTGACTTGATGTACTGAGACTCAAAATTACTTGGTATTCCTTCTTGTCCCCTGAATAGGTAGTAAGATGTATCTTCTCTAAACTGTCCAAATAAGGAAGAATAGTAACTGCAAGCAGCTGCCATGGGCATTGACGCAGTCAAAATTATTGTAGCTTTGATGATATTCAACTAATGTTTCAGTTGAATCAATCACCAGTCGCTTGATTCAACATCTCGGTGGAGACGTTCCTCAGCATGATTAAATTCCTTTGGAGGACCTGACGACACATGTTCCCTCAATGCTGTCTGTTACATGACGAACTCAATGCATTCAACAGGATCACAGTAAAACAATCGTCTGTAACTTTAGTCGCAAAGATTGTTTCGATTGGCCACATGATCATAACACAGTTTGCCCTGATTGCCACCAGTCAATGCGTATTCCATATATCAATTTGTGTAACCATTTGAATACAGTGTTGGATGAAGTCAACTGGCTCATGGTTGTCACTGTCAAGATTGCGACATGCTCAGTGATAGCAGCTCTGCTTAAGATTTAGTTGACGCACCAGTGTGCTAATTGAAACCGATGCTCTCAAGAAATTGCTGGCCATGGATATCAGTCATTGTCGAAGACATCACAATACTCATTGGTAATAGATGTACCGGCTAGAGAGTTGTCTAATTCTGGATTACAATAAATAGATATCTGAAGAGAAGTATGTACTGGCTGAATATATGGATTTTTGGTGTCAGCTTCTGTATCACTGGAATCATGGTGGGAAGGGTGAAATAAAGGGTCACAATGCAGTTCTTGAAGGAATGAAGGTAGAATGCATTCATGCTCAATCTCACATCCAGCATCTCGCTGTGTGTAGGCCAATATCAATACTATCCTCCATCAACACAATGTAAATCCATCCAGAAGCCACATACAGACCTCCCAGACACTCCAGGCGACTGAACCAGTGCTTCCAAGTTGTTCCAGACGCTTACAGGCCCGCATCGAGCTAAGCAATGTCCTATCAGACTCTACAAGAGAATTCCCAGGTGCTCTTGAAAGTACCTACAGTTATAAAGGTGCATTAAGGATCCTCCGTCTAGGACTGTCAAATTGTGAAGCAGCTGAGACCTCTAGGTAGGTCAGCAGGAAGCTTTGAGAGAAGATGAAACCACTGTGCAGCTGTGCGAGAAAATTGGTGCCGTATTCTTGCAGCTGTGGTATTTAAGATTCCATAACCACATTGTATTTGGTCTATCATATTCACCTTTATTACAGTCACAAGATTCACTACACCATAATATGGTATGTATTATCTATCCAAGTGAGTTCATATATATACATATGGGCAATCTGCTTGAAGATGGTACTCGAGTGTAATCGGGGGAGTACCTAGAGATAACAATTGAGTGAATGTTGGGATGCACTTGGAGACCATTGTCATGAAAAAATCAGTTTCTCACCACCACCGACATTCAAATTATCATGAGCAGTCTGGAGGGTGCCAGCCGGAGATATCGGAACAATGGAGGAGTACTGAGAAAAAAGGATAATGCCGAATGATTGATCTTGCCAAGCTTTTATAGATCCACACATGGGTGTGACTCCTCATGCACTATTGCTGAGCCTTCTTAGATTCACACAATGTGTGTGGTTCCTAGCAGCCAGGTTTAATGTTATATGCCTTCCCCCTCTTTCAACACTCCTCGGGCCAGAACTGCTCTGTCTCAAGTATTCTCTTCGGCTGCCATGCAAGGTGCACCAGATTGTTGACGAGGGGTTGTCTTCCTTCTAGCGCCACCATATTGCCACACCATAATCGAGTGAACTTACAGCGTCACTGCGAAGCTATGATCAAGCGAGTTGGGAGGCCATAATCAAGCAAGTATGTAGTTACACTTGGAGGCTGTGATCGAACAAGTGTGGAGATGAACATGAACGCAGTTGTTAGGTAAACTTGAACAACACAATGTTGCAAGGTCTGAGATTCACTTGGAGGCTATGATCAACTGAGTTGGGGGATGCACTTGGAAGTTGTAATTGTGCAAATTTGGAGATACACTCCGACGCCATGATCAACCGAGATTGGAAGTGTAGTTTAAGGTGGTCAATCTATAGGTGGTAGTTTGGGTGGGAGGTACGACACAAGATGCAACTCTATGCATTGGTTAACTAGTAATTATGTGAATGTCTAGAATTGAGTACAACATGGTATGCCGAGAGATGAGACTGACTGGGAGTGGGAGACACTCCATCTTAGGATAATTCAGTATATGGAGAATGCAGTACTTAGTAGTGTTAGCAACAGCTCCAAATTCCCGGGTCAGTTCCGGGTCCGGTTCCGACCCGCAACTAAACCATTTGAATGGGTCTTACCACACGAAACCCGGACCATGGCAATTGGGCTGGTTTTACCACCAAAAACCCGGCATTTCCACATCAAAAGTGTGGCTCCAATTAAGTATCTGAGTTCTGATCGTATCATGACACAATCAACACGTAAATTGTGCAGTTATATGCGCTCTTTCACCTCCCGCTTTCAGATTTGCGATACGACCAATATTCATTGAGTCACAACAGAAAACCAGCGAATTTTGCTTCAAATCTGGGGTTATTTTACAGATATTCTACGAATATTGGTCGGATTCCAAATCTGAAAGCGGGAGGTGAAAGAGCACATAAAACTGCACAATCTACGTATTGACCATGTCACGATATGATCAGAACTCAAATACTTAATTAAAGCCAAATGTATAGGATCCATATAGTTGGATCTGCAGTCTAATTCCAACCCGGCTAAAAACCCACGGTTCGATATCCGGTCCAGGTAACAACTCCGCTACGACTGACCAGGTTGGGTTCTGTGGCAGTTCCTAACCCGGACCAGGGTCGCGGTTCGAGTTCCAACCCAGACTGAAGCCGGGTAACCTGGCACAGTTAATATGACTTGTACTCGGTGGATGCTGTACTGGGAATATGCTGTACTTGGTGTTAACTCTTGATCGTGGCGTGGAAAGATAGCAAGTGATAACCCAACTTCATGTTCCAAGGTGATGGTAGTGTTGAGGAGAAGAAAGAGAACTGATGGGAGAAATCATAATCAGAAACAGGAACTTCAGGAAATTTTGTACGCAAGTCAATTTACCATCCCCAATACAGTAGGTACAAGACCAGATCCGGCATGTAATAACACTGATACGAGATTTTCCCAATCCAATCAGGCCAGTTGTACCCCTGATTTCTGAAATCTGCTCATATCCTCCACATTGTTCTCATCTTCATCCCCCTTATCTGTCTTTCTCATCCACAACTCTGCCATCATTGCAAAACACAAAGTTAAGTCATCCCTCTCTATCTTGCCATGTTATGGTCATGAGCTGACACTGAGTACAGCATACACCAAGTACAGCATACACCAAGTACAGCATACGCCACGTACAGCATCGACCGAGTCCTGTACACACGGAGTACAGTAAACACCGAGTACAGCATACACCGAGTCCAGCACACACCGAGTACAGCATCCACTCACGATTCTTTGTCTTCCCTTCATGTTCATCATTACAAGTTGACCCCTGAATGTGGCTTCAAATTCTGGCATTCCTCCCTACGTGATTGACTGCCATCGGCCAGCTCTCCATGAGAGCTAAATGGTAAAGTCATCTTGTCACATTCCCACAGTTGTGAGTTGACTAACAGATGAAATGAGTCAGCACCCTGCGCGCCATCCATTGACTGCCTCCAAGTACTCGTCTAAATTCGCTCGATCAGGGCGTCCCAGTTCGCAACATCATGGCTTTGAAGTGCATGTCCAAACTCACACAATTACATCCTGCAAGTTCGCATGATCATAGCCTCTAAGTGCATGTCCAATCACCCATGACTACGACCGTCAAGTATACACGATCATGGCCACTGTGTGTATATCACCAAACCCGCTCCATTCATGGCCGCCAAGTGTATTTCCAATCTCATTTACTCACGGCCTCAAAGGTAATCTCCTAACTGGCTCGATAATGGCCACCAATTTCTTCTCCACTCTCGCTTGATCATGGCCTTCTAGTGTATCTCCAACCATACTTGATTATGGCCTCCAAGTTCACATGATCATGGCCTCGAAGTGCGTCTCCAACCTCGCTGGATCTTCTCCTTGGAATGTCTCCCTGAATTCCCTCTATCATCATTTTCAGGCACACCTCAAATTGCTCTCAATTGCCGCCTCCAGCTAGTCCAGATACACCATGTGTACATGGGTAGCTATATAGATACATTGATGAGACTACAAACTGAATACATGAGTTTGAAAATCATTGAACAATAAGTAGTGGCTATGATTTCCAGGCCCACCAGCAGCAATCCCAAAGAAGATGATGTTTTTCCCAGACTGCTCTACTGTCACTTGAGAAGCTCCCAGACTTGGTACTGGTGCTGCCAGAGGCTCCCAGGCTTATGGTTGGTGCTGAAAGGTTTTTCGCCAGTGCTCTGAGCTGCACCCTCAGTTGTCTCCACCGCTTCAAGGTGTTTCCAAACCTGTCACAATCACTCTCAGAGTACTCCTGTACCAGTCACCAGAGATTCCTGTTACTCTGAATGCTGGCAGGAATGCCCACCTAGAGTCTGATACTTTCCTGAAATTGACGCATCTAAGTGTACACTCCACATCTTGTCAAACATTCCTGGAGGCTTCCAGTGTCTCAAATGGATTATGCTAATGTCACTGTATGGTCGGGAAGAAGGTGAGTGATGGAAGTGGTGATGTAAAAGTATGGCGGAACACAGTAATGACACTGTTGGGGAATATCCATCTTTTATTAGCAATATAAAATGTCATAACAGCATGAAGAAACATCTCCACCGCAATTTTGCTACATTGCCGTTGCAAGCTGGCTGGTCAATGTAATCAGCCACACCTAGTGTCAGCGACGAATCCGGGTTACCCGGTCTCCATCCAGGTTGGAACCCCCAAGGATTTGAACCGCCCGATGACGTTCGGTTCCTAACCTGAACCGCACCTCCAACCATTGTTTATTGCCCGGGTTTATCATACTGCAGAGCCTCATTTTTGCGAACACAGAACTTGAGCTCCAATTGAGTATTTGTGTTCTGATCGTATCACAATATGATATATCCCTCGAATATGCAGTTCTAGATGCTCATTCATCTCCCAGTCTCCAATTCGCAATCCTATCAATATTTTTTCAGTCGCTGCAAAAATGCCCAATGTTTGGCGTTGTTTGAGAGCAACTCAAAGAATATTGATTGGAGTACAAATTGGATACTGGGAGGTGAAAGAGCATCCAGAACTGCATCATTGAGGAATATATCATATTCTGATAAGATCAGAACTCAAAGACTTGATTGGAGAAACGTTCTGAGTATTCGAATATGCAGAACTGGCCAAAAGATAGCTGGTTCAGTGTGGTTCGACTTTTGGATAAGGTAAAACCCATTGCAACGGTTCCAGTTCGGTTCCAACCCAGACCCGGAAACGAACCGCTAATTTGGAACCATTGGTAACACTTGCCGCGCAATTATTGTGTTTTTCCTAAAACAGCTCCTACTACTCCCATGAGGTTTCTCTCATCCTCCTTCACACGTTTGCAAAATGTTTAATCACTCTCATATATTCAACATCATCTGGACTTCGAAAACCATACCACAACGGCATTCAGCTTGTCAGAGCGATTGTTTTGCACCCTCACAAGATCTTCCAACACCCATTTACTCAGCTGGGATAAAGGGTAGCACGGGGGGAGCTCCGCCATCTAGCCGGCTCCCCCAGAGGCAGAGGGGGTAGTTCAGCCATATGCTAATTAGAAAGCATACAGTATAAATAAACAACAACAACACCAATTCGCTGATGTGTGGTTGTTACAAGTTGTTAAGTTTGTACCATACATGAATGATACATTGTTCTTAGATACTAATGCAGCATGGTTGTTGCGGGGTACAAGGGCTAGAGCAAGGAAAAACAGGTGAGATAGGACTGCAGAGAATGCTTCTGGTGGTCCTTGTAATGAACTTGAGTGTTCAGTCAAAAAATCAGGGTGGTAAGTTGATCCCAAGCTAACTGTTTCGTAGCTGCATAGCAGCTAAGATGATGTCGCCGGATCAAGAAAACCCCTCCAAGCCCACATATACATCCACTCCTGCAGCACACCTTAACTACAATTTCCAGAACCTTCGATAGATCTTTCTCACATCTACTACTGCATTGCATTACCCTAGATAACTTACTCAATACTCCTAGCCCGCTTCCAGAGTCAGTAGTATTTGATATCAACCACTAAACCATCCACCACCATTGACCACTTGGAAGGTTTTGAGATGCCATCTGGTTGCCGAAATCAGTCATTGGCGAGGGAAATTACCTCCAGTTGTTGTGACTAGAAGTCCGTGTCTGGGCCCAGAACGCCGGTGTTGCTGTCAGCCGATGGGCAGCAGACTCAATGGATATTTGGGAGGACAAGAGTGGCTTGACAATGCAACGGATTGATAATAAAGTGAGGGAGTGCATCCTGGAGGTTATCGAGTCAATCAGCAGTACCAACAAGCAAGGTGCAGGCTCGTAGCAATGGAATCTCCTAATCAATCATTCTGTTACTTCAATTAGTAATCTGGCATCCAACAGGCCAATTTGGAACTGGTGTATGGCAGACAAGACCAACCTTGATGGTAAGAAACTCAAGGCAGCGCTTGATGAGTTTGCAGAGGTTGGACATCGCTGAAGGAAGCATAGGATAGGCAAATCCCTGACAATGGAGAGGAAATTTGTTGACTTTGGTGTGTATTTCATCGCCCCAATTCAACTGTTGCTTTTCCTGATGATGTGTGGATACGGTAGACAATGAAGATGAAACCTAGGGTCAGAAGTCATCTCCTATCAAGGTGTGTTGCAAGGCTTCAACCCATTCCTTGCCAATCCATGTAGCTATACCATCACATATATGGATCCTGACATTGCTGTGAAGAGACTGTGTCAAAACACTACTGAGGTACACTCATGTCACTGTCCTGCGGATCATGAATCATGAATTCCGATACTGACATCAATCGTTGATATGACGACATTCTCAATTATGAACAGTGCAATTGCCAGATTCGCAGATCCCAGGCCGGAAGTCTGTGGGTATTGGAGATGCTGGGAGAAGTCTAATGTTCATTATGGCCTGCACAGCAGTAATGTTACCCCAATCTTCAATGAACATACTGCTGCAGGATGGGTAAAGTTAGTGATGAAATTATAAAATCACATGATTTTATACGACAATTATCGTAGCCAAAATGCCAACGGCATATCTGCTGTGCAGACGCTTATATGGGGTAGCTACAGCTTCCTTCCACTGGATGACGTTCTCCAACCTCCAGCCGAGGATATGATCATGATTCTCTGAGACACATCGGAGATGAAAGCTGCAATGCGGCATTGACAGCAAAGAAGCTTCTTGATCACGACTCGAGGCTTCCAAAAGTTTGATAGAAAGCTGCAAAAGTGAACTATCAGACAACAGCGATACCTTGAATTCATCCGAAACTGCACTCTTGGTCTGTTTGCCTATTGTCAGGAGTAAGTTAATGCTGTTGAGAATGTGGCTTCGCTACTGTAGCACAATCACATTGTGAATCCTCCTGCAGGAAGCTGATGGGCTAGTCGGATGCGTTCAAACAGCTGCTTAGTGGCAAGTCAGTCGTTTTGAGGTTGGAATGCACCAGCTGGACAGTTAATCCAGGATTGGTATCGTGGATGGGTATTATTCTGACACGTTGCAGAGTGGATGAACATGTAATTATTTGGAAAGTTGTGTATAGTTTTTTGGACACTTGTGCTTCACTGTTGATTTTGCCATTACGCCAGTCAAATTCATGAATGCAGGGTTTCTTTGAGAGTTCATGATGTTGAGATTAATCATCGAGATGTTTGCTTCTGGGAATGGCATAGTGGAAGGGATAGAACTCTGTGTATGGCTATCAAGTATTTGGTAGTTTGGTATCTTTACCCAGCAAGAGGTAGCCCGAATACTTAGTGAAAACTGAATGCTGTTTTGCTCATGGCTACAATTATTTTCATCAGAAGAAGGCAATGATGAACCCTATGGCATGCTTGTCACCTGCAATTCACAGTTATCAGTTCCCCTCCATTGAAGGAGTTAGGTGGGTGGGTGGCGGGTCAAGCCAAGATTCTGGAATCAGTGACAAGATGAAAAGATGCATGACGACAATGCTTTTAACAATAACAATACTTTTCTTTGTTTACAGAATGCTTGAATTCATTTATTATAAATTCATGCCCATGTCTTCTTTTCACTTCTTGAATGATTTGGTACTGATCACTCGCTGCCTTTTTAAATCATGACATGCAGGCACCACACTTCTACCCCTCCTCCTCTTGCTTCCAGCAAGAGGAGAAGACGACTATCTAACCACAACGATGCTCTAGTCAATGACTGCCACATGATACCCCTCGATGACCATCACTGTCATGATGAGAATCTAGAGTATTTTGATGAGCATCTTTGGAGCCCATCAACAAACACAATGCGGAAGGGACTATTGCATCATCCTGTCAAGTCAACAGTTGGAAAACGAGTCGTGGCAACTCAATTAACTTCCAGTTCAGCGTAACCCCAGTAATCTGGGAGTCAGGAGGTCAATATTGTCTCAGAGGATGATGATAAATGCAATCTTGTGCTGCTGGAATCACAGGGGGTAGTTAATTAAGAGTCAAAATGATTGATTTCGCCTGCTAACGAGTATGGTTACTGAAGCAAGAATTCACACAATGCTGGACAACAATTGGTTACGTGGAAAGCGGCAAATCTGTGGTGATAGGAGTCTGTTGTTGATGACATGACAGGCCATTATTGTCAGCACAGAATATAACACTGAGACAAATGTTTCAGTCAATCTGAACATGACCATGGCAGGTGGCATGTCTATTGCTTTTCAATTACGCAATAATTGTGAATCCCATTGCCACAAATACGGTAAAGACTGCTCACATTCATTGTTGGTGATATGGGGCAATCGCCAGGATCATTCCAGCTCAGGGAATCTCAAACTCTCACCGCGCCAACATTTCAGTTGTAAATGCATCATCTCGATGATGGTTTTTATCGCTGAAATTGTCAATTCAGCTATCACACAGATAACTTCCTTGAATTCAACAATTTTATTAGGCTGCGAGGTTTCAAGTGACTCAATTTGTTGATTTAGAACCAAGTCGCCTGATGAGATCTTGAAAATGGTACCCTAGCTACTTCACAAGGACAGGTTCATCTGCCCCACAGTCATTGCTGAATTATGTTGAAAGTTCATTTCTTATTTAATAGTTGTCCTGACGTTGAATTTGGAGGGGTACTTATGCTACTGTGTGGCCTCATAGATATACTTTTGATAATTATAGGAATACGGTTGCAAACCTGGATGCAAGTGATAGTAGGTGTAGATGTACATCAGCAACATGTAAAATGGTTTAGAAGTTATAACTCAACGACTCAGCTATTCTGAACAGCCACACCAATCCTTCCAGAAGTTCCCGGAAGCTCCCGAACAGGCTGAATGCAAAATGATGTGCGTTTCAGGTGCTCTGAAACATACTTTCAGGAGCTCCACAACGCTCCTGAAGTTGCGGAACAGAATTCAAGAATATTCTACAGAGTATGAAGTCATCTTGAAAATGCTATAAAATCATGCCTTTAAGTTGGGAAAATTTCGGAGCTGCTGGGACTACGACACTCATCGCCAAGACCCTTCAGGTAAACCAGGAGCCAGACTGTCTGGGAGTGATAATATATATTGTCTATATCGAATAGTACAATTCGATAAAATAACTCCCAGCGACACACCAGAATCAGACATTCTAATCTAATTAAGATCCAGTCGAGTACGTATCTAAATCAACAGGATTATTCACACACCATACGGTATAGATGCTGTCCGATACTGCATTCTCCCACACCAAATGTGCCGGTCCAACTATTGCTCCAACGGGTACAATATGCATCTTATTCCTCTGTTTGACCACCCGGATGAACCCGTCAACACAATCAGCGCAACCATGAAGATCTTGGAACTTTGTTGGAATCACCACTGTGTATTCTTAAACTTGAGGACGTAATACCCATTGTTGGGTCTTTTTGCACCTCTCAGAAAACACCAATATTGCGTTGCCGGCTGGCAGATGCTCCTCAAATTGTAGGATCAGATTTGGTGCAGTCCAGCTAAAGTATAATACAGAAAAAGAAGGAATTCGTCCTTGGAAGGTGTTATCGAGGTCATTCTGTTCACTTTGCGTATACTGGACCCAGATGTTATCAGCTTCAGGCATTATACCTTGGTTGGCATTGGTTTATTCTACCTTGCAATTATGTTGCAGACGCTCAACAGAAGTAGGGTTGTGAAATGGTTGACGGTAGTACAACAGCCCATTCTGGAGTTTGATAAATATGCTGTCAATGAGTACATGCTGATCATAACCGAGCATGAGTCCACAAACTTTGGGTCCCCAGTCCTCTTCAAATTGAGCGCGGAATAGCTGTCCAAAGTTCGGAATACCGAAATCCCCTGATGCATTTCTGAGTGAAGTTAATTTGATCCTTCTGCACACTCCGTGGACATGCGTTTCTCTCAAATTATATACCTGCTGTGATACAGGGCGGATAATGGGATCATCCTGAATTGTTTGAAGACATAACAGATGGGCTCTGCGTGTACTTTGCCATTTATCGGTAGCGGACAATAGGTTGAAAACCTTTGCAGAGTCAACATCGTACCAGCCATTGAGTGCAAGATATGACAGTGTCTCCTCTATATAGTCAAGACCGGTACACCGGTCATTATGCTTAAGTATCTGTCGAATGTAATTGACTTTGTTGCTAGATAGATATGCCTCATTCACGTTGGCCACATATAGTCGTTCAGAATTATCAGTGGTGAAATTATCACCGGAACCGGTTCCGTGAATTGACTCTGATATAATGCTCACAAGATGCATCTTTGGATATCCGAAATGGATTAAGCATTGTTCAATGGTTTTCCGGAGCGCCTGAATGCCAATTGTCTCCCACCAAGCTTCAAACTCGAGTATGCAGATGGAAAATTCCTACTTGAACAGCTTCTGTTCATTCGAGTCAATGCCATAGATCTCTCTCTCCAGCTGGATAGTAACACGCTCCAGATCAGCCAAGCTACAGGTCATGGCTTCTGTCTCACCATCGGATAGGCGGTTCTGAAATTGTAGTCGCTTGGCAGTGGTCATGTTTGCCGCCCCGTAAGCATCGTCTCCGGCTGTAATTTTGATTAGTGTAAGTTATTTGGCGAAAATGCTTCTGGGACAGGTTGCCTTGGTCCCAACTTCCTGCAATAGTTGTCGCTCATGATGTTGGCAAAGTTATCGAAAAGATTGCATTTACCAGGTGTCACACGATGGATTTCGCGCTCCAATCGCTCTATTGCCTTCTGAAGATCAGCATCTGTCCAAGTGGTTGCTGCCTGCCAGGCTCTATTCAGGCGCACCTGAAATTGCCTGCATTTTGTGGAGGAAACCTTTTCAGCCCCATACACAAGAGCCTCCATTGCAGCATGAATATTATGAAGCTTTTGTTTGCGGAACTGATAGGATTCCATAGCCAACAGGTCATCTACTTTGGCCTGCGCAGACTTCGCCATTTTCTGTTCTTGAAACATTCCTTTCTTCTGGGAAAATCGCTTGATTGCATCATCTAGTGCTTTGAGGAATAGACCAGAGTGACTTTGTTGGCTAACAAGTAGAGAGAAATCACATAATGCACGCACGGCTCCCATTACGATTTCATCGGAGGCTGTTGCCACTGCAGTTTTCCCATCATCCTTGGAGCAGACAAGAATTGGTGTGCAATTCACAGCTAGTGTTCTGATCATTCCACGGATCACTTTACTTTGCTAGGTGCTGCTTTCCATGGAATCGAATGTTTTAGAGATGTGCTGGAGACTGGGATATTGTGGCACCGATGTCAATCGATTGTCAAATTGATCCTTGAACTGTCTTACTTTCAGGTATATGAGCAGCCAGTGCAATATGTGTTTAACTAAACCCAGGAGCAGCTGATGCAATTCATCAGGCTGCCAAAGCCGATAGACATTGCAGAGAGGGAATTGCCAGAACTGGTTGTGGATTGGGTGGATACCTGGAGTGTGCAGAACATCAATACTTCAGTCCTCCAAGAGCTCCGAGTAAATATGCTGGTCTCTTGAGTTATCGCTTGCTCAAAAGGTGGAATGCCCCATCGGCGCACCTTCAGGAATTGCGCACATTGAACATGAGCCATATGAGACTTGAGTAACCATGACTTGTTCCTGACAATCTTTGACCCAGGCAGCCAACAGTGGGTAACATTGTCGCTGGAATCCATCATCACAATCCCATTTCAAGCCAGGGCCAGTGATGTCAAGATGCCTAAGTTGAGACAGCACAGTTCCAACCTCGGAATGCCATACTTCATCTATGATTTTGGCACCTTTCAGGGGATATGTGATCAGGCAGACAAGAATCGAGGCGCGCTTTTTAGATGTACTGCGGATAACTTTTCAAATATTACCTATCATGAGATACAGTGACCAGGCATGCTGATTACCCGAAAAAAATTTCAAGTGCATCTTGTCGGATTCACAAATGACTGGCACAATGGTCGCTCTGGCAGGAAGTTGATCTTATGTATCGCACTACCAATCACCCGTGATCATCTCGCTGTAGATTTGATGACCCTCAGAGTCTGCGAGGCAGACCCATTCAAAATCGAGGTGTGCCTGAAAAGGAAGATGTGCTTGGAGGAACTGGATACATTTGAAAATATCCCTGTAGTATAATGTTCCAAAGGTAAGTGAGTCATCGTCAATCAAACTATCATTGTCAAGCCCAAAATAGAGTTTGGAGAGGAGTTTTCGCATGGCATTTGCAGATTGGAAGAATTTGTTTTTGAAGTTGCCCAGTCCACGCCAGAGATGTTGATCTATCCTGGATTTCGTTTGGTGTCTAAACAATTGAGCCTGCTGAAAGTTGTTTGTGGACCGAAATGGATGCCATGGATTCCATTGTTCTGAGTACTTTCGATGCTTGTTGTACAATCCTGTTGCTTTACCATATGCTTTCCCCCCCACATTGTCCACTCCAACTACCTGCCTCTAAGCCTATGTCTTTGTTGGATCAGGGGTACACTTGACATCAGGCTGCTGAGGGTCTATTTGTTCTTGGTTGGGAGTATCTTCAGGTGGTGGTGCACCTAGTACGTTGTCTATGAGTAGATCATTAATTGACAGCTTGTCAAAGGCCATTCAGGTGCACCAACTGTAGTCAAACCATGATGGCTCAGGGTGAGGGAAGCCTGCAGGTGGTAGAATTCCGTTGGGTAATCGCCCTTCATTAATCAATATTGGGTATTATAATTGGGAGTGAGCTTCCAGTCGGTTCTCGTTGCATAATTTCTTTTTGCAGATAAAGCATTTAACATGTTTCCGGCGAGTGTTGACCATATTTGAGAAATGCTCAGTGTTCTGACGAATCTTGATGATGCTTTAGGGGGCATGGTTTGTTGCTGGATTTGAGCCTCAATGATATTTGTTTGAAAGCGAGCTGACTCTAACTCAGGTTAGCATATCACTTTCAAAGCCACATCACACCCCACCACATGTAGAGGAGGGGTAAAACAAAGTCACTTTATGATCAGTTTTCTTCAAAAAGCAGCATAATATCAATCGAATCCCGCACAATAATGCTGCATATTATTTATTGAAAATCTTAAACAATGAAATCTTCTGATGTCATCACTGCGATCAACTTTTAATACTGTTGATCAGGAGCTACTACGATCGGCCTTATCATATACTACGTCATTGCTGCATTGTGCAGGTTATGTCTACACACGAGCCTCAAGCAGCGGATAACATTTAGCTGAATACAATGAATAGGTAAGTTTCCTAGCTGATTGTATGCCCGCTTAATGATCATCGAGAACTGATAGGCTGGTAGGATGTTTTCTTCAGTAACGATCCTTGACCAGTAGGTTGATTTTGAGGAGATAACAAGGTAAACACAAGTAGCTCAAAACGAAGCAATCACTGTTGCTTCTCGACTCACAAGGCCTTATATTGAATGAAGTGCAGGTCGTACACACACATTTTGAGTGTAAAATGCCTATTCGTGCTAACCTTCCAACCTGATATAGTTCCTGTTGGGTTCCTGGAGATATCATGTCGTATCCCTTCCATGACCTTTACAGTCATGAACGGAACATAGGTGAGCTTCTATCCAAGATCCTACTATACGAATTGGAGCATGTAACAAAGAAAGGTGGGAAGTGTGTGATTATGATTTCTTGTTCTCAGCCGGGTTTCATGGGATCAAAGGCGAAGTGAAACACTACAGTTTGTGACAACTAAGATGGATATGAGAGGCCTTCATTCCGCCGAAGGTCACTGCTACCTTGAATATTCACAACTATACTCTGCTTCATTCGAAATCACCAATTGAATTGATGAATTGATTACTACCATCTTTTGTTCACATACGATGTCGATGAAAGGATCTCCACTGAAGACAACCAATATGGCTCCAACCAGTGGGCTGTTTGGCTCACAACAATGCCCTGATGACAATGTGGAAGTATCAGATAATAATGCTGGAAATACACTGAGCAAATACAATCAATTTGGGCAACCCGTGAATCAATTTCATCCACCACCACAACCACCAGGGTATAGTTACCTGCCTTTGCAGCCACCATTTCCAGGCGCTCCCCAGTTCTAGCACCAGGCTCCATTCAACATGACACCAAGCTCACAACCAAGCTCTGGTGTGATGCAACAATATCTGAGTTATGGGCCATCATGGCAAGCATATCATTTCCCCCATGGAGGATATGGTGGACCTCAATTGTTCCCAGCTCAGGAATTCACAGGACATGGGCCGTCATCTCCAGGTGCACGTCAAGTCCCTGCAGAACTGCCTGGAAACAATCCAGTCATTTGGCAGATCTCTTCCGCTTCCCCTGCTCCAGGACAACATCCTAGTGCACCTGGTTGACCTTCCATTGGCCTCCCAACGAAACGATTTCAGGCAGCTACGGAACCATACACGACAGATGTTGCCGGGATTGCCGATTTGCCCCCGTTGCCAGAGATTTCCTAGAACGAATACGATGCAGATTATGAGAGTGACATTTCTTCGGACTTTGGCGTGGCCAAAGACAATGCCCCAATCAGCTTGAAACAAACAGAATTCTTTTTGAAGCATTTTGCCAAAGAATGGGGCAGCCCAACTTTATTACGTTCAATAAGTGGAAGAAAGTATGCATGGCTGCGTTTCTTGAGAAGAAGCATCGGTCCATGATCTGGGGACAGAACCGTCTGAAACAGCTGTGAGATTAACCCCAGCACTGGATGAGAGCGGTTGCAGATGTTTTGGAGAATTTCGAGACCTGGTTGCCATTGGAAAATTTCGATAATGCCGAATGGATTCGGCGACAGTGGGTTGAGATGTATTTGAACAAAGATGCAACCGAGGTTCAGGAGGCGAGGAAGAAGGGAAGGCGAGGTAACAAGTGACCGGTGACGAATTTGGGTGATCGCATGGGCAAACAAGCTTGAGGTAACCTCCCACAGTTGCCGAATACAATTTCATGGTTGCAATTCATTGAGTGCTGAATGGCAACAATGAGCAGACATCCAGCATGCAACTCCAAGCTTCGTACACAGATGTGAGGCACTGGGAGGAGCTGATTGATTTCATTGAACAAAATGGTAGCCTGAAATATCCAGACTGTCTGACTGCGATATACAAATGCAACATGGTGCATAAAGAATTGGACAAAGAGTATATGGGATTATACGCACCGGGGCAAACGATGAATGATCGTCTATATGGTCAGATTTCATACAACAGTTCCCTTTCAAATGCCTTCAAGTTGAAACTGGGACACGATGTGAAACAATTTTTGGTACAAATGAAGGCAGCTAGAGGGAAAGATAGTGCAGAGCACGTAATTAGACCAGTGAACGTAATTAGACCGGTGAACGTAATCCCCGCTGGGCTTGTTCCGGGAGGTTATGCCCCACTCCTAATCCATATACTCAGACTTCGGAGGGAGCTGTTGAACATAACTGAGCGGTGAATGAGGAGGCGAGTGGGAAAGAGACTGATAGTAGTATTAATGTAAGTTCTAATTGAAGGAATAGAAGGGATTATATTCCACATACTTGTTGGGTCCAAATGCTTGTCTGTGAAATACCTATCATGGCGGTGAATTTCAGGAGTGCCGGAGTATTAGCCCATCAGCCCAACTTACCTCGGAGCAACTTAATGAGATCATTAAGGATGAAACGATGAATGACCAAGGTCCAAGAGAGGTTTAGGAGCAAGTTGATGGCAAGGAGGACCTCGATCCAGAAAATACCAGTTCAGTGTTGAATACTGTTCTCAACACAATGAACAATGAATTTGAACACCAGTGTCTTGAGGTGGCGGTTAGGTTGCTGAATGCTGATCCGATTCGTGAATCAATAGATGACCGTGTTCCAGGCAACCAGTATTCAATTCCAGGCCTGCCCAGAATCAAATCTCTGGCGCACCAGGTTTAGGTCATCTAGTTCATCGTGAGGAGGTGGGTTTGGGGCGCTGAAATGCTAGGAGCACTGGTGGCTGATGAAATGGGACTTGGAAAGACTTTCACCTCGGTGGCAGCAGCAATGATTTGCAAACTGCTGACTGAGAAAGTTGTAATGGGGTTACTGCAGTCAATTTTGTGTGGGAATACCAATGCATAGTGGGTGAATATGGTACAAAACGACTTTCCCGGGATAATCGGTAAAGAACGGAAATGGTATTCACTGCTGAGACATAATTCAGTGCCCTGCCACCTCATAGAGATCCAGAAACCTCCACCTCAGGGGCATCCAGCGGTAACATCTGCCCTTGAATCAACCCTGGTGGTAACAATGTCCGGAGTTGCAGAGACATTCAAGAGTGTTATTGACGAGATGACATTTGCAACTAATTTCAAACTCATTAACTTGGTGCATGCGGAAAATGTGAATTTCACCTACGAGGATCCGAACACCCGTCTTGACGAGCCAGAAAACCGATGGAATGTTCAGCTTGTGTCGTATGATACCCTAACATCCAGAGCGGAACCATCAAGCAATGGCCAATTCTCACATTGTTCATGGAGTTTTGGGATATTTCATGACTCTCATCGGTACAAGACGAAAAATAGTGTGGGCTGGCGAATTGTGATGAATGCGAGAATTGGATTCAAACATCAAATAACTGCAATGTGGGGGTTGCCATTCGCTCTATGACTGGTGTTTTCTGACGATGTGGCTGTTTTCAGGTGCGCCTGAAGATCCAGAAGATGATACTGTGATGGAAATGCATGGCACCGATGCACTGGATTCCACTGTGAAGAGTTCGATGCATGCAATCCGGACTGAGGACAAACACGCTCAATAGGATGTAGCACACCAGATTATCCAAATTGTGAAGCCCTGGCCAATCTGGAGGTGGTCAGAATCAAAACTTGCGAATGGGAAACCGCTTGTTTGGATACTGAAGGAGAATGCCCACCTTGTTGATCTCGAATGCATTGAAGCAGAGCAAGCAAAACAGAAAACCCATGTGGAGAGATACACTTCGCAGCGTGCTTCAGGAGCGCGGAGGGTTTATAGATGGCGGCTGGCATGCTTATCAATGGTATTGGGAGAAACCGAAGATCGGAATAATGTTTCTGGATAATGATACAATCAATGGCCACTCGATACTTGAGTGGATTCTCCAATTTTCCGATGGCTGAGAGACACAATTCTGCCAATGCTTGTCAAGGAACCTGGGGAGTATCCCGAGCCTGACAAAGATGAAGCACCAAATGATGCGCTCCTGCATGAGCCTGATAGTAATAAAAGCGCCTTGCCTCATACACCTTCTCCTCAAAAAGCGGTGCTATGTTGCCTGCTGCCAGGCTAAGTTTGTCATTTGAAGTGGTACCTCACAAAGTATTTTGCAGATCAGTTGGATATTTTCTACAGGGATACGGAAATGAGCAAAGATGAGCGCGCAGAAATGCGTTCAAATTCTAAGATTTGCCAAATCCCTCTTTGTTCGTAAAGACACCCAAAGTGGGTGGGAAAGGCCTAAATCTCACAGCAGCAAACCATGCAGTAATAACTCAGAAGTTCTGGGTATTCAATGAGCAGCGCCAGGCATTTGCACGGGTTGTCCGACTTGGGCAAAACAGAGTTCCACACACCTGGCTATTGAACACTGGAACAAATGGTTATCATAACAGAGCGAGTGATCTCCACCAGCTCTCTGCAGTGGCACAAATGAAAGTCCTGCATGGCCTGATGAGCTGACAGAACATCACGACTTCGATGACATACCGGGATGTGGAGTGTCACGAGGACCATATGAAGCTTCTTCCGGAGCAAGGAGATGTTGTGCTGTCAGATCGTGTGTATGAATAGTAATTATCCGGGCTGTGTAATCAAGGTACGCTTCTTTAATCATTCTACCAACACAATCTCTCCAACTGATGAAAAATAGGTAAACAGTATGGAGAAAAAGGCGCTTGTGGGGAGTATTGATTAGAGCTCGATTCCATTTTGTGTTGTTTGATTATATTGATGAATATGAGATGAAGTCAATTATCAACAGATATCTGGTAAACGGTAACATAGCCTCATTTGGATGCTCCAATATTTGATGAAAAGCAGGTGTGCCGGTTTAATGGTCGACTAGGTCAAATTCTGCGCTGCCGGATATTTCTCTTTGTGTCAATTTGACGACGATGCAGTCACATATCATCTTCATCGTATGTTGTCCATGTGGAATTGTGATACCAAATTCTGCGAACTGGATTCCAGTTATCAGGTGTGCCTCAACCTCCATATGTGATTCCGATTATTTGTTTCCTGTCTATTGGAGAAGCACCGGATACTAGAATTGCGAAAGAATTTGGGATATTCACTGAATTTATAATGCTGAATGATTGACAGTCAATGGCACTTGAGAGTTGCTATCAACATCTCGACTTTCGTGAGACAGATCCATCACAGTATATCACTGATTATCGCGGGATAGAAAGAGTGTTTAAGCGATATCGAGTTGATGTCTTGTATCCTAAGACATGGCTTGCGTATTCCAGGCTTACCCAAAGAATAATGCCGAGTATTTCCTTGCTCAGTAATCAAATTCAGGCACCCCTCTGATCCACTCTCCTGTCGAGTGTGATTGTCTCAGATTTGACACCGCACGCATATTCTATTGAACGGCTAATTTCGACATGCAGGCACTCATTATTGACATATGATTCCACTCCACGCCCATCTCTGAACCGTGAATACCCACTTTGCATTACCTTTCAATCTGGGGCTGCAAGAGCACACAGTGTCATCTGTCAGACACTGAACTTTTAGGTGTAGGCACGGCTCTTCCCGCTCGAACCCAGCTTAATATCTGAATCTATGCTTGATCAGAATACGAAGGCTGCCGCTTGAATGCCATACCTGTCATGCTCGATGTCAATCTATCATTTGGAGGAAGGTGTCCACTACACACTAACCGTAGATGCACTGCCCTGGCCAATATGTAACGCCCCTTAACTGAATTTCGACTAAGTAATGTGTTCGGACCTTACATTTTCAAGATTTGAAAATAACTTCTCTCATTTGGGCTCCATAATCGAGCTGCAGCTTGAGAGAGTTAACCTCAAAAGTCAGCTTCTGCTCAGCGATTCTGCAGATGACTGGCAACTCCCGCTCACTTGTATACCACACTTCCTCGAATAGGCTTAAATTCATAACTCTTCTAATGCAGACTTAACTACATTTTGACTAACTTGTATGTTTGGGCCTGCCAAAACCCGTATCTTAAAATACATTGTGTAAACTGATTTCCATCAAGAGAGTTCAAAGAGATAGAATCTGAATGCTAGTCACTGCTCAGCAGCTTGATCAGTGATCGGCAAGCTCCCACCCACTGCGTATCTTAAACACCTGAAGTTTGTGACAAATTATAAACAGACAATAAATGATTTCCACCAACGTCCAATCTCAAGTGTGCATGAAGACCAAATCGTGATGAAAGATCAAGGAAAGAAAAGGCAGTTTCTCAGAGTACAAGTAACTGTCAAAGTAAGGCAACCCTGCAATCACAGCCATCAGATTGTATCATGCGTGCAATTCAATGCTACCTGCACCTTAATCAGCTGGAACTGCATGCTGTTATTTGTCTTTCTGCTCCCAGATGAAGTCTCCTGATGCATCCATATTCTTCTTATGCACTGCTTTGAATGCCAATATTTATGTTAAGTCAACATTATAGCATTGAGACTCATAATGTTTGTGATTAAATGATGCGGTGATTTCATGATAGTATGGGCAACATCATTATGTGAGTGACTATTTATGACCCATTCACTAGCAATCTTGACATTGACGAGAACTGGAATCGATTAGATTTCCCCTGAGTCTTCATTGTACCTTCAGTGTTCTTTCTCTATCTTGAATCTCTGCTTTGTTAATCCAAAGTCTCCATCCTCTCTTACACTGACTGCATACTTATTGTGACTTCAGCAGACTTGGACTGCTAAAAGTGAAGTTCTACAGCAGATATTGCCTAATCGACCGCTAACTTTGCTGCAGAATCTTAACACAACACAATTTCATGAAAATAGAGTGTCTATCCGACTGCTATACCGCATTCAGAGATTCATATTTCTCCGCTATCAGCAACAAACTTTGTTTGAACCCATGTAACTTCAACTGTTGCCACTGACAAAGGTCCCAACTCGATCCTCCGTCCAAGTCCTGCCAGATTCTTCACCACACCGACAATTCGGTGGCACACGGTCACCTCTCATATGCGCGAACCAGAGGCATAATCAAGTATCTTCGGTTGAGTTATATGCAGGGGCTATCATGATCAATCCATTTCTCAGGATTCCACCTATGTTCGCCCCTGAGAGTTAGTTAGTGATACAAACATGTTGATATCTCGAGTTCTTCAGGTGTGATGAGATTGTCAGGTGCATCTGGTTCAAATTGTAGGTATGTTCACTTAATCGAACCTCCTATTCTTGCATCAATAGCGTATTTGGATACGAATGCTAACATTCGGGAAATGGGGGCACGAAGAATCCATCTAATCTGGTGCACCTGACGCGTTCTAAATCTCAACACAGATCTAGTTTCAACAATATATATATGAACTGCAGATACTGTGTTCCGGACTTGTTCCAGGCACGCCTCAAATTGCATCCTCCTCGGCCAAAGGTCACTGTTTCCAGGTAAGCCTCGAATTGTATCCTCCTCGACCCCGTGCTACTTTGTTGCCCTATTTTCCCATCATTCTATTAATCTTTCTACTCTATTTACTCTTGTATGCTTCTGTCTACATTCTGCAACTTCACTTTATCAACATGGAACCTACGGTTAGCCAGATGAGGAATCACTATTCACAGAAGAATCAAGAAGCACACCTTGAGCGAGCACTTGCACATCCATCCAAGCAGCCAGCCAATTCTCATTGCCGATCAAATGTTTGAACTCCAACCTTCGTGTATAGTGTTAGAGATGGCTAATGTCCGCGTTATAATTCATATGAAGCTGGATAATGATGAGACTGATCGGGTGGAGATCAGGGATGACGACGGTGAAGACTCTGGAGGGTCCACCTTGTCATCTGATATCAAAGAAGATGATTTGGACAACCAGCAAGAGGTCCCACATCTAGTCCAGGCGCGCCGTGATAAGATAATACGAACTACAAGGGAGTCGCTACCAAAGAAATAGAACCGTCCCAATACTGTCATTGCCCTCACCTCACTTCCAAATCTGCGACATCCAGCCAGGGCCATGGCACCACCATCGCTCAAACGGCAAAAGTCAACCATCAACATATTGTGCGAGTCTGACATTGTACCCGCCCAGGTGCTCCCACTGCCCAAGGCTGGTGGAGACCATAGTGTTCCTCAACCAAAGCCTGGTGGAGATCACAACGTTCCTCAACACCACAAGGCTACCTTTGATATAGCGAAACGGTTCATGGAGGCAATCGTATTCATAAAGAATTCCTGGCCAATCATTTCCGATGAGAAGTACTTGATGGTTGACGACGGTTCGCAACAAGCCATTGAAACCCAGGATTGACAGCGGGCATTAGCAAGTGCTCATGTAGGTATACCATCTGTGTATCAATTGCCTGGTGGTTCATATCGTAAAATTGATCCCCAAACCCGAGAAGCCGTAAGTGTTTACTCTGTTTGCTGCACCTCAATTGGACTTGTGATGATACTAATCCCCAAAAATATATATAGTTAAAACTGAAGATTAGTACCATTCAAGGGAGTTTGGTAGATGGAGCTCGTCAAACTATTGTCCAAAGTTATCGGTTGGATTTAGGATCAGAGACTCAGCTTCGAATCCAGGTTAAGGAGCTCCTGTTTGACGATGCTTATCTCTCGTCAGTCATCAATGATAAGAAGTCCTGGTTCACGCAGATGGAAGTGCTTGATTTGATCTACGATCAGTTTTACTTCACCGCCAATAGCTTGGGGCGACAACCGACCACATCGCAGTTCTTTCAAATGCTTACACCTCAGACATCAGCCCATGTGGCCGCAGCTATTCATTGTGTGCTGTCTGAGTATGCCACTGGAAAGCAGGTTACAGTTATGTTTTCTCAAGATGAATATCGACGTAAATTATGCCCTTCCATGGTGATGGATTGTATTACTGCAGAAGCCACTTCACTCATCAATTACACATGGTGGGATGCTTTAGACCCCCCCCCATGGCACTCCTCCGCTATAATAAGCGCTCCTCAATTGCCATCGGTGCTCCTCAGTCTGGATTGGCGCCTCAATATTTCATTCAGTGCTTCAAACTGCATTTCTGTCAGCGCTCCTCCTCTAGAATGGGCGCTCCTCGACCTCGATCAGGAGTGCCTCTATTTCATACTAGACTCTTTACCTCCCTCTGTTTCAGCGATGCTCAGTATAGATCAGCTGCTCTGCTGGACAGGCGCTCCTTGGCCTGGATTAGCACCCCCCAATTTCATTCCGCACTCCTCCATCACCATCATCACTCCCCTTGCCCACCCTGCAATCCACCTCAGGCACTCCTCCTTTCCTGGTGGTGCACCTCTTTTCCCCGTAAATTCATCATATTGCCTTTCAAACTCCATTTTAATTCACCATGAGCTAACCTTTCAATTCCAACTCTTAAGATATCACAAATTGAGCCAAACGACATTGGAATTTAATTTCACCCACTTGCCAGGCCCGAATCATTTGGAAATACAAGGAGCCCATCCAGCTCCTTTGCCCCATTCATGAATTGTGTGTTCCTGCATCTGTCTACCCTGATGGGATGGGAGATTCAATGGATGACATTGCGACTATGTTTGATTGATATCATTCGATCCCTTAGCCACATTATTGTTTCTGATTTACCTGCTTTCATTTTTGAATCACTCGTCATTTTCTTTGGTTCACCTTACTTTAGCGATGCAAACAGTGAAATGTTGAAGGAGATGCTGGGTACGATAGTATGATTTAGAAGTTGATAATGAACAATAATCTATGAAACATACGTGGAGGGTATTCTTATTGCTCGTATACATCCAGAGAATCTCAGATAACGACTGCAGTCCTTCTCATGAATATCCCTAAGAACCCAGGCATCTCTCAGAGGTAGTATGGGATTTCCGCATTGGTTGGGCGACAGTCCCAGGTGCCCCCAAACTTATACAATCGCTCCCATGGTGTTCCCATACCAGTCATCAGAGATTCCAGTTACTCTGAAGGCCGGCCAGAATGCCCTCGTAGGGTCTCATTCTCTCCTGAAATTGACGCTTCTAACTTTACACTCCGCCTCCTGTCATACGCTCCTGGAGGTTCCCAGTGACTGAAATACATTTTGCTGATGTATAGATAAGATCATTGGGAGAGATCTGAGGCTCGTGGCAAGCCAACTATATGGTAATGCCATTACCCAGCCCCAAGTTGTGTGCTGCCATTACATTGTCCCCCTCTGTTGGTGCAGACCTCCTGGGCTTCATAATCAGTACAAGGGAAAAGGAAAGATTGAAGGAACGGAATCATTAACCATCCTGCCACGTACGTGCTCAGACGAACCCACATGTTGCACATCTGATTCGTACTGATCACGGTGATCCTTCGGCGGACCCGGTAAACAGCAAAACTGCACCTCCATTTGGCTGTGATCCAGATGTGGTAGAAATCTGTGCCAATGCCATTTGGACTGGGCCTAGATCCAGAGAAGAAATGAAGTATGGAAAAGAGAAGAGAAGAGAAGTGACAGAAGAAAGGAATGTGAAATTGGTTAATTTCCCCCTGTCCTGAATTTCAAACTGTATTAACCCATCTCCTCTGCTCCCGAGTGTCAGACTTCAAATCTCCCTTATCTCCACTCCCGAACTCATATGGTATCCGACCTGCCGTGGAGGACTGCACCAATAGTATATACCATCTCGGCCTAAGTCTTTGGCAGAATTGTCAGGGTGGTAGAGCTTCTGCTCATAACCTGGTATCCATGGCAGCTGCCCCCTTCTGTATCGTTCTTTGCCATCAGTGATCATCAATCATATTTGTTTATCATGTAGTATCATCTCATTTGTCGACACCTAAAACGTGAGCATCTCTTATCATGGTTATACATCACACGTTCAAGCGGTCCTGGACTTTCTTGAGCCTTTGTGCAGTGCTTCCCCGCAAGCTCTATAGAGTATCTCTTCCAGCCGTGATTCATCGGTAATTGTCATTGACTGGGTAATTGTCATTTGAAGTCCAATTTGATGACCATCCGGTCGACTCCATGCGTGTGCGCTCTTGTTTGGCCGCTTCAATAGAATCTTGGTCGACATCGACATCTTTGTCGACTTCTCGGTGACTGTCTCAGAACCCTGCTAATCGGTGGGTATCGACTTGTCGGTAGGACCGGTCTGGTCTGATATTCCTATTTTCCGCTTGAAATGATTGTTACTCTTTCAATGGCTTCTGCATCGTATTGATTGTCAATTGCCATTGTGGCTTGGTTGTAGTGTAACTTGGATCTCTGAATGGGAATTTGGATTCATTGGTGATTCGGAATTGTAATTGTAATCTCTGATTCAACATATAACTTGGTTTCGCATTTTTGCTTGAAGTTCAGTCTACGTAGAGGCCATCGTTGGAATGGGCTGGGGTAATATTGGTAAAACATGGATCTGTACTTCGCTTTGGGGATTCATGTGAGCTTCCGCGCCTGCCATCGTCATCGCCGTCAGATCTCATATGTGACTCAGCTGGGACCATTTGATGGTGGTAGAATGCACCAATTCAATCAGGTGTGGGCGATATGTCATCTATTCATAAGTAACAAGTAAGGTTCACCGTCAGTCGTCATACTCAGCACGATTGGAGTGTGCTTCTGCTCTTGGAAACCTGCTATGTACATTGCATTGCCAGATCTCGGCATCACTTGATAGTGCACTTGGCAGTTTCCGGGAGAACAATGTCTTGGTGCAAGTCATTCGGACGATAGTTGGGGCGCTATCTTTCTCAAGTTCTCCGTCGCCATCTCGGTCGGCAGGTTTGGTAGAATATCCTGTACCTTCTGCAGGGTCATTTTCTAGTCCCCTGGAAAGATGGTATTGCATTCAGTTGAGTTGCCATTTGGTGATAGTTTGTTGATTCTTTGGTATGCCATGCAGCAAGCATCTCGCTCCATGGCTCTGTATGGTAGGGCACACTGCAGTTCTCTCGATCTGCATGAAAAGTCCTTTTGCAGTGATATCTGTCTCTGGGAGATCTTAGTAATCATTTTGCGCAGTGATCTCGGCTGTCTCTGGTGATGGCATTTCATAGGATATGGTGTAGGCTGTTGGGCACACGTGTTCGTAGGCTGTTTGGTATTTACGCTGCCCGGATTCGATTAAGTTCAGTGGCCCGATTCGGTTGCCTTTGTTGAGTTATTCGGGATCTCATTCGGAACAGTGTTTGTCGCCATATTGGACTAATTTGGTCTGAATCAGGCTCGTTTGACTTATCATGTCTCTCCCGCGAAGTAGGAGGCATACTGGACCATCATCGTACACCAGTGGAGCATATCTTCCCTGATCGCAGGGTGTGCTCTGTGGCTCTCCACCAGGTATGCTTGTTGTTTCAGCTGTAGGTGTGCTTGCCATCACTTGACTAGGTATACATATCATCATTTTCTGAGTCCACTACTCGATACAGCTCCAGTTGCACTTGCCGCTGCTCCCATTATCAACTGGTAAATGCATTCCATGGTGCCTCATTCTTTCCATTCCGGTATGGTAATGGTTCCTAGTTAGGGATTCTTTTTGATACTAGTAGAGTCATCCATCACTTTTGGCAGTTGTCGCTCCGCCAGCAAATGATCTCATACAACTTTGTAGAGATTATCGATTGAAACGTTTCAAATTGAAAATTATTTTGAAGTTGTAAATTGTCAGTGCCGTTCTGTTGCTTGGGATAGCCCAGTCCAAGGGGGGATCTTAGTTGGTTATTATTTTCAGTAATATTATTTCATAACAAATTCGGCATTATATTTGGTATCGCCATTGGCATTGCATTGGGCATTGCAAAGGGCATTGTATTCTCTGCCACACAGCACCAGATTTTGTCTCTTGACCAGTAGTCAGAATTGTACACAGTCCGGCAAGGCCTCCAATATGTACTGCTGCATCTTGTCATTCAATTGCTAGTCTTGTAGATTGTCATCGATAGTAAGAACATTACATAGGGTACAATTCCACAAAACTTCGTCTATATCACAATGGTCAAATGGATCAATTGTCATCTATCTTCAAGGATCTCCAGGGTGGGCACATCAGCGCTCATCAGTGCAATACCCATTGTCTCATTAATTGCTCATTTCCTTGGTATATATCCTTCTGCAGGACCATCATCTCTCATTTGTTGGACATTATTATGTGCCAGGGCTTCCAATTGCAGTTTAGAAGTATTCAGTGCTTCAAAGTCTGCACTTCACTCGCAATTGTCATTGGTCTGTGGTTATGATCTTCGAACTGCAGACCTGCACGCATTTGTATGGACATCTGCATCTATGTTTGCCACAGGAATGAAAGAAACGATGGAAGCGGCGGAAGGGAAAATCCAGGAGACCATGTCATTAATGGTTCGCCCACAAACAAGCCAAGCCCCGCCGTCCAGTCACTCTCTTTATGTTTCGCCTAGCCGCTAGCAGTTATTTAGGATTTCCATCTGTACCCCCTCCTGCGGAAATAACCACAGAGTGACCTTGGTGGCCCATTCAGCCTGCGAGGGTTACCACCTCTGTAACCTCACTATGCTGCATCCACAGGTATCTATACTGCAGCTCCCAGCAATCTGGTGGAAACCCCTGACCAATGAGTGAATGCCATGATCACTGCGGTGTTGCTGGTAGTCATCATGGAGTCCCTCAGTTGGTATCACCAGGTGAGGTATATCCCACGAGGGTCCAGAAGAATAATGATTCTGATGTAGATGGACTCCACACGACCTCGATCCCAGTTGCATGCCTTGCATGACAGACATGTTTCCGCCGCATGGAAGCATCTGCACAATAACTTGCACATGAGCAGTAAATGAAGGAGGCTGTGACAGTAATATATTATTTGAAGGTAGGTCCAGCACAGTGACAGATCGACCATTACCGGGTTTTGGTGGTGAACTGCATCAGTCCCAAACCATATCCTACATCGAGATGAGTACATCCAGCAGATCCATTCATCATTCTAAGTCCATTCTATATCGCCAAAAGGACTAGTAATATATGCTGCTTAATGATAGAAATCTTACTACTGAAGATATACATTGTGTGAGTGCCGTAGAATGTGTCCTGGCCTCAAACATTACATCTCATATTATCCATATCTCATTGATTGATTGGATCCTCCAAATGGTCTCCTGAACGTAGTGTCTCAGAAAGTTGTAGTCCTGAATCATGATTTTGTCTCTCCCATGAGAAATATAGATAATCGTTGTTGCCTTTCATGACTGAAATGCGGTCATAGCCATGGTGATACCGAACACCCAGAGCTTATTCGGTCTGTAGGTAATAATAGTTATGTGCAGCCTTCATTGCTGTTAATGTATTTGCAGTTCATAGTAATTGATGTGGTAGGTGGACATTGATTTTCCTTAATAGATATTCTCTGAGAGGTCAACATAGTAATCATTGTCGGTCTGCGGTATTGTGTAGCTCTCAACCATACATGCACCTCACCCTGTCCAATGAATTACTGCTACAAGTTCGATTCAGTCGAGCGGAAGATTCTCATCTGCAATGTGCTTCCAGTGTATGGATAGGGTGTCTTCTCCAATGGTGGAATGCACTCGTGCAGACTTTTCTGGCAGTAAGACCACTTTGTTCCTAGTATGATTCTCCTCTGTGGGTGGGTTCGGTATATCGTAATGTCAATCTCCGTAGGCATACTTCGCTCAAGTAGTGTATCAACAGGCATACGTGGCCTTAAAGTCCTTCAGCAAGTTGGCATCTTCCAGGCTGCATGAGATGTAGTTAAACATGCAAATTGAGATCAGTGCATTTCACTGAAATACACAGAATGTAATTGTAACTGTGATTGATCCTGTGCTGAGACTGTGTTTACAAGAAAATTTCCTCGGGGCTTTGCCTCTTGTTCTCTGAATTGCGTACTTGGGGGTAATATTACTTCGTCCAGTGCAGCATCTCGGGAAGATGATTTTGCTGAATTGACTCGTACGGATTGTATTCGAACTCGATTAGATCGAGCTTGTGTGATTTCCCTTGTTGCCAAGATCAAATTGTGGCATTGGGTGAAACATGAGAATTGCAGATATTGCCGGTGATGCGCCTCGTGCCCCAAATGTTTGCTGAACTACTCACTGCCATCAGCTAGCTATAATGGATCACAGAATGATCAATGGTCCAGGATTAGCAAAGGGGATGCTTCAATATCTTGTTTCGATGGCACTAATCCCAATTGTTGACTGTATGGTGCTTTGTGTCAGAATTGGGGTAAGCACCTGAATCCCGTAAGCAAACTCTACCGGGTTACTGAAAAGCGATACCAGTGGAATGGTATGTATGCCACTATCCGACCTTAGAGGCATTTGTATGATGATTGTAGAAATTCAATTGCATACATTGATGGAAGTGATAGTCCATGGAGATCTGTAGAAAAGATTATCGCAAGACATCTGAGGCACGTGCCAAGCCGACGATATGGATAGGCCGTGACCCGGCCCCAGGTCACGTGCCGTGGTTACCCAATCTAGTGATAGAAGTTTTCATTTCCAGCAACTGAAATTGTGGATCGTATTCACTGGATATACACCTATTGCAAATGACAAATGGAAAGCAAAGATACATCAGTGATTGATAAAATCAACCCAACTTTCATTGCCCTCACTTTGATTGCCATCCACAATTGTCTATTGGCCTGGAACACAGTCTAGTATGGGGTACTGGAAGAGTTTGTTGTAGGAGGTGGAGTTAAAATATAGGCAACACAAGGAATATCAATCACGGGGTAAATAATGCATGAACAGATGTATTTTGTTATCACAACCTGAATTATTGTTCAGCTTTGCCACAGTGTCAAGGCATGATGATTGACCATATCCAGAGCATGAATCGCCAAATGATTCACTCAGCTGGTACGGACCAAGCAATGGCACAAACTTACAATGATCTGGGCAGTTTTGATAACAACTTTCCTGAATACATTCTGGAGGGGCTGATAGAGCATCCCGAGAATTTTTTGAATCATATCAGCAGCTCGGCTGCTGCTACTGAAGCTATCATGCGATTCTCGGCTCGTCAGGGCAGGGGCAGATCTGATGTCTCCACCAACAGCCCGCTCGTCCACTGCAGTGACTGCAGCAGCAACAGGAACCTCATCCGCAATATCACCAGCATCAGCTGCATTGAGAATATTGGATTAGTCGATGGAAGTACAATTGTAGAGAGTGGGATGTCACTTGGGTGTCAGGAATTGTCACAGTGATCAGGTTTAGAATTTTCATGCTGTGCTATTTTATTCTAGCTTTTGTCAATATATAGTTATAGTAATAAATGTAATAGTACTGGTTGTTAACTGAAGTTAGAACTGAAACGTCTGAATTCAAACTCACAACGATGTATAACCCTCCCTCAATAGTTCAAAAAATGTAAGGTACTAGATGATCTTGTATCAACAAATTACATATCGTGAACCACTTCTGCCTGGTGGCTTTCATTGGTCAAATTATGCCATGCAGGTCTTTAAAGACTGCTACTACACTCTTAAATAAATGGACAGAGTGAGTACTACCATTGTTGCGAAGACAAACTGAATTGGGCAATGTCGCTGTATGCCCAGAGACGATTTATCATATTAGCAAACAAAGTGGGAACCGCTCGCCAAGTGCTTATTTTCTTAATCACAACAGTGGGTACACTGGTCGTGAGTCTTGATAATTGCTTCATGACAACTCAAAGAACTCACAGGATTTTCAACGCAATGCCATATTTCAGGGAAACCGCAATTTCATATTTTGAGTTTGTGGGTATAATAAACAACATATATTTAAATATGGAAACTTACTATTTGCTGATGCACTCAAGTCAATGATGTTGTTCAAGTACCTCCATGTCTTATCTGACTGCAACATCAGGAGAAGAAGGGGAACATCGTTATGGATTGCACTCATAGGAACAATATAAGTGGTTCCGCCACCAGTGTATGGTTTAGAACTGCATTTTCCATCATGTGACGGTTGCATCAGAGGTTGGTTTCTCCTCTCGACAATCACCATCAGGAAAACCTAAACCTAGTGGCTCAAATTATTTTAGTTTATTGCACACACAAACTGAATAAAATGAAACCAAGGTCTCCGTGAAATAAAGCATTGCTTTAATCTTCCAGAGTGTTCTTTGAATTGTCACAATGCTATTTTCAAGGTTCATGACCAGTGTACCCACTTTTGTGAATGTGACGTCGAGTACTCAATAAATAGTTCACATTCCCTCTGGGAATGTCCCAAATCATTTCCCATCATATACCTACATTGCGCTATTCACCTAATGCTGATGCCAACAATAGTTCTCGGTCTGTATGTTTGTTGAAGGGTCCAGTTCTTGTTCTTAAAGACTTTCATAGCTTCAGTTGAACAATGGTAGTTACCATTCAGAGGTGGTCCATGATATGTAATTTGTTGATATGAAATCATTCAGAACCTTGCGGTTGATCAACCATCACCAGAGTGTCAGGCATCATCGTGATTGTGATTTCACAAGTTTGAGACCACATTTCAGTAAACAATCATTTTTCTTACAATTACCACTATTATGATATATCTACAATCATGCTTCCATCGGTTGCTCCAGTATTTTCCATGCTGGTGATGTTGGGGATATTTGTGATCTCATTGCTGTTGTCGTTGCTGGCACTGTAGTGGATGGGTCGGCAGCTGCGGACAATAGCAGACCCACCCTTCAGCTGAACTGCTGCAAATTACATGCTGTCTTCAGTAGCAGCAACAAAGCTGCTGAGACGATTGAAAGAATTATTAGGCTGTTCTATCAGCTCCTCCGGGTCATGGTCGAGGAATTCCTCATCACAGCTGACCTGATAGTTGTAACATTGTGCCATTGCTGGGTCCGTACCACTTGACTGCATCCATCGGCCAATCATCCTGCAGATATTTCCTATCATTGTGGCTTGGACCTCTGGTGATCATGAATGGCAATCTGGATCAAAATGATGAAATATATCTGTAAAAGAATTATTGACGACGTAATTAATACTTCTTGTATTGTACTTATATTGTGCTTCGCCTCCTGGCCCAAACTCTGGTGGAATCCAGATGTCACCAATTTTCCAAGGTGGCAGTCAATGGTGGATGGCCATCATAGTGAGACCAATGAATGTCAAGTTGGTTGTATCATTCAAGGATCCATTATTAATTCCCATTGTCTGTATGCGATAGAAGTATACCCGGTGAATATTGTCCAGAATTTCAGTCACTGTACATCAAAATGTGCATTGCTGAATTGATTGTCAAGACAGTAATTAAAGAAGAAGGGATGTTTGAACATATCTCATGAATGTTTGTGAGGCATGTAAATATATTCTTGGCCTAAAGCCATGCTACCATTTTCCGGATCACTGTGAGCTACTATGTGCAAAATCGATATGTCAAGAAGATGGAAGTCATTTTGCCATTCACCACTGCTGCACGGGAGTCAGTGATATTTGTAAGTGCCTTATGCATAACGTAAGCAATGAGAACCAAAGTGGAGATGATTCATTTACCACTGCAATGTACCCACATGGAGGGTCTAAGTTTCTCTGGGATGAAACACTCCCGTCAATTTCCTCATACCACAAACTCTGAATCTGGGCTGTCTTGACTGCATTTGTGGCAAAGGGATTCAAAAGCATCACATAATTGATTGCTATACGCTTCACACATTCCTTGGCCATTGCCGGATCACCTGTGTGAGTTGTCTCCGTGTTCCATTGTATGCCAAAGATGGTGTACGACCCTTTTTCAAAAATGGCTCACATCACCACAGATTTGCAGCTTTCGATCCAACCAATTGATTATGGGCTCCATTTCATTACCTGCCACTAGCAAGCATATGCTTTATCGGACAATTACAATCTTCTGACTGGTTAATGCAATACCTTCAACAATGCCAGAGGCGCAAGCATGCATTCATCCTCCTCATCTGAGACAATCTCAACTTCCTGCTATTCATACTGTTGGGGTTATACTGACATATGTCATAATTGTGTTGTCACCACTCGTTTTGTAAGCGTTGACATGTTCCAATCATTTGTTGGCTGCATGCCCATTGCATTCACGCAGAGTGTGCAAAGAGGCTTTTCATCGGATTCTGCATTGTCATCTGGACCATAATTATCACTCTTTGCTACCATGGTAACATCATGATTGAGATCCTTGTCGTTGATACTTTCTCTGCTTCTCCTGGTGCTGAAGGAAATAAGATGAGGAGCAGAAGTGTGGCGCATTTGTGCCATGATTGAACAAGGCAGTGAGTGATAGGTACGAAAAAAATGATTAAGTGACAGATGGAAATGTTGATGAATGTGCAGTGAATAAATTGAATAGTTATGCAAAGGAAGGAAACAGTTGATACAATTAAGAGAATCCTGGTGATGCATCTTGTTATGCTGTAGACTATTCTAAGATCGTTGCATGTTCCAACAGCCATGTTTGCAACTCCTTGGGCAGAAGGGAATTCAGCACCACGACTCACAGCTGACATGTATACTGCGGGGTTATTAGTTGGCTTCCTTTGACAAAAATCATTATAGCAATGAGCTAAAAAGCAGTCGCATTGCACTCTGGATTTGGGCTAACTTCTGGTGGACAATCATACTGAACTACAGATTACATCATATCGATACACAGCATCCTATCACTGCCACAATGCTTTTCCCAGAAACAATCATCTGAATGATATATATCAACATCGTGAATTCTCAACCCAGCCCTTCATGCATAAATACGACCAATGTAATAAAACAATACACAAAACACCAAAGTGAGACCCAAACCTCTCCAAAAAACAGTAAGTTATCACCCATCCGTCCACCCTCCACAGTGCCAGAAAAATACTCACCCACAATCCATATCTTTGGACAATCTTTGAGCCCATGCATTCCATCCTCATAACAACCAACTTGCAGCTGGGTGGCTGCTTGTATACTGGATATTGGTTAACGAGCCTGCTGCGAAAGGATTGACAAGGTGATTATGCTGGTATAGCCATGTGGCATACTCATCAGCAACAACACTGCTCTTGTAATCGACAGGGATACCAAGCACACCACATTGGAAGACTACAAGCTATCACTGCTGTCTAATAATTCATTCTTGGAGCTTTCTTTCGAACTGTCTGATGTTGGTTTTTGTCTTCAGGAAGCTTCCTTGGTGTGGGTACCACATCACAGCATCACTATCTGATCACTCTCTGATATCATCAATCATATCCTCGGTTGGAGGTGGGAGGATGTCATGATGCAAAGGAATGCTATGACCAGCAGCCATAGGGGTCTGGGCACCAGATGTGCCATCAGCTCATTGGTGACAATGAACGACCCAAATCAAGATTGGGATGTTTGATTCCATAGCCGCCTGTAGCAATCTGGCAGCAGAATTGTGATTGATTATTCTGGTAACAGTATGGGCATGTGGACAACCATCTCTATTAGGCTCCTCCCAGCTGCCCCAACACTGCCTTAATTTCTGGTTGGGGCATGCCAGCCCAGTCATGGCAGCCATCACAATTGACAAAATTGTGGCATCAATTCATCATCCCCAGACCAGTGCCGTGAGAATGGCAGAGTATTGTATTCACACACCCTCTCCCTAGTGATGTTGGAAACCATATAGGTGATGGTGAAGCTAAATGGCGTAACAGCCAACCGGGCGGAGGCATTACAATGGACCATTATTAGCGAAACACTGAGAGCTGAGGTTTCTGCCTGATGATCATCAGTATCGATTCATAATCAGCAAGACCACAACAAGCATCGGGCCAATGAAATACCTACTGAGATCAATAAATTGCCTCTTCATAGTTGGGGTTTGTTTGATTCTATTTCTCCTTTGGCGAAGGCCAACCTCCATGAACTCGTCCAGTGGTGCCTTAAGGTTCTGCCCAGTGAGGTTAGTCTTGTCAGCCATGTAGCCTTTTGAAAGTGGCTTTTAGATGCCAGATCAGTGAACTGAGTAACACAACAATCAAATTGGAGATTCCATTGCTCGTGGCTGGCGCGATGCTTGCTGTTGATGCTTATGCACTGGGCATTCTCCAAGATGCACTCCATCACTTTGTCATCTTTCCATTTGGCTGTCCGGCCATGCTTCTCATGCCAAATTGCCATGGTTCCTGCTGCACATTGGCTGACTCTAACACCGGCGTTCTTGGGCGAGAGGCCTACCTGTGCAGTCAGGATCTGCATTGTAATCGCATCTCCAACGACTGAATCCAGCAACCAGGAGGTATCACGCGCCCAGTTGGGTTCATAATGATGGTCAATGAGTGGGTGATGGATATCGAATGCTTGGGGATCTATACAAGAGTCTGGATTGTTGAAAATGTTGTCGTGTGTGATAAGGTGTGGTAGGAGAGATGCAGAGAGTGTGTCAAATGTATTGGAGATTATATGTGAGGTGAGCAGGCAGAGTAAATATATATGTGGGCTTGAAGGGGTTATCTTGGTCTGGCAACATCATCTTGCATGCTATTCAGCTAGGAAACAATTTGCTTAGCATCATCTAAGTGCCCTGATTCATTGACTGAATGTTTAAATTCATCACAAAGATAACTAAAAGCATGCTCTGCAGTCATATATTACTCTTTTCTCATTACTCTTGTTCTTGTACCACGCAACTATGTCTCTTGGTCGGTTTCCAAGGGGAATACAGAGTTCATGGAATGTAGGTTGTAAACAAAAAGTGGGAACTGTATATTAGGCAATGATTGTATGACAATTTTGAAATGGTTCAAACCAATTGCCAAGATGAGCTGAATTCCAATGTGGTATGGTTTTTGAGATGCACAAGATGTCGAAAATGAGAGCAAGATTACACACTGTGCAAATGATTGAAGATGGATAGGTGAAATGAAACAAGAATGGTAGGACCCCATTTAGGTCAAAGTAAATTGAGGTGCAGCATATTCCGAAGCCCAGCCATCCCGCCAAGCGATGAGCAGCTAAGAAACAGTCAATACACTTTGTAACATCATTGCAACATTTCAGTGTGCTATTGAAATGTGGGTATTCATCAATACTATCATTACTACTCAAAGACATACTCCTATATCAGCACTTCCATCACTGATCTCTATCCCCAACAGAAAGCATGGATTGTGTATAAATGTTCCAACCAGTTGGAAGGTGATTGTTTTGCGATCAAATACAATAGTATTTGACTTGCATTTGTTGATCAACCACATCATGATCATTTTTTTCACCCTTCTAATGATGATTACACAAATTGCTTTTGCCACAATCCTGTTCAATGGATTGGGTTCCCCATGCAACGGCCTGCATCCAGGGAACATATGTCATGTTCTCCAGCAAAGGGATTCAGTGATGCTCAGAAACATATCCACACAGAGATCCAATCAAGTGACTGGCAGTGGAATGAACGGATATGTTTGTTGAATTTTGTCATAGCTACGATAACTTACACTGTTTCAGTACCTATGGCGGCCGCATGGAGTTATGATTGACCCTGCATTTGGCAGTTCAGATGAGACACTTCTTACAATCTATTTCGGCAACAATATGCAATGGCCAGTGTATTGAAGTCATGGAAATATTGACTCGACAATTGGATTAAAGCCGCTGAATCTTGGAACATCTTTGTTGCCCTTCTTCCTGGTCCACCGAAATATCACTTCATCGAACTCAGAACAACAACTGCCATGAAGGAGAAATCAATCCACAATCGAGATGTTAAAAGGAAGATGTTCAATTTTATTTTTGGTCGTCAGGACAAACTTTTCAACAGTGGATAACGTATGCTTTGTGTTGATGATTGGATGCGGATATGTAATCCTGTCATCTGTTGATGCATGGCTGACTACTTTGGAAACATTCACTTCTACTCCATCAAGAAGCCCCATTGCCCTGTGAGGAAAGCACCACACTCGTCATGTGTGGATGGCAATTCATGATCGTAGCAATGTATAGATTATTCACCATTCTTCCAACATATGATACTCGCCACTCAGGAAGATGAGACAAAGACATGCCAGGGGGGACAGTATCTGCCCAATTGAGCTGTTAGAACCTAATAAGTCATCTTCTGAAAGATGAAATGCGTAGTCCAAATGGCAATTATTCTACCCAATATGTTTCATAACATCTAGCTCGGTATGGCAGAGCATCTGATAGAATGGGTAATGTCCATTCTTTAATAATGTTCCAGGATTGAGAAATTCGACCATCTCTGGGCGATGATACCTCCATATCCTTGCATCTCTCAATTCAACAGGCCATATAGGCAGCTGAGGCAATTCAGTGGTCAGGATATGCAAGCTCTCAGGCATGTAATTGTTCCAGTTTTGGCTGAGACTGTTTTAAAGACTTGGGCAAACCTGGTGTTCGAAATGGTTCTGGATCTTTATGTGAAGTCCGGATCTGGGTGGGAAATTAACGGTTGGGAAAGTCACAGTTCAGGATGTCACTCAACCAGATTGGTCAATCAAGGTACGTTGGGATTGATATCTGCTGACCAATCAGAATTGGGTGGGTTGTCACCGTGGTTTCCAGCGGTTCCATCTGTAGATTCAGATAATGCTCATGTTTTTGCTTTTCAATAACAGTATCTCATCAAAACCACTTATTTAACATTCGATAATCACGGGTGGCATGTTACGCAATTTGCAATATTGATTGTTTTGGAATCCGTCTTTTTTGTTCTATATCTCAAATTGTGGCCTATTTAGGCCGTCAATACTTCCATTTTGAGCTTGAATGTCTGCATGCTGTCTTGATTAGCCAATATTTAAAACCTCAAACTGTTGACGCTCTGTTGATGCTCATTTCCATGATGTGGCGAGGATGTTGTCAGAATGGACCAGTGACTATGTTGCATCCTCTTTTGCATATATAGGCTGCCAATAAGTCTTTGATGCATAACAGTGACCAAATTAATGTGCAATTACCTCACAGTCAAGACCAAAAAATTGTTGATGCTTTCTGGATGCTCAGTTTCAGAATTGGGCAGTGATATTGTCACTTTCTCTTCCACCCATACAGGCTGCCATTACTTCTAGTGTATATAACTAATACAAAATCATTTTGAATAACATGACTTACAAGACCAAAAATATTTGACACTCCTTTAACGCTCAATTTCATGATTGGGTAATGAAGACGTCATGTATTGTTTTGCCTGAAAAGGCACTCTGTACTTCGTATAAAAATCATTGCAATATGTTGCCATTTAGATAAACCAAAATGCATAGCCCAATAATATTGACATTCTATTCACAGTCATTTTCAGAATGGGGTAGTGACTGTCTCACTGTCTCTTTTGCGTAGGCAGACTGCCAATATATCGGTTATACATAATAGCAACCATATCACCTTTCAATTACCCTACTAGCAAGACCAAAAATTATTGATGCTCCATTGATGCTCATTGTAACATATTGTCTTGTCACAATCTGCTGACAACAATAATTGTATGTGTAATTGTTAAACTATATTAGTTGCCATTCAGTCTAATTGAGACTTCGCCATTTGACAAAGCTGGGCGCAGGAGTATTCTTGCACCGGTTGTTCTCTTCATATTTTGAAATTTATATGTCTTGCTGAATTACGCATTTCGCCTGGTATATATTAGTTTATTAAAACATATTCACCTGCAACTGCTTACAATTCTCACATAATAATTCCCTAAGTGAAATTGTTGATCAAGCCAGATATAGAACCTGGTGATAACATATTGACCCATTCTGTCCTACTTTTTCTTGTTACACTTATTCCTTCGTGTGCTAATTGCACTGACCGTTACAATCCCCATTTCAACTGAAAGGTAAAGTCACCTTGTGTCATTCCCACGTTTGTGAGTCAACTAACTGATGAATAGAGTCTCACCACCCAGTGCACCATCTGTCAACCATCTCTTAGTACTCGTCCAATCTCGCTCGATTATGGCCTCCAAAGTGTATCACAAAACTAGCTTGATGATGGTCTCCAAGTGTGTCTCCAAACTAGCTCGCTGGCGGACTCCAAGTCCATACGATCATGTCCTCAAAGTGGATCTCCATACTCTTTTGATCACGATCTTGGATTGCATCTCTCAGTTTACTTGATCATGGCCTCGAAGCATATCTCAAAATATACTGAATTACCTCCTCCAAGTGCATCCCCAAACTCGCATGATCATGGTCTCGGAGTGAATCTCTGAGTTCACTCGACCGTCATTTTCTGGTGCTCCTTGAATTGCTCTCAAGCACCGCCTGCAGGCAGTCCAGATTTGCCATGTGTACATGGGTAGCTATTTAGATACATAGATACTTAGATGAGAATACAAACTGAGTACATGTGTTTTAACAATCGTTCAACAATAAGTAGTGGCTATGATCTTCAGGTATACCAGCAGTGTTCCGAAAGATGATGTTTGTCCCAGACTGTTGTACTGTGATTCGAGGTGCTCCCAGGCTTCTCGCCGGTAATCCCAGACTTCTCACCACCCTTCCCAGACTTGTCGCCGGTGCTCCCAGGTGCTCCCTAGCTTGGTGTCGGTGCTCCCAAGTGCTCCCAGATCCACCCAAAGTTCTCTCTGACACTCTAAGGTGTTCCCAAACGCATCACAATCACGCCCACGGTACTCTTGTACCAGTCATCAGTGATCCCAGTTACTGTGATGGCCAGCTGCAATGTCCTCCAAAGGTCTAATACTCTCCTGAAATTGAAGGTTCTAAGTTTACCCTCCACATCCTCTCAGACACTCCTGGAGGATTCCAGTGACTAAAATATATTTTGCTGATGCATACTTCACAAATCGTCTTCGATGCTTGGTGGGCTTCAAGGACTGTACACTGGAAGCTTCATATTGCTTCAAATAAGTCTAACCATGCGTCTTCATAGTGATTTGATTTGCAAGGTGGAATGGAGGATAATGGTAGCCCTGTAATCATATGTATTGTTTGCCATCAAGTTCGTTGCCAGCCATCAGAACATGGGACCAGCTCAATGGGGCAACACATACTGGCAAAAGCTCACATCGCAAGGTTGAATGAATGAACACAGTTGGACGTTACGGAATTGACTATTTTGACGGTCAGTGATACACCTTTGGCCATTCTCAAGTGACAAGGATGTTGAGTAATTACAATGGTACATTTGCAGTGGAAATCAATATTTGACATCTAGGTTAATCCAGATTGACTGAAATGACCGATAAAACCCTCCAACCTGGCAGATAAGGACATTGAAACTTCCGAATTTGACCAAGAGAAGTGGAATAGCTACCTCATATTAGGATTTGTTTTGACTCATAATGCATGGAATGCAATATCACATCTCTAGCTACAACGGTCATATAAAGCATTATGAAGTAAACAAGTGCTGCCTTCCGCCACAACCCTTACCAACATTTGCCAGACGGAATATGCACCGACCGTTGATTCAATTAACCAGTAATTGCTGTCAGAAAATTTAGTTGGTTTAGTATTGGACAGATGGACATCAACGAACAAACTAGCCATAAGATCGGTCATTGCTTATTATATAGATCGAGATGTGGCATTGCAGGACCAATAATTCGCTTTTGATATGGTTGATCACCTATTCTTTTCCGCTTTCGAGAGCTAATGAAGAATCATGGATCAAGGGCTATCATACTGGAGCAAGACTAGCCGTTTAATTGAAGAACGTGCTTGATCGTTTTGAACTTACCGACCGCCGTTTGCTTCGATTGATTGCAGATAATATTGCCTCCAATTACTCGATGACACGCGAGTTGCAATCAACACTTGAAGCCTCCGGAATCGAGTGGCCTGCATTGAGGAACCACCCACCGTGCATGGCGCAGCTCATACAGCCGGGTTTAGGTGTATTCATGAGCAGTCTTGGTGTTAAAGGCCGCACCAAGTCTTGGGAAGCCCATTAGCGTGCTCAGCAATTTGCGCAGATTGAAAGCATAGCCATTGGAAAGGGTCAATGACTTCGATACGAGGGCAATGCTAGAATGAATAAGAAGTTCGCCATGCAAGCAGGTGTAGCGGAGAAAATCGAAAAGGAATGTATTTCATGATATTTTGAGAGTCATGAAACTGATCTTCATGTAGCAGAGAATGCTTGCAGTATTGAATACACTGACACCTGGTTGTTGAAACGAGTTCATTGACTGTCAAAAAGTGAAAGTCTGCATTGTGGTACTACCGACTAGGGATGTCAATACACTGTGGAATTCAACACTAGAGTTGCTTGAAGGAGCCTGCCAATCATGAGAATTCGGCTGCGAGTGGCTCCAAAATGTAATATACAGTGAGTACTGGCCAATCTGCACAACACAGGATGAATGGACAATTGGCAAGTACATCATGGAAGTCTGGAGGCCATTCCAATATTGGACCCTGTGGAAGGCGAAGAGGCATACAGTCACATTGCATCGCATTATGACAGACTACATTGACGTGTTCGATCATATAGGTGGCATAATGTGAGCTTTGGCTAAGATCAAGCCACAATGGAAAGAAGACTTGTTCTTCGCGGTGAAGTTAGCTAGACATAAGCTGTCCAATGATTATGCTGCATTGACTCCAACGACAGGTATGCTTTCATTTTCTGCACTTAACCTTAATCCTTTCCGGAAGTTGCGATAATGTTGAAAGTGGAACAAGGGTATAAATATTCATCCTGAGAATAAGACATCCTATACTACTGACTACAATGAGGGCTTTCTGAAGTATGTGGGGAATGCATACTGTGCCAAACATTAATGTGTACTGGTCAATAAACCCCGAGATGTACCGAGCAGAATTCTTGTCGCCTGTGTGATGGCTTCAGGATCCGGTCAATCTTGCTTTGGTTCATATGTTTCGTCCAGCGATGGTGCAGAATGCTTAATGTCTAAGAATCTGGCTGAAACGACACCTGGATGAAACGAGCACGCAGCACACTTATCCACTGCCACCAGACTCTACTTGAATTCACTGCGTGAATCACCAAAGAACTGGGGGCAAATTGATCCAAATCTGAATGATTACCATTCCGACCTGATGGAGATAAGCAGTTTATTTTTGATACCGGACATAACCGACTGGTAGCACCAACAAGACAATATGCACTCAAAGTACACCGATCTCTCCGATATGGGACGAGACATATCCTTTTCCATATGACGTGGTGCCGGTAGTGTTAGCAATGGGTCCGGGTAACCCGCCAGCGGTCCAGGTTTGGACCGCAAAAACGGGTCAGTTCGGTTCCAAACCCGGCCAAAAACCCGACCCGCTGACTCTTGGTGGGCCAAACCCGGATCTGTACTCGTCAACCCGCGGGTTTCGCCGGGTTTGGCTAGACCCGTCGGGTCCAATCTCCGGTTCTGTGTTTCGGGTTTCACATTTATGGTCGCATTGAGATATGCTACTGCTAATCGTAAAATATTAACATTGGTATGTCATGGTTCATTTTCGGCGTATTAGCCGCCTTGATGTGCAAAACACGGATACTCACGCACCCAACCACATCCTGAAAATGAGCGTCAACAGAGCGTCAACAGAGCGTCAACAGAGCGTCAACAGAGCGTCAACAGAGCGTCAACAGAGCGTCAACAGAGCGTCAACAGAGCGTCAACAGAGCGTCAACAGAGCGTCAACAGAGCGTCAACAGAGCTTCAACAGAGCATCAACGATATTTGGTCTTGCATCTTCGGTAATATGAGTGGTGCTTGATCACAAGCATCCATAAAGAAGGATATGGCAGCCTTTATAGGCAGATATGTACGGGATATTCTAGCCACATCCTCCGGGACAGTAACAACTTATTTCATTTAAAGAGCTACCACCAAGTATTCTTCAGCCTTTTAGCATATGATGACAGTCAAAACGATGTATATAGACAATAACCGCCACATCGTGCTGTGATTAACCATGATGGAAGGCCACCAATCGTTGACACTCTGTTGACGCTCATTTTGAAGATGGGGCAGGAAGCATTTCACTTTCACTTTTGCCTATAAAGGCAGCCAATAATCAGTTTATGGCAATGTGCAACCTGTCGCCCCCCAGATTACCCATGATACATGACCAACAATCGTTGACGCTCTGTTGACGCTCATTTTCATGATAGGGCATGGAGGGTATTGCAATCCGTTTTGCCTATAAAGGTAGCCAAAAATTCCTTTATAACTGACTGCAGCCTATCGGAGGGGTGATTTCCCAGGACTCATGACCAAAAATCGTTGACGCTCCGTTGACGCTCATTTTCATGATGGGGCAGGGAGGGTATTGCAATCTGTTTTGCCTATAAAGGCCGCCAAAAATACCTTTATGACTGACTGCAGCCAATCGGAGGTGTGATTTCCCAGGACTCATGACCAAAAATCGTTGACGCTCTGTTGACGCTCATTTTCATGATGGGGCAGGGAGGGTATTGCAATCTGTTTTGCCTATAAAGGCAGCCAAAAATTCCTTTATGACTGACTGCAGCCAATCGGAGGTGTGATTTCCCAGGACTCATGACCAAAAATCGTTGACGCTCCGTTGACGCTCATTTTCATGATGGGGCAGGGAGGGTATTGCAATCTGTTTTGCCTATAAAGGCCACCAAAAATACCTTTATGACTGACCACAACCTATCGGAGGTGTGATTTACCAGGTCTCATGACCACAAATCGTTGACGCTCCGTTGACACTGATTTTCATGATGGGGCAGGCAGGGTATTGCTGTCTGTTTTGCCTATAAAGGCCGCCAAAAATTCCTTTATGACTGACTACAACCTATCGGAGGTGTGATTTCCCAGGACGCATGACCACAAATCGTTGACGCTCCGTTGACGCTCATTTTCATGATG